>Ga0209913_1001094_pt1 | contig 16724 bp, 13 predicted proteins | sample PersoiDNA2013203_FD_185805 | JGI IMG/M metagenome (GOLD analysis project Ga0209913, IMG submission 185805) | Permafrost soil microbial communities from the Arctic, to analyse light accelerated degradation of dissolved organic matter (DOM) -... | ecosystem: Environmental > Terrestrial > Soil >... | reverse complement strand
GGCGAGCAGGAACAGCAGATCGGTGTGCAGCGCAAATTGGATCGCTATCCTCTGGCCGTGATCGTCAGCCGCGATCCGGACTACGTACTTGGCAAATTGACGGAACCTCATCGCGAATACCGCTACCAGGCCGTCATCATCTCCGTCATCGTGCTGCTGTTCTGCTACGCGCTCGTCAACATCGCACATCGACGCAAGCGTTTGTATGAGAAGCTGCTCTATTCCGAGCGCGAGAAGAGCGGTCTCATCGATCAGCTGGAGATGGAAAAATCACGGGCCTACCAACTGGCCTCGCACGACTACCTGACCGGTATTCCCAACCGCATGCTGTTTCACGAGATCGCAGCAACCGAATTGTCGCGTGCGCGCCGCAGCCGCAAACTGTATGCCCTGTTCTTCCTCGACCTCGACAAATTCAAGGTGATCAACGACACGCTCGGCCACGCCGTCGGTGACGCTCTGCTGCAAAACGTCGCCAAACGCCTGCGCAGCGTGCTGCGTGAATACGATCTGGTGGCACGGCTGGGCGGCGACGAGTTCGTCGTACTGGTTTCCGAGATTGCTGCTGAAGAGCGCATCGCCGAGATCGCCCGCACGCTGCTCACGGCGATCAGCGAACCGTATCCCGATCTGGAAGGGCATGAAGTCCAGACCACCCCCAGCATCGGCATCGCGCTGTATCCACGCGACGGCCAGAGCGTCGATGAATTGCTGACCAGCGCCGATGCGGCGATGTACACCGCCAAGAAAGCCGGCAGCGGCACCTATCGCTTCTACGATGCGTCGTTGAACGCCTCCGCGGCGCGTGGGCTGGAATTGCTGGCGCGGTTCCGGCAAGCGATCAAGGCGGATGAGTTCCGCCTGCATTACCAGCCCAAGGTGGAGATGCAGAATTTTGACATCGTCGGTCTGGAAGCGCTCATTCGGTGGGAACATCCCGAGCACGGCCTGATCTTCCCGAATGACTTCATCCCGCTGGCGGAAGATCACGACCTGATCATCCCGCTCGGCCACTGGATCATCAAGGAAGTGTGTCGCCAACTGGCTGAATGGCGCAAACGCGGCATCACTCCGGTGCCCGTCGCGATCAACGTCTCGGTCAAGCAATTGCAAGACGAATTGCTGCTGGAAACCATACTCGGCGCACTCAAGAAATACAAACTGCCGCCATTTCTTCTGGAAATCGAAGTCACGGAAAGCTGCTTCATCGGTGACATCGACAGCGCCAAGAGCGTACTTGAAAAACTGCGTGATGAAGGCCTGCGCATTTCACTCGATGATTACGGTACCGGCTATTCCAGCCTGAGCCATATCAAGACCTTGCCGGTCTACGCGCTCAAGATCGACCGTTCATTCATCCGCGATATCCGCAACGACAACAGCGACGCAATGATCGTTGCTTCCACCGTCTCGCTGGCACGCAACCTGGGACTGAAGGTCATCGCGGAAGGGGTGGAAAGCAAAGAGCAGTTGATGCATCTCAAGGTCATCGGCTGCGACGAAGTACAAGGTTTTTATCTGCAACGTCCCGTCTCGGCGGAACAGATCGAGCCGATACTCCAAAAAGGGAAATTCGATCCGCTATGACAGCTAACGGAAAATTGGAAGAAGCCGGATACAAGGAACGCAGGTTGCTGCGACTGCTTTTAACGACGGCGATATCGTTCGTAATCGCGTCCATCGCCATCATCTCCAGCACGACTGCAGCGGCAGCGGCTGAATGTGAACGCCCTGCGCGACTGCGCATTGCATTTGTCCCTCAAGGCGAGTTGCAGGACGACGGCGCAGCCATGAAACCCTTGTTCGACGATCTGGAGCGCGCCTTGCGCATGCCCGTGGAGATCATCACCCCAGCTTCTTACGGTGCGGTGACGGAAGGTTTGTTGGCAGGTGCGCTGGACGTCGCCCGTCTTGGCCCTGCGACGTATGTTTCTGCGCACAAGAACGACCCGCAAATTACGCCTTTCGCCACCTTGCTGCGCATGGCCGACGGCTTCAGCGACGGCAACACTGCAGCGTATTACTCCATGCTGATCGTCCGTCAACACGGACCAATCACCTCGATCTCCGGACTGAAAGGAAAGCGCCTTGCGCTGGCGGATCCGGACAGTACCTCCGGCGCGCTGATTCCATTGCACGTCTTCTCACGCCAGCTCGGCACATCGCTGGATAAGTATTTCTCGCGCATTGGTTACTCCGGCAACCATGAACAGTCGGTCACCGCGGTATTGAACAAAGAAGTTGACGCGGCCTTTATCGCCAGCGCCAATCTCGGATCGCTGATCGCCGCAGGCAAGGTCAAACGCTCCGATATCCGCGTGCTCTGGAAATCAGCGCCGATTCCTTTTGATCCCTTCGTCTATCGGGGGCAGCTGTGCGACGATATCAAGAAGAAGATCCGCGCGGTGTTCTTCAATAAAAAAAGCGCCAACGTGCAGAGCACGCTGAGCGCTATTCATGCCAAGGAATTCGTTCCTGCCGTGGACAAGAACTACAACATCATTCGCGATCTTCCCTAGATCCGGGTCTTAAAGAGGCTGCATAGCCAACGAATCAATCCTCCGACTACCGGGAGTTTTTGCAGAAGCTCTTCGGCAGCATCCCAGTAATCACGATGCAGGACGACCAGTCCGTCGGCGTTGAACTTCAGGTGCGTGCTACCAATAATCACATAGGGCTTGCCCTTGAGCCCGAACTGAAATGCCCAGGTAATGAAAGCCTGATCGCCGTCGACTAAGCGATCATCAATGACAAACCGCGGGTCATCGGTGGTATCGAACATATGCTCGTAAATGGCCATCATCGCGGGAACACCCTGCACGTCGTTGAAGGGATCCTTGAAGCGCACCTCCGGCGCATAAAATTGGCCGATGTGGCGCACGCTCTGTCGCGTCAGCGTGCAATACCAGTCCATCAGCAAATCGAGTCGTTCTTTGGTCTGAGCAGTTGTTGTCATGTAGGGTGGAGAAAGCGTTGAAACAGCGCAAAGCGCCAACGATAAGGCAACATCTGAATCAGCTTAAGGATACGCGTAAAGTGGTAGGGAAAGTGGATCTCGAACTTGCCTTCGGCGATGCCTTTCCAGATCTTTTCCGCGGCAGCGTCCGGTGTCTGCAAACCGGGCATGGCGAAGTCGTTCTTGGCGGTAAGCCCGGTTTTGACGAAGCCCGGATTGATCAGGTAGACGCTGAGTCCTTTGGCATGGAGATCACTGTAGAGAATCTCCGCCAGATTGATCAATGCCGCCTTGCCGGGACCGTAGACGCTGGCGTTGGGCAAGCCCATGTAGCCCGCCACGCTGGCGACCAGCGCAATGCCGCCACTGCCTTCGGCCAGCATGGTGGGCAGCACGCTGGACAAGGCGGAGTACACGCTGATGAGGTTGGTCTTCAGAGTCTGTTCCGCCACCTCGTCGCTGACTTCCCAGCTGCGTTCCGGACGATAGTCGGCTGCGCAGAACAACAGCAGGTCGACGCCGCCAAATGCTGCGCAGATCTCCGCGTGACGGGTACGCCATGCCGCATGGTCAAGCACATCGAACGGCACGATCAACGCGTTGCTCGCCACGCCGGCAACCTCCTCCAGGGCGTCGAGCCGGCGTGCCGACAAGGCCACTTTGGCCCCCATCGCCAACGCCTGTTTCGCCAACGCGGCGCCGATGCCGCTGGAGGCGCCGATAAGCCAGATGCGCTTGTCTTTCCAGCTGCCGACGGGGGTATTCATTGGACCGAACATGATGATTCTCCGTGCTCCATTTGCTACATTAGTCCCGCTTGCGAAAGAACAGCGTCACCTGTCCGACTTCAAATCCGAATTTGCTCATCGCAGTCCGATTGATCATGGTGCGATCGTCCATCTGGTACATCCAATCGTCCATTTTCATTTCATAGGTCTTGCCGTCCACGGGCAACAACAAGGTGTAGCGCCAGTTCAGCGCATTGCCTGCCGCCTCGCCGACTGCTTCTCCCACTACGTCCCCGGCCGTACCGCGCCAGCTGCCGTCGGCTTGCCGCACCAGCGTCCATACGCGTTGCTGAGTGGTGCCATCGTCGTAACGAAAACGTTCATCGAGAATCAGTTTGCCGTCGCGATTGCTGCCGGTGATTTCCACATGAAAGCGTTTGACCACTTCGCCTCCACGCTTCTGAAACATGCCCCACGCGTCAGTCTTGCCGAGGAAGAATTGTGCCGGATCGAACACCGGCTGATTCGCGGCATAGCGCGACACATCCGGCGAGGAACAGGCAGCCAATAAAGCAACGAATAAAAGCGTGACAAAGGATTTCATGACGGTGTCTCCAGCAAAGAATGATCCGGTGCAAAAGTCTGCATCGACCTCAGCAACAGCAACGCGAGCAATTTGAAAAGGCAAGGTACCGCGGCATATACCCAGCCCAGCGCAGCGATACCACCAATGCCTGGCTGATAGCCGAGCACCGCCAGCAACGGCAAAGCAAGACCCGAGACCGCCAGCGCCAGCTTGGCCAGCAAGGTCCACACGCCGTAGTAAGCCGCCGGACTTTCGTTCTTGCCGATCACGCCGGCAAGCAATACGGGCGGCAGAGCCAGGTCAGCACCGAGCGCCAGACCGGCGGCGATACAGATGCTTGCGTACAGCCAGACATCACCGGCCTGCAGCAAGGCTGCTCCGCCGAAGGCCACGATCGCCAGCAGCATGCCCAAACGCCACGCCTGCAGCACACCCAATCGTTTTGCAAGCGCAACCCAGAGTGGCAAACCGAAGGCAGTCGACAGAAAGTACAACGCCAGAAAAGCGCCGGCGTACTGCGATGCCTGCAAGCGGTCATTAATGAAAAACAAGGCCAACGTAGCCGGAATCGCCACCGAAACCGCATTGAAGAAATACGGCAGCAGCAAGCGGCGAAAGCTTCGGTTCGCCTGCATCCGCGTCAACACTTCACGCCATCCGAGCGCGACATCGCCGGCCCTGTTCCACGGCGGCGCCAGCAACAGCAGTGCCGCCAATGCGATCGCCAGGAAAATTGCAAATCCAAGCGCATAAATGCTCAGCGGTGATTCAAGATTTGATGCGCCCGAACCGCCGCCGGCGAAAATATAAGCGGGAGCGACGCTGGCGATCACCGCTCCAACCAACCCGGCCAACTCACGCAGCGCCGATGCACCAAGCAAGCCCTCGTCACGTTGTGACAAACGCGCACCCCATGCCAGGTAAGCAATGTTAAGCATGCTGTGCGCCGTGTAAGTCAAGATCAGCATCGCACCAAGCCATGCCAGCAAAGCGGTGGCCGAACCACGCACCGCTGTCGGCGGCAACCATAGCCCAAAAAACGCCAGCGCCAGCAACAGCGCCGCAGCCATCAGCCACACCTTCAGACGCAGGCCATGGAGACGATCAATGCAGCGTCCCAGCCACGGATCCTGCAGCGTGTCGACCAGGCGCGAGAGAAACAGCACCCAACCAGTACCTGCCAACGCCAGCCCAAGATGACCGGTGTAATAGGCCGGTGCCTGTATGTAAATCGGCAACGCCGACATCGCCAGCGGCAAACCCAGCAAGCCGTATGCCGCATAGCTCAGGCGCGTGGCGCCACGCATTGCGCCGCTCATGGCGATGCGCCAAGCAAACGTCGGCGCAGTTGCGCATCCCTGCTGCGCGGATCAAGCCAGATGGCGAAAAATGCCTGTGCAAATTCCACATCACGCACTTCCGCCAGCAATTGTTTGCTGTTATAGAAGCGGCAACCGATGCCGGGCAGGTAGACACCTGTGAGCTGATCACCTTCTTCGACATCGGTGAAAGCGGCATTCATCTCGGCTTCCCAACGCTGTAATTGCTGCTCGCTGTAACGATCGCCAAACAGACGGCGTATTTCATCGATACTGGTCCGTGCAATGCGGGCGCGGCCGATGCTGCGCTGATACGTCAACTCCAGCGCAAATGGCTGCCCCGGATCGAAGGATGCGCCTGTACTCCATAGCGCCGCGTGGTAAACCTTGAACCCGAACCAGCGAAAGTCGGCCTCACCCTGCAGACGCGCCTGCGGCACGTCCGCGCGCCATACTGCTGCATCGGCGAATTGCGTCAGCGACAGTCCGGCCAGCAGGCAGCAGACGCCAACCATGACGCGCAGCGCATGCGCATACCTTGCCTTCTTAGTCTTTTCGCAGCATGAACTGGATGACATCAGTACGCTCCTCATCGAAGCCGACTTCACAATAGGCGAAATACAACTGCCACAAACGCATGAAGCGCTCGTCGAATCCTTGCGCGGTGACCGCCTCGCGCTGCTCCTGGAAGGTGCTGTTCCAGCGCCGCAGCGTTTCGGCATAATCGGCACCGAAGCGATACTGATCCAGCGTCACAAGACCGGCCTTGGACGCTTTGTCGCAGAAACGTTCCGGACTCGGCAGCATGCCACCGGGGAAAATATATTGACGGATGAAATCCGAGCTGCTGCGATAGCGCTCAAAATACTGCTCGGCGATCGTGATCGACTGAATCAGCGCTTTGCCGCCGCGCTTGAGCCGCGCCGAAACGGTATTGAAGTACTCCGGCCAGTAGCGTTCGCCGACGGCCTCGAACATTTCGATCGAGACCACCGCGTCATAACTGCCGCCGAGATCGCGGTAGTCGCACAATTCCAGTGTTGCGAACTGATCGAGCCCGCGTCCGGCGATGCGCTGCTGTGCAATCTGCAGCTGTGACGGCGAGATCGTCACCCCGTGTACGTGGATACCCTGCTGCGCCGCGTGTTCGGCGAAACCGCCCCAACCACAACCGATCTCGAGCACACGATCACCGGCCGTCAGCCCCAGTTGATCTACGATACGTTGATACTTGCGCGCTTGCGCTGCTTCCAGACTTTGCGCATGATCACCGGCGAAGATCGCGCTTGAGTAGGTCCAGCTATTGTCCAGCCACAGACGATAGAAATCATTGCCGATGTCGTAGTGCGCATGGATATTCTTGCGGCTGCCCTCGCGTGTATTGGAACGCATCCAGTGACGCAGGCGGTACCACAGTCCGACCAGCTTGCCACCGAACATCACGCGATCCAGCTCTGCCTGATTGCGCAGGCACAGCCGCAGCAGCGCGGCCAGATCCGGCGTATCGATCCATCCCGCGGCATAGCTTTCAGCAAAGCCGATGTCGCCGGCTTGCAGGATGCGCGCGCACGCTCGCCAGTCGTTGATGTGGATCTGTGCGCTCGGCGGCTGATGCAAGTCGCCGAAAGTCAGCGTGTTGCCGTGCGGTGTCGTCAGTTGCAGATGCCCGTGCGCCAGGCAATTGAGCAAACGCAGAAACAAGCGTGTCGCAGGCGGGGCGCCGGCTGGGGGCGAGGCCGTAGCGGACGCTCCGGGCGAATGGTTCATCTCGGACTGGTTCACGATGAAATCTCCTTCTTGAAATTGGCGGTCGCGGCCGCGCTATCCGTTGCACGATCAGGTTTGCGAAAGAACGGCACGCGCTTGCGCCAAAGCTTCCAGGCCTGCCAGTGAATTTTTGCGACAATACCGAAGGTCAGCAGTGGCTGCGTCAGCAAGGCACGCAAAGCCGAGCGCGCAGTCAGCGCCTGCAGACGGCCTCCGACGGTGGTGTGCATCAAAACACCGTCTTTTTCTATTTTTGTATCTCCGGATGCAGGCGCGTCGTAATAGTCGATGCCGACCAACGTCGTCACATTCGTATCGCGAAACCGAAAACGGTAGCTGCCCCGCACCTCACAAAACGGTGAGACATGCATGGCCTTGGCGCAGACAAGGCGGGAGTCGGCAGTGATTTCCTTGTCGCTGTGTTCAGCCAATAAATATCGATGCGTTTCGCCAAAGGTATTGTTGACCTCGGCCATCACCGCCCGCAGCGCACCGCTGCTGTCATGGCAATACCAGAAGCTCACCGGGTTGAACACGAAACCGAACAGGCGTGGAAAAGTTTGCAACCAGATCTCGCCATCGTGCGGCAAATCGGCAGCCTTGAGTTGCGCCCGCATCCAGCTATCCAGATCGCTGCCATCACGCGGGCCATAGTCGCGCGTGCGCAGCGACATGAGACGAAATCGGTTTACGCCGAACCAGAAATTACCGGTTTCACGCAGGCGAGCCAGATTCAAGCGAAGACAAAACACCGGGTACACAAAGCGATGATGTGCGGGACGCAGGCGCTCATGCATGACCTGGCCCCGGATCAGATACGCCGGCATGGTCACGACGTCACCCTTGCCCACGCAGGGGCAACATTGAAATCAGCCGCCACGCGCAACGCCGACTTCAGGCCGTCTTCATGAAATCCATAACCGGTCCATGCACCGGCAAACCAGATACCACGCTTGCCTTGCATGTCCTTGAGCATTTGCTGCGCAGAGATCGCCGCCTGGTCAAACACCGGATGCTCGTAGTCGAACTCCGCTATCACGCTCCCTGCGGCCGGCGGTGTATTGGGGTTGAGCGTCACCATGACATCTGTGCGGCATGGCAGCGCCTGCAATTGATTGAGCCAGTAGCTCACGCATACGGAGCGCTGGCCGCCGGCTGAGACGCCACCCAGATAATTCCATGAAGACCACACCTTGCGTTGACGCGGCATCAGTTGAAGGTCGGTATGCAAGTAGGCGGTATTGGCCTGATAGCGCGCGGCGCTGAGCAAGCGTCGCTCCTCAAAGGTCGCATCGGCCAGCATGCGCAAGGTTTGTGGCGCGTGCGTCGCGAAGACGACGGCGTCATATTCTTCTTCACCTTTCTCCGTGCGCACGCAGAGTGTTTTACCGCGCTTGAATACCTGTTGAACGCCGGTATTAAGACGAACCTCAGGCAAGGTGACAAGAATCTTCTTTACGTACTCGCGCGCGCCGCCTTGCACCGTTCGCCATTTGGGGCGATTGGCGATTTGCAGCAGACCGTGATTGAGGCAAAAACGCAGAAAAGTACTTGCCGGAAATTGCAGGATGTCTGCGGGAGAACTCGACCAGATCGCCGCAGCCATGGGTAATAGGTAGGCATCGCGAAACATGGCGCCATAACCGCCGACAGCGAGCAACTTTCCCAATGTCGTCGGCGTCGCAAGACTAGCCTTCAGATTGCTCTGCGCCGCCCGATTGAAGCGCAAGATGTCTTTCAGCATGCCTAAAAAGGAAGGCGACATCAATCGCCCACGCTGCGCGAAGACGGTATCCAGATTCGTGCCGGCCCATTCAAATCGGCCATCGTCGATGGACACGCCAAACGACATGTCGGTCGCGTAGCTGGCAACGGCAAGTTCGTCCAGCAAGGCGATCAGGTTGGGATACGTTGCTTCGTTGAACACCAGGAATCCGGTGTCGACCGGAAACGTTTTACCTTCGAGCGTGATATCCACCGTGTTGGTGTGCCCGCCCGCGTAGGAGCCCGCTTCGAACAAGACAACGTCGTGTGCTCGCGCAAGAAAATAGGCGCTGGCCAGGCCTGAAATGCCCGCTCCGATTACCGCTATCTTTTGCCGTTGTTGCGTCATTGTCTGCCATCCCAGGGTGAGCGCTGTCCGCGCATAGTGCATCTGTTGTCTCTGCGGCTGATTCTGTTCTTGGCTTCACCGTCGGTCAGTTATTGCTTTGCGTTGCTCTGCATTGCTCTGCGTTACTGCCGGGCTGCTATCGATTTGCCATCAATTTTCTGTCGATTTTGCCGCTTCGGTGCTAAGATTACTACCAATGCAAAATAAAATCTACTAATTAGTAATGAAAGCTACCAATGAGTATCTTTGGCAAACTGAGCTTCAAGGATCAGGCCTTCAAGCTGCGTGAGAATGCAATCCTGGATGCTGCGACCTCCGTATTGGGCAGCAAGGGCTATGACTTGATGACGATGGACGATGTCGCGGGTGCGGTCGGCATTTCCAAGCCGAGCCTGTACAAGCATTTCAAATCGAAGGAAGAATTGGTCGGCGAGGCGTTGATACGCCTGATTGATGGCGCCGTCGACTATCTGGCACAAATCGATGAGAATCTGACGCCCAAGGGAAAACTGATGACCTTGCTGGAGTGGGCCTTGCGTGTGCGCCTGGATGGGGGCCTGCCTTTCCTGCCGTCGACCAGCGCACATGTGCGCGAGATGCTGATGCGTAACCTTAAGTATGTCACGCGCGTACTTAAGCTTAACAGCCATATAGAGAAGCTGGTGCTCGCCGCACAAAAAAACGGCGAACTGAATGCGGTCATGCCAAGCGACGTCATCCTGTTCAGCTACTACGCCCGCACCTGCGACCCGGCAGTGGAATATTTGCAACGGTTCAGCAAGATGAAAAACGACGACATCGTGCGCCACATGCTGCAGGTCTCATTTGATGGCTTTGCGCCTACGGCATGAGCCTGTATGAGGCGATGGACTCCGCTCGCTCATACGCGTCTGCGCCACTAAACGGTGAATAGCGCATGCAGGCGCCCCCCCTGCACGCGCGACAACGTCAGACGTCAAATACGTGTCTACGCTCATACATCGTTGCGTGACGCCCCTCCCCATACGGCAACAAGATCGTCCCATGGGACACAATCTGATCTCGCATCCAAGGGAATACCAGCTACTCCTGCTCACTTTCCGTCAAATTTATGCGATCAAATTCCTTGACGAGTGCATATGCACATGCTAAGGTTGAATCCATGGACACTATTCCAAAACTTGTGGACTGCAATTTATTCGCGACCAAACAAGCTGCGCGGTTTGTCACGCAGCTTTATGAACGTCATCTGGCGGCAGTCCATGTCACCAGCTCGCAAGTGACGATTTTTGCAGTGATCGACAATCAGCCCGGCATCACCATGACGGAGCTGGCGAGAGCGGTTGTGATGGACAGAACCAGCCTTGTCCGCGCCATCCAGCCCTTGAACCGGGACGGATATGTGCTTCAGAAGTCGGAGCCCGGATCCAAGAAGATCACTTTATATTTATCGAAGTCCGGCACACAGAAGTACCGCGATGCTCTGCCCCACTGGGATGCAGCGCAGAAGGAATATGAAGGTATGGTCGGTGAAGAGCGCGCCAGAATGTTGCGGCACGAGCTGATGGCGATTACCCAGCGCTGATTTTTACAGGGGTTATTTTTTCGTAGCGAGGCCTTAGTCCTCGCTATTTTTAAAACTTAAATAGTGCATATGCACAATATGCATTAACTATATTTTAACGAGGGGTTATCATGGGCTTGAACAAGAAATACCAGAGAGTCGCACTGTCCGGTGCTGTTCTTATCGCACTGACAGCACTGGCGGCGTGCAGCAAGCCGGCACCGGCGCCATCCATCACACCGAAGGTGGCATCCTTTACCGTCCGAACCGCAGAGCACGATTCCGCCAGCTACACCGGCGTGGTGCATGCGCGTACGGAAAGCAATCTGGGTTTCCGGGTGCCGGGCAAGATCGTGGAAAGACTGGTTGATCCGGGTGAGCAGGTAAAACGTGGGCAGCCGCTGTTCAAGCTCGATGCCGTCGACTACACCCTGGCGCAAAATGCCGCACGTGCCGCCGTGATCGCTGCAGAGGCACGCGATGTTCAGGCCCGCGCGGACGAAGTCCGCTTGCGTAATCTGCTGAGCTCGGGCGCTGTCTCCAAACAAGCCTACGAGCAAAGCAAGGCACTCGCCGATTCTTCCAAAGCGCAACTCGACGCCGAACGCGCCCGCGCCAATCAGGTTGAACATCAAGCCGATTACTCCATGCTGCGCGCCGATGCCGACGGCGTCGTTATGGACGTGCTTGCCGATGCCGGACAAGTCGTCAATGCCGGTCAAACCATCGTGCGATTGGCGCAAAAAGGCGCACGCGAAGCCGTCGTCAGTATTCCTGAAAACGGATTGAATCAGGCACGCCGCCAGGCCACGGCCAGTCTCTATACCGACGACAGCGAAAAGTTCTCTGCCAAACTACGCGAGCTGTCCGCCATGGCCGATCCGCAGACCCGCACTTATCAGGCGCGTTATGTTTTGTCCGGCAAGGGCGAGCAAGCAGCGTTGGGCGCAACGGTTACCGTCAGACTCACCGGTGATGCATCCTCATCGCAAACACAGGTTCCCGTTGGCGCCCTGATTGACAAGGGACATGGCGCCAGCGTCTGGATGATCGAAAAACAAAATCAGACCGTCAAGCTCGTCCCCGTCACAGTTTCTCAGTTGGGTGAAGAGTTCGCAACGATCAGTGCAGGCTTGAAAGCCGGCGATGTCATCGTCGCCTACGGCGTGCATCTGCTCAAGGCAGGCGACAAGGTTTCTCTCGTATCCGCTACTGCATCTGCTAACGAAGCCGGCGGTGCATCATGAGCGGCTTTAACCTTTCCGCCTTTGGCGTGCGGGAACGCGCAGTAACGCTGTTCCTGATCATCGCGATTGCGGTGGCCGGCGTCGTCGCCTTTCTCAAACTGGGACGTGCAGAGGATCCCAGCTTTACCGTGAAAATCATGACCGTTACCGCGCTGTGGCCGGGCGCGACAGCAAAGGAAATGCAGCAGCAAGTCGGTGATCGCCTGGAAAAGCGCCTGCAGGAACTCGAGTACTACGACCGCGTTGAAACCGCAGCCCGCCCCGGGCTGATCACCATGAAGCTGTTCTTCAAGGATTCAACGCCGCCTGAACTCGTGCCGGAACAGTTCTATCAGGTCCGCAAGAAGCTGGGAGACGAAGTCATCAATCTTCCACGCGGCGTCATCGGCCCGGTCATCAACGATGAATATTCCGACGTCTACTTCAGCCTGCTGGCACTCAACGCACCGGGCCTGCCGCACCGGACGCTGGTTGCCGAAGCAGAAAACCTGCGCCAGCGCTTGCTGCACGTCAATGGCGTACAGAAGATCAATATCCTCGGCGAGCAACAGCAAAAGATCTTCGTTGAAATCTCTCATCAACGCTTGGCGACATTGGGCGTAAAGGCGCAGACCATTTTCGACGCACTGAATCGTCAAAACGATGTCACGCCATCGGGCTTCATCGAAACCGCCGGCCCGCGCGTCTACCTGCGACTGGATGGCGCCATCGACAACATCGACGTCGTCAAGGCGATCCCGATCGCCGCCGGCGGACGCAGCTTCAAGCTGGGCGACATCGCCGACATCAAGCGTGGCTACGAAGATCCCAAATCCTTCCTGATCCGCACTCAGGGCGAACCGTCGCTGATGCTGGCGGTCGTCATGAAAAAGGGCTTCAACGGCCTGAAGCTCGGCAAGTCGCTTGCGGCAGAACGAGAAAATATCCAGAAGTCGCTGCCGCTGGGCATGGCTCTGACCAAGGTATCGGATCAGGCGGAAGCGATTGAAGCAGCGATCGATGAATTCATGATCAAGTTCGTCATGGCACTGGCCGTGGTGATTGTCGTGAGTCTGCTGACGCTCGGCTTCCGCGTCGGTATCGTCGTCGCAGCGGCAGTTCCACTGACCTTGTCGGCAGTCTTTCTGATCATGATGGCGACCGGCCGCGACTTCGATCGCATTACGCTGGGCGCGCTCATCCTTTCGCTGGGCTTGCTGGTCGATGACGCCATCATTGCGATTGAAATGATGGTCGTGAAGATGGAAGAAGGCATGGATCGCATCTCGGCAGCCACCTTCGCCTGGGGTGCCACCGCTGCGCCCATGGCTTCCGGCACGCTGGTGACCATTATTGGCTTCCTGCCAGTCGGCTTTGCCCGCTCCACCGCGGGTGAATATGCCGGCAACATCTTCTGGGTGGTCGCCTTTTCGCTCATCACTTCGTGGTTTGTGGCGGTGCTGTTCATCCCTTATCTCGGCGTCAAGATGCTGCCGAATATCCCTGTGCACGAGGGCGGCCAGGATGCGATCTATTCGACCAGGAACTATCAACGCTTGCGAGCACTGGTGCGCTGGTGCGTCGACCGCAAGTGGATTACTGCGGCCATCACGATCGGCATGTTTGCCTTGTCGATCTTTGGCATGGGCTTCGTGCAAAAGCAGTTCTTCCCCAACTCCGAACGTCCGGAACTGACCATTGAAGTCAACCTGCCTCCAGGCAGCGCCTTCAGCACCACCGACGCCACCATCAAGACGATCGAAGACGCACTGCGCAAGGAACCGGAAGCCAAGATCGTCTCGAGCTACATCGGCCAGGGCGCACCGCGCTTCTTCCTTTCGGTCAATCCTGAATTACCCAACCCGGCATTCGGCCAGCTGATTGTCCTGACCGACAATTCCAAAGACCGCGACGCTCTCAAGATCAAAGTCAGCAAAATGATCGAGAGCGGCAAATTTGCCAATGCACGCGTACGCGTCAGCCAGTTCCTGTTTGGCCCGCCGGTACCTTTCCCCGTGCTGTTCCGCGTGGTCGGTCCCGACCTCAATACCGCACGCGACATCGCCTTCAAAGTCAGGGACGTGATGCAAGCCAATCCGAACATGCGCGACGTGCATCTGGATTGGGGCGACAGAACGCCGACGATGCGCCTCGAGCTGGATCAGGAACGCCTGCGTCAGGTCGGCCTCAATCCGAAGGATGCCGCCTTGCAATTGCAGACCCTGCTGAACGGCGCCTCAACAACACAGGTTCGTGAAGGCCTGCGTGTAGTGGACGTCATCGTCCGCGGCGTGAAACATGACCGCAAGAGCCTGGCCGACATCGGCAACCTGACGCTGACCACGCAAGATGGTGTCGCCGTTCCGCTGTCGCAGGTCAGCAAGCTGTCGGCGAGTGTGGAAGATGCCGTGCTGAAGCGCTACAACCGTGAACTCTATATTGCGGTCCAAGGCGATGTGCGCGATGGCGTTCAGCCACCGGATGTCACGCATGCGCTGCTGCCGAAACTTGAGGCGATCAAAGCTGCCCTGCCTGCCGGATATCACATCGACACCGGTGGTTCGGTGGAAGAAAGCGCCAAGGCCGACGTTGCGCTGGCTGCGATGTTCCCGCTAATGATTATTCTGATGCTGGCCGTGATCATGTTCCAGGTGCGTTCCTTTGCGACGATGTGGATGGTATTCGCCACTGCGCCACTGGGTCTGGTCGGTGCAGTGCCTACGCTGCTGATCTTTAACCAGCCGTTCGGCTTCAACGCCATCCTCGGCCTGATCGGTCTGGCCGGCATCCTGATCCGCAACACGCTGATCCTTGTCGATCAGATTCGCAGCGATTTGCAATCCGGACTGACGCCATATCAAGCTGTCATTGAGTCGACCGTACGACGCGCACGCCCGGTCATCCTGACGGCCGTGGCCGCGATGCTGGCGTTCATCCCGCTGACCCACTCTGCTTTCTGGGGCCCGCTCGCTTATGTGCTCATCGGCGGCGTCGGTGTGGGGACCGTACTCACGCTGTTGTTCCTGCCGGCGCTGTATGCCATCTGGTTCAAGGTGAAGCGTCCGGCCACGCCTGCGCATTCTGTCGCACCGGCCGCGATCAGCCACTCTTCTATCTGAGGAAAAGAAAATGAAAACAACTTTCTCATGTCTGCGGACACTGGCCGGTATCTCCGTGATCAGCGCATTGTTGTCCGCTTGTTCTCTGGCACCTTCCTACGAGCAGCCCGCGCTTCCGGTTGCAACGCACTGGAATACTGGCGGCAATGCCAATGAGCAACCCGATGCGCCCCGTGCGGCATCCATTTCCTGGAATGATTTTTTTCAGGACGCACAACTGAAATCGCTGATCGCAACCGCACTGGACAACAACCGCGACCTTCGCATGGCCACGCTCAACATCGAACGTGCGCGGGCGATGTACAACATCCAGACTGCCGATCAGGTGCCCAACATCGCGGCCGTCGGCAACGGTTCGCGCCAACGCCTGCCGGCAGACGTCAATCCGACCGGCAAGACCGGCGTCAACACCAGCTACTTCGCCGGCGTTGGCATGGCCGCCTTTGAAATCGATCTGTTCGGTCGCGTCAGAAACCTGAGCGAAGCCGCACTGCAACGCTATCTCGCCACCGAGCAGGCACAGCGCAGCGCCCAGATCAGCCTGATTGCGGCGGTTGCCACTACCTACGAAACACTGGTCGCAGATCAGCGCCTGCTGCGCCTCACCGAACAGACGCTGGCCAGCCGTGCCGATTCCCATGACCGGCAGAAGAAGCTGTATGCCGAAGGCGCCAGCTCCGAATACGATCTCAGGCAATCGGAGTCTCTTTTTGAAGCGGCCAGGGCAGCGCGTGCGCAGCAAGAGCGGCGCAAAGCGCAGGATGAAAATGCGTTGACGGTGCTGGTGGGCCAACCGCTGCCGTCCGGCATCGGTGTATCGGGCTCGACCTCCGGCGCGCGCAGCTTGCCGGATCTGCCGACAGGACTGCCATCGGAACTCATCACAGCCCGACCGGACATTCTCCAGCAGGAAGCCATCCTGCGCGCACAAAACGCCAACATCGGCGCGGCGCGGGCGGCTTTCTTCCCACGCATTTCGCTGACGGGAAACTTTGGATCGGCAAGCAACGAGCTGTCCGGCCTCTTCGATTCCGGTTCGCGCTCGTGGGCATTCGTCCCGCAAATTTCCATTCCGATCTTTGAAGGTGGAAGAAATGTCGCCAATCTGAAAGTCGCGGAAACCGACAAGAAGATCGCCATCGCCCAGTACGACAAAACGGTGCAAGTCGCTTTCCGTGAAGTTGCCGATGCGCTGGCCGGGCGCGCCACGCTGGCGGAAGAAGTCAGTTCCGTGAAGGCACAGGAGAACGCCGAGACCGCCCGCTACGGCTTTGCCAAGAGCCGCTACGAAGCCGGCTATTCCAGCTATCTGGAATATCTGGATGCGCAGCGCTCCTTGTTCTCGGTGCAGCAGCAATCCATCCAGG
>Ga0209913_1001091_pt1 | contig 16757 bp, 18 predicted proteins | sample PersoiDNA2013203_FD_185805 | JGI IMG/M metagenome (GOLD analysis project Ga0209913, IMG submission 185805) | Permafrost soil microbial communities from the Arctic, to analyse light accelerated degradation of dissolved organic matter (DOM) -... | ecosystem: Environmental > Terrestrial > Soil >... | reverse complement strand
CAAAAAATAAATAAAGATCGAAGGCGTCGGCATTGACGCATTCAATACCGATGACCAAGTGGCACTGGCCATTGGTGCATCGTTGGAGTCAAGCTTAATACCCGCAGTGGGACGCCAGGATTGCAGTGGCATGACATTTTTGTCATGCCGCTGTCATATTCAATTTTGAAAATATTTGATTGTTATTTGAAAGTATTTGTATTTTTAAATAGTTATATTTCTAGTTTCTTCATTTTGAAGGTCATCATTATGCTGCCGTCCACATCTATGGTATCGGAGGTAGCTGTTGTTGCTGTGCAGCCGACGAGCAGCCTTGCATCTGTGCAGCTAAATTCTTCGCTGCAAGATCACATCGTCAGCGTCGCTTCTCGTTGCGCTAGTGACGATAATATTGTTTGTGAACGCTGTACGAGAGTGGTTTCCGATTTGCAATCCATTGCAGCCAAGAGTTATCTGGGGCCGGTCCGGCAACTGGAAGATATACCACAGCTGCAGCATCGGATTGATCGGCACCAGGTGGCGCAAGGATTGAAAATCCGGCTAATGCAAACGGCTGGAAAAATGCTTCTGCAAGCCAATCCAAAAATGAATGGCATGGCGATGGGTGTGGCTACCGAACGAATGCCTCAAAGTGAGTGCAGCGGCAGAACGGTACGAGAACTGGCGAAGGCAAATGAACGTCTGCGGCGACAAGAGATGATGGCATCTGTCAATGGACCAGCCAGGGAGCGGGTTCTCAAAGGCGAATCTTGCGATCGGGTTGCTCGCGCGCTCAATATTACCGATGAAGACGCCTTGCAAAGGCTGTCCATGTTTGCAATCGAAGGCCCAGCAAAGCAACGAGTGCTCAATGGTGAGCCCTGTAACGTTGTCGCCAGAGAGTATGGAATATCCCATAGCGATGCATGTCGAGCCCTTGAGATGATCGCCGTTGCCGGCCCTGCGAGAGAGCGCATTCGCCGAGGTGAACATTGGCCCATTGTCTCCCGGCAACTGGGTATTTTTCATGCCGATGCACAGAGACAACTCGAGATGCAGGAGAACGCTCCGATGCAAAGGCTGCGTAGAGATTTGAAAATACTGAAATGTTTTATCTTTCGTCGACACTAAGAAGCTGTTGCGAAATTAATTAAAGCAAGGCTTAAGGCGCGTCCAGCAAATCAAGGCGCAAGCTAACGAAAGGAACGCCTCGTGGATATGAGCGTAACGTTCATAGCGAATCTTCAGGCGTCGAAACGAGTGAAGCCATGCAATCGAGCGCTCGACTTGCCAACGCGTTTTGCCAAGTCCGCTGCCATGGGGTGATCCGATTTTTGCGAGCACTGGCGTGATGCCACGTTCGCGCAAGCGCTGCCGATGTGGCTCGGAACTGTAGCCTCGGTCGCCCTGAACAATGTGCGGCTTGTGTAGGGGGCGGCCCCGTTTTCCCCGGATATGTGGAATGGCTTGGACCAGAGCATCGAGTTGCGTAATGTCGTGGCGGTTGGCGCCGGTCAGGATGACCGCGAGCGGGATACCTTGCGCGTCGACGATGAGGTGGTGCTTGCTGCCGAGCTTGCGCCGGTCCGTGGGATTCGGGCCAGTTTTTTTCCCGCCAGCATGGCGCGAATTGACGAACTGTCGACGATGGCACGCGTTAAATCGATTTCGCCACGGCGGCGCAGTTCGGCCAGTAGCGTCTCGTGGATACGCTGCCAGACACCGGCCTTCTGCCATGCGACAAGCCGTCGCCAACAGGCTGTGCCTGAGCCGCAACCCATTTCCTGCGGCATCAGGTTCCACGCAATTCCCGAGCGCAGCACGAATACGATACCAGTGAGCACTGCTCGGTCTGGCAGAGGCTTTCGGCCTGCGTACTGCCGATTACGCGGTACCTGCTCCGGCAGAAGCGGTTCGATTAATGACCACAACTGGTCGTCTATGAGTTCTTTAGGCATTGCTTCCTGTCAGACAAAACAAGACAGGAAGTTAACACCAAATCAGAAAAGTTAACAGGTCCAAAACTTAATTTCGCAACAGCCTCTTAGAAAACTACGCCGGCAATCAGGATGATGTTGGCATAGGGCGTGAATTCGCCGGTGCGGATGACAGCCTTGGCTTGCCGCATACGTAGCTTGAAGTCTTCATGCTGCAGCACTTGTTGGCCCGGCAGGCCAAGCTGGGACAGCTGGCTGGCCAATTGCGGGCTGCGTTCGCTGAGCTCGGTGGCCAGGATGTGCTGTTCGACCTGCATCTCCGTGAGTACCGTTTGCAGGGTAGTGATGAAACCCGGCACGCCGCGGGTAAGCGCCAGATCAATGAGCGCCACGCCGGGCGGCACCGGCAGACCGGCGTCGCCAATGACGATACTGTCGCCGTGACCCAGGGAGGCAATCAATTGCGACAGGGCGATGTTGAGCAAGGGAGTTTTTTTCATGAGCTTGTCTTTCCGTGCACGTCGATCAATCGATCAATTCACTACGATAAGGAATTGAGGTTTGCGCCCCTGCGCGCGTGACGCTCAGGGCGGCAGCGCGCTGGCCATAGGCGATGGCATCGGCTTGGCTGTAACCGTCAGCCAGCGCCGCCACAAAACCGCCGATGAAGGTATCACCGGCAGCGGTGGTGTCGATGGCCTGGAGCGCTTGCGTAGCGAAGTGGCGGGTTTCGTCTTCCAATGCCGCATAGACGCCTTTGGCGCCCAGCGTTATCAGGATATTGCTGCTGCCGGCGGTGCGTAATTGCACCACCAACGTGTCGAGTTGACACTCGTCGACGATCTCGGCAGCCGGTATGCCGGCCAGCATTGCGGCTTCGATTTCGTTGGGGATCAGATAATCGATCTGGGTCAGCAGCTCAGCCGGCAGTGTTTGTGCCGGCGCCGGGTTGAGTACCACCGTCTTGCCCAGGGCATGCGCCAGCTTGATGGCGTGGCGTACGGTTTCCAGCGGTGTTTCCAGTTGCAACACCACGATGCTGGCCTGCGCAATCAAGGCTTGAGCGGCATCGATGTGGGCCGGACTCAAGGCATCGTTAGCGCCGCCGGCCAGTACGATACGGTTTTGGCCGCTGTCGTCGACCAAGATCGAGGCAATGCCTGAGGCGGCATCGGCAATGGTGCTGACATGGCTGTCATCGACGCCATCGGCACGCAAGGCGGCGCGCAGTTGTACGCCGAAGGCGTCATCACCGAGGCAGGCGATCATGGCGACCTTGACCTGATCGCTGGACAGGCGTGCACAGGCCACCGCCTGATTGGCACCCTTGCCGCCGGGAATGGTGCTGAACTGGCCGCCGCTCATGGTTTCGCCGGGAAGCGGCATACGTGGTGCACGCAATACCAGGTCCATATTGATGCTGCCGATGATGACTATCATGTTGATCTTGTCTTGGTAAAAATGGCGTAAATCCTGTTGCTTAAGCGACGCTCGAGCCGCGTACATGCAGCTGTGGCGTAATCGTTTGGCGCTGTACCGGACGGCTCGGATCGGCAATGCGTTCGAGCAGGCATTGCGCGGTCAGTTGACCCAGCTTGCGGGTGTTCTGCGCCACACTGGTCAAGGGCGGGTGTACGAACTGGGCCAGATCGATATCATCGAAGCCCACCACTGCCAGCGCTTGCGGTACGGCGATGCCGCGTTCGGCGGCAGCACGCAGGGCACCGATGGCCATCAAATCGTTACAGCAAAAAATTGCATCGGGCAGGTCTGCCGTACTGAGCAAGGCGCGTGCTGCGGCATAGCCGCCGGCACTGGTGAAGTCGGCATAGCGCAGCCAGGCATCGGGCACAGTCACACCGTCGGCATGCAAGGCCTGACGCAGACCGGCGACCCGCTCAATGGAAATGTCCAGCTCTTGCGGTCCGGCGATGCAGGCGATACGACGGCGTCCGATGGCCATCAGATGCTGCGCCGCCAGCGCGCCGCCGGCGTTATTGTCGACGGCCACCAAATCGATGGCCATGTCTTTGGGCGCGCGGTCCAGCAGTACGGTCGGTATTTTCATCTTGCGCAACAGTTCGCCATCGGTCTGTGCCAGCGTGGCCACAATCAGACCGTCGCAGCGCTTGGTCAGCAAGACGTTGAGGTAGTCGCGTTGCTTGGCGGGATCATCGTCGGAATTGCACAGGATGACGCTGTATCCGGCGGCATAGCAGCTATCCTCGATGCCGCGTGCGACTTCCGAAAAATAGGGATTGGTGTTGTTGGGAATGATCAGGCCGATACTGCCGGTGGCCTTGCTGCGCAGCGAGCGCGCCAGGGCGCTGGGCACATAGGCCAGCGCTTCGGCCGCCGCCAGCACACGATCGCGGGCGTCGCTGCTGACCGGGCGGGTCTTGTTGAGCACGTGCGACACTGTGGTGTAGGAAACTCCGGCGTGGCGTGCGACGTCTTTGATGGTGGCCATGGTTGTTCGGTAAAAACGCTTAGTTTAATGGTTACTGCGCTCGCCGCGTCGGCGATAGGTATCCAGCACCACGGCGGCGACGATTACCAGACCGGTAACGATGCGCTTCATCGGCTCGCTCACGCCCACTTGGGCCAGACCGGCTTCGAGTACCGAAATGATCAAGACGCCGATAAAGGTGCTGATGACCGAGCCGCGCCCACCCATCAGACTGGTGCCGCCAATGACCACGGCGGCGATCACTTGCAGTTCCATGCCGACGCCACCGTTAGGATCGGCCGCTTCCAGGCGCGACACCTGAAACAAGGCGCCCACGCCAGCGAGCAGACCCATCAATGCAAACACCAGGATCTTGCTGGGACGCGGATTGATGCCGGCCAGCCGCACCGCTTCTTCGTTGGTGCCGATGCCGATCCAATGCCGTCCCAGCACGGTGCGGGTGAGCACCAGATGGCCGATGACGACGATCACGATGGCGGCGATGAAGGCCGGCGACATACCCAGCAAGACTGGCGAGCTGATGCTGTCGACCGCACTGCCGATGTATTCGGTGCGTGAATTGGTGACTTGATAGGCCATGCCGCGCGCCATTTCCAGCACGCCTAGCGAGACGATGAAGGAGGGAATGCGCCAGCCCACTGAAATCAGACCGGTGAGCATGCCGCACAGGCTGCCCACCAGAATACCCAGCGCGCTGGCGGCAAACAACGGCCAGCCCCAGCGCACCATGGCCATCGACAGCATCGATGCAGCCAGCGCCATGACCGAACCGACTGATAGATCAATGCCGCCGATGATCAGCACAAAGGTCATACCCACAGCCATCACGACCAGCGTTGGAATGTCGTTGGAGAGGGTGCTGAAAGTCGCCAGGGTGAGGAAATTTTCACTCAGACAGGCGAACAGGGCGCACATGGCCAGCAGGGCGAAGATCAGGCCGAGATAGTTTTTCAGTCCGGACATGCCGGCCAGCAAGGAAGACGTGCGGGAGGAGGTGCGGGAAGAGGTGGTCATGGTGGGGGAGGAACTGTGAGATGTCGTCATGATAAGACTCATGCGGTGGTGGTGGCTGCAGCTTTGACATAACCGCTGAAGGCGCTGGCCAGAATGGCTTCCTGGCTCCAGTTGCTGCGCTCGTAGGTGTCGACCAGTTGGCCGGCGCTCATGACGGCAATACGGTCACAGATCAGCATCAGTTCGCGCAGGTCGCTGGAAACGATCAGCAAGCCCTTGCCCTGGCGCGACAGATCAGCCATGAGTTTGTAAATGTCGAATTTGGCGCCGATGTCGATGCCGCGAGTCGGTTCGTCAAACAACATGATCGGGCAATCGCGATACAGCCAGCGCGCGATCACTACCTTTTGTTGATTGCCGCCCGACAGCTCGCCGGCGGCTTGCGCGCCGTTGCGCGAACGGATGCGCAGACGCTGGATGTAGTCTTCGGCCACGGCCGTTTCGGCGGCGTCGTCGAGTACGCCCAGGCGGCTGACCTGACCCAGTTTAGCCAGAGTGGCATTGACGGCGATCGATTGCGACAGCAGCAAACCTTGACTCTTGCGGTCTTCGGTGATCATGGCAATGCCGGCGGCAATGGCGGCCTTGGGAGAATCGATCCGGGCTGCTTGCGTGGCATCGCCGATGAAGATTTCTCCCTGATCGGCGCGGTCGGCGCCAAAAATCAGACGTAGCAACTCGGTGCGGCCGGAGCCGATCAAGCCGGCGATGCCGAGAATTTCACCGGCATGCAGGTCCAATGAGGCCGGTGCCACTACCGGTGCACGCGCCAACTGGCGCACCCGCAGCAAGGGTGCGCCGATCTGGCGCTGCCCCAGGTCCAGTTCCGCTGCGGCGCTGCGGCCAACCATCAGTTGCACCAGCGCCTCGCTGCTATAGCCGCCAATGGCATCGTCACACACCAGCTTGCCGTCGCGCAGCACGGCGATACGGTCAGCGACTTGCTTGAGCTCTTCGAGCCGGTGCGAAATATAGATGATCGCCACGCCCTCAGCCTGCAGCCGGGCAATCTGGGTAAACAGCAATTGCACTTCGCGGCTGGTCAGCATGGCGGTCGGTTCGTCGAGCACCAGCAAGCGACAAGTGCCGATCAGGTTACGGGCGATTTCAACCATTTGCTGATGGCCGACCCCGAGCGCACCTACCGGCGTCCATGGATCGATATCGGTCAGTCCGACGGCGGCCATCTGGGTCCGTGCGGCTGCTGCCAAGCGGGTTTTGTCGATCCAGCCGAAGCGTTGCGGCAGCTGGTTCAGGAACAGGTTTTCAGCGATGCTCAGGGTCGGGATGAGGTTCAATTCCTGCATGACCATACGGATGCCGAGCTGTTCGGCCTGGCTGCGCGAGCGTGGTTGATAAGCCTGGCCGTCGAGCAGCATGCTGCCGTCGGTGGGCGTGACCAAGCCGCAGACGATTTTCGACAAGGTACTCTTGCCAGCGCCGTTCTCGCCGGTTAATGCCAGGATCTCACCGGCACGGATGGCAATGCTGACGTCACCCAGTACTGGCTCGACATAGGTCTTGCCAATACCGCTCAGACGTAACAGCGGCGGGGTTTGCTTCAATTCTTGGGACATATCAACTCCAGCAGCGCAGGCTGTGGTGTGAAGTACGGATACTGAAAAAAGCGGGGATGCCGGACGGGCGCTGGGCCCGTCCTCTACTCAGTTCTCAGCTGTTATTTGCTGTCTTTGGTGACCAATGCCACCTTGGTTTCCACTACGCCGCCGAGGCTGCTCTGCGGCTTCTTCTCGGTCACAGCCTTGAGTGCAGTTTCGATGCCGAACACCGCTTGTTGCGATGCAAATTGATCTGCGGTTGCCAACACACGGCCATCCTTCAACATTGGCTTGATGGCGTTGATGTTGTCATAGCCGACCACGGCGACCTTGCCGGTTTTGCCGGCGGCACGTACGGCAGCGACAGCGCCCAGCGCCATATTGTCATTACCGGCCAGCAGCGCCTTGATGTCAGGATGAGCATTGAGGATGGCCGCGGCCACCTTGTTGCCGGCATCAATTTCCCATTGGCCCGACTGTACCGACACCACCTTGGCGCCGGCAGCCGCCATGGCGTCCTGGAATCCCAGCGTGCGTTGCTGTGCATTGATCGTGGTCGACACGCCTTCAATGATCGCGACCTGGTCGCCGCTCTTGATCTGCTTGGCCAGGTAGTCGCCGACCAGCTTGGCGCCCTTGCGATTATCCGGTCCCACGAACGGCACTACGATGCCCTTTTCCTTGAGTGCGGCGTCGTCGAACTTGTTATCGATATTGACGACGATGATGCCGGCATCAATCGCCTTCTTGATCACCGGTACCAGTGCCTTGGAGTCAGCTGGTGCAATCACCAGGCCATTGACCTTGGCAACGATCATCTGCTCGACGATCTTGATTTGATTGGCCGTGTCCTGCTCATCCTTGATGCCGTTGGCGATCAGGTCGTATTGTGCAGCATGGGCTTTTTGATGTTCCTTGGCACCGGTTTCCATAGTCAGGAAAAACTCATTGGCCAGCGACTTCATCACCAGCGCAATCTTCGGCTTGGCAGCAGTTTGCGCCAGCGCTGGCGTCAGTGGCAGTGCACAAACCAGCACAGCGGCGGCAATCAACTTGAGGCGAATACGTGTCTTCATCAAAGTCTCCAGATTATTCGTTATGTACGACAGCATCTTCGCTCTGAAGCATACCGTCATTTGGTCTGCGCAAACGTTTGCGCGACTGAATAATAGCACCGGTTTTGGCGAAATAAAAGAAGTTGACGCAAGCTCACGTGCCGCATTGCGGCAAGATGAGGGCCTCTGCATTCGCGCATGAGGCGTGATTTATGGGGGCAATTGAGAGCAGAAATAGACCCGGGCGGCGTGTTGATATCTTATTTTGCGGCGCAATAAAATAAGTGAAATGCCGAGATGTGAATTTGGCCAAGAGCACCAAACAAAACGTCGAAGGGAAGGAGACGTAACGCCGCTAACGGTGTTTTATCAGGCGTAAAGCACAAACGAAAACGGCCGACACTAATACCGTGCCGGCCGTTGCCTTGTCTGCAAATGGGATTACTGTTTGCGGGTGCCGCGTTCTGACGCCAGTGTGATCGGCGCAGCATTGGCAGCGTGCCGTATTGGCGCGACGTGACGGGTATTTCTGACAATGACAGGACCTTTGCGCATGGGACGCGCGGGCGCACGCACGATCTGCCGCACGCGCACCGGTGCAGCCTGGTAAGGCACTTGCAATTGCAAACTTTGGCCATTGGCCAGGACATCATGGCGCAAACCATTCCATTGCTTGATTTGGGCCACGCTCACACGATAGCGGTTGGCGATCGAATTGAGCGTGTCACGGCGGCTGGCTTTGACGTAGATGCGGCGCGTGTCTGGCACGTCAGGCGTGACGGCCATATGGGCGTTGTCAGCCACTTCCTGCGTGATGTCGGATTCCATCGAAGCCTCGGTTTTTGGCACCAGAATGGTTGAGCCAGCCTTGAGCAGCATGCGTGGTGGAATCTGATTGACGCTACGAATCACCTCGGGTGTGGTACCGAACCTGCTGGCGATGGTTTCGATGCGCTCACGGGCGCTGGAGACGGTGTGTGAGGTCCACGATGACAGTGTTTGTGTGAACTTGGCAATATTGGCCTTGAACTTCTCGGCATTGCTTTCCGGCAGCAGGATCTTGGTATCATCGCCGCCGATGATGACCGGGCGGTTGAACTGCGGATTGAGCGCCTTGAATTCATCTAGCGACAATTCCGCCAGTTGCGCGGCGACTTTGACGTCGATGTCGCGCGTCTTGCCGATGGTCACGAAATAGGGTTGGTTGTCTACCTTCGGCAGTTCAATGCCAAAATCGCCCGGGGTGGCAATGATGTTCTTGACCGCTTGCAGCTTGGGAACATAGTTGCGGGTTTCAAGCGGCATCTGTGCCGACAGGGTATTGAAGTCGATCGGCAAGCCGGCAGCGAGGTTGCGGTTGATGGCGCGCTGCACCGAACCTTCGCCCCAGTTGTAAGCGGCCAGCGCCAGTTGCCAGTCGCCGAACATGCCATAGAGCTTTTGCAGATAATTCAGCGCCGCATCGGTGGAGGCCAGCACGTCACGGCGCTCATCGGTAAACATGTTCTGCTTCAGATTGAAGTTGCGCCCGGTCGACGGAATGAACTGCCACATGCCGGCGGCATTGGCAGTCGATAGCGCCTGCGGATTGAAGGCCGACTCAATGAAGGGCAGCAGTGCCAGTTCTGTGGGCATGCCCCGCTTTTCCAGTTCTTGCACAACGTGAAACAGATAGCGCGAGGCGCGCACGGTAGTGCGCTCAATATAATCGGGACGCGAGCTGTACCACTGGGTCTGATTGTCGACCAGCGGATTTTCCAGATTGGGAATGCCAAAACCCTTGCGAATGCGCGCCCAGATATCAATGTCATCCATGCCAGGCAGATTGCTGCCGACGGGGTTGTTCGGGTCGATGGCGTTAAATGGAGCGGGGTAGATCGAGATGTCGTTGGCGAAAACGAGAAGCGGGGTACCTAGAGAGAAAAGCGCGGCTATCGCTAGTTTCTTGAATATTCGCTGCATGGGTACGGAGTCCTGTTTCTGTTACTGCGAAAACGGCTGAGCCCATCGGTCGCACAATGTTCACTCAACTTCCTGTACGCAAGTCAGGAAGGCTGAATCAGATGGGGACAAATGGAAACAACAGCGCATTGCCAGGTAATGTCAGCAAAAAACGACAAAACCGCCTGTTTGTTTAAAAACGGCTTGCAAGCCGTTACAAATTGCAGAATAGACGGCAGTGTACGTAAGCCCCTTTTCACTCGTCAAGTAAAAAATCTCTATTGTGACAAGCCGCTTGGCTAAACTTAAGCCCTTGATTCGGTTGAGCTTTGTTCAAAAAACGCTATCTGCTGCTATTTGTAGGTATTTTTCCATTCCCGCAGTGCCGCAAAAATGGCTGTCGGGTCACTTTGTGACATCGTGTCAGGCAGGCGGGAGGCGGCTTTCAGGCGCTTGATGATGGTGCTTTGCTCGTGACGCAGAAACGGATTGGTGGATTTCTCCAGGGCAATGGTGGATGGCACGGTCGGTATGTTGTGTGCACGCTTGTTTTGCTCGGTGGCAATGCGCTCGATCAAGGCTGCATTGTCAGGTTCGACTTCTGCCGCAAAGCGCAGGTTGGCCAGGGTATATTCATGTGCGCAATAGACTTGGGTGGCCTGTGGCAAGGCGGCGAGCTTGGCCAGCGAACTGAGCATTTGCGCTGGCGTGCCTTCAAACAGACGTCCGCAGCCACCGGCAAACAAGGTGTCGCCGCAAAATAGCCAACCCTGTTGTGCGGCAACATAAGCGATGTGGCCACGGGTATGCCCGGGCACATCAAGCACCTGCAGTGTCAGCGCCAGTTCCGGCAACTGCACCAGATCGTCTTGCCACAGCGGCTGCGAGACGTTGGCAATGTCTTCGGCGGCGGGGCCATAGACCGGCACTTGCCAGTGTTGCAATAATGCGGGCACGCCGCCGACATGGTCAGCATGATGATGAGTCAGTAGAATAGCGACCAGCGTGAGCCCATGTGCTTTGAGTGCCGCAAGCACCGGTGGGGCATCGCCCGGATCAACCACTGCTGCATGGACACCGTCATGGATCAACCACAGATAATTATCGTTAAAGGCGGGAATCGTTAATACACTCAGTGCGGATGTCGGCGTGGCTGGCATGGTCGTGGTAGCGAATGAATGGCTGAAATGAAGGCAGGTCAATGAAACAAACCGAATCGAAGCAGACAGATAAGGCAAGCGATAACGGCACCCCTCAGGAGCCCCGGGAGCCTGATATGCCTGCGCGCATTATAGACCTTGACACCTGGTTGCAGACGCCGATAGGAAGCTACGTGCGGGCCTGGGAGCAAAAGCACCTGGACGTGCTGACCACCGATATTTTTGGTTTCAATGCGGTGCAGATCGGTCTGCCGCAGATCAACGCCCTTAACGCCAATCGCATGCCCTATCGCTGGCTGACCGATACCAGCGTGCCGCAGACCCTGCAAAAAGGGCGCTCGGTGCCGCTGGTAGTGGCGCATGATTTTTCGGAATTGCCCTTTGCCAGCCAGAGTCTGGATCTGGTGGTCTTGCCGCACGTGCTGGAATTTAGTGCCGAACCACATCAAGTGCTGCGCGAAGTCGAACGTGTGCTGATCCCAGAGGGGCAGGTGATCATCTGCGGCTTCAATCCGCTCAGCCTGTGGGGCGCACGCCAAGGTATCGGGCGCCTGACCGGCGCGCATTTCCTGCCGCAGGACGGCGAATTCATCGCGCTGCCGCGTCTCAAGGACTGGCTCAAACTGCTCAACATGGAAGTCAATCGCGGCCACTTCGGCTGTTACGCGCCGCCGTGTGACACCGATAAATGGTTGCAACGCTTTGGCTTCATGGAAAAAGCCGGTGACCGCTGGTGGCCTTATTTCGGCGCCGTCTATATTGTGCAGGCGATCAAGCGGGTCAAGGGAATGCGCCTGATCGGCCCGGCCTGGCGCAAGCACAAGGTCAAGGTGCCCAAAGGTGTGCCTGCCACCAATCGCAGCCACAAGGATAGAATGCCGCCTGGGCGCTGAAGGCACCCAGCGCAAATTATTTATTTAGCAACATCAACAGCTCAATCAAGAAGTCAGTATGGAAAACGTAGAACAAGCAAGTTTGGAAAAAGTTGAAATTTACGCCGACGGCGCCTGCAAGGGCAATCCCGGCACTGGTGGCTGGGGTGCATTGCTCATTGCCGGCGGCCGCGAAAAAGAACTCTGCGGCGGCGAACGCAATACCACCAACAACCGCATGGAACTCAAGGCCGTCATCGAAGCCTTGGGCGCGCTCAATCGCCGCTGCGACGTCACCGTCTACACCGATAGCCAGTACGTGCAAAAAGGCATCAGCGAATGGATCCACGGCTGGAAGGCGAGAGGCTGGAAAACCGCTGCACGTGAACCGGTCAAGAACGTCGACCTGTGGCAGGCGCTTGATGCCGCCCAGGCCGAGCATCAGATCGTCTGGCGCTGGGTCAAGGGACATTCCGGCCATCCCGGCAATGAGCGTGCCGACCAGTTGGCCAATCGCGGCGTTGAAACCGTACGCTAAGACCAGGAAGAAACCATGCGACAAATCGTCCTCGATACCGAAACCACAGGTTTGAATGCACGCAGCGGCGACCGCGTCATTGAAATCGGTTGCGTCGAACTGTTCAATCGCCAGCTCACCGGCAATAACCTGCACTTCTACATCAATCCCGAGCGCGACTCCGAAGAAGGTGCGCTGGCGGTGCACGGACTGACCACCGAGTTTTTGCGCGACAAGCCCAAGTTCGCCGAGATCGTGGATGCTTTTCGCGATTACGTGCGCGACGCCGAGATCATCATTCACAATGCCCCGTTTGACGTCGGCTTCCTCGATGCCGAATTCAAGCTGCTCGGCTTAGCGCCCTTCAAGGAACATGTCGACAATGTGGTCGACTCGTTGCAAATGGCCAAGGAGCAGCACCCCGGTCGGCGCAACTCGCTTGATGCGCTGTGCGACCGCTACGGCATTTCCAATGCCCACCGGACCTTGCACGGCGGTTTGCTCGATGCGGTCTTGCTGGCCGAGGTTTATCTGGCCATGACACGCGGTCAAAACAGTCTGACCATGGACTTGAGTGATGGCAGCGAACAGCAGGAGGGCGGCGTCGATATCGAGCTGGTACCGCTGGCCGATGTGCTGGTGCTGGCTGCCAGCGAAGAAGAGCAAGGCCAGCATGAAGCCTTGCTCGACGGTCTCGACAAGGCCATGAAAGGCGCTTGTGTATGGCGCGCAGAACCGGCTTCGGCCGAGCCTGCAGTCTAAATTATCTGGATTATCTGGGGAAAAAGTAACGGCGCAGCAAGCTACTTGCTCAAGCCGTTAAATTCGTGCCATAATACGCGCCGCTTCACGCAATACGTGCAAGTGATTTTGTGCAGGTTCTGCCCGCATGAATAAATGGGAGGTTAGCTCAGGGGTAGAGCACTGCATTCACACTGCAGGGGTCGGCAGTTCGAAACTGCCACTTCCCACCAGAATTGAAAAAGCCAGCCTTGTGCTGGCTTTTGTCGTTTTGGAGTGCGGCGACTTAGATGTTGCCCGTCTTAGGTATCGGCCTTGATCAGGGCCATCGTTAAGTTGAAACGACTTTGGCTTTGATTTCAACCTTGAGCGCTGTTTTAAGCGCCGCAAAAATCGCTGCAAGATTGCTCATCGTTGGATTGCCCGAAGCAGAGAGCATGCGGTGCACGCTTTTACTTGGCTTGGCCACCGTTACGGCAAGCTCTTCAAATCCTATCGTCGCATTGACGAGATCGCGCAGTATTAATTTTGCCGTTTCTGCTTCACCATTCAAAAAAAGCGTCACCGCTTCATCCAACAATGCTTTGGCAAAATCGGGGTCCGCTTTGACCCGTGCAATCACCGTATCTTTAAAATCTCTGGTCAGAGCCATGAGCATTCCTTTCATTGTTTACGTTTTTTGTAGTCATTCCACAGTGCGACTGCACGATCAATATCAGCTTGCTGCGCACGTTTTTGTCCACCACCCAGCAAGACAATGATCTTCAATCCATCCTTGGCCAAATAGATCCGGTATCCGGGACCACTGTCTATCTTGTACTCGCCAATTCCACGAAACCATTCAACGCGCGATAAATTACCCTGCTGCATACGGAGCTTGGCAACGGTAATCTTGGCGGCCACATCTGGCGATAATTGCTTGAACCACTCTGCATAGGGGCTGGTGTTGTCCTCTAATAGCAACTCGTGAACTGCATATGTCATTTATGGTAACCTATGTGTTACTAACAGTCAAAAACAACATCAACGCCAGAATCTCCAGCGCGTGAGCATTATCGTGGGAGGTTGAGCCTGTCATTGATGTCGCCGGATAAAAATATTGCGGTAGAGACAATTTTTATCGCGCAGTGTTCTGCGTTAATTTTCAATGCCACCAATGGCGACGCCGAGAATCGGAAAAGTCCCTGTGTTGGAGATCGCTGCGTAGACGCTCAGAATTCGAGTAGCGATTTTTACATCGACACATCACGGCCCAGGAGGCCACGGAATATATCAACGTCCGCCTCAAGGCAAGTGCTAGCCCTGCAAGCGACCGTAAACAAGTTGCGCTACACGGGCACAATCCGTTCTAGCGGTGGACAAGGGGTATCAAGAGCGGTGAGCGCAAGCGCTGGACGATCATCATTGGTGAGCGAGAGGAAGCTTTGCTTGCCGAGCTGCGCCGCTGCCGGAGCAAGGCTACAAAGTCGCACCTCTTTTAATGCTAAGCGTGAGGATCTGAGCGTCAAGCAAGCGGAGATGATGGAAATTTTGTTGTCTTACAGCGTGCGACCAACGTCGAAATGCGGCTAGCCTGCGGGCGGTAAGCGTTGAGTTCAGAGCTAATTGTTTAGCTTAGCGTCAGCTTCTTCACCAGTTGATGCTCAATGCTGATAGCCAAGTCGCGTGCGTGCTGTATTGATTGGACGACGTCTCCACGCTCTCTGGTTGTCTTGTTATCCACTCGCGCGGCATCGGCTTCGGACATGGTGCCTCCTAAGTGATTCGAAACTGCCACTTCCCACCAGAATTGAAAAAGCCAGCCTTGTGCTGGCTTTTGTCGTTGTGGAGCGCAGGTGACGCAGAGAATTGGGATAAGTCTCCGTGTTGGAGATCGCTGCGTAGATGCTCAAAATTCGAACAGCGATTATTTTTTGACCGATCAACGTTATGGGTACGGCCCTTGGGTAGCAGCTCTACGCCGGGACGATATGGCGCATCAGAGTCAGATGCACTACCTACGCTCAGTTGTCGATACGACAAAGTCGAGAAATGCTCCCGTCTTGGCGGCCGAATTACTGCAGGATATGCGGATCAGGCGGCGTGTCATTGAGCCCGAAGGCCCAGTGCCAATTGCACCGCCGGATATTGCTGCATGCTTGCGTTTTACTCACCACGGCTTGCATAGTAGTGCGCTGCGGCGTCGATTTCGTCAGGCGTCATCTGACGTGCGACGTTGCGCATTTGCTCGTTGATATCGTTGCGTCTGGTGCTAGCGGCAAAGTGCTGCAACTGAGCGCGAATATAGGATTCCGGTTCGCCATCGAGGTTGGGCACCGCCGCTTTATTCGCATGGTCGCCATGGCAGGATGCGCAGGCGCCGATGTTGCGCATGGGTGCGCCATTGAGCACGATAAGGGGGGCTTGCTCTACTTGCGCGGAGCGCGCCACATTATGATCTCTTGGCAGATACGCGTAATAGGCGGCCAGATCGCGCATGTCCGGATCGCTCAGCGCGCTCGCCAGCGGTTGCATGATGACGCTCTCGCGATTGCCTGATTTGAAGTCGCGCAACTGCTTGTAAATGGCCGCATCGGCTTGTCCCGCCAAATTCGGTGACGCCGCTTCGCTCATGCCCCGTATGCCGTGACACATCGTACATTGCATCGCCAGGGTGGCGCCACGTCCGATGGACTGGCTGTCAGCCGGATGCATCATCGTTGCCGTGACAATGACATTGCTGGGGCGGCCGGTCGGCAGGGTAGGCAACAGTACCGGCTGGAATCGGCTAGGCACACCAGCGGCGGTACAAATGGCATCCCATAGGCCGCCGATCACGGAGATAATCACGGAAAACGCTTGCGGTGCGATGGCCGGATTGGCGTAGTCGTAATAGGCCATGCGCCTGGGCATGCCGAGAATGCCGACAAAATGCCATGGTCCTGGATTCAAGAGCTCTGCCGACACGCTCGGATGCGCCGCCGGCGGCAGTGGTTGATTCTGTTCCGAGAAATAGACTGCCATTTGTTGCAGATAAGTATCGGGCAAATACGCTAAGAGATAATTCATCGGCGCATACTTGCGGCGACCTTCACGGAAAGCGACCAATTGATTGTATAAGTACCCGGTAGGTTTACCGGCCAATCGTGGGAAATAGACGTTATCAACGCCTCGACCTTGTTGCCCATGACAGGCGACGCAGGCTTGAACACGTTCCTCCATCGTGTCAGGTGCCTTTTCGGCCTGCGGCGCTCTGTCTGCGCGATACTCACGCTGCATAACGAGCCTAGCAGGCAGAACACAAATGGGAAGACGTATTTGACCACGCTATTATTATTCAGCTTTTATTTTTAATTTTTCACAAGACGCAGGCAATCGACATCGTTGCGAATGCGTATCGGAGCATGTCTATTTCTAGCGTCCGATGGTACTTCAGTGTGTCGCTGACATGATTAAATTTAAGCAGGTATTGAACGTTTGATTGATGTAGATCAAGCATACTCAGCGTGTTGCAAGAAAACAGCGTTTGTACT
>Ga0209913_1001089_pt1 | contig 16773 bp, 17 predicted proteins | sample PersoiDNA2013203_FD_185805 | JGI IMG/M metagenome (GOLD analysis project Ga0209913, IMG submission 185805) | Permafrost soil microbial communities from the Arctic, to analyse light accelerated degradation of dissolved organic matter (DOM) -... | ecosystem: Environmental > Terrestrial > Soil >... | reverse complement strand
TTGCTCCATAAATTGGGAAGTCCTGACGTGTGAGTAAGAATATGGCGCGCCGTGATTCCCGCCGCCGCAGGCGAGTCTTCCACGATTGGCGAGACATAGGCCGACAGTGCCTCGTCCAGCTTGAGCATGCCGGCATCCACAAGCTGGAGCACCGCATAAGCCACCATAGGCTTACTGAGTGATGCCGCATCAAACACAGTTTGATTGTCGACAGGCTCACCTTTGACATTGTCTCTGACACCGACTGCAGTCATCGTCAACACGCCATCGCGAATGACAGCCATCGATGCGCCAGGCACAGAAGCTTCTGAAATTAACGAACGTAGTAGTGTCTGTGGCGTCATTTTTTAATTTTATTCAATCCTAGCTACTAATCATCGCAGAATTTTTTCAATTCCACGTCCTGCTTTTGTCGCGTCTGCTCCTGGCCGATGGCGGAAGATGATTTCAAAGATGCTTAACTAGGCACGTATTTGGAACTATCTTGAAAGAACAGTTAGCAGTCGGAGAAAGGCCGCTCCTATATTCGGATTGAGAACGCAAACCGCGACGATAATTGCAGCCAAAACTCCCCCAGCGATTAGAAATCTCTTGGCCAGGAATGCGCTGTTTCTATCCTCCTCCTGGGCCTGATTTACCAAATCTGAAATCTTTTTTAATGCCGCTGTCTGCACCGTCTTATTGACGTTCGCATCAAGCATTTTTTTATCTTCTTCAGCTATGCTTCCCATTTCCCACATCCCCATAAATTCCAAGATAGTTGCATGAAACAATGACAAATTGCTGACACTAAATATCCGCTTCTGGCCGATTGCGGATGTTCAAACCACCTAACTAGATGCTCCAGGAGAAGACTGTAATCTAGTGTCGAATTTTAGTTCGTCACCTACTCGCCATCTTCCCGCTCTGAAAAAAAACTTTTGTAGGCATCGGGAAAAACAGTAGCACACCATTTATAGAATTCTGATTTCTCTTGAATGACGATATACGTTGTTCAATCAAAAACTCGGAGACCGCGTCCTTCCTTATTTAGTTTTTCCAAAATACGAAGCCTTTTCTCGAGCCATTGCATTGGTGTGGCTGTTCCATAAATCTCAGCGTCCCTAAACTCTTTCAGAGAATCTATCGAGACATAGCCATTCGCTATTTCGGAATCCAATTCTCTATTATTCAATTGAATTTCGCCTTATTTATTCTGGGACATTGAGTGGAAATACCCGCAAGATGTTTAAGAGAGAGAAATGATTATTTCCTCGATGAGTCCAAAATATTTTCTCATCTGCGCCGACTTTAATATACTCGGCGGATTGTTTCACTTCATTCGGCGGCAGATTTATATCGTTGACCGTAGACATTTCTCCGAGCATATCGAGGTTAACGGCGGATATCCTGGCCGCAATTTCCCCAACTAGAAACTGACTTGTCACCAGCGTCCAAGTGTCATCATTCAGCCAAAAAATGATAAGTGGCGCTCCATATCCAGCGGCCTTCTTCAAAATATGTTCCGCGGCTTGCTCATTCGACAGGGAGAAATTTCGCCATAGGCAAGAGTCAAGATGATGTTTCGCTGCTCGCCATAGAATCCGGTCTTCATACCAATCCGATTTCTTCATTTTCTATACCTTGGAAGTGACCTACCCGCCACCTTTACGGACGAATTCTTTATCGGCAGCGCCGTAAAATAATGGATGACGGCTTCTGGCCCATAACGGACATCACAACTCGTCTCAACGACTTCTTGACGTCACCTCATTGAGCCCATATTTTCCACCGTATTCCACGAGAGACTCCAAGATATTGTCACCAGCCTCGGTGACGGCCTCAGACATTTTCTCTGCGTTACCTGCACGGAGATAAGAGAAATGAGCGACGTGCCCCACGACCATTGTTATGAATATCAACGACTGCAGCCCACTGGAATTGGGCTCGAACAGCGACTCCTGCATCCACGGATTGGCGTCACCATCGGCATCAACATACTCAGCCAAAGTTTCTGGGGCAATGCCCTTCGCATCTAACCAATCTCGACATTTTTGTATCGCCTGCTTGCAAGCATGAAAAGTATTCGGATGACCAACCATATTCACCTCGTTCGCAATATCCGCCGTGCGCAGCAGCAGGTCAATCCTGTCTTGCAGCGGCATATCACCTAGAGTTTTTTGGCCGTCGGTCGTCATTGCTTTCTCTCCAATTGGACTTTTTCATTTTTCAGGCGGCCGCTCCTGGCAGATTTCGAGCCATTCAATTCAGCCGTTCTCTAGCAGACGTGTGAATCACCAACTGCCTCACCAGCGCGGCCTTTGCGCCATCAGGCTCAATATTACCGAAGTTGCTTATGATAAAACGTAGTGCCGCACAACACACCATCCGGCATCAGCGCGTAATTTGGAATTGTGCCAACGCGTTGCCAGCCAGACCGTTCGTATAGGCGTTCAGCGTCACCGCCTGTTACGGTATCAAGTACCAGCACCGATTTTCCTTCTGTACGTGCCAGGTCATACAATGTCTGCATCAATTGGCTCGCTATTCCTTGACGCCGAACCTGGCGATGAACCAACATTTTGGCCACATCCGCGCGATGGGGCTGGTTCGCTGGTTGCGCGGTAACTAGCTGAACGGTGCCGACAATCTGCCCATGCGCATCTTCTGCAATTAGCAATGCACGTTCGCCGTTTTTTACACCGTCAGCAACTCCTTGCCAAAACGAGGTCGCAACCTCTTTCGATAGTGGATGCATGAAACTCACAGACGCGCCGCCTTCGACACAGTCTATTAACACGTTGGCTAACGCGTCCGTATATGCCGCAGCTTCGATTGCATTGACACGACGTACCTTCACAGTGCTGTTCATTGTTAGTTCTCCGAATTGTCGAAAGAGTAGTTAGTTAACGCGACGAGATAGCGTGCATGCTTGCTTGTGACATTGCGGAAGCTAGTGGGACTATCCAACCGCATGGCGAGACAATCTCCTGCTTTCAAGACCCAACGGGCCTCACCAACTGTGATTACCATCTCACCTTCAATTACCCAAATTTGCTGATGAATGTTGGTGTCCCTATGAGCGGTTTCGTAAGAAACGCTTTGCCCGGGAGGAAAAGAGACCTCGACAAGTTGCGTCGGAGCGTTCACCGGAGGGGACAGATTGCGTCGAACATATCCGGATTCCGGGTCGCGCCAAGTCTGCTGTTCATGAGCCCTGGAAATGGGAAGTAGCTCTGGCGTGGGATTCGTCGGTACCTGTTCAAAAAGTGACGCTAGTGAAACGCCAAGGGCGCTAGCCAGCTTGTCGAGGACTGTCGCTGTGGGACTGCTTTGCCCCCGCTCAATGAGGGAGATGGTTGCGCGACTCACAGCACTACGCTCAGCCAGTGTTTCAAGCGACCAGCCGCGCGAGCTTCGTAGCTCTCGGATTCGACCAGCAATGATGGAGGTAATATTCATGGATTCTATTATAATAGATATTTTTTCTATTAAACTAGAACTTGTGCGCGACAGCTACCCTGAGCTTTGGGATTGATTGTCAATACTCTGCGTAGGGTTACGTCTAGCACCGCAGCGCCACAATTGACAAGAAGAAACATTTAAGACACCTTATGGAGACTGTACTCATAAACTAAATAAGGGGAAAAATTTGTCCAAGAAATTGTTAGGAGCCTTAGTAGCCAGCGCAGTGTTGCTTACCGGCTGCCTGATTCCAGAATCCTTCAAAGCCAAGGCAGACTTCGCCGCAAATGGCGACTACACCTTCAGCTACGACGGCACCGTGGTGCATGCAATGGCAGCAGCTGAGGAGAAACAAACTGGCTCCATCAAGTCAAAAGATGAGGAAGGCTTGAAGGCCGAGGCCGTCAAGATGAAGAAAGACCCGATGGTGCAATCTGCTGAGTACCTAGGACACGGTCGCTACCAGATGAAACTCTTGGCGAAAAAGAAGGCCGGCGAGAACCTCCGCATGATGGATATTTTCTCGGTCACCCACGCCAAGGACGGCGTCATCACCATTTCGTCGCCAAAGCTGGCGGCCAAGGACGTCCAAGAGCTCTCGAAGCTGGGTATCAAGATTGATGGCAAGCTGGAAGTCGTACTTCCGAAGAACGCGACCGTCATCTCCCACAATGCAACCAGCGAACCCCAATTCTTCGGTTTGTTCGGTACTTATGCGTGGAAGATTGGTTCGCTGGACCAACGTCCTGAAATGAAAATCAAGCTGCAGTAAGGTCGTTGATTGACGCTAAAATGTCGACCACTAGTCGGCATTTTTGCTTCCCCTCCAAAACGCAGGCTATCTCAATCGAAACATCCAGGAATCGAAGGTGAGTAAAGAAGTTAAAAGCCCTTGTGTCTCACTTTGTTATCTGAAGCACGATATCTGCACTGGGTGTGGCCGCTCCAAATCTGAAATCAAAAATTGGAAGAGCATGAAACATAAAGAACAGAAGGTGACCGTTGAGCGCGCGGCGATAAGACTAAAGGAAATCCGCAAGAAAGAAGGGAAGCGATAGGCTAGCCGCCGGCGTCACGACCTCTCCACGCAAAACCAGTCAACGTTTCATATCCACGATAGTGACAGATGGCTGATTCTGCCCGGTCAGGATACTTGCAAGGTCAGACAACTTCTGATGTTTAACGCGCATTAACACGGTCCCATCAGCCAGCTGTGAGAACGTCAGCTTGGCACCAGGCTCAAGGCCGAGGCTGGCACGCAGCTCTTTAGGTAGCGTGACCCGCCCCTTGGATGTCAATGTGACTAATTTAGTCATAACGCTACCAGGCAGGGCCACCTGGAAATGTCGACACGCCTTTGGCCCCTCCGTTTTGGCGCGCCCGACGACTTCTACTCCGAGCACATTCATTAGTGCAAGTACCCTCTCCGTGCTGACCGAACCTGGATTGCGTTCCAGAGCAGAGAACGCCTGTTGATTGATGCCGAGACGCCGAGCGGCTTCTCTCTGGGTCATCCGCGCTTCCTTCCGGTATGCCTGCAGCAGCACGCTAAGCGTGTCAGGACCTTGCACGGTAAATTCGCTCATACAATGTTTAAGATGTATTCGGCACTTACTACGAATATTGAGTATTCCGCTCTTTCACATCCCTGATGGGGGACCGCATGCGGTGAGAATGTCGCTACAGCTCGATTAAATTGTACGACACAGTGAACGTCGAGAACACTCTATTGCTCTTAAAATGTCGTTCCCTTCAGGCCAAAAATTGGGTGGCAAAAACGCCACATCATATTTCTGCAATAACGGGAAAAGGCCTTCCGGTAATTTGCGTTTTCCCTGACTACAGGAACGATGATTCCGCTTATAAAAAGTCCCCATAATTGTTATTTCTTCCTTCATTTTCAGAAGACGTGCATGCTCTAACTCATGACACTTTTTGACCTCATTCCTTTCCTAAAAAAAGTCCGCGAACACAAAGGTTGGACCGAAGAAGACTTGGCTTCGCGTGCAGACTTACTTCCTCAACACGTAATCGTAATAGAAGACGGCACAGTAGACCCATACCTTTCGCAAATTGAAGCAATGGCTATTGCGCTAGAGCTGGCCGTCTTAGCAATCTCGAATGACGAATTTTATTTTGTACTGGTACTACCAAGGTCAGGTGCGCAGGTCGGTGTCCCCTCACATAAGCAAGAGCAACATTCAACAGAGCCCGCGTTACTGCATGAAGAAAAAATAGACCTTGATATTGCCCTACGCAAGTTGCATGAACTGCAGTTACAAGATGGTGACCTAGGAGCAGCCTACTGGCTCAGCATCGCAAATTTACTAAGGGATGCAGAAGGGTTCAAAAGCCGCGCGGATAACGCCGGGAGAATGTTAGAACAAGTACGGCAGGCCATTGGTAATGCCTGATGCATATGTACAGAAAAATTGAGACTGACGGAGAGCTGTTGGTCAATATCATGAACGCCTACGGATTGAAGGACAAGTGGGTGGCGGTGGATTTTGGCCTGCGGACGACAATACGATTGAGTCTGAAAAAAGGTGCTCGTCTTTTATGCGGAGAATCTTCTTGGCAAAACGACCTGATGTGGTCCTCAACGTCGAAAGCGCTATTTGAAAGATTAAGCGAATCCCCCGATGCTCGGCCATCGGTCACCTATGACCACCGACGACTAGACAATTACCGCCCCAACCATAGCTATTTGCTCCCATTGGAATTAAGCCAAGAGCTTCTTGAGGTCGGACTTATCTCAGTTCGTAGCCAAGGGATAGACCCGGACTCGCTATATCGCCTGTTCATGATGGACTTCATCTTGGGCTCTGCACGTCTGGAAGGCAACCGCTACAGTAGATTCGGCGCCTATGAGCTTTTCACCAGCGGTGTGCAACCCAATACAAGCGACACTCGAATGATTGTGAATCACAGGGTGGCATTCGATACCCTCGTCTGGGGCGACTACGGTCTTGAGCTGAGTAGAGAGGCTATTCAGCGCATCCAAGGAGAGCATATTTTTGGATTGCTGAAATATGACGAGCCTGGCACCTATCGCCGGCAACAGGTCAAAATTCCTGAATCGACCTACATCCCGTTAAGCGACCCCGAGCAGTTGAGCGAAATAATGGACCTGGTTATTCGGAAAGCGGTCGCCATCGAGCATCCAATCGAGGCCGCGTTTTTTCTCTGGCTTCATCTAGCTTATCTACAAGCATTCGAGAGAGGTAATCAGCGCACGGGTCGCACTGCCCTAAATATCCCGTTGCTGCGCGCTGACCTGCATCCCCTCACGTTCGTCCACGTGGATACAGTGACTTACGCGAAAGCGATGCTCGGTTACTACGAATTCGGAGACATCTCGATAGCAACGGACCTATTCGCCTGGGCCTATCGGCAATCGGCAGAGCGTTATGCCGGATTCAACTTAGACGCTATCAGAGGTAATTAAGGAAAAACCAATGGACCCGAGCAAGACCATTCTCCAATACAAGATGCCAGACAAAGACTCTCCTACGCGGTCACACGGCGCCAAGAAAATGTTTCGCTACCTTAAGGAGCCATGGCAGCGGAGGCCAGTGACCGAGTACAGGTTCGAAGATTTGGAGCGCTACGTTCCCAATGAAAGCTGCCTGATGCCCAATAGCCTGGCATCAGAATTAGCCAAACTAGGGAAAGACCGAGCTTTGATTATGCATTCTCAAAGCGCCAAAGCGGTCGCATGGAATTTTTTCCGAGAATTCGCCTTGTCATCATCACTTCTCGATGAGGTCGTTTTATCAGTGGAGGAAGCGAACACACTATTCAGCCGAGATACCTATGAATGGGACCACGACGAGGCTACGCTGAAACAGAATCTCCACGCCATCAAGTGCACGTGGATTGCTGCTGCATATTCCACCCTACACAGCAGTTTCATCAGGCAGGCACACACCTATGCAATGGTTGACCTTCTTCCTCCCCGTCATTTAGGAAAAGCTAGAAGCATCATTACGCGGGTCGGTGCATCCACCTATCGACCACTAAATAACGAGAGGATTCTTGATGAGATGCTAGATTTGATATGTCCGAAGGCGGGCGCAATTACTAATCCGATAGAGGCGTCATTTTTCCTATGGTTGCATATCGCATACCTTCAACCGTTCTTGGAGGGAAACAGACGTACCAGTCGTGTGGTGGCCAATTTTCCGCTCATCAAGGCCAAATACACTCCATTCACATTCACAGGAGTTCGCATTAAAGACTATCAGTCAGCGATGATTGCGTTCTATGAAATTGGAGATGTCGCGATTGCAGCAGACCTGTTTGAATGGTCGTACCGAAGAGCTGCAGAGAAATATGCTGGAATGGAATATTGGGGACGGCAATCCTTCATGCCGCAGTCGACCGATTAGCAATGCATGGAATCACTTTCTGACATTGCGGACTTTCTGCGAAGCGCCCTCGAAAAATATCAAATTTCAGGACAAGAACTCTGCGAAAGGTCTGGTCTGGAGCCGCTCACGATTGCTGGCGCGCTCAATGGTATGGACGACTATGTAGTCACAACGCTGATGGCGCTTCTTGATGGCGTGGGATACGAAGTTGTCTTTGTCCCCAAGCCGGCAGCAGCGGGACTGGGTAGCTCATTGAATCCATTTCAAGTCACTGAGCCAATCGTTAAAACCGGCGTTCAGATTGCAATAGACAAAATTCGGCGCGCTTATGGCGAAGAGTAATCACGTTCCCATCAAAGAGTAGATATCGACTATGACTTCCATGCGCCAACTGTTAGTCGCCAGCTATGGTCAAGCAATCGGGAACATTCGTTGTGATGTCCATGATTCCAAATTTGACTTCTACTACTATGTGAATTGGCAATTGGCAAACGGCGCCTTTCCTCTATCTCCATATTTTTCGCTGAGCGGCGAAGGCATTACGTCCAGAGAAACCACGAACTTCATCGTGAATTTACTTCCCGAGGGCGATGCACGCGTGGCTGCATGCGGCTATCACAAGCTCTCACCCGCCAACGTCTACGCGCTGGCACATATATTCGGGCACGAACCGGCCGGCGCCGCTAGCTTTCAATTTCATGGAAATAGTTCTGCCTTACCAAGCGCCCAAAAACCATTTCACAAGAAAGTCAGTGACCAAGAGCTGACTGAGCGGATTCGCAGTCGGAGCCGCGTCCCTCTGGCGCAATGGAATGGTACCTGGTATCAGTGCCTCGCCGGCGTTCAAGACAAGCTACAAGTCGTCCTGCATGACGATAAGCTACATCTGGTTTCAGGTTCGCTGACTTCTACGCACATACTCAAGCCAGAGACTCGTAATTCGAGAACACCCTTCCTGGTAGCGAATGAGCACTATTGCATGTCCCTGGCTGCGGCCGTCGGCCTTTCAGTGGCGCCAGTGCATATTCGCCGGACTCCGGAGCCGGTACTGCTCATTGAGCGCTTCGATAGGCGATGGGCTCCTGGCGCCGACGTTCTACAGCCAGGTCGCGTGGAACACCGTCATGTCATCGATGGTTGCCAAGCGCTTGGATTACCCGGATGGTTAAAGTACGAATGCACCTCTGGCCACCATGGACCGCATGCTCCAACACGCCATGGAGCCAGTTTTGAGAAGCTATTTGGACTATTGCCAGAGTTTCTTGATGGCGATGCTGCTAGGATATTTCTCGTCCGGTGGGCGCTATTCAATCTGATTGTTGGAAATTCTGATGCCCACGGCAAGAACATATCTTTCTTTCAGACAGTCACCGGCCTCGCGTTAGCCCCCATTTATGACCTAGTCTCCGTCCGTGTTTACGGCGAACGAATTCTTCCGCAAATGGCTATGGGTATCGGCGACCAGTTCCTCGCGGAAGATATCGACGCAAAGAGTCTAGTTGCATTTTCTCAAGTTACGGGAATTTCAGAGACCGAACTAACGTACGAACTGAAACGCATGGCGACAGCTATCAGGAACCTTGCACCAGCGATTGCCACGAATTTCATCTATCTGAATCAAGAGTGCGAACTGGTCGCAAGCATCGCGGCATATGCGACGGCCCAAGCCAATAGGCTGCTGAATGCCGTCTCGGCCTAAGAAATGGTCCGATTCCTCTCACCTAGCTGTTGCTAGACCGAGCAGAATTTGAAAGGCGACCTCACGAGTCGGCCACAGACATCGTGTACATCGACAATGTCGTTGCAAAGCCACAAAACTAAAAAAATAGCGCTCTGTTACAAAATAATTTATGCCCAAAACTGAGCATAAATGAACCGAGCCCAGGCTGCATAAAAGACTTCAAATTTTAGAAGCCAATCGAAAGTTAAATTTTGGCTGGACATCACGCCACGTCTAAACTTCTTCCAATTTCACAAAATAAAAAATCCGTTTTGGTGCCTTTCAGGTATACCAAAGAATTCAAATTTTGCGAATTGCCAAACCAAATATTTAGCGTTATACACATCGCCTCGAATTCAGTCTGCACCAAAATCCCCCCTCTTCACAGCCGAAAATCGGCACGCTAGCGTAGAGACATCTTTGTGAATGAGGTGTCTCAAAATGCAGCTGACGAATCAAATCTTCAAATCGGGCGATTGCACAGCGTGTCCTAAACCACAGCACAGACGTAAGCGCGCTAGCGCCATCGACGCGCTCTTCCTTTGCAAGAACGTAGTCATTTTGCAGAGGCTCACCTCATGGAAATACCACGCTCGCCACATGGTTTCGTCCGCGGCGCATCGGAATTCGAAGCCAGCGATTCATGCCATCTCGACTCTATCGTTTGAGGAAGGCTTGTGATGCTACCGAGCTTGCACTTCTTTGATTCTTCGAGATTTGATTCGCTTCCTAAGGCAGAGCGAGAGGAATTTCTTTCTCTGCAGAAGAAATGGGGTATCTCCGAGAGAACTCCATACTTTATGGGGGACGAAGAGGATGACTTCGATTTTGACAAGAACTTGAATGGCTTCGTCACTTATCTCAAAGCACCCAAGCGGAAGAGCCACAATACGTGGCGTACCTACACCGTGTATACGTCCGAATTTTTAGAATTCCTGAATGGACAGTCATGCCACTGGCTTGATGCCGACCAAGAGCTCATTGATTACTACTACTCGCTAAAAATCAATGGCAGCAAAGAGCTACCCAAAGTTGATGAGAACTCTTGGAACGTCATCCAAACTGCAATTACGCATCTCTATAAATATGCGAAGAAGAAGAAGCTAATCTCGACCCTTCCGTTCTCTACTCGCGCGTCCTACTCCCGCTTCCATCAGGACGAGGAAGTTCCGGACGAACTTCGGGCGAAAGGAACACCGAAGCCACTGAATTACATCAGTCTTGAGCAATACAAGGAACATTGGCGCCCACGCATCAATCTGCAGGAGCAGGCGCAAAGAAACAGCGCCCTCATCGAAATGCTCATATGCAGTGGCTTCCGCATATCCGAAGCGCTGGACCAAGATATCTATTCACTACCAGACCCAGATGATTCACGCTGGGCCGGGCTGAAGGTCATTCCTGTTCGAGTGCTAGGTAAGGGGAACAAAGTCCGCATCGTTCCAGTACCCAAACGCATCTTGCGCGCTGTCCATTTTTATATGGAGGAAGACCGTAAGGATGCTGTGCTGCGCGGCAAGGCCAACGGAAGTAAACACTCAGACAAAGTTTTCCTCTCTGAAAACGGCGAAAAACTGTCAGTGAGGCAAGTTGAAGAAATATTCGTGCAGCTGTCTACTGCAACGGGCATCAAGCTCACCCCACATGGCTGCCGCCACATGTATGCCACTTTCATGCGCTCACTGCTTCAAGAAGTGGTTCGTGATAATGACCGTGACATCCGCAATGGCGAGCCAGACCGATTTGCCAAGTTGCTAGGTGACCCTGACCAGATTCTTCAGAAGCTCCTCGGCCACGCCAATGTGGAAACAGTCTTCATCTATACCGAAATCGGTCCAGAAGTCTACGGAATGCTCGACACCGCGTTGACCAGATTTGATGCGGCCGTAGTCTAACCATAAAGAAAAAATTCATCGTGCCTAAAAAGAATAAGCCCACAAAGGGAAAATCCAAGTTCGCTGGATTGCCCCCTCCGCCCAAACCTGTCGCAATTCTTGGTACTTTAGTTTTTGACCATCCGAAATTCGTCGGTCCCGGTTGCGTGCTAGACCTAACATCGTATGAGACAAATCATCCGCTCGCTCGAGAATTTGTTGTAGCGATGACGAAGTATGTCCGCATATCGACCATCAAAGGAGAAAAAAGCCTTCATGCATACTATGCAGGTATCCGCTTATTCATGGATTTCTGTGTAATCGAGAAGGTGCCATCTGCTTTTCGGATGCGAGATATCGAAAATGTATTTCTTCGAAAGTACAAGGCGTTTCTGACCGACTACTACCTGGATGGAAAGACCTCCGTCAAAAGTCGCCGCTACGGCGACCTTGTTCGCCTTCTCGATGCAGGCGAACTCGCCGGGCTTCGAAAACCGCCGGAGAAACCTCCTCGCAACTTCAAATTCGTCGACGACGGAGACACAACAGAGCCATATATGGACTCAGAATCTGTCGACATGGAGGCTGAGTTCTGCAAAGCAGTTGACGAAGTCCGAGCACGAATCGAGCGTGGCAAAGAATTGCTCGCTCAAGGCACCAACCCCAGAAGCCTGAAAGCGCCCAGAAATAAGAAGACCGGGCAAATCGAGAAACAGACTGACAACCGCCCTTGGAACCGACTAGAGAATTTAATCTGGTATGTCGTACACGTTCTCGATAGTGGATACACGCCAACTGAGCAAGTTAAAAAAGGCCACTCAAGCTATGTTAAAGCTATCTGCGGTGGATGGAATGGGCCTTTCCGGCTGAAGGATGTGTTTGGCCATCTGTATCCGCTGAATCATGACATGAGTCCGTTTCTCCAGTTGCTGATTCAGAAAACGGACCTGAATGAAACACCTATCGCCATGCTTCAAAGAGACTGCCTGCGTCATGTGGGCGGTGATAGCTATAACCTCGACTACGTCAAGGAACGGAGTGCTGGCGTTCGAGGTAGCAAACGCCTTGTCGATGATGGCCCTTATTCGGCCGTGTCTATCATCAGACTGCTTTTGCAGCTAACTGAGCCTCTGGTCCGCTTTGCCGAGGAAGAGCATAAGAACTATTTGTTCCTATGTTTGACCATTGGTGGCGGCACCACGCCGGTCAAACCATTCGATACTTGCTACGGAAAGTATCTGCTGAACAGTGACGGAGGTTGGGCTGAACAACGAGGATTGAAAGACCAAAATGGCGATACGTTAAAGGTCAAAAGCCGAAGACTTCGCACGACGGGTCTGAACAAGGACTATCGACGCCATGGCAATCTGAAGAAAACAATGATTTATTCGGCCCATCGGAGCGCTGCAACCACCGGGCGACACTACATCAACAACAAAAGTAATAGATTGACTCACGACCGGACGGTCGTTCGAGGCATCAAGGGTGCGATGGCCGTCAGCAAGACGACTGTCGTGCTCGACAACGATGTCGAAACAGCATCCTTGCAATTGAAAATGTCAAAGGCAGCCACCAAGAAAATTCTCAAAGGTGAGCAAGATGTGCTCTTTGCCTCCTGCAGGGATTTCAAAAATCGCCCTGGCGGCCCTGTCGACACGCCGTGTGACCAACCATGGGGATGCCTTGGATGCGGCAACGCCATCATCACCCCGCACGTTCTTCCTCGCGTCATTCTCTTCCGCAATTTTATGCTCGAAGAAAAGAAGCTCCTGACAGAAGACGAATTCAGTGACAAGTTCGGAAACTCACTCGAAATCATTGTGCATGACATTCTTCCCAGCTTCAAAGCCAACTTCGTTGAGCACGCTGAGCGGCAGGCCACTAACGAAGCATTCTACGTACCTATCCACTTTCGGAGCTAATTGTGTCTCGCCAACCAGCAATCAAAGAAGAAGATATTTCTAGTGCCGTACTACTCGGCCCGAGCAAAATCTATCTCGCAAACATGCAGGTTACGAGGGAAAATATCTTCTGTCACGGCATATGGTTCGGCAAGGAATATGTCGAACTGCCGGGCAGAGACAAGAACGACCAGTTCAACTTTACTCGAATGGGGGGATTCCCTGATGGCTTTGCTGTCACTGCAGCAGAATTCTGCTATTCAATGCTTAAGAACCCAATTGAATCGCACCAGGCACTGGCTTGGCTAAGCATTTCTCAGCACCTGAGCTGCTTTACAGATTTCGCGGATTACGCCGTTTCAAAGGGATGCTATAGGCTGCCGGACGTGGACCAGCCACTTTTGGAAGAGTATTTGAACGTACTGATGCACGGCGATGACCTTCGCAAGGCAAAGTCTATCGAGCGCACAAGGAGCATCATCGCTACGCTCTATCTTCTATGGGATTATTCACCACGCTTAAGCGAGCCATTTCTTGAACTCCCATTCAACTGCAGCAAAGCAGACCTGCTTGCTGGAGTATCGAAATCAAAGCTCTCCTCCGAGAACAAGACTCCGCCTATTCCTGAAGCGATTTTCGGCCCTATCATGGCCATCTGTGCGGACTATGTTCAGAAACATAGCGTCAATATCCTGTCTGCGTGGAAAGCACTTCAGCACGAGTGGGAAAATCAAATCAAGAATACGTCGCTATCGGACAGCGGCAAGGAAAAGCGGCTGACAAAGGCTGCACGAAAAATTCTCGCATCACTACCTGCCACCTGGCGCAAGAACGGTTGGAAAAAGAGAGGTGACCTATACAAAGAACTGTATAGCCTTCGCAACGCCTGCCTCATGGTAGTCCTTGCATATTCTGGCGTTCGTGCCTCAGAACTCTTTGACATTTGCGCTAAGTGCTGTGTCTATGACGATGTCGGTGATGGCGAACGAATCTATTACTTGAACACGAACCTCCGCAAACATCGACACAAAGGCTCGAAAAATACTTGGGTCATCGTTGAGGAGGTTGTTGACGCAATTAAGATTTTGGAGCAGTTGACGTTCCGCGCCCGCAGAGCCTTTGTCAAAAGCCAATTGCTGATAGCGAGCATGCAATCAGACTTTTTCAACGTCCAAGATTTGGACGATTGGCGCCGGTATCAACTGTTCACGACCGAAGGCCTTATTGAAGCAATCAACACATTCCAGAAACACATTGGTCAAGAACTTACTTACGCCCCGATTCCCCTATGGACTGATGAGCATGGAAAAAAAACACCTTGGCACTTCACCCTGATGCAGTTCCGCAGAACACTCGCTCGATACATCGCGCGTCAGCCCTATGGAATCATCGCGGGTATGCGTCAATTCAAGCATGTCCTGGTTACTGTTTTCCAAGGCTATGCCAGTTTAGATGCCGAGTGGTTGAACCTTCTCCATGACGAAGACGGCTTCTCGTCACTTGACTACATCAATGAACTGGCCCTGGGATTGAAGATGCAATCTGTTGCTGGTGAAGCCGCCCAAGAGCTGAAACGCACCTTCGAAGCCGAATTTGGGGGGCGCATCGACCAAGCTCCAGCCTCCGTCATTCAAAAATGGCTCGTCAGCCAACACAAGACACTGTTCGTCGGAAAATTCAATTTCTGCGCCTTTAACCCTGATAGAGCATATTGTCTAAGAAATTCAGCTGACAAATCCAAGCCAATTTTAAATAGCTGCCATCCCGACATCTGTAAGAATTCCTGTGTGACCAAGAAGCACATGCCACTTTGGACAGCTCAGTTGCAGCAAACTGAGGACACACTGAAACACCCCAGACTGCCACCTAAGGCGCGCGAACTGATTACAGCTGAAGCCGACAGAATCAGAGCAGTCGTTAATGGGGTTCCGGCATGAACAAGCGAATTGGCATCGCTCTGATGGATGCCGTGCGCCGCATGGTTGCCGGCAATCCTCGACTGACGAACGGAAAAATCAACCCGACCAATGTGCACACCGAGGCCGGAGTCGGCAGGGCCACGTTCTATCGCCACTATGACAACGATGAGGAATTCAAGACCGCATACGACAACGCAGTAAAGAGGGCAAACCAAAGGCCCAAGTCTCAGCGCAATCCGCAGAACATAGAAGAAGCCTACGAAGAGCTGAAGAAAGAAGTCAAATTGCTGCGAGAGAGAGTACGCGCGACAGAGATATCGGCAGAGGAACGAAGGGCCGTATTCACTGACCAGCTATACGTTCTTAAAAAGGGAATCCAATATCTGGAACAGCAAAATACGAGATTGGAGAATTCCAATAAGCGCGCCATCACCGAGAAGAATGCCGCCAAAGATGAATTGATGAAACTGAAGGCCGAACAGAACAACGCGAGAGGCCGGGAGCCACCATCAAACGTGACACCGCTGCGCTCTTAGCCTCTCGTCCGCACTTCTACTTCCTGGACGGAATAAGACATCTCGACTCTTCCTCTCTGCCGCTTTCGACTCAAGCGTTGCGCTGTAACGTCCATCCGCCGGGTGATTCAACTCACTAGCGGAAAGCCGCTGAAAGTGCTGTTCCAAAGCTAGTCATTTTCTTGTTCCGGTACTCCGTGCCTGAGCGATGTTCTCAAAAACCACTGATGAACATCGCAAAAATGTCCTCACCCCTCGACGTCCACCGGAAACGGTCGAATCCGATGGAATACGCCATTTGGGGACAGAAATTGCTAGAATGCCGTGTTTATGTGTCGCCCCCCTGATAAAGAGGAAGGGTTTCTAGTTTTCATCTGCCAACACAATAAAAGCTATGCATCGTCGAATTGAAGCCCGTATCGTCAATCCCCTTCTTGGTGACACAATCCCCGTACCCACCTATGCAACTGATGGTTCTGCTGCTTTAGACCTCCGTGCATGTATCGACGCGCCAATTACCATCCGTGTTGGTGGTCGTGAACTGATTAAAACTGGCTTGGCCATCAATATGATGGACCCAGCACTGGTTGCAATCGTCGCTTCTCGTTCTGGTCTGTCCCTCAAACATGGTCTGCACGTTGCGCAAGGCATCGGCGTGATTGATGCCGATTACCACGGTGAAATTGCGGTCATTCTCGCAAATTCGGGCAGTGAAGATTATGTCGTCCAGCCTGGCGACCGAATTGCACAATTGATGTTCCAGCCCGTCGTACAGATTGCGTTGAGTTTTGTACCGGAGTTCTCGACTGAGACCGAACGCGGCGAGGGCGGCTTCGGTAGCACTGGAAAGTCCTAAACTTACAAATTTCGTTTGCTTACGCTGAAGTATCGCCAAGTGAGACAGTTTTCCAGCGATTGTTTCTTGAAGACCGGCATCAGAGCGGGTTCCAGGCTTTTGAGACACCGTAGGGTGCGCATAGCCATCGGTCTGATCGATTCAGATTATCAAGGCCAGTTGATGGTCTCC
>Ga0209913_1001087_pt1 | contig 16797 bp, 21 predicted proteins | sample PersoiDNA2013203_FD_185805 | JGI IMG/M metagenome (GOLD analysis project Ga0209913, IMG submission 185805) | Permafrost soil microbial communities from the Arctic, to analyse light accelerated degradation of dissolved organic matter (DOM) -... | ecosystem: Environmental > Terrestrial > Soil >... | reverse complement strand
GGGGGCAAGCCCCCTCCCACATTTGCATCGGGTTTGCACCCTTGCCTTATGGTGTGTCTGTTACACCACCAACGACAGCAACATGATGAAGATCAGCGCCACCACCGACAGAATGGTCTCCATCGCCGTCCAGGTCTTGAACGTCTCGGCCACAGTCATGTTGAAGTACTGCTTCACCAGCCAGAACCCCGCATCGTTGACGTGAGACAAAATCAACGACCCCGCCCCCGTCGCCAACACCAGTAGTTCGCGGTTAACCCCCGGAATCATCCCCACCACCGGCACGACAATGCCTGCGCCAGTGATGGTCGCGACCGTCGCCGAACCGGTGGCAATACGAATCACCGCCGCCACCAGCCACGCCAGCAGGATCGGGTTGATCTGCGCGTTCACCGCCATATGGCCGATCACGTCGCCCACGCCGCTGGTCACCAGCATCTGTTTGAAACCACCACCGGCACCGATGATCAGAATGATCGCGGCAGTCGGCGCCAGGCTGGCGTCGAGCAGCTTGAGGATTTGCTTGGAGTGGATGCCCTGGCGATGGCCAAAGGTGTACAGCGACAGCAGCAACGCGAGCAGCAAGGCGCTGATCGGGTGACCGATCATGTCCATCCAGTTGCGCACCACATGACCGTCGGCCAAGGCGATGTCGGCGAAGGTTTTGAGCAGCATCAGGAACACCGGCAGCAGCACGGTGATCAGGGTGATGCTGAAGCTCGGCAGCGTCTTGTTTTCCGGCTCGCGGGCCAGTTGGTCGACCAGTTCCTGGGACGGATTGCCCGGGATGTACTTGGCGATAAACGTACCGAAGATCGGGCCGGCGATGATGGCGGTCGGCAGCGCGACGATCAGGCCGTACAGAATGGTCTTGCCGATGTCGGCGCCAAACACGCCGATGGCCAGCAGCGGGCCCGGGTGCGGAGGCACCAGGCCGTGGACCGCCGACAGGCCGGCGAGCAACGGGATGCCGATCTTGATCAGCGACACACCGGTGCGGCGCGCGACGATAAACACCAGCGGGATCAGCAACACAAAGCCGATCTCGAAGAACAGCGGGATGCCTACCAGGAACGCGGCGAACATCATTGCCCACTGGACCCTTTCCTTGCCGAAGGCGCGGATCAGGGTCTGGGCGATCTGATCGGCACCGCCGGATTCGGCCATCATCTTGCCGAGCATCGTACCCAGCGCGAGGATGATGCCGACAAAGCCGAGCACCCCGCCGAAGCCGTCCTGGAAGGCCTTGATGATCTTGTCCACCGGCATGCCCGAGGTCAGGCCGAGGAAGCCTGCGGCGATGATCAACGCGATAAACGGGTGAACCTTGAACTTGGTGATCAAAAAGATCAGACCAATGATAGTGACCACTGCATCAAGCAGCAGGTAGGACTCGTGGGACATGCCAAACATGGGGGGTCTCTCCTGTTTGTTGTTGTTATTAAAGCCGGTGTTGAATTTGTCGCCAGGGATAGCGCTATCTTATCCGGCAAAAAATTAACGAGTAGGTTCAAAACCGTGTTTGAGCCACCAGGCATGGGTTTGCTCGGCCAACGCCTTGACGCTGTCTTCGCTGGCATTGAGGGCCAGGGTCAGCGGCTCGCCGACGGGCGATTCAAGGGTGGCAAACTGGCTGTCGATCAGGCTAGCCGGCATGAAATGGCCGGGGCGATGGGACACGCGGTCGGCGGCGACTTCGCGGCTCAGTTCCAGAAATACAAAGCCCAGGCCCGGCGCAGCTTCGCGCAGGTGGTCGCGGTATTTCTTTTTCAGCGCGGAACAGGTGAGCACCGGGTGTTCACCGGCCTTGAGCGAACGGCGCAATTCATCGCACAGGATGTCGAGCCAGCCGGCGCGGTCGTTGTCGTCGAGGGGGTGGCCGGCGCTCATCTTTTCGATGTTCGCGGCGGGGTGAAAGCTGTCGCCTTCAATGGGCGTGGCACCGTTCAGGCGGCAGAGGGCCTCGCTGACGCTGGTCTTGCCACAGCCGGCAACACCCATGATAACCAGGGCGGTAACAGGTTGACTCATGAAACACCTCAGGACGCAGATAGCGCTACCTTTGCACGCTGTAAGGCTAGTGCAAAAACAGGCTTTTCCCGCGCCGTCTTGTCTTTTTTTATGGAATGACGCGTGCATCCGCTCCAAGCATTTGAACCGGATCAGGCAACCCAGCATTCAAGCATTTGCAGCCGTTTGGAGACAGCGCTACCTTAGTGCCTCGATTTTTGTTTGGCAAGCCGCCTGATGACCTCCAAGAACGATAAAAATACGCGCACCACGGGTCGTCCGACCCTCAATGAAGTCGCTCGCCTGGCCGGCGTCAGCCCGATTACTGCCTCCCGCGCCTTGCGTGGCATCAGCACCGTGGCCACCGAACTGGTGGAAAAAGTGCAACGGGCCGCCGCCGAACTGAACTACGTGGTCAACCCCGCCGCCCGCGCCCTGGCCTCGGCCCAGAGCCATTCGGTGGTGGTGCTGGTGCCGTCGCTGTCCAACCTGCTGTTTATCGAAACCCTCGAAGCCATCCATCAGGTGCTGCGGCCCAAGGGCTTTGAAGTACTGATCGGCAACTCCCACTATTCCCGCGACGAAGAAGAGACCCTGCTGCGCAACTACATGGCCTATCAGCCACGGGGTTTGCTGCTGACCGGGTTCGATCGGACCGAAAGCGCGCGACGGATGGTCGAGGCCAGTAATGTGCCGTGCGTGTACATGATGGATCTGGACCCCAACGCCGGCGTGAACTGCGTGGGCTTTTCGCAGTTGGCGGCGGGTGAGACAGCGGCAGCGCATTTGCTCTCGCGGGGGCGCAAGCGCCTGGCGTATATCGGCGCGCAACTGGACCAACGCACCTTGCTGCGCGGCGAAGGCTTCCGCCGGGCGCTGCAACAGGCCGGCCTGTACGACCCGGCGCTGGAACTGTTGACGCCACGCCCTTCCTCCGTGGGCCTGGGCGGCGAACTGTTCCTGCAGTTGCTGGCGGCGCATCCGGATGTGGATGCGATCTTCTTCGGCAACGACGACCTGGCCCAGGGCGCGCTGCTCGAAGCCCTGCGTCATGGCATCAACGTACCGGAGCGCGTGGCCGTGCTGGGCTTCAACGACCTGCCCGCGTCCTCGTTCATGGTGCCGCGCCTGAGCAGCATCAGCACCCCGCGCGAAGCGATTGGGCGGCGCGCGGCGGAGCACTTGCTGACGATCATGGCGGGTAACAAGATCGCCAAGCCGGTGGTGGATATGGGATTTGAGTTGCAGGTGCGGGAAAGCACGTAGGACGCTTGTAGGACGCGACTGGCATTGCGATGTTGCCTTGGCAATTCATCAGTTGAGGGAGCTAAGCGTATTGCTAGTGGGCAAAGCCATGGACCAGCACACACCACGCGGCTAAAGCCCTGTTCGGTCAAAAATGTGGGAGGGGGCTTGCTCCCGATTGCAGCGTGACAGTCACCACATCTGGTGACTGATCCACCGCTATCGGGAGCAAGCCCCCTCCCACATTTTTAACCCTGTTCGCTTGAAGGCATCGCCGTAGTGCCCGCCCCCTGCTAGATTGACTGTTCTCCACTGCCAGGGAAGCACCATGGGACACTCACTGAAAATCTTGGGTCGCGCCTCTTCCATCAACGTGCGCAAAGTGCTCTGGACCTGCCAGGAACTGGGCATCGACTACGTGCGCGAAGACTGGGGCATCGGCTTCAAGCCGACCCAATCCGCCGAATTCCTTGCCCTGAACCCCAACGCCCAAGTGCCGGTGCTGATCGACGACCACGGCGTGCTGTGGGAATCCAACACCATTTGTCGCTACCTCGTAAGCCTCTACCAACGCCATGACCTGCTGCCTCTCGACCCCGCACCCCGCGCCCGGGTCGAACAGTGGATGGACTGGCAAGCCACCGAACTCAACCCTTCCTGGGGCTACGCCTTCCAGGCCCTGGTGCGCAACAGCCCCGACCATCAGGACCCGCAACGCATCAAAGCCGGCGTACAAGCCTGGAACGACAAGATGGGCCTGCTGGAACAACAGTTGGCAAAGACCGGCGCCTACGTGGCCGGCGACGAATTCACCCTGGCCGATATCCTCATCGGCCTCTCGGTTCATCGCTGGCAGATGACCCCCATGGAACGCCCGCTCTACCCGGCGGTTGCGGCGTATTACCAGCACCTCGGCCAGCATGCCGGCTTTAAGACCTTCGCCCTCGACGGCCACGACTAATCCCAAGAACGACAACGTAAAAGGACTCAACGTACTGCGCCGCACCGGGGCCTGCGACAGAATCGGCAAAACGCTCGCTTCGTACCGCCCATCGGATACCGCGGCCTACCTGTCAACATTGACAGTAGACGCTACCCGTTACCGACGTTTGACTGACAGCGAAGTGATTGGGCGCGCCCAATTCCTATAACCTCTCGGAGGCATCCGCTCATGGATAACGATCGGTCACAGGCCCTGAAATCGCAGCCTGCAAAAGGCGTTGTAACAGCGAACATCAACGATCCCATTGGAAACTTCACATCCGAAGACATCCAACTTCACGACTTTTCTGAAGGTATTTTTATAGACGCCAAGAGCAATCAAGGCCAGCGGCTGATGAGCTTTCATTTGGCTAAAGATATCCAGCCTGGTTCATATGATGTTGCCCAAGAAAAAGGCAAGGTTCAGGTCTATTACTACCATGCGCTTGGACCGAACCCTTGGACTTACCAGCCTAGCAGCGGGAAATTACACCTCACAAAGATCGATCTGGAACATCGGCACCTCACTGCGACATTCGCTTTCACCTCTCATAAGGTGCCCAAGGGTGAAGAACCGCTGAAGGTCACCCAGGGTGAGTTGAATCTTACAGGCCCTAAACCCATCATCGACTGAACCCTCGTGCGATAAGTCAGCGAATGTCCAGGGGTGCCATACGCCACCGGGCGTTGGAAAACATCGCCCATTGACGGCAACGCTTGGCCGGCGACGGGCCAATGTTTGCCGCGATGGCCGCGCCAGCTCCCATAAAACCTTGGGGTTAGCGCCCGGCATGCTATTTGCTCCAGCAGATGCACCGCACATTTCCACAGGTGACCGATCATGCTGGTTAACAACAACACTCAAGCCTTGTCGACCGTCCAACAGATCAAACGACCCGACATGGACCCCGCCAACGCCGCCGCCAGCACGCTGTACAGCGGCACACTGCAAGCGGCTCAGCAAAACGTGACCGTACCGGTTGCGCAGAAGGACTTGGACAAGGCCTCCGACCGCATCGACGAAGCCTTCGCCAAGACCCGTGTGCAGTTACAGGCCACCACGGCGGCCACCCCGGCAACCACGGATGTGCCCGCAGCCGGTTCAACCACCAGCGCCGCGCGCACTGACTTCACCGATTACATGAACAAAACCCCGGCCGAACGCGTTCGCGAACAGCTGCTCAAGGAGCAGGGTTTGACCGAGGCAGACGTGCAGGCAATGTCGCCGGAAAAACAGGATGCAATCTCTAAGCAAGTGGCCGATCGTCTGAAACAACAGCAAGAACAGCAGGTAGCCGCGAAGACGGCAGAGCCGCAGGTGCAGGCGGTGAAAGAAACCCTGGCCGCGATCTAAGCGATACGGCCAATCGGGCTATTCGGTCGCGCAGTAAAACCGTGCGCCAGGACGTTGATTTCCCGGCATGGGGTGCCATCACGGTAGTTGGGCGTCGGCAGCATAGAGCAGGTGTGTCCTGCTCTGTGCGGTAAGGCGGGAACAGCTTGCAGATCGTAGGCTTCTACACGTTTAACTCAGTGACCGAACAGCCCTGTCTCGGATTTCTTGGTTTTCTTGTCCGCGCGTTTTTCATCGGCGGTCTTTGCCGGTTTCTTCTTCGCGGCTTTCTTTGAATCCATACCTTTGGCCATGATGCATGCTCCACTTACAGGGGATGTAACATTGGGTATACCACCTATTGCCGCGCAGAAGGCGCTTATAATCCCCGGCCCTTGATAACGCCTGCCTGAATACCATGCCCGACTTGCACATCGAACCGCTGGCAGAGCCCCTGTGGCCACTGCTGAACAAGTTTTACCGCCAGCACAATTCGCCGATGAAGGCACTCAAGGGCGGACGTCTGTGGGTGGCGCGGGACCGCGAGATTGTTGCCGGCTTGTGCCTCACGCCCGTGGTCGGCGGGCAATGGCTGACCGGGGTGTTTGTCGACCCGGCCTATCGCGGCCAGGGGCTGGCGGCGCGCTTGATTCTTCAGGCGGCGGCCGATGGGGAGGGTTCAGTCTGGCTGCTGTGCCATCCCGACCTGGAAGGTGTGTATGGGCGCATGGGGTTTACTCAGGACACGGTGCTGCCCCAATCCCTCAGCGAACGGCTGGTGCGCTACAAGCGCAACAAGCCGATGATCGCGATGGGTTTGGCACGAGGCGTGTAACCTCCCAGGAGAGTGGGTGACAGCCCCGTCGCAGTCGTGGTGGCTGACCGACCAAGCCAACGCCACCATTGGGCTTGTATCGTGCCAGGAGGCTAGTCGTCGGCAGTCGGGTCCATGTCGGGGAACATCACGTCGATAAACCCGAACTTGCTGAAGTCGCTAATCCGCGACGGGTACAAGCGGCCGATCAGGTGATCGCACTCGTGCTGCACCACCCGCGCATGGAAACCATCGGCAATGCGTATGATCGGCTCGCCCTTGGGGTCGAAACCTTCGTAGCGGATCTGCTGGTAACGGTCCACCGCGCCGCGCAGGCCGGGCACGGACAGGCAGCCTTCGAAGCCCTCTTCCATGATCGGACTGAGCGGCGTGATCAGCGGGTTGATCAGGATCGTCTGTGCCACAGCCGGGGCATCCGGGTAGCGTTCGCTGCTCTCGAAACCAAATATCACCAGTTGCAGGTCAACGCCGATCTGCGGTGCGGCCAGGCCGACACCGCCGACGTGTTCCATGGTCTGGAACATGTCATCGATCAATTGCCACAGCTCGGGGCTGTCGAACATTTCCGGCGGGACCGGCGGCGCGATACGCAGTAGGCGCTCGTCGCCCATTTTCAGGATTTCATGGATCATCGATCAGACTTCGTCAGGAGTGGGCTTGGAATGGTCTCGGCCAAGGCCGGAGACGTGCTTTTTTTCACCTGCGTGGGTGTTTTCATCGAATGCCTTTTCCCCTGGGTCTTTGCCTTCGGCCGACATGTGCTCGATCACGGCATTCATCTCCGCCCCCAGCAACAGCACGGCGGCGGAAATATAGAAGTACAGGAGCAAAACAATGATCGCACCGATGCTGCCATACATGGCGTTGTAGTCGGCGAAGGTTTTGACGTAGTAGCCAAAGCCCAGGGACGCGACGATCCACACCACCACCGCCAACACCGAGCCTGGGGTGATGAAGCGGAATTTCTGCTGCACGTCAGGCATCACGTAGTACATGAGGGCCACAGCGAACATCAGCAGGATCACAATCAGCGGCCAACGCAGGATGGTCCACAGCGTGACCACGAATTCCTGCATGCCGATCTGCCCTGCCAGCCATTCCATGACCTGCGGGCCGAGCACCATCAGCGCGGCGGCGGCGAGCAACATGCCGGCGATGCCGACGGTGTAGAAAACCGACAGCGGGAAACGCTTCCAGATCGGCCGCCCTTCGACCACGTCGTAGGCTGCGTTCATCGCGCTCATCATCAGGCGCACACCGGCCGACGCGGTCCACAGGGCAATCACGATACCCACCGAGAGCAAGCCGCCCTTGGACTGCTGCAACTGGTCGATCACCGGGTTGACCTGCTCCAGGGCCTGGGGCGGCAACACCAGTTCCGACTGCAGGCGCAGCCAGGTGAAGAAGTCCGGCAAATGCAGGAAACCGATCAACGCAATGAGGAACAGCAGGAACGGAAACAAGGAAAACAGCATCTGGTAGGCCAGCGCCGAGGCGTAGGTGGACATCTCGTCGTTGACGAATTCCGTGACCGTGCGCGCCAGCACTTTGTGCAGCTTGAGACCATCGAGTACCGGAAAAATCATAGCGTCTCCTTTCGCCGCAAAAAGGTCAGGTTCATGGGCGACTCAGGGGCCGTTTTCTACATCAAGGTAGCCTATTTGGCGACCTTGAAACAATTTCGAAAGATTAACCGCTTCAGGTGACACAAAAACGGCCATCCGTGGATGGCCGTCGGGCTGGATGAACCCAGCCAGCGATCGAGGATCACCGGGTCGCTTTCTTCACCGCATCCTTGGTATCGCCCAAGGCTTTCTGCAATTCGCCTTTCTTTTCCTGGACCACACCTTCAACGCGCAGCTTGTCGTTGCCGGTCACGTTGCCGACACCTTGCTTGATGTTGCCGACAGCTTCGTTCGCGACGCCTTTTACCTTATCCGATGTGCTGCTCATGGTATTTCTCCTGGAACAATCGAGTGTTTTTGGTCATTACGTAGAGATTGACCCAAGGCTGTTCGGCAGAGTTTCAATTATTTTGCGCGCGCATTTCATCGCCGGCAGCAGGTTTGGCTTTATGTTTTGCGGCCAACCCACGAGAATGCGCGGCACATTCAGGCTACAACGCTGAATAACAGATCCCGTAGGAAGGTTATGAAACTCAATAAAGCACAGGCCATCGCCCGCAGAAACCAGGAACTGGGCGGTGCCGTACTCGGCGTCAACAACTGCCACTTCACCGACCTGGACCGCAAACGCAACATCTGGTGGTTCGACCTGCCGGTGGCACGGATAGCAGTGGGCCAGTACGAGTGGATTCACTTGCTGCTGCACAACGCCGAGACTGACCAGTTGCTGCACCTGAAGGTGCCAACGGTGTTCCTGCGTGAAAAGCTCGAAGGCCTGGTGGTGCGCAATGCCGGCAAGCGCAAGCCGGAAATCACGCTGGAACTGAGCGCAGACAAGGACTCGTTCCTCAAGGACGTGCGCCCAGCCGGTGCGGGCGTGAGCTTCGCGCAGCTTGCCCTCTAAGAACTGTATTTCAAATGTGGGAGGGGGCTTGCCCCCGATTGCAGAGTGAACAGTCACTACGTCTGGTGACTGATCCACCGCTATCGGGGGCAAACCCCCTCCCACACTGGATTGCATTCCAATCCAGTCATTAAAAAACCCCGCGTTGGCGGGGTTTTTTTGGGTTACTTTTTCAGGCCCAGCTTCTTCAGCTCTTCATCGCGCAACTCTCGACGCAGGATCTTACCCACGTTGGTGATCGGCAAGACATCACGAAATTCAACGGCCTTGGGCACTTTATAGCCGGTGACGTTAGCGCGCATATGCTCCATTACCTGGTCCTTGGTCAGGGTGGCACCTGGCTTGACCACGATGAAGATCTTGATGTGCTCCCCGGACTTCTCGTCCGGCACGCCGATGGCAGCGCATTGCAGCACACCCGGCAGGGTCGCCAGCACGTCTTCCAGTTCGTTGGGGTAGACGTTGAAACCGGAGACCAGAATCATGTCTTTCTTGCGGTCGACAATGCGCATGTAGCCATCCGGCTGGATGATCGCAATGTCACCGGTCTTCAACCAACCTTCGCTGTCGAGGATCTCGGCGGTGGCGTCTTCACGCTGCCAGTAGCCCTTCATCACCTGCGGGCCTTTGACGCACAGCTCGCCGACCTCACCCAGGGCCAGCTCGACGCCATCATCGGTGATGACTTTGCACAGTGTCGACGGCACCGGAATGCCGATGGTGCCGATCTGGATCTTCTGGATCGGGTTGACCGTCGCCACCGGGCTGGTCTCGGTCATGCCGTAGCCTTCGCAGATGTCGCAGCCGGTCACGGCTTTCCAACGCTCGGCCGCCGCCAGTTGCAGGGCCATACCGCCTGACAGGGTGACTTTCAGCCCAGAGAAGTCGAGCTTGCGGAAGCCTTCGTTGTTGCACAGCGCCACGAACAGCGTGTTCAGGCCGACAAAACCGCTGAACTTCCACTTCGACAGTTCCTTGACCATCGCCGGCAGGTCACGCGGGTTGCTGATCAGGATGTTGTGGTTGCCGATCAGCATCATCGCCATGCAATGAAAGGTGAACGCATAGATGTGGTACAGCGGCAGCGGGGTGACCAGGATCTCGCAGCCTTCGTTGAGGTTGGAGCCCATCAGCGCCTTGCACTGCAGCATGTTGGCCACCAGGTTACGGTGGGTCAGCATCGCACCCTTGGCCACGCCGGTGGTGCCGCCGGTGTATTGCAGCACCGCCACATCGCTGCTGGCCGGGCTGACGTCATTGACCGGTTGACCGTGCCCCTTGGCCAGCACGGCGTTGAACTTGATCGCCTTGGGCAAGTGATAGGCCGGGACCATTTTCTTCACGTACTTGATGACGCTGTTGATCAGCAGGCGCTTGAGCGGCGGCAGCAGGTCGGCGACTTCGGTGACGATCACGTGTTTGACGGCGGTCTTGGGCACGACTTTTTCAGCCAGATGCGCCATGTTGGCCAGGCAGACCAGGGCCTTGGCCCCGGAGTCATTGAATTGGTGTTCCATTTCCCGCGCGGTGTACAGCGGGTTGGTGTTGACCACGATCAGGCCGGCACGGATGGCACCGAACACAGCGACCGGGTATTGCAGGACGTTGGGCAGTTGCACGGCAATTCGATCACCGGGCTTCAAATCGGTATGCTGTTGCAGGTACGCAGCGAAAGCACCGGACAATTCGTACAATTCACCGTAGGTGATTGTCTTGCCCAGGTTGCTGAAAGCCGGTTTGTTGGCGAAGCGCTGGCAGGACTGTTTCAGTACCGCCTGAATATTTGGATACTCGTCTGGATTGATGTCTGCAGCAATCCCGGCGGGGTACTTATCCTTCCAAAAGTCTACGTTCATGGAAGCCCACTCCTCAGCGACGCGAATTCATCATCGCATTTGATGCGATTATTATTGGTGTGTGTTTTTTAGGTGAGTCTGGCGCGTTTAAGCAGGCCGAGAGGTCACAAAGCGCGCCGAGAGTAGCAGCTTTGCCAAGGGCCGACTAGAGCCAAAATAGGGCCCTACAGTCATAAACATGACTCACGAATAACTAATAGTCATTTTTAGAGCAAAAATTCTACAAGCCAAGAAATGGCTCTAGAACAGGGCTTAACGGGATAAACGCAAACAAATGTGGGAGGGGGCTTGCTCCCGATGGTGGTGAATCAGCCAACGCATTGGGTGACTGATCCACTGCCATCGGGAGCAAGCCCCCTCCCACATTGTTGACTGCCTTTCAAATCAGGCGATGTCGCGCAGCTCGCGCCGCAGGATCTTGCCCACCGGCGTCATCGGCAACGACTCACGCAACACGATGTGCTTGGGCACTTTGTACCCCGTGAAGTTGGTCTTGCAGTAGCTCTTCAACTCCTCAATGCTCACGCCTTCGGCGCGCGGCACCACAAACAGCTTCACCGCCTCCCCCGTGCGCTCGTCCGGTACGCCGATCACCGCGCAGTTGGCCACCGCAGGGTGAGCCATCACCACGTCTTCAATCTCGTTGGGGTACACGTTGAAACCCGAGACGATGATCAGGTCCTTCTTGCGATCCACGATGCGTATAAATCCATCCTCGTCGATCACGGCGATGTCGCCGGTCTTGAGCCACCCCTCGGCGTCCAGCGCCTCGGCGGTCGCGACCGGCTGCTGCCAGTAGCCCTTCATCACCTGCGGGCCCTTGATGCACAGCTCGCCGCGCTCGCCCAGGGGCAACTCGACGCCGTCGTCATCGATCACCTTCATCGCCGTACCCGGCACAGGGATGCCCACGGTGCCCAGGCGTGACTTGTTGCCATAGGGGTTGGTGCTGGCCACCGGCGACGTTTCCGTCAGGCCATACCCTTCGCCAATCGCACAGCCGGTGAGCTGCTCCCAACGTTCGGCGGTGGCCTTGATCAGCGCCGTGCCACCGGAGTTGGTGAGTTTGAGATGGGAGAAGTCCAGGCTCTTGAAGTCGGGGTGGTCCATCAACGCCACAAACAACGTGTTGAGCCCGAGCAAGCCGGTGAAGCGCCAGTTTTTCAGTTCCTTGATAAAGCCCGCGATGTCCCGCGGGTTGGTGATCAACACGTTGTGGTTGCCAGAGACCATCATGCACATGCAATTCGCGGTGAATGCATAGATGTGGTAAAGCGGCAGCGGCGCGATCATCACTTCCTGGCCTTCCTTGATCAGGGGGTGGCCATCCTCGCCGGTCTGCGACATGCAGGCGCGCACCTGCTGCATGTTCGCCACCAGGTTGCCGTGGGTGAGCATCGCGCCCTTGGCCAAGCCGGTGGTGCCGCCGGTGTATTGCAGCACGGCGATGTCATCGAGGGTCACCGGGGGGCGCGTCACGCCCTGCCCTGCGCCCATGCGTAAGGCGCGTTTGAACGACACCGCACGCGGCAAGTGATAGGCCGGGACCATCTTCTTCACTTTGTCGACAAGGGTGTTGACCAGCCAGCCCTTCGCCGCCGGCATGAAGTCGCCCATCTTCGCTTCGATCAGGTAGTCGATCTCGGTGTCGGTGCAGACTTCCTGCACCCGTGAACCAAACAGGTTGAGGTAGACCAGGGCACGAATGCCGGCGTCCTTGAACTGGTGTCGCATCTCACGCGGGGTATACAGCGGGTTGGTGTTGACCACGATCAGCCCCGCGCGCAACGCACCGAACACGGCAATCGGGTAATGCAGCACGTTGGGCATTTGCACCGCGATGCGATCGCCGGGCTTGAGGTCGGTGTGTTGCTGCAGGTAACCGGCGAACGCCGCACTCTGGCGCTCAAGCTCGGCATAGGTCAGGGTGACGCCCATGTTGCTGAACGCCGGACGGTCGGCAAAGGCCTTGCAGGAACGCTCGAAGACTTCGATCACCGACTTGTAGGCGCTCAGATCGATCTCGTTGGGAACGCCCGCCGCGCGTTTGTCATTCCAGAAATCAGGTTGCATTATTCTTGTCCTCTTACCTGAATGTGCCCGGCCGCTTTTCTGCTGCTATAAAAAGCGGAGCTTCGGGGACGTTAGCAGCTATGGCCAAACAGGCAAATACAGGAAAGAGCGTCATTAATTGCGTGAATCTTCCTACAAGGGTCTGTACTGATCAGACGGCTGTCCGAGGATGAGCTATACACTGCAACGACCCTGAGCAAAGGAAGCGCCATGAACCACACCACCTTCTGGCTGACCGCGAATGACCGCAGCCGCCTATACGTCAATCAATGGCTGCCGGACGCGCCGCCGAAGGCTTTGATCATGGTGTCCCATGGCATGGCCGAGCACGGCGGTCGTTATGTGCGCCTGGCCGAAGCGTTGTGCGGGGCGGGCTACGGTGTATTTGCCCTGGACCAGCGCGGCCATGGCCGCACCGCCGACGAGGGCACCCTGGGCCTGTTCGCCGAACAGGACGGTTGGAGCAAGGTGGTGGGCGACCTGGCCAGCCTCAACCAGCACATCGGCCAGCAGCAGCCGGGAGTGCCGATCATTTTGCTGGGCCACAGCATGGGCAGCTATATCGCCCAGGCCTACCTGCTGCACCACAGCGCCAGCCTGCATGGGGCGGTTCTCAGCGGTTCGAATTTCCAGCCGGTGGCGCTGTACCGCACCGCGCGGCTGATCACCCGTGCCGAACGCCTGCGCCAGGGCTTGCGCGGCCGCAGTGCGCTGATTGAGTTCCTGTCGTTCGGCTCGTTCAACCAAGCGTTCAAGCCCAACCGCACGGCGTTCGACTGGCTCAGCCGTGACCCGGATGAAGTCGACCGCTACCTCCACGACCCGCTCTGCGGGTTCCGCTGCACCAACCAACTGTGGTTCGACCTGCTGGGTGGCTTGCAGCAAATCAGCAAAGCGTCCAATCTCGCGCAGATCGATCCGGGCTTGCCGATCCTGGTGATCGGCGGCGAATGTGATCCGGTGAGTGAAGGCAAGCGTCTCAAAAGCCTGGCCCATGCCCTGCGTGAGGCCGGCTGCCAGAACCTGCAACTGAATATCTACCCGCAGGCGCGTCACGAAGTGTTCAACGAAACCAACCGCGACGAAGTCACCGCGGATGTGCTGACGTGGCTCGACCAGGCCCTGACCTTGCGCAGGCCGGCTCGCTGCGAATAATTTTTCGTTTAAAATCAGCCAATTAAATTATCGATTAGCCACAGGATGCACCTTTAGATGACCCAGGTAACCAACACCCCTTACGAAGCCCTCGAAGTCGGCCAGACCGCCAGCTACAGCAAGACCGTCGAAGAGCGCGATATCCAGTTGTTCGCCGCCATGTCCGGCGACCACAACCCGCTGCACCTGGATGCCGAATTTGCCAAGGCGACCATGTTCAAGGAGCGAATCGCCCACGGCATGTTCAGCGGCGCCCTGATCAGTGCGGCTGTTGCCTGTGAGCTGCCTGGGCCGGGCACGATCTATATCGGCCAGCAGATGAGCTTCCAGAAGCCGGTGAAAATCGGCGACACCCTGACCGTGCGTCTGGAAATCCTCGAGAAGCTGCCCAAGTTCCGCGTGCGTATCGCCACCCGCGTGTTCAACCAGCGCGATGAACTGGTGGTGGATGGCGAGGCGGAGATCCTCGCGCCACGCAAGCAACTGGTCGTGACGTTGACCGAGCTGCCGGCCATCACCATCGGCTGATCGGCCCCCATAAAAAATCCCCGCATCGGCGGGGATTTTTTATTCAGCGACGACTCAAGACTGAGCGTGAGCCTGGTTACGCAGGGCTTTGACCTGATCGTGATTGCGTTGCACGCCGTGGTATTGGCGCTCAACCAGCTCACGAATACCCAGCAGGTTGTGCTTGTCGATCTTCTCGATCGCTTCTTTGTAAGACTTGAGTGCGTGGTCTTCACCGCGCTCGGCTTCGTTCAATACAGCCTCTTCGTCTTTGCCGGTCACCATCGACTTCACATCGACCCAGCCACGGTGCAGGGCGCCGGCAACGCTGCCGGAATTTTCCGGATCGCCACCCAGGGCACGCACGGCGGTTTTCAGCTCGGCCGCGGCAGTGGTGCAATCTGCGGAGCGCTTGGCAAACAGCGCTTTGAGTTCCGGATGCTTGATGTCGTCAGCGCACTCTTTAAAACCTTTTTGACCGTCGATGCTGGTTTCGATCAGATCGTTCAGTACCGAGATGGACTCTTTATTGATATCAGTCATTTTTCAATTCCTTATGCCGGTTGAGGAAGGTTGTCTTAAAGATTGCAGCGCCCGTGCCAGGTTTTAAAAAACGACTTTATCTTTTAATTTCAACACCTTAAAAATATATGAACGTTCTGTATGTGCGTTATTTGCATGATCTGTCATTTGGCCTTCATGCAGAATGCCTGTATTTTCCAAGACCTCGATGCAAACGCCTGAGCCGTCATGAATCCCGAAAAACTCGAACTGCTGATCACCCGCGAAATGCCCTTCGGCAAATACAAGGGACGGATCATCGCCGACCTGCCTGGCCCCTACCTGAACTGGTTCGCCCGTGAAGGTTTCCCCCACGGCGAGCTGGGCGGGTTGCTGGCATTGATGCAGGAAATCGACCACAACGGCCTGTCCGAACTGCTGGAACCGCTGCGCGCTAAGCACGGCAAACCCGCGCCTCGCCATTAGGAACCCACGCCATGCCATGGAATGCAGCCAACGAACCCCACTGGCAGGCCATCGCCGACCACTATGAGCTGGAGCCGGGCCCGATCAACCTGGAAAATGGCTACTTCGGGCGCATGAGCCGCGCGGTACAGGCGCAGTACCTTGAGCACGTCGCGTTTATCAACCGCAGTAACGCGGTGCATGTGCGTCAGCGTTTCGAGCAAGGCGAAAACGTCGAGATCCGCCGCCAACTGGCCGAGCTGATCGACGCCGACCCCGAGTCGGTCGCCTTCACCCGCAACGCCACCGAAGCCTTGCAGTCGCTGATCCGCAACTACAACCGCCTGCAGCCGGGCGACCAAGTGCTGATCAGCGACCTGGAGTACGACACGGTCAAGGGCGCCATGCGCTGGTTGGCCAGCTACAGGGGGGCGGAAGTGATCGAAATTTCCCATACCCACCCGGCCAGTTTCGACAGCTTGCTGCAAAGCTATCGCGATGCCTTCACCCAATACCCCCGCCTGAAACTGATGGCGTTGACCTACGTGACCCACCGCACCGGCCTGGTCATGCCGGTCGAGGCCATTGCCAAAGCGGCGCGCGAACACGCTGTCGATGTGATCCTCGACGGCGCCCACGCCCTCGGCCAGATCGAGTTCAACCTCGCCGAACTGGGTATCGCATTCGCCGGCTTCAACCTGCACAAATGGATCGGCGCGCCGCTGACTCTGGGCTTTCTTTACATAGCCACCGAACGCCTGGCTGACATCGACCCGGACATGGGTGAGTTCCACTACCCCGCCACCGACGTGCGCGCCCGCACGCCGTACAGCACGCCGAACTTCCCGGCGCTGATGACCTTGCCGCTGGTATTTGAAGAACACCGCGCATTGGGCGGCGCGGCGGCCAAAGGCGCACGGGTAAATTACTTGCGGGATCTGTGGGTGCGCCAGGTGCGGCCATTACCGGGGATTGAAGTGCTGACCTCGGATGACCCGCGATTGTATTGCGGGATCACGGCATTCACGTTCATCGGGCGCGATCAGCAGGCGATGGCGGATAGCCTGCTCAGGGACTACAACCTGTTCACCACCACTCGAGTGGGCGCGTCGTTTGGCACCTGTATCCGGGTGACGCCGGGCTTGGTGACGTCCGCGGCGGACATCGATGTACTGGTCAGCGCCATCACCGCACTCAGCGCGGACTAAAAAATGTGGGAGGGGGCTTGCCCCCGATAGCAGAGTGACAGTCAGCGAAAATATTGGCTGATAGACCGCTATCGGGGGCAAGCCCCCTCCCACATTTGT
>Ga0209913_1001086_pt1 | contig 16799 bp, 10 predicted proteins | sample PersoiDNA2013203_FD_185805 | JGI IMG/M metagenome (GOLD analysis project Ga0209913, IMG submission 185805) | Permafrost soil microbial communities from the Arctic, to analyse light accelerated degradation of dissolved organic matter (DOM) -... | ecosystem: Environmental > Terrestrial > Soil >... | reverse complement strand
CCGCAGAGTGAAATTTACAATTTTCACACTGCGGCATTCGTGTCTCAGTCGAGAAGTTTTTGTAGGGGCGTAGCTCAATTGGCAGAGCGTCGGTCTCCAAAACCGAAGGTTGGGGGTTCGATGCCCTCCGCCCCTGCCACCGAATTAGGTGAGTAGGGTACCGAAAGTAAAACAATGTCTAACCAGCCTGTACAAACCGTCAATACATCGAATGATAAGCTCAAGATTGCTCTGGCGATCGTAGCAGTCATTGCCGGTGTGGTCGGTTTTTTTGTATTGTCGGATCAAGCTACGGCAGTGCGTGCGTTGGCCCTGGTGGCCGGTTTGCTGGTGGCGGTTGGTTGCGCCTGGACATCTGCGCAAGGTCGCGGTTTTGTCGGCTTCGCCAAAGAATCGGTACGTGAAACCAAAAAAGTTGTCTGGCCTACCCGTAAGGAAGCGACACAGATCACAGCGATCGTGTTTGCCTTCGTGCTGATCATGGCGATCTTCCTCTGGGGTACGGACAAATTGCTCGAATTTCTCTTGTATGACGTAATTTTGGGCTGGAAATAAAAATGAGCGATAGCACACAAGACAGCGCACCGATTGGTGCGCAAAGCGTTTCAAGCGCGAGTAAAAAGCGCTGGTACGTGGTGCATGCGTATTCCGGCATGGAAAAAAGTGTGCAGCGTGCATTGACCGAACGCATCATGCGTGCCGGTATGGAAGAGCAGTTCGGCCAGATTCTGGTGCCGACCGAAGAAGTGGTCGATGTCAAGAACGGTCACAAGTCGGTGACTGAGCGTCGTTTCTTCCCAGGCTATGTTCTGGTAGAGATGGAAATGACGGATGAAACCTGGCATCTGGTGAAAAACACCAGCAAGGTTACTGGCTTTATCGGCGGCAAGTCGAATCGTCCAACGCCGATTCCGCCGCATGAAGTTGACAAGATCATGCAGCAAATGCAGGACGGTATCGAAAAGCCGCGTCCAAAGGTACTGTACGAAGTGGGCGAGCTGGTGCGTATCAAAGATGGTCCATTTACCGATTTCAACGGCAACGTGGAAGAAGTGAATTACGAAAAATCCCGCGTGCGTGTTTCGGTGACGATTTTTGGTCGTGCTACACCGGTTGAACTTGAGTTCGGCCAGGTCGAAAAAGTTTAAGCAAAAGATTCAGCGCCGGCAGGAGCGTGATGAAATGCAAATTTCATCAAATCCGGCAGTAGCAGAGGAGCCTCAGTAAGGTGTCGCAAGACAAATGAACAGGCGCTAATACTCAATTAACGTAGGAGCCATCATGGCAAAGAAGATTATCGGTTTTATCAAGCTGCAAGTTCCAGCTGGTAAAGCAAATCCATCCCCACCAATCGGTCCAGCTCTGGGTCAGCGCGGTCTGAACATCATGGAGTTCTGCAAGGCATTCAACGCCCAGACCCAAGGTGTCGAGCCAGGCCTGCCAATTCCGGTCGTGATCACTGCTTTCGCGGACAAGTCTTTCACATTCGTGATGAAGACGCCGCCAGCAACAATCCTGATCAAAAAGGCTGCTGGTATTCAAAAGGGTTCTGCCAAGCCACATTCGGACAAGGTTGGCAAAATCACCCGTCAACAAGCGGAAGAAATCGCTACCCAGAAGAAGCCGGATCTTACCGCTGCTGATCTGGAAGCGGCTGTGCGTACCATCGCTGGTTCTGCACGTTCCATGGGCATCACGGTGGAGGGTCTGTAATGGCTAAGTTAACTAAACGCGCAAAAGCAATGCAAGGCAAGATCGACAGCACCAAGGCTTATCCTTTCGATAATGCCCTGGCACTGATCAAGGAATTTGCCACTGCCAAGTTCAATGAATCGATCGATGTATCCGTCCAATTGGGCGTGGATGCAAAGAAGTCGGATCAAGTCGTTCGTGGCTCGGTCGTGTTGCCTGCAGGTACTGGCAAGACTGTTCGCGTGGCTGTGTTTGCATCGGGCGAAAAGGCTGAGCAAGCTAAGGCTGCTGGTGCGGACGTGGTCGGTATGGAAGATCTGGCTGAACAAATCAAGGCTGGTAACATGCCTTTCGACATCGTCATCGCTTCGCCAGACACCATGCGTATCGTTGGTACCCTGGGTCAAATCCTGGGTCCACGTGGCCTGATGCCAAATCCTAAGGTCGGCACAGTCACTCCTGACGTCGCTACTGCGGTCAAGAATGCCAAGGCAGGTCAAGTGCAATATCGTACTGACAAGGCCGGTATCATTCACGCTACTATCGGTCGCAAGTCGTTTGCTGATGCCGATCTGAAGTCGAATCTGGTGGCGCTGCTCGATGCACTGAGCAAGGCTAAGCCAGCGACCAGCAAAGGTATTTATCTGCGCAAGGTGTCGTTGTCGTCCACGATGGGCGCCGGCGTTCGCGTGGATCAGACTTCGCTGTCAGCGTAAGTAAAGAATCAAGTCCTCGTTGCCTGATGGCGGCGAGGCGCATCTTTGGGCTGGATTGTTTGCTGCTGAGTTCAGTTGTAACAATTCAGGCAATCAAAGACCGTTGGGCGGCGTGCAGTTTCAGGCACAAAGTTAAAACGTTGAAAACTTGTTTTCGACAACCCAACGCAGATGGTGAACCCGAACAAGTTTTGCAGTCTCGCGTAGCGTTTAGAGTAATAAGAAACGTTGCATTGAACTCCTAACTTCGGACGCCGTGTTCGAACCGATGTAAGGCAAACAGGTGTTGTGCCTGTGTGGTGGCCAAGCATCATTTTTGGAGGTTGATCTTGAGTCTCAATCTGAATGACAAAAAGGCCGTTGTCGCCGAAGTCGCTGCCAAAGTAGCAACTGCGCAGACTATCGTCGTGGCCGAATACCGTGGCATCCAGGTTGGTCACTTGACGCAACTGCGCGCCAAAGCGCGTGACCAAGGTGTGTACCTGCGCGTGTTGAAAAATACACTCGCGCGTCGCGCTGTTGAGGGCACCGCATTTGCCAATCTCGCTTCTGAAATGACTGGTCCGTTGATCTATTCGATCTCGGAAGATGCCGTTGCTGCAGCTAAAGTCATTGCTGACTTTGCTAAAACCAACGACAAGCTGGTCGTCAAGGCGGGTAACTATGCAGGTAAACAGCTGGATAAAGCAGCTGTCACCGCATTGGCAAATATCCCAAGCCGCGAAGTTCTGCTGGCCCAGTTGTTGGGCATGATGCAGGTTCCGGTCGCTGGTTTTGCGCGTGGTCTGGCTGCCTTGGCAGCCAAGAAAGAGTCCGAAGTCGCGTAAGCATGAGGGCCGCAGATGCGGCTCTGTGTTGAGCATTTCGCATTTTTTGCGTCAGTACCGATTAGATGTTATTACCGAAATAAATTAGGAGTTTCAAATGGCAATTAGCAAAGACGATATCTTGGAAGCCGTAGGCGCCTTGACCGTGTTGGAATTGAATGACCTGGTTAAGGCATTCGAAGAGAAGTTTGGCGTTTCCGCAGCGGCAATGGCTGTTGCTGGTCCAGCTGGCGGCGCAGCTGCAGCAGCAGTTGAAGAGCAAACTGAGTTCACCGTTGTTCTGTCCGAAATCGGCGCGAACAAGGTTGGCGTGATTAAGGCAGTTCGCGAAATCACCGGTTTGGGCTTGAAAGAAGCTAAGGATCTGGTTGATGGTGCACCGAAGCCAGTCAAGGAAGCAATTCCTAAGGCAGACGCTGAAGCAGCTAAGAAGAAGCTGGAAGACGCAGGCGCGAAAGCAGAAATCAAGTAAGTATTACTTGAGCTGGAAGATCCGCCGGTTCGCTGGCGTATTGTTCCACCGGAGTCAAAGTGCAGAGTCCTTTGAAAAAGGGATTCGGCTTTGGCTCCTTTGTCGTTTCGAAATTTTGTATGCGAATTTAATTCGTTAAGTGGTTAGCAATTTTTTGTTCCGAGGCATCGTTGTCCGGGCAAGAAATGGCGCCAGCCCCGACTGAAGGGCCGAGATTTGAGGTTTCGCCGCAACTCATCGCGGCGATAGGCGATGCAGGCGAGTCCTGAACTCTCTATCCTTCCTGTCACTCACGGAGTGTCCATGCACTACTCATTTACTGAGAAGAAGCGTATTCGTAAATCTTTTGCGAAACGCGCTAACGTCCACAACGTTCCGTTCCTGCTAGCGACTCAGATCGAGTCATACCAGACATTTTTGCAAACGGACAAAACAGCGTCCCAGCGTAAGAACGATGGTCTGCAATCGGCCTTTACATCAATTTTCCCTATCGTTTCGCACAATGGTTTTGCGCGTCTCGAGTTCTTGTCCTATGTGTTGGGCGCACCGCCGTTCGACGTCAAGGAATGTCAACAGCGTGGTCTGACGTTCGCGTCACCCTTGCGCGCCAAGGTACGTCTGGTGATTCTGGATAAGGAATCGCCAACCAAGCCTGTGGTCAAGGAAATGAAAGAACAGGAAGTCTACATGGGCGAATTGCCGCTTATGACGACCACTGGTTCGTTCGTCATCAATGGTACTGAGCGCGTCATCGTGTCGCAGTTGCATCGTTCGCCTGGCGTGTTCTTTGAACATGATCGCGGCAAGACGCACTCGTCCGGCAAGCTGCTGTTCTCTGCACGTATCATTCCTTACCGTGGTTCGTGGCTGGACTTTGAATTCGACCCTAAGGACATTCTGTTCTTCCGCGTTGACCGTCGCCGCAAGATGCCGGTAACGATTTTGCTCAAAGCCATCGGCATGACGTCCGAGCAGATTCTTGCTAATTTCTTCGTGTTCGACAATTTCGCGCTGCATGCCGAAGGCGCCGAGATGGAATTCGTCCCTGAACGTCTGCGCGGTGAAGTGGCCCGTTTTGACATCCAGGACAAGGATGGCAAGTCCCTGGTCGCCAAAGACAAGCGTATCAACGCCAAGCATGTGCGTGATATCGAAGCGGCTGGCATCAAGCATATTTCGGTACCGGAAGACTATCTGCTGGGCCGCGTATTGGCCAAGAACATCATTGACAGCGATACCGGTGAAGTTATCGCGCTGGCTAATGACGAACTGACCGAAGAATTGCTGGCACGCTTGCGTGAAGCTGACATTGATTCCGTACAGACACTGTATATCAATGATCTGGACCAAGGCGGCTACATTTCGCAAACCTTGCGTACTGATGACACATCGGATCAAACGGCAGCACGGGTTGCAATCTATCGCATGATGCGCCCTGGCGAACCGCCAACCGAAGACTCGGTTGAGGCTCTGTTCAACGGACTGTTCTACAGCGAAGATCGTTACGATCTGTCGGCTGTGGGTCGCATGAAGTTCAACCGCCGTATCGGCCGTGATGAACTGACTGGCGCCATGACTTTGTCGAATGAAGACATCCTGGCCGTCATCAAGATTCTGGTTGAGTTGCGCAATGGTCGCGGCGAAGTCGATGACATCGATCACTTGGGCAATCGTCGTGTACGTTGCGTGGGCGAACTGGCAGAAAATCAATTCCGTGCCGGTCTGGTCCGTGTTGAGCGTGCTGTCAAGGAACGTCTCGGCCAAGCCGAAGCCGACAACCTGATGCCGCATGACCTGATCAATTCCAAGCCGATCTCGGCTGCAATCCGTGAATTCTTCGGTTCCTCGCAGTTGTCGCAGTTTATGGATCAAACCAACCCGCTGTCGGAAATCACGCACAAACGTCGTGTTTCCGCTCTGGGACCTGGTGGTCTGACTCGTGAACGCGCTGGCTTTGAAGTGCGTGACGTGCATCCGACCCACTATGGACGTGTTTGCCCGATCGAAACACCTGAAGGCCCGAACATTGGTCTGATCAACTCGCTGGCACTGTATGCGCGTCTGAATGAGTACGGTTTCCTGGAAACTCCTTACCGCAAGGTTGAGGGCAGCAAGGTGACCAATCAGATCGACTACCTGTCGGCGATTGAAGAAGGTCGTTACATCATCGCTCAGGCGAATGCGACCATCGATGCATCGCTGAAATTGTCCGATGAACTGGTTTCTGCACGTGAAGCCGGCGAAACCATTCTGGTCTCGCCAGAGCGCGTTCAGTACATGGACGTGGCCCCAGGCCAGGTCGTGTCGGTGGCGGCGTCACTGATTCCGTTCCTCGAACACGATGATGCGAACCGTGCATTGATGGGTGCCAACATGCAACGTCAGGCGGTGCCTTGCTTGCGTCCGGAAAAACCATTGGTCGGTACCGGTATTGAACGTACCGTTGCAGTTGACTCGGGTACGACCGTGCAAGCGCTGCGTGGCGGCTTGGTCGATTACGTTGACGCTGGTCGTGTGGTTATTCGCGTCAATGATGAAGAAGCACAAGCTGGTGAAGTTGGCGTCGACATCTACAACCTGATCAAGTACACCCGTTCCAACCAGAACACCAACATCAACCAACGTCCTATCGTCAAGGTTGGTGATCGTGTTGCCAAGCATGACGTGATCGCCGACGGCGCATCGACTGACTTGGGCGAACTGGCACTGGGTCAAAACATGCTGGTGGCGTTTATGCCATGGAACGGCTACAACTTCGAAGATTCGATTCTGATCTCCGAAAAGGTTGTGGCTGATGATCGCTACACCTCGATTCACATCGAAGAGTTGTCGGTTGTGGCACGTGACACCAAGTTGGGCGCGGAAGAAATCACCCGTGATATCTCCAATCTGGCAGAAAACCAACTGGCACGTCTGGATGAATCCGGTATCACCTACATTGGCGCTGAAGTTGAAGCCGGCGATACCTTGGTTGGTAAGGTCACCCCTAAGGGTGAAACCCAGCTGACACCGGAAGAAAAGCTGCTGCGCGCGATTTTCGGCGAAAAAGCTTCCGACGTGAAAGATACTTCGCTGCGCGTGCCTTCGGGCATGGTCGGCACCGTCATCGACGTGCAAGTGTTTACCCGTGAAGGCATCCAACGCGATAAACGTGCGCAACAGATCATCGATGATGAACTCAAGCGCTATCGCCTGGACCTGAACGACCAGTTGCGTATCGTTGAAGGCGATGCTTTCCAGCGTCTCGAAAAGATGCTGATCGGCAAAGTTGCCAACGGTGGTCCGAAGAAGCTGTCCAAGGGCACCAAGCTGTCCAAGGAATATCTGGACGACTTGGACAAGTACCACTGGTTCGATATTCGTCCAGCTGACGACGACATGGCAACAGCACTCGAAGCGATCAAGGAATCGATCGCCGAGAAGCGTCATCAGTTCGATCTGGCCTTTGAAGAAAAGCGTAAGAAGCTGACCCAAGGCGATGAACTGCCGCCAGGCGTGCAAAAAATGGTCAAGGTTTACCTGGCCGTGAAGCGCCGTCTGCAACCAGGCGACAAGATGGCCGGTCGTCACGGTAACAAGGGGGTGGTATCACGCATTCTGCCGATCGAAGATATGCCACACATGGCCGACGGTACTCCCGCCGACATTGTCTTGAATCCACTGGGCGTGCCATCGCGGATGAACGTTGGTCAGGTGTTGGAAGTGCATCTGGGCTGGGCTGCCAAGGGTCTGGGTCTGCGTATTGGCGAAATGCTGGCTGCGCAGGTGCAAGTCATTGAACTGCGCAAGTTCCTGGCCATGATCTACAATGAATCGGGCAAGAAGGAAGATCTTGATCAATTCTCGGATGAGGAAATCCTGGAGTTGGCAAGTAACCTGAAGAAGGGTGTGCCATTCGCTACGCCAGTGTTTGATGGTGCGCACGAATCGGAAACGCGTCGCATGCTGGATCTGGCTTACCCGGATCATGTCGCCAAGCAATTAGGCATGACACCGTCGAAGAACCAGGTCACCATGTATGACGGCCGTACCGGCGAAGCTTTCGAGCGCTCCGTGACAGTTGGCTATATGCACTATCTGAAGCTGCATCACTTGGTTGATGACAAGATGCATGCCCGTTCGACTGGTCCTTACTCGCTGGTGACTCAGCAGCCTCTGGGCGGTAAGGCACAGTTCGGCGGCCAGCGCTTCGGTGAAATGGAAGTCTGGGCACTGGAAGCCTACGGTGCATCGTATGTGTTGCAGGAAATGTTGACCGTCAAGTCCGATGACGTGAACGGCCGTACCAAGGTGTATGAAAACCTGGTCAAGGGCGATCACGTGATTGACGCCGGCATGCCGGAGTCCTTCAACGTGCTGGTCAAGGAAATCCGTTCGTTGGGTATTGACATCGATCTGGAACGCGACTGATGTTGTGAAGGCGGGGTGGTTTGGCCACCCCGCCTGTTGTGCCGTCGGCAGAAAAGACGGTAAAGCGGTATACTAGCTAGTTCACCTGTAATTCCTAAGCAGTTCAGTCTGACCAAGTCTGTCCCGGTACCTGCGGAACCCGGCGTAAGCCACGGCTCTCCCGCAAGTGCGAACAGGGTGTAGCAGCTCGGTACGACTCCCCCTCGGTAATCGTTACACATAGCGTTTTCACGCTCACCGGAGTGATACATGAAAGCACTGCTCGATCTATTCAAGCAAGTACAGCAAAACGAACAATTCGACGCGATCAAGATTGGTCTGGCGTCGCCAGAAAAAATCCGTTCGTGGTCCTACGGCGAAGTCAAAAAGCCGGAAACCATCAACTATCGTACCTTCAAACCTGAGCGCGATGGTCTGTTCTGCGCCAAGATTTTTGGCCCGATCAAAGACTACGAATGCCTCTGCGGCAAGTACAAGCGCCTCAAACACCGTGGCGTCATCTGTGAAAAATGCGGCGTTGAAGTCACGCTGGCCAAAGTGCGCCGCGAGCGCATGGGCCACATCGAACTGGCTTCGCCGACTGCGCACATCTGGTTCCTGAAATCGCTGCCGTCGCGTCTGGGTATGGTCCTGGACATGACTTTGCGGGATATCGAACGCGTGTTGTACTTTGAAGCCTACGTCGTGACCGATCCAGGCATGACACCGCTGAAGAAGTGCCAGATCATGTCGGAAGATGACTTCGCCGCCAAGTACGAAGAGTACGGCGACGACTTCACCGCATTCATGGGTGCCGAAGGTATCCGTGAACTGCTGCGCTCGATCGACATCGACCGCGATGCAGAAACACTGCGCGTGGAACTGAAAGAATCGAAGTCGGAAGCCAAGATCAAGAAATACGCCAAGCGCCTCAAAGTGCTGGAAGCGTTCCAACGTTCGGGCATCAAGCCGGACTGGATGATCATGGAAGTGCTGCCAGTGCTGCCACCGGAACTGCGTCCACTGGTGCCGCTGGACGGCGGCCGCTTTGCGACCTCCGACTTGAACGATCTGTATCGCCGCGTCATCAACCGTAATAATCGTCTGAAGCGCCTGATGGAACTGCGCGCGCCGGAAATCATTACGCGTAACGAAAAGCGCATGCTGCAAGAAGCGGTTGACTCGCTGCTGGACAACGGTCGTCGCGGTAAGGCAATGACTGGCGCCAACAAGCGTCCGCTGAAGTCGCTGGCTGAAATGATCAAGGGTAAGGGCGGCCGTTTCCGTCAAAACTTGCTTGGTAAGCGCGTCGACTATTCCGGCCGTTCGGTCATCGTGGTGGGTCCGCAGCTCAAGTTGCACCAGTGCGGTTTGCCGAAACTGATGGCATTGGAGCTGTTCAAGCCATTCATTTTCAACAAGCTCGAACTGATGGGTCTGGCTACTACCATCAAGGCTGCCAAGAAGCTGGTCGAAATTCAAGAACCAGTGGTTTGGGACATTCTGGAAGACGTGATCCGCGAACATCCGGTCATGTTGAACCGCGCGCCGACATTGCACCGTCTGGGTATCCAGGCGTTTGAGCCAGTGCTCATCGAAGGCAAGGCAATTCAGCTGCACCCATTGGTCTGCGCCGCATTCAACGCCGACTTTGACGGTGACCAGATGGCGGTCCACGTTCCTCTGTCGATCGAAGCACAGATGGAAGCGCGTACGCTGATGCTGGCGTCGAACAACATTTTGTTCCCGTCCAACGGCGAACCGTCGATCGTGCCGTCCCAGGATATCGTCTTGGGTCTGTACTACGCCAGCCGTGAAGCCATCAATGCCAAGAACGAAGGCATGATGTTCCAGGACGTCTCCGAAGTGATTCGTGCTTACGATAACAAGGAAGTCGAATTGGCTAGCCGCGTGACCGTACGTATCGTTGAAAATCCTAAGGATCCGGTCACTGGTGAGTTCGTGCGCACGGTCACGCGTTATGAAACCACGGTTGGTCGCGCCATCCTGTCGGAAATTCTGCCTAAGGGTCTGCCTTTTTCGGTGCTCAATCGTGCACTGAAGAAGAAGGAAATTTCCAAGCTGATCAACACCTCGTTCCGCAAGTGCGGTCTGCGCGCCACTGTGGTGTTCGCCGACCAACTGATGCAATCGGGCTTCCGCTTGGCGACCCGTGCTGGTATTTCGATTTGCGTCGATGACATGCTGGTGCCGCCACAAAAGGCGACCATCATTGCTACTGCCGAAAGCGAAGTCAAACAGATCGAGCAGCAATATTCTTCCGGTCTGGTGACAGCCGGCGAGCGCTACAACAAAGTGGTGGACATCTGGGGCAAGGCCGGCGACGACGTCGGCAAGGCCATGATGGACCAGCTCAAGGTAGAAGACGTGGTCCGCCGCGACGGCACCAAGGGTACCCAAGAGTCGTTCAACGCCATTTACATGATGGCCGACTCCGGCGCTCGCGGTTCCGCTGCGCAGATTCGTCAGTTGGCCGGTATGCGTGGTCTGATGGCGAAACCGGATGGTTCGATTATCGAAACGCCGATTACCGCGAACTTCCGCGAAGGTCTGAACGTGTTGCAGTACTTCATCTCGACGCACGGTGCCCGTAAGGGTCTGGCCGACACCGCGTTGAAGACAGCGAACTCGGGTTACTTGACACGCCGTCTGGTTGACGTGACGCAGGATCTGGTCGTGATCGAAGACGACTGCGGCACTTCCAACGGTGCTGTCATGAAAGCACTGGTTGAAGGCGGTGAAGTCATTGAAGCGCTGCGCGACCGTATCCTCGGTCGTGTTGCTGCCAGCGATATCATCAATCCAGAAACGCAAGCTACGCTGTACGAAGCTGGCACGTTGATGGATGAAGATTCGGTGGAAGAAGTCGAGCGCCTCGGTATCGATGAAGTCAAGGTGCGTACACCGCTGACTTGCGATACGCGCTATGGTTTGTGCGCCAAGTGCTATGGTCGCGATCTGGGTCGTGGCGTGCTGGTCAACAGTGGCGAAGCAGTCGGTGTGATCGCTGCGCAGTCGATCGGCGAACCAGGTACTCAGCTGACCATGCGTACCTTCCACATCGGTGGTGCAGCATCGCGCGCAGCCGTGGCCTCGTCGGTGGAAGCCAAGTCCAACGGAACGGTTCGCTTTACAGCGACTATGCGTTACGTCACCAACGGCAAGAACGAGCTGATCGTCATTTCCCGTTCCGGCGAAGTGCTGATTACTGATGATCTGGGCCGTGAGCGTGAGCGTCATAAAGTACCGTACGGTGCCACCCTGATTGTCAGAGATGGCATGATCATCAAGGCTGGTACTGCATTGGCAACTTGGGATCCGTTGACCCGTCCTATCATCACCGAGTACACCGGTACCGTGAAGTTTGAAAACGTCGAAGAAGGTTCGACCGTTGCTAAACAGATCGATGAAGTGACTGGTCTGTCGACCTTGGTGGTTATTGATGCCAAGCGCCGTGGTTCTTCTGCTGCCAAGATCTTGCGTCCGCAGGTCAAGCTGTTGAACGAACAAGGCGAAGAAGTCAAGATCGCCGGTACCGAACATGCTGTGACGATCGGCTTCCAGGTCGGCGCACTGATCACGGTCAAGGATGGTCAGCAAGTTCACGTTGGTGAAGTCTTGGCGCGTATCCCGACCGAATCGCAAAAGACCCGTGACATTACCGGTGGTCTGCCGCGTGTTGCCGAACTGTTCGAAGCGCGTTCGCCCAAGGATGCAGGTATGCTCGCTGAAGTCACTGGTACAGTGGCTTTCGGTAAGGAAACCAAGGGTAAGCAACGTCTGGAAATCACTGACATGGACGGCGCCAAGCACGAGTTCCTGATCACCAAGGACAAACAAGTATTAGTGCATGACGGCCAGGTGGTGAACAAGGGCGAAATGATTGTTGACGGCCCTGCTGATCCACAAGACATTCTGCGCCTGTTGGGTATTGAAGCGTTGGCGCGTTACATCGTTGACGAAGTGCAGGATGTGTACCGTCTGCAAGGCGTGAAGATTAACGACAAGCACATTGAAGTGATCGTGCGTCAGATGTTGCGTCGTGTGCAGGTTGTTGATCCAGGTGATAGCAACTACATCACCGGTGAACAGGTCGAACGCTCCGAGTTGCTCGATGAAAATGATCGCATCAATGCGGCCACCAAGATTCCTGCGACTTACGAAAACGTCTTACTGGGTATCACAAAGGCATCGTTGTCGACGGACTCGTTCATCTCTGCTGCATCGTTCCAGGAAACTACACGTGTCCTGACCGAAGCTGCGATTATGGGCAAGCGCGATGGCCTGCGTGGTCTGAAAGAAAACGTCATCGTTGGTCGCCTGATTCCGGCTGGTACGGGTCTGGCTTATCACCGTGCACGCAAGGAAAAAGATGCATGGGAAGCCGATGAGCGCGCAGCGCTGTTGGAATCCGAGCGTCAAGCGCGTGTCAGCGAAACCGAAGCGCGTAGTGCTGAAATTTTCGGTGCTGCTGAAGGCGAAGCGTGATCTAGTTACAAAGAAGCTGCCGGTGACGGCAGCTTGCTAAGAGCGGTGTCAGGAGCAATTCTGACACCGTTTTTTTTCGTCTGAAATTAGAAAAATCACGAAAAATAGCGAGTTATCAAGCAGATGCTTGATATATTTTTACATGTCGATTAATATTTCAAAAAAGAAACTATTTGTCGTTTTAGACGCAGTCGACCCATACCGGATAGTGCATGGTCACTAGTCACGATTTGTCCGAGGTGGGGCATAAGCCGTTCGCAAACGTGATGCGCATACGGTCTCAAACTCAACAATCCAGGTAGCAAGCATGGAAAGACGCCAGTAACCCGACCCCACAAAGGAGAGGTTATGCAGGCTTCTTACAAGAGCATGTCCGTGCTGGCAATAGTACTGCTGCCGCACTTGATCATGTCTACCGCCGTCGCGCAGCAGTTACCCTGGCCGCTCAAAGACGTGGCTGTGACCGCCACGCGCGGCGTAGGTGGAGATATTAATCGTATCGCGGCCACTGTCTCGGTTATCACGGATCAGGAACTGGAAGAGCAGAATGTCAAGGATATCAAGGATGCCTTGCGTGCTGAGCCGGGCGTGGAAGTACGTCGTTCAGTCTACCGGGTCGGCGGTTTCGCCGGCGCGGCAAACGTAGGGCGTGGCGGAAATGAGAGTGTCAATATTCGTGGCCTCGATGGCAATCGGGTGTTGTTGCTGGAAGATGGTGTGGCCTTGCCGCGTGCCTTTAGTCAAGGGGCGCTTAGCGCTGGTCGTGGGGCTTATACTGACACCGACTTGTATCAGCGCATAGAGATTTTGCGCGGCCCCGCAGCCTCCATGTACGGCAGCGACGGATTAACCGGTGTGCTCAATTTTGTGAGCAAAGATGCACAGAATTTGCTCGAAGTGTTCAGCAAGCCGCGCTATTTTGCATGGCGTCCTTCATATGATTCCAGCGACGCCAGTTATGGCAGCACAGTCACCGCAGCATTTGGCAATGAGCACTTGCAGAGCATGCTGCTTCTCACAGCAAGACACGGTCACGAAACTGCTAACAAAGGCAGCAATGACAGCCACGGTATCAATCGTACCAAGCCCGATCCGCTGACCTATAACAAGCGCGCGGCGCTGGGCAAGCTGGCGTTGCAGATCGATTCACACACTGCACTCAAGCTCGGTATCGAGACCGTGGCAAACCGACTGCGTGCAGACAGTCTGTCAGCGCGCAATTCGGTGATCGATGCTTATCAAAGCACCAGCAAGGTTGCCAGCAACAAGCTGCAATTACTCTGGGCGCAGGATAATGGAGATCATAGTTTCCTGCAGAAGCTGCGCGCCAATTTGTATTACCGCGATGCGCGTACTAACCAATATTCCAACGAAAGCGGCAAGACAGAAAGGCGTACGGTACGGCCACGCTACCGCAATATCGAATATAAGGATGCCATCATTGGCGCCGCAGTGCAGGCCTCGAGCAACGTTGGCGGCGACAGCGCGCAACATCAGCTCACCTACGGCATTGATGCCAGCGTGGCGAGCTTGCAGATGACGGCCTCTGGCACCGGATGGACGACTTGTACCGGGACGCAATACTGTGAATACTTTCCAAAGAGTCAATATCGCGTCATGGGGATTTATCTGCAGGACGATATGCGACTTGGCAAGTTCAGCGTAATACCAGGCTTGCGCCATGACGCCTATCAGATCAAACCACAGGCCAGCGCCAAATATGATGCACAGGCTATTGCCAACGGCCAGCCGGCATCCATTAGTCAAGATCATGCGCTATCGCCGCGTCTGGCGTTCTTGTATGAAGTGTCGCCCGCCTTGGTACCTTACGTGCAATATGCGCGCGGCTTGCGAGCGCCGTCGCCGCACGAGGTTAATTCATATTTCAACAATGCTGCTCATGGTTATTCGCAGCTTGCCAATGCGCATCTCAAACCAGAAACTAGCAGTGCCTACGAAATCGGCATACGCGGCAAGCTAAGATCGGCTGTGGGAAGGATCAACTATAGTGTCGCCGCATTCGCCGGGCAATATCGCGACTTCATCGAAACGCGCAAATCATCCGGCGCAGGTACTGCTGCCAATCCCACGATCTATCAATACGTCAATGCGGCCCGCGCTGTCATTCATGGTATAGAAGGCCGCTTGGCCTGGTACATGCAAAACGGCTTCTCGCTCAAGGCAGGCTTGGCCTATGCCAAAGGTAGCAGAACCGAAAACGACGGTACTGCTAGCGGTCTTGATTCAGTAGCACCGCTGACAATTGTTGCGGGTACACGTTATGCCGCGAACTCACGATGGTTCATCCAAAGCGACACGACTTATCACGCAGCTAAGCGTCGTAGCGAAATCGCAAACAAGAGTCATTTCGTTTCACCCGCATTCTTTCTGCTGGGCCTCAACGCAGGTTATCACCTGAGCGAACATGTCTCCCTGTTTGCGCGGATCGACAATGTGTTCGACCGCAAATACTGGCGTTGGAATGACATCCGTGGCTTGTCGTTGGTCGCTTCGGCACGCAATAACGATGCATACACCGCTGCGGGTCGCAGCGTCAGTATCAGCATGAAATTCGAATACTGATTTTTCCCTCAAAGCAAACATGGAGGTACTTAGTGCGCTACATCAAATTTCTATCCAGGTCTCTGCTTATCGCTAGCACGATGAGCCATGTCGGATGCGCCAGCAGCGGCCACTCGGACGGTGCCGACGCCGATCTCTTGGCCCAGCAATGGGCAACGTTGCGTGCTGAACAACCCAGGCTACTGGCCCGGGATGCAGCGCAAAAACTGCAAGTGTCGGAAGCCGAGTTGCTGACTACAAGCATCGGTACTGATGCGGTCCGCCTGCGTGATGGCGCAGCTACTTACGAGGCGCTGTACGCACGTTTGCACGAACTGGGGCAAATCAGAGTCATCACACGCAACGATGCGGTCGTGCTGGAGCGTGTTGGTACGGTGGTGCCAGTCAGGCGCACCGAGCAGGGCCGTCATGTCTTGGGTACGGGTCTGATCGGCGGTGTCATCGACCTGCGTCCGGCGATGGGGCATTGGGGCTACGGTTTTGCGTTGGTGCAAGCAGGCAAGGAAGGCAAGTTGATGCGTAGCCTTCAATTTTTCGATCACAACGGTCATGCCGTCAACAAAGTCTATCTGGACAATGAAGTCGCCGGCGCGGCTTTCGACAAACTGGTTGCCGATTTCAAAATACAGGATCAGCTTGCCTCGCTCAAGATCGGGCACCCACCGGTGGAGGACGGCAGCAAGCCCGCGACAGGAGTAGACCTTAATAAACTACGCAGGACTTGGAATGCAATGACTGATGTGCACGAATTTTCTTCATTACTGAAAACATTGAACATAACGCGTGAGCAGGTGTTGGAGTTGATCGGCACCGATGCTGCTTATCGCATCCATGCACAGTCATTGCCGACTTTGCTATACCAACTTGCGCAACAGAAACAGCCAGTCATGGTATTTGTCGGTAACACAGGGATGATGCAAATTTTCAGTGGCACGATAACAAGAGTGGAGCGAAGTGGCGAGTGGCTTAATGTACTAGATCCTGATTTTCACCTCCATTTGCGCATGGCCGCGATCGATCGTGGCTGGGTGCTCAAACGTCCGACCAGCAATGGCATCATTACTTCGGTAGAGTTCTATGATGCCAAGGGAGAACAAGTGATCAATTTTTTCTCCCGTCGCGAGCGCCAACAGCAAGAGTCTGATAATTGGCGAAAGCTCGTTGCCGGCCTGACTGTTTCCTAATTGGTCTGGCAGAACTAGGTCAGCCACTACGACTATGTGAGCACCAGGCTGGCGCTGATCGAATTCATGTGAATGGCGAATAAATACACAATATTTGTCTTCATTGTGATGAGAAAAATCGAAAATTCAACTCTCGGCACAATATACCGGTTGAAATTCTTCATATGCCCGAATCTTGTCGCGCCTGTAAGGCGTCGTAAATATGCCAATGATGCCAGGCCAGGGCCAAATCCCTTGACCTCTTGACTTTTCTAGAATACACTCGCGAGTTCTCGAATTTGGGCTCAACTGAGCTTAAGCGTTCTTTGGTCTGCCACTGGCTTTCATCGGCGCTTCTCTCAATTTTCTTGAAATCGATTATGCACAGGTTGCTTACGTGCAAGTTTATTGCTTAGTTCCGGGCAACCGTTTCCGGAATTAATATTTT
>Ga0209913_1001085_pt1 | contig 16816 bp, 15 predicted proteins | sample PersoiDNA2013203_FD_185805 | JGI IMG/M metagenome (GOLD analysis project Ga0209913, IMG submission 185805) | Permafrost soil microbial communities from the Arctic, to analyse light accelerated degradation of dissolved organic matter (DOM) -... | ecosystem: Environmental > Terrestrial > Soil >... | reverse complement strand
ATTTGTTTGCTGAGCTCGGTTTCGAAGAGCTTGTTGCTGTCTGTTATTGCTTATTGTTTTGCTTATTGCTTGTTGCTTGTTGCTTATTGCTTGTTGCTTGTTGCTTGTTGCTTGTTGCTTGTTGCTTGTTGCTTGTTGCTTGTTGCTTGTTGCTTGTTGCTTGTTGCTGCTAATACGTTATGTTCTTCGGACGAGCTCGCCGGGGGTAGCCCGGCAGCTACTCACTTTTCTTGCTTCGCCGGAGGGGCGAGACAAGAAAAATAAGCGGCTGCCGGGCCGCCCCCGGCAACGCACTCTCGTCCGAAGAAATACAAGACAAGATTTCCCGACTGGAAATGAGGATCAAGAGCGAGTCAACGCATCCAATGCCAGATTCAACTTCAAGACATTCACACGTGGCTCGCCAAACAAACCCCATTGCGGTGTTTCAGTCTGCTGCTGTACCAACGCACGGATCTTGTCGGCCGCCAGACCACGTTCTTGCGCCACCCGCGCCACCTGATACTCTGCGGCAGCCGGGCTGATGTGCGGATCCAAACCACTGCCCGAGGACGTCAACAAGTCCACCGGAATGTCCTTCTTGTGCTCGGGGTCTGCCTGCAGCAATGCGTCAGCGCGTCCCTTGGCAGCATCTGCCAGCGCCGGATTGGTCGGTCCCAGATTGCTGCCGCCTGAAGCTAACCCGTTGTAAGGGAAGGTGCCAGCAGCCGAAATTCGGCCCCAGAAGTACTTCGGCAGAGTGAAGTTCTGACCGATCAGTTCAGAGCCGACCAGCACACCATCATGCTTGATCAGACTGCCGTTGGCCTGCTTAGGGAAAAACGCTTGCCCTGCCAGCGTCACCAGTACCGGATAAACACCACCCAGCAGAACCGATAACAAGAGAAACAGCGACAAGGCCGGACGAAAATAAGTTTTCATGAATGACTCCTTGGTCAAAATACAATCAGGCCAGCCCGAACAGGCCCAGTAACACGTCGATCAGCTTGATGCCAACGAACGGCACCAGCAAACCACCCAAGCCATAGATCAGCAGATTGCGGCGCAACAGCACAGCCGCACCCAGCGCCCGATAACGCACGCCACGCAAGGCCAGCGGAATCAGTACCACGATCACCAGCGCATTGAAAATCACGGCCGACAAAATCGCCGACGCCGGATTATTCAGATGCATCACATCCAGCGCCGCCAGTTGCGGATAGGTGGTCGCAAACATGGCCGGAATAATGGCGAAATACTTCGCCACGTCATTGGCAATACTGAAGGTCGTCAAGCTGCCACGTGTCATCAGCATTTGCTTGCCGATTTCGACGATCTCGATCAACTTGGTCGGATTGGAATCCAGATCGACCATGTTGCCAGCTTCCTTGGCCGCCTGAGTACCGGTATTCATGGCCACCGCCACGTCTGCCTGTGCCAGTGCCGGTGCATCGTTGGTGCCGTCGCCAGTCATCGCCACCAGCTTGCCTTCGGCCTGATGCTGACGAATCAGCGAGAGCTTGTTTTCGGGCGTGGCTTCGGCGAGAAAATCGTCGACCCCGGCTTCAGCCGCAATCGCCGCTGCCGTCAGACGGTTGTCGCCGGTGATCATGATGGTCTTGATACCCATACGACGCAGTTCCGAGAAACGCTCCTTGATGCCACCCTTGACGATGTCCTTGAGCTCGATCACACCCAACACGCGGAATACCTTGCCATTGCTCTCAGCCACCACCAACGGTGTGCTGCCGCGACGCGCCACAATATCAACTGCGGCTGCTACTTCCGCCGGCACGCTCTGACCAGCCTCCTCGGCCAGCTTGCGAATCGCTTCGGCTGCACCCTTGCGGATGAGACGAGAGCCGATATTCACACCGGAGAGCCGGGTCTGGGCGCTGAACGCAATGAACTGTGCATCCAGGCTCGCCATTTCACGTTCGCGCAAATTGAAGCGTTTCTTGGCCAGCACCACGATGCTACGGCCTTCCGGTGTTTCATCGGCTAGCGAAGCCAGTTGTGCCACGTCAGCCAGTTCTTGCTCGCTCACCCCATTGGCCGGGATGAATTCGGAAGCCTGGCGATTACCAAGCGTGATGGTGCCGGTTTTATCCAGTAACAACACGTCAACGTCACCGGCAGCTTCCACGGCGCGACCGGAAGTGGCAATCACGTTGGCTTGCATCATGCGGCTCATACCGGCCACACCGATGGCCGACAACAAACCGCCGATGGTGGTTGGAATCAGACACACCAACAGCGCAATCAAGGCGGTCACTGTGACCGGCGAGCCGCTATGGTTGACGTTGACGCTAAATACCGAGAACGGCAGCAAGGTCACTGTCACCAGCAAGAACACAATGGTCAGCGCCACCAGCAACAAGGTCAGGGCGATTTCGTTAGGTGTCTTTTGACGCTTGGCGCTCTCAACCATGGCGATCATGCGGTCCAGGAAGGCTTCGCCAGGATTGACGCTGACGCGCACAATGATCCAGTCCGACAGCACGCGAGTGCCGCCAGTGACCGCAGTGAAGTCACCGCCGGATTCACGGATGACCGGTGCCGATTCGCCGGTGATGGCGCTTTCGTCAACGGTCGCCACACCTTCGACGACCTCACCGTCAGCAGGTACAGTGTCGCCCGCTTCGATGTAGACCAGATCGCCCTTACGCAGGCTACCGCCTTCGACCAGTTCAGGCTTATCGGCACGGTTGGCGCGTTGTAGCTTCTTGGCCATGACGCTCTTCTTGGCGCTGCGCAACGATGCCGCTTGCGCTTTGCTGCGTCCCTCGGCCAGCGCTTCGGCGAAGTTGGCAAACAGGACTGTGAACCACAGCCATACGGTGACGGCCAGAATGAAGCCGGATGGCGCCTCGCCCTGGCCGGCCAAAGCCTGCAGGTACAGCAGCGTGGTCAGAATACTGCCCAGGTACACCACGAACATCACCGGATTGCGCCATTGCGCACGGGGTGACAGCTTTTTGAAAGAATCGATCAGAGCCGGTTTTACAATCACCGGATCGAACATCCATTGCGTGGCAGAATTATTTGCCATTGTTTTCTCCATTTTCAGCGTTCATGCCTGGCAATTAATGCACTGCCAGCATTTGCAAATGCTCGATCACCGGGCCCAGCGCCAGCGCCGGGACATAGGTCAGCGCACCAACCAGCAGCACCGCACCGATCAACAGTGTGACGAACAGCGGACCATGCGTAGGCAAGGTGCCAGAGGTTGCCGCCAGGCGTTTCTTGCCAGCCAGTGATCCAGCCATGGCCAGCACCGGTACGATGATGCCGAAGCGACCCAGCCACATGGCGATGCCAGTGGTCACGTTGTAGTACGGGGTATTGGCATTGAGGCCGGCAAAGGCGCTGCCGTTGTTATTGGCGGCCGAACTGAAGGCATACAGAATTTCAGAGAAGCCGTGCGCACCAGGATTGGCAATGCCGGCCAGGCCGTTTTCCACCAACACTGAAATCGCGGTAAACACCAGCACCAGCGCCGGTGTCATCAAAATCGCGATAGACATCATCTTCATGTCGAATACACCGATTTTCTTACCCAGATATTCTGGTGTGCGACCAATCATCAGACCGGCGATGAACACTGCCAGCACCGCGAAGATCAACATGCCGTAGAAGCCGGAGCCGACACCGCCGAAGACCACTTCACCCAGTTGCATCTGCAACATCGGCACCAAACCACCGATAGGCGAAAGCGAATCATGCATGGCATTGACGGCGCCGCACGAAGCAGCTGTCGTGATGGCAGCAAATAAACTCGATGCAGCAATACCGAAGCGGGTTTCCTTACCTTCCATCATGGTGCCGGTATCGGCAAGACCATGCGTGGAGACCGCATGCAGGTGACTCATGATCGGATTGGGCTGCTGTTCGAAATACATCAGCGTGGCCGTCATGACCACAAACAGCAAACTCATCGCCGCCAGAATTGCCCAGCCTTGACGACGGTCTCCCACCAGCACGCCGAAGCTGGCACACAGGCCGGCTGGAATGATCAAAATGGACAGCATCTGTACGAAGTTCGACAACGGTGTCGGATTTTCATAAGGATGTGCGGAGTTGGCATTGAAGAAACCACCGCCGTTGGTACCGACCATCTTGATGGCTTCCTGCGATGCAACCGGTCCCATTGGCAGACTCTGCTTGTTGGTTTGCAGCGTTTCCATCACTGGCTGCCCCTGAGCATCCTTGAGCGGCTGACCTTGCGCATCCACTTTCGGTTGCGTGTAGGTCGTGGTTTCCATCGTTGTGAGTTCTTGATAGCCACTGAAATTTTGAATCACACCCTGGCTCATCAGTATCATGGCCACCACCACCGACAACGGCAACAGGATATACAGCGTTGAACGCGTCAGGTCGACCCAAAAGTTACCGATGCTCTTGCTGCTATGACGCGCAAAACCTCGAATGAGCGCAAACGCCACTGCAATACCGGTCGCCGCCGAGAAGAAGTTTTGCACCGCCAGCGCCAACATTTGCGTCAGATAGCTCATCGCGCTTTCGCCCGAATAACCTTGCCAGTTGGTATTGGTGACGAAGCTGATGGCGGTATTGAACGAAGAGTCTTCGCTCAGATTGACTATCGCTTGTGGATTGAGCGGCAGCCACAGTTGCAAACGCTGCAAAGCGTAGACAACCAACATACCGATGACATTAAACAGCAACAGCGCTAACGCATATTGCTTCCAGCCCATCTCGAGCTCGTACTTGATGCCCGAGAGGCGGTAAAACAAGCGTTCAAAGCCGCCACACAGTCGATTGACGGCAGATTTACCTTCCATCGCACGGGCCATGTACCAACCAAATGGTATCGCCAGCAACAACAGCACCACCAGATACAGCGCCAATTGGGTGAGTGAGTCAGTCATCAGAACACCTCCGGTTTGATCAAGGCCACGATCAGGTACACCAGCACCCCAACCGAGACAGCCAAGCCGATAATTTGCATGATGGTCATTGCATGTCCTCCAGTTTTTTACAGGCCACGATGAATGCCCACATCACGACACTGCATAGCAGCAGGCCGCCGATATAGATGAAATCCATGTTCCACTCCAATGTTGATAATCACAACTGCTAGTCCAGCAGCTTCCGGATCGAACAATATCGGAAGGCACATCAAATAGAGATAAAACTATCCTTAGACGGTATAAATTTCTCGTAAACAGACGCTCCAGGGTTCTTGTACGTCATACAATGAATTCTCTTCAACCGCTTCTCGAAAGACTCTTCATGCATGCTAGTTCGACAGTCGCCCGCAGCGCGGCTTGCAGTTGCTTGCTGGCACTCTGTTGCAGCACAGGCCTGGCCCAGACTGTGTCAGCACAGAGTGGCGAAGCGTTAGCGCCGGAAAGTACGGTGACCACGCGGACCGCATCAGGCAATCCGGCGGCTGCACAACCGATATCTGCTGAGGAAAGAAATGATATTACCGAGCTGCTGCACGCCAGTGGCGCCATCAATATCGCCAGGACGTTTTCAGTCAACTTGACCTTGCAGATTTCAGAAATGCTGAAAAAATCGCGGCCGGATATTCCCGCCAACGTTTTCGACCTCATCGGAGATGAAGTCAACAAGGTGGTCAGCACCTCGCTGGAGAGCAAAGGCGGATTGGTGGATTTGTATGTGCAGCTGTATCACAAGTATTTCACGCGTGATGAAATCAAGCAGCTCACTGTTTTTTACAACAGTCCGCTAGGGCGCAAGATGCAGAGCGTCTCACCGACGCTGCTGAAGGATTCGATCGCAGTTGGACAACACTGGGGACAGATGATCAGTCCACTGATTCAGCAACGCGTGCGTGAGCGGCTGCAACAAAGCGGCGTCATCATGTAGCCGACAGAAAATGCAGATCAGGCGCTGACTTCAACGCGATTCTTGCCAGCTTTTTTGGCGACGTACATGGCATTGTCGGCCTGCGCCACCAGACGATCCTGTGTCGTATGTGCGAGCGCATCGTACATGGCCACGCCGATACTGACAGACACAGTGATGGTCGCATCGCGCAAAAAGAAGGGAGCATGCATGACGGCGAGTATTTTTTGCGCCACTGCCATGGCATCTTCACGGTCGTGCAGGCGTTCCAAAATCACCGTGAATTCATCACCTGCCAGGCGCGCCACGGTATCAACATCACGGACCGTTTCGTGCAAGCGGCTAGCAAACAGCATCAGCAACTCATCGCCGGCAATGTGTCCATGCTTGTCATTGATTTGCTTGAAACCATCGATATCCATAAACAGCAAAGCCATCTGTAAGGTATCGCGGCCGGCACGCGCCATGGCTTCCGGTAGTTTTTGCGCGAATGCACGCCGATTGGGCAGACCCGTCAGGATGTCGGACAAGGCCATTTCCTGCAACGAATTGCGAAAAGCCAGACGTTCCGTGATGTCATGCAAGAAGGCAATGAACAGATAGCCGCTGCGACGCTGGACGTGACCTACTGTCATTTCTATGGGCAACTCCTCGCCATCACGACGCACGGCATTGAGCTCGACGCGCTGGTTCATGATCATGCCTTCACCGGTGGCCATGAAGTGCTTCATGCCGGCGCGATGCATACCACGCTGTTCGACCGGCACAATCATCTCGGCCAACTCCAGTCCAATTGCTTCCGTACGCGACCAGCCCAGCAGTTTTTCAGCTTGGCGGTTCCATTCCTGCACAATGCCATCCTGATCGATGGCGATAAAAGCATCGTGGGCATTGAGCAGAATCGCCCGCAATTCATTTTCACTTTCTTCCAGTTGCACTTGATTTTCGCGTTGCGAATCGAGTGCTTGCTGCAAGGCGATCGCAGTTTCATGCAAGCGCTTGGTACGATCTTCGACACGTTGCTCCAGGCCTTCGTTGAGCAAACGCACGTCCTTGTGATAAATCTCTTCACGCTGCACCATGGTTGCCAGTGTGGTCGATAGCAGCTCAATTTCGTAGTAGGTGTTGACGATCGGCACGGCAATATCATGATCGCCCATGGCACGACGCTCCAACGCAGCGCTGAGCTGATTCATCGGCGCCACCAGACGTCGGGTCAGAAAAAATGCCAGCGCCATGAGCGCGATGCTGATGATACAGCCGACGAACAAAACCTGGCGTTGCAGCTCCTTGAAACCAGCCATAGCGACCTGCTCTGGCTGGCGCACCAGCACCGACCACTTCAGATCGCTGTATTCGCTATTCATACCAGTGCGGGCAAAGCCGGTCAGGTATTTCTGGCCGTCATCACCTACTTCGCGCACTACGCCTGAGGGCATGCGCAAGGAAGCGCGAAAACTCTCGGTATTGATCTTGGTTTCTTCCAGGTCCTTAGGGCCCAACAACACCGTACCATCATCGCGCACCAGCATGGTCTCGACATCGTAACGGTCATTGGCTGGATTCAGCAGTTTTCGCACCACCTCACGAGCCCAGCCCCAGCTCAGATGCACACCCAGCACCCCTATGAGTTTGCCTTCATTGCCCATGATCGGCATGGCAATATCGACAAACCGCCAAGGCTCGGTCATGGCTGGCAGCTTTTTCTCCAGCAACAGCGCCGGATGATAGTCTCCGACGAAAAACTCTTTCTTGCCTTCCTGAAACCAAGGCCGCTGTATGACACTTTGCCCCTCTAACAAGCCATTGGCAGCAGCCAGCACGGTGCCGTCAGCCGCAGCAAAACCAATCCATGCGTAATTTGGAACATTTTTTTGCAATTCGTTGAAAATGACCCGCATATGACCCGCATCACTGGCTTGTCGTATCGACGGCCGGCTAGCCAAAATTTTCACCTCGACGCAACGCTCCGCCATGCTGCGGTCAAGCGCTTCCTGCATCTGCCAGGCCAGTTGACTCAGACGCGATTGCGCCTCACTACGGGCATAACTGCGCGTGAACTGATCCACCAGGATCAACATCGAAGTGGTCGTGATCAACATAGCCGTCACCACACCAATGGTGACCCACGAAGACAGACTCAACGTCGATGATAATTTCTTTTTGATCAAACTTGCTCCAGCGGTTATTCGAAGTAAATCCGCAGGCCATCATCACCGGGCGCATATTGGCTGCCTAGGCTGGTTTTGGAAATACCTTGTATTTTTATCGGCATTCGGCCGAATATTATCTACCGAATTAGCTTAAGGGCAATCAGTGATTCATTGCAAAATAAATAAGGAAAAGATTTTTAAAAGCCAATGCCTGTTGTTAAAAAGTAATTTTTAAGCTTAAACCTTCATGGTGATTAAGGCACATTGCATGCGAGCAAGAATCACATCCGCCAATCCATTCATAGCCGCGCTGTCGGCATCAGTACCGCACGCGCCTGCGCGACGATCTCAAATGAGCGCAGCCGTGCCGCATGATCGTATATCTGCGCCGTGATCATCAGCTCATCGGCGCCGGTGTCGTCAATAAAGGCTTGCAAGCCTGCTTGCACCGTCTCTGGCGAACCGACAACGGTGCAGGCCAACGCCCGTTCGACATGAGCCTGCTCTTCTGGGCGCCAGTAATCTTGCATGCTGGCGCGTGGCGGCTGCAACTGTCCCGGCACACCGCGCACCAGATTGACAAATTGCTGTTGCAGTGAGGTCAACAAGCGTTGTCCTTCGTCGTCAGTGTCAGCGGCAAAGACATTGAGTCCCAACATGACATACGGCCGTGCCAGTGTCGCCGACGGTTTGAAGCGGCTGCGGTAGATCTCAATGGCCGACTTCATGAAGCCAGGCGCGAAATGTGAAGCAAACGCAAACGGCAAGCCCATGTCGGCAGCCAATTGCGCGCTGTACATACTTGATCCGAGCAACCAAAGGGGCACGTGCAGTCCGGCGCCGGGCACCGCACACACCGCTTGATCGGGCGTGGCTTCATTAAAGTATTGCTGCAACTCAAGCACATCCTGCGCAAAGCTCTCGGCACTGTCACCCAGGTGGCGGCGCAAGGCCCGTGCAGTGCGCTGATCCGAACCGGGCGCACGACCCAGACCGAGATCGATGCGACCAGGGTAGAGCGACTCGAGCGTACCGAATTGCTCGGCGATCACCAGCGGCGCATGGTTGGGTAACATGATGCCGCCGGCGCCAACGCGAATGCTGCTGGTATGCGCGGCAATATGGCCGATCACCACTGCCGTAGCGGCGCTGGCGATGCCACGCATATTGTGATGCTCAGCCAGCCAGTAGCGCCGATAGCCCCATTGCTCAGCCTTTTGCGCCAACTCCTTGCTGTTATTGAAGGCGTGTGCGGCGGTATTGCCCTGATTGATCGGCGATAAATCGAGGACGGAAAAGACAGTCATAGTGTGTTCCGGTATGTACTCAAGTCAACTTGATAACCAGCTTGCCGAAGTTCTTCCCTTGCAGCAAACCCATAAACGCCTGCGGCGCATTCTCCAACCCCGCCACCACGTCTTCACGATATTTGATCTTGCCTGTGGCAAACCAGTTACTCATGTCGCGGAAAAATTCGGCATAGTAACCAGCACGCTGGTAATAATCGAAAATGATGAAACCTTGCATATGCATGCGTTTGGTCAGCAGCGTGCGCGGCAAGGCAGAGAGCAAGGCCGCATTTGGTGCGACGCCGTTATATTGCGCAATCAGTCCGCACAGAGGTACACGTGCATGGACGTTAAGCAAGGGAAACACCGCCTCAAACACGGTGCCACCGACGTTTTCGAAATACACGTCGATGCCTTTTACACAAGCTTGTGCAAGCTGCTGGGGGAAATCAGTAGCACGATGATCGATACAGGCATCAAAGCCGAGCTCTTCAACGGCATAGCGACATTTTTCAGCGCCGCCGGCAATGCCTACCACGCGGCATCCCTTGATTTTGGCGATTTGTCCTACGACAGCACCAACCGCACCGGTGGCGGCAGCGACCACCACCGTTTCTCCCGGCTGCGGTTGACCGATGTCAAGCAAGCCGGCATAGGCAGTAAAGCCAGGCATGCCGAACAGGCCCAATGCGTAGGAAGGATGCGCCATATCCGGTGCGAGCTTGGTGACACCGCTGCCATCCGAAAGCGCATAGTCTTGCCAGCCGGTATAGGCCATCACCAGATCGCCGGTCTGATATTGAGGATGCTGCGAGCTCACCACGCGCGAGACCGTACCGCCAGTCATGACACCATCAATCTCGACTGGCGCGGCATAAGAAGGTGCATCGCTCATACGGCCGCGCATGTAAGGGTCTAGCGACAGGTAATCGGCGCGCAGCAGAAACTGCCCTGCTGACGGCACCGGTACAGCGACTTCCTCAAGTCGAAAATTTTCTGCCGTAGGAGCGGCAGCAGGACGTGACGCCAGCACGATGCGGCGATTGGTAGTGGCAGATTGCGGCATACGAATATCCTTTGAACGGAGCACAGGTAGCGCACCCAGGCGGCTATTCTAGAGAAAAATGCGCGCACTCGTGTAAAGCGTCCAAAAGTAGGCTGGCGCAAGATTGCACAAAAATCGACATCGTCGCGCAAGGAGGTGAAGTTCTGTCGTCAGCACACCTCAGATCGAGGCTTTTCCGGACGCAGAAAAATCTGCCATGCCAGCAAGGCTGCCATCGCACCAGCAAGCCACACCGCAGGCCAGGATTGCCACTTCAACAATAGAGGTACCGCCTGCGCCGCCAGAAAAAACACCAGGAACACACAAGTATTGCCCAGCCCCAGCGCCGTGCCAACCTGGCTGGCACCGGCCAACGTCGCCAGTTCGGTATAGGCAACGCCGTGCCAGGCTGAAGCGCAAATCGCGGCTGTGACCAGCAACAACACGATGAGCGGCAACATCCATTGCGGCCAACTGCCATTCACGGCCACGCCAGAGGCAGTTGCCACCAACGCCGCCAGGCCGGCATACAGCATTGCACTCAACAGGCTGCAAGTACGCAGATAACTGCGCCGGTTGCCGTGGCGATCAGTCCAGCGCCCGCTCCAGATGCGCATGAGTGCAGCACCGATCTGAATAGCCGCCATGCTGCTCGAAATCAGCACCAGACTGGCATGCCCGACATCATGCAAAAAGATCGCAGCGAAGGTCAGCACCGATACCTGCGGAAAACACAAAATACCTGTGGCCAACGCGACGCGCCATACGCCAATGTCACGCAGAGCACTGCTCGCAGTCGATACGGCAGCAGCAGAGGCGGCCAGTGCCGACGGCTCATGCAGCCAGCGCCAGGCCAATGCGCCACTGAACGCACAGAACAAGGCCAGCAAGCCAAACACCGATGCGAATCCATGTGCGACAGCCAGCGGTGGCAACAGTACCGCACCGATGCCGCCACCCAACGGCACGGCGGTCTGCCGGATACTCATGGCCATGCCACGCTCGCCCTCCCGAAACCAGCCCATCACCGCGCGTCCGCTAGCACCATTGACGCTGCCGCCAAGCAAGCCAACCAGTAACAAGCCTGCTGCCAGCAACCACATCGGCGGCACACCGGCAGCGCTCGGCACACCCCACAAGGCCAGCGCTACCAGCGCCAGCGCGGTGGCAAACAAGCCGCACAAGAGCACACGCCGGTCGCCCCAACGGTCGGTGAGCACGCCCCAGGGCAATTCACTCAAGGCCACGCCCAGTCCCAACGCACCCAGCACCAGGCCCAATTGGGTATTGTCGAGCCGGTAATCGCTGCGCATGAAAATCGCGGTCACCGGTATACCGGCAAAAGCGGCGGAAAAACTGGCATTGGCCAACACCCCGATACCGAGAATTTTCCAGCGATGGCGATATTGGTCAGCACTATGCGCGGACAAGGCTGGGGTTGGCACAATGGAAGTGGTGCTGGCGGTCATAAGTGCTCCGTAGTGAATTGACAGGAACAGTTTGCCGTGACAGCATCCGACTAAAATGACATTAATCCCTCGTTTTAAGCCATTCCAAGATCATCATGCGCACAATCGGTTTTCTGCTCTTCCTCGATTGCAGCCTGCTCGACTTTACCGGGCCGCTGACTGCCTTCGACGTTGCCAACCGGATCAACGGCGGCAAACTCTATCAACTGCATGTCATGTCGGAACATGGCGGCATGCTCGAGAGCGCCTCTGGCACTGCCGTCATCACCCATCCGCTCGAACCTGCGCCCTTTGACACACTCATCGTGGCCGGTGGTGCAGGACCACGTGAGGGGCTGCTATCAACCACGCTGCTCGACTACACACGCCATGCGGCAGGCCAGGCGCGGCGGGTTGCCAGCGTCTGTACCGGCGCCTTCGTACTGGCGGCAGCCGGCCTGCTCGACGGTAAACGGGCGACCACCCACTGGCGCATGGCAACGCGTCTACAGCGCATGCATCCGGCGGTGCAAGTCGACAGTGACAAGATTTTTATCAAAGATGGCAAGATCTGGACCTCTGCCGGTATTTCCGCCGGCATTGATCTGGCGCTGGCGCTCATCGAAGAAGATCATGGTGCGTCGTTGGCGCGGGCAGTGGCACGCGAACTGGTGGTATATCACCGCCGCCCGGGCGGTCAGTCGCAGTTTTCCAATTTGCTCGAAATGGATCCGCCATCAGGACGCATTCGCCAAGCGCTCAGTTTTGCGCGCGACCATCTGCATGAAGCACTGAGCGCCGAACGACTGGCAGAAATTGCCTGCCTGAGCCGCCGTCAGTTCGACCGCGCCTTCAGTGCCGAGACCGGACAAACGCCGGCCAAAGCGATCGAAAAACTGCGTGCCGAAGCAGCGCGACCACGTGTAGAGACGGGAGAGGAGTCATTGGAAGTCATTGCACGCGCCGTCGGTTTCGATGATCCGGAACGTATGCGCCGTGCCTTCCTGCGCGTGTTTGGCTATCCGCCGCAGGCAATTCGCAGAGCCATGCGGCAGCAGACATCGCAGTATCAGTGAAGCGATTCAGGCAGTAATCAAGCAACAATCAGGCGCAAGCGGGTAATTTCCGACGGCGCCAGCAAGCGCTTGGGCGGCCCCCAGTAGCCGGTACCTCGGCTGGTATAGATCCACAGATTGCGCAATTTATTGAGTCCGGCAACATAAGGCTGCTGCAGCGGCACGAACAAATTCCACGGGAAAAACTGGCCGCCATGCGTATGCCCAGACAACTGCAAGTCGAAGCCGGCATCGGCGGCGGCCTCCGCGCTGCGCGGCTGATGTGCCAGCAAGATATTGACACCACTGTCAGTGGGCGCATGCAGGATCGCTGCATGCGGATCGCTACGCTGGGCAGGATCGAAATGATGCGCGCTATAGTCGGTCACGCCGGCCAGCACCAGTGACTCACCGTCATGGCGCAACACCACATGTTCATTCATCAACACAGTCAATCCAAGTCGGCGCAGTTCGACGACCCAGGCCGGCGCGTCGGAATAATATTCGTGGTTACCGGTCACGAAATACACGCCGTGACGCGCCTGCAATTGTGCCAGCGGTGCAGTGTGGCGCGACAACTGCGCAACACTGCCGTCAACCAGATCACCGGTCACGGCCACCACGTCTGCTTGCAAGGCATTGACCTTGGTCACGATGGCATGCAGATAGTCATGTTTGATGGTCGGACCGACATGAATATCGCTGATCTGGGCGATGGTAAAGCCTTGCAACGCCACCGGCAAATCACGAATCGGCACATCCACATGCACTACCGCTGCCACGCGCCGAGCATTGATCAAACCTAACAAGGTCAGTGCCCCCGCCCCTGCAACCGCTACCCGCGCCGACCACTGCACCAACGTTTGTGGTGCGAGCGTGGGTATCAGTAGAGGCACCAGCAGCAACGCCACCTCACGTACCAGCGTGAGCAACAATAAGGAAGAAAACAGACCCATGGCCAGCATGCCAACCCACGTCAGGCGATCGGCCCAGATTTGCGACCGCAGGGTACGCGCCAGCAAAGCGGTCGGAATCAGCACAAACGACAACAACAAATAAATACCATAGAGCAATTGCGCCGTAACATCGGCGCTCAATGCCGGCACCAGACGCCAGCCTATCCAGGCATGCAGCGCACCGAGTACGGACAGCACGAAAACGATGGTGAAGCGGGATGGCATGGAAGCTCGCACGAAGTGATGGAGAGCAGTATGTTGGCATGCCTGACAGATTTTCAATGGCGCTGCACTGTGTAGTTTTTGTTGCCGCCACAGTGCTCGCTCGTGAGTGCCTGTGACAGCCACTTCTAATATGCGATGTCGCCATCACGGATGACTTATCCGAAGAAGATTCAAGGTGCGTGAAACCCGAAACGCCGCGCAAGCATCCACATGCGAAAAAACGGCGTTGTTCATTGATCCCATTTGAGATTGATGATCGCAGATGCTATTGGTCAGTCATCCAACAATGTGCACTAGTGAACCGCACCGGATTTTGTGGAGACACCAACATTTGAGAGAATGGTGCCATGAACAAGAAGCCAAGCAAATTTTTCCCTGAGGTGTGTGAGCGTGCTGTGCGCCTGGTGCGGGAACAACGCAGCGCACACCCGTCAATGTGGGCGGTAGTCGAGTCGATTGCTCCCATGATTGGTTGTCGATCGGATATTGTTTTAAACTCCGCAATCGCCTGACCAAGCAATTTGTGTGCTTCTAGCGTCGGAAAATACGTGATCGCAGACCTTCAGCGGCGCTACTAACGCAGTACTAGGATACTGGTACCTGTATCTGCTATGCACGAGCTTGACAATACTTGTTTGCCTGCCTGATTGACACTCTGCTCCGGCCCCTCAGCAATACCGCAACGACTGATACTGCACCAGACGCCAGCCTACCCAGGCATGCAGCGCAGCGAGTATGGACAGTACGAAAACGATGGCGAAGCGGGATGACATGGAAGCTCGCACGAAGTGGGAGAGCATTATGCTGGTATGTCTGGCAGATTTTCAATGGCGCTGCGGCATGATTTTCGTTGTCATCAGGATGGTTGCCTCTTAAAGTCCACTGAGGGTCTGTAGCAAGAGGCAAGCAGCGTCCAACGCCAGTCAGCACCTTGTAGTAAAAATCAAGCGATTCTAACGCAGCTTGATTTCGACGTAGCGGTTACGCGGTTCAGGCACGCCCTTTTTGGCCGGCACACGCGGTTCTTGCGCCCCCTTGCCGACCACTTCGATACTAACAAAATGAATGCTGGCATTCCTCAGTTCAGTTTCAATCAACTGCGCACGTCGCAGCGATAAGATCTGATTGAAGGCCTGATTACCGATATTGTCGGCATGACCGGTCACGACAAACTCGCCAGCCGGAAATTGTTTGATCTCGTCCATTGCCTGATCAAGGAATTTGCGCGATTCCAGCGTCAGCCGGTCTCGCCCCAACTCAAACTGCAATACGTAAATACGAGGTCGCAACGGAAGATTGCCCATCACTGGTGCATAGCGCTGCTGAACCTCGGCAGCGCTCAGCGTCATCACCTTGGCGAACTTGCCGGCCTGGGTCTCGATGGCTGCATACGGCGTTGTCAGCGGCGTCTGGCCGGCAGCAGTCTTGATGACGATACTGCTGGCGCTGCCATCAGCTTGCGGCAACAGCACAAAACGCTCTTTCTGGTCTGCGCAACCGCTCAGCGCTATCAGTAGCATCAGCGGCATAGTCAAGCGTGCGACCCATGACATGCACAGCTTATTCATCGGCCACCACGTCGACAATGAAATCGGTGCCGCGTATGCCTATCGTGGCCGTCGGTGTCAACACCTGCTGGTGCTCGGGCGCATGTTTGCCTATCAGACCGGTCACATAGCGCAGCGTACCCTTGACGACGCGTACCGCGATATTACCTTCGTCGACATCGGCATCGAAGCTGTATTGTTCCAGCACGAAACTGGTCTTGGGCCCCAGTGCGAGCAAGGTGTCGTCGCGCAAAGTGATACCGATTGCGGCACCGACTCCTGTCAGCACGCGGTCACCGGCAAATACTCGATCACCGACCTGCAGCGGAGCCACCGGTGCATTGCTGGGACGCAGCACCTGCACGTCGCCATGCACCACCTTGACAATGCCTGCCTGGCTAATGCTCGGCTCCTGTGCCCTGGCAATACCGCAACTACACAAGCCAGCCAGCACCAGCGGCAGCATTATTATGACAACGGCAATGCAATTGTCCGGAGCAGATTTCTGCCGCACGCGGCCTCCCTTGTCATTGTTGCTCAGACACATATTTGGGGAGCCCATGGCCACCCAAAATCACGGCGTCATTATAGCAAAATGCTTACCACGCATTGCATTACGGCAAATCCCGCAGCCATGGCTTTGCCTTACAGCTGCGTTCGCAAAAAAAAACGGCAAATTCCCCCACCTGCCCTGTCATTCTTGGCGCGAGAAGAGGATAATGGAGTGCTAATTTATTCCGGCTGGCCGCCATGGATTGCTGTCTGTCTCGCTTGATCCCCTCGCGCGCGGTTGCCATCATTACTGGAAGTACATATTTTGACTACGACAAGAAGCAAACGTTGGAACGGTAATATTGAGTCCCTCAAAGGCGCCTATCTCAACGGCGTCATTGACCAGATGGAAACCTACGGTGAGCGTGTGCAATTCGCCCTCGTCACTTCCGGCAACGGTCCGCGCTATGAATTGACCAACAGCGCTGGCAAAAAAATGGCGTTCGATGGCAACCATCATCTGCACCATCCTGAAGAAGGCGAATTCGCACCAGGCAATGCCACTGGCATCTTCACCATCGATCAAATCCGTTTGGCCAAGGCCGGCGGACTCAAGACCACCCGCAGCAGCAGCGGTGGCCGTGTCACACGCGCCAGCGGCGTGCGCACACCGAGTGCTGCTACCCGCGCCAAGGATTTGGTCGATACTGAGAAATACGAATATTTCAAGAACAACCGCGCCACCTTGCCCGATACCATCGGCGAACACTCGGCTGAGATCACCGCGCTCAT
>Ga0209913_1001084_pt1 | contig 16840 bp, 16 predicted proteins | sample PersoiDNA2013203_FD_185805 | JGI IMG/M metagenome (GOLD analysis project Ga0209913, IMG submission 185805) | Permafrost soil microbial communities from the Arctic, to analyse light accelerated degradation of dissolved organic matter (DOM) -... | ecosystem: Environmental > Terrestrial > Soil >... | reverse complement strand
GGATGTTCGGGATAAAGCGGTTTTTGCACGCGCAGCGGGCCGAAGTGGCTGCGCTCGATCATGCGCGTGGTACCGGCATCGTCGGCGAAGCCCAGCGTCAGCCGCGCCTGCTCATGGCGTGCGGAAGCCATGGAGGTGGGGGCTTGGCCCGACTCCGTGACGGCAGCGGCAGGATCGATGATGCGTTTCATGCAATTGTTTGTGAGAGGTCAGGACGGCGACGATGTGCTTTTATAGCAGACCTGATGCTAAAAAGCATCTCGCGCACGCCGCCGAAGTGAACATCCGTGCCGGCAGCAGCAGGTGACACTTGGGCGCTTGTATTCTTATACCGCCAAATGCTTCTTGACGTCTTCGTTATCCATCTCAGCCTGCACGCCGGAAGCGACGACTTCACCGCGCGACATGACGACGAAGGTGTCGGCCAGCTCGCGCGCAAAATCGAAATACTGCTCGCACAACAGAATGCCGATGTCGCCGCGCTGGCGTAGCAGGCTGATGACGCGGCCGATATCCTTGATGATTGATGGCTGGATGCCTTCGGTCGGCTCGTCAAGGATGATCAGTTTCGGTTCGGCCAGCAGTGCACGGGCAATCGCCAGTTGCTGTTGCTGACCGCCCGACAGATCGCCGCCGCGACGGTGCAGCATTTCCTTCAGTACCGGAAACAGCTCGTACACTTCGCCTTTGATCGTTGACGCCTTGCGGCCCGACTTGGTCGCCATGCCCATCAGCAGATTTTCTTCGACGGTCAGGCGCGCAAAGATTTCACGGCCTTGGGGAACATAAGCGATGCCAAGCGCGGCACGTTGATGCGGCTTGAGTTTAGTGATGTCGCGGCCTTCCAGCGTGACGTTGCCCGCAGCCACTGGCAGCACGCCCATCAGGCACTTCAGCAAGGTAGTCTTGCCGACGCCGTTGCGACCGAGCAGCGACAGGCACTTACCTTTTTCGACATTGATCGACACGCCGCGCAAGGTGTGCGCCGCACCGTAATATTGATTGAGTTGGCTGACTTGTAACATGGTCTCTCATCTGTGATGGTTGTATAGCCGCCGGAAAATCCGTGCCGGCAGCTACCTTGCTTAATCCTGGTTAATCTCCATCGAAATAAATACCGTCAATGGCCTTGCTTTCTCGCGTGGACAAGGCTGGATCGAGTTTGAACCACCCGAGCAGATCTTCCCGCGTCTTGATCAATAAATAATTCTTCTCTCCGAGCACGACCGTCAGGCGATCCCCTTTGGCAATCGAGGCAATGATATCGCCGCCTTCCTTGGTCGAAAAAATCGTCAGCGGCCGTAGCGCTATCGAGTCCAGGCCGACATACAGGAACGGCTGCCTGACCTCGATCAATTTGTTGCCGCGCACTGCAAATTTTTTGTGTTCGACGTAATTGCGATTGCTTCTGGCAGCAGTGTAGACAAAGCCGTCTCCAGGTAGAATCAGTTGGTCCGCGTTGATCGAGCCAACCGGCTTTGCGCCGTTCTCGGAAGAAATCAGAAACACCGGATCGTTGCTTGGCCCAGGTTCGAAATCCACAAAAAACCGCTGTTCTTTTTTACGATCAATGCGTGTGCTGAGCAAACGCGTTGTCACAATCGGGCCCTCTTCTCTGACGGTTTTGTTCAACATCGTGGACAGCGATGAATCGTAAGCAAGCTGAACAGGCAAGCCGCCTTCATTCCCAGGCATCAATTTATCGAGTCGGAGCACGGTGGTTCCGGGAAAGGCTTTTTGAGCCGGCTGTTGCGTCTCGGCATAGACGAGGCCGACCATGCACAATTGCACTACAACTGCATAAAACAATTTCTTCATTGATAACTCCGGGGTGATGAGGGGTAATTATTGAGTCGGCATCAACTAACTTGAATCGACCTCAGAGGGAAACTGGTCTCATTTTTTTCAAGAACATTGATACCGACTCAATAGTCTATAAGCCCTTCATGTCATTGTTTCTATCGCTGTGCAAGTATCGTCCGGATCTCCAATAATCTGGAGTGCGGGCATCGAATCCTTGTCAGCGCCCCAGATATACTTCAATTACACGCTCGTTATTCTGCACATCAGACATCTTGCCTTCCGCCAGCACCGCGCCTTCATGCAGCACGGTCACCTTGCCGCCTTGAGCGATCTCTTCGACGAAGCCCATGTCGTGCTCGACCACCATGATCGAATGCTTGCCGCGCAGCTCATTGAGCAACTCGGCGGTGCGCACGGTTTCGGCGTCCGACATGCCGGCAACAGGTTCGTCCAGCAGCAGCAATTGCGGCTCCTGCATCAGCAGCATGCCGATCTCCAGCCACTGCTTCTGGCCGTGCGAGAGCAGGCCGGCGACACGGTTTTCCTGGCCGTTCAAGCGGATCAGTTTGAGGATCTCTTCGATCTTGCCGATCTGTTCCGAATTCAGGCGCGCGAACAAGGTCGTCTTCACGCGCTTGTCCATCTTCATCGCCATTTCCAGATTTTCAAAAACCGAATGCTGCTCGAACACCGTCGGCCGCTGGAACTTGCGGCCGATGCCGGCGTGGGCGATTTCGTATTCCGTCATCTTGGTCAGATCGATACTCTGGCCGAAGAAAGCCGTACCCGCCGTCGGGCGCGTCTTGCCGGTGATGACATCCATCATTGTCGTCTTGCCGGCACCGTTGGGGCCGATGATGCAACGCAGTTCGCCGACCGAAATGTCGAGGTTCAGGTTGTTGATCGCCTTGAAACCGTCGAACGATACGGTAATGTTTTCCATGTACAGGATGGCGCCGTGCGTGGTGTCGACGCCTTCCGGTTTGATGCGTGCATAGGACGTGCCGTGATCGGCATGCTGGCCGTTATCGACAGTGTCTTGCGGTGCCGCCCGGTTGTACATTTCGCTCATGCGGCCTCCTTGGATGGATCTGACTTTTCTTGCTTCTTCAGTTTCTTGATCAGTCCCAGGATGCCTTGCGGCAGGAACAGCGTCACGAGGATAAAGATCAGACCCAGCGCATACAGCCACAGATCCGGGAAGGCGGCGGTGAACCAGCTCTTCAGACCGTTGACGGTGAACGCACCGATGATCGGACCGAGCAGCGAACCACGTCCGCCGACGGCCGCCCAGATCACCATTTCAATCGAGTTGGCCGGCGACATTTCCGACGGGTTGATGATGCCGACCTGCGGCACATACAGCGCCCCGGCAATACCGCACAGCACCGCCGACAAAGTCCACACGAACAGCTTGAACCAGAGCGGGTTATAACCGATGAACATCAGCCGCGATTCAGAATCGCGCACGCCCTGCAGCACGCGGCCCAGTTTCGAGGTCACGATGGCGCGGCACAGCAGCAGCGAACCGAGCAGGAAGGCCAGCGTCACCAGATACAGCACCGCCTTGGTCGACGGCGCCGTGATCGTGAAGCCGAGGATGCGCTTGAAGTCGGTGAAGCCATTGTTGCCGCCGAAGCCGGTATCGTTGCGGAAGAACAGCAGCATGAAGGCGAAGGTCATCGCTTGCGTGATGATCGAGAAATACACGCCCTTGATGCGTGAACGGAAGGCAAAGTAACCGAACACGAAAGCCAGCACGCCCGGCACCAGCACCACCAGCAGCATCGCGAACCAGAAATGCTCGGTCATCCACCAGTACCACGGATAAGCCTTCCAGTTGAGGAACACCATGAAGTCAGGCAAGTCGCTCTGATATACGCCGTCGTGGCCGATGGCGCGCATCAGGTACATGCCGTGAGCATAGCCGCCCAGCGCAAAGAACACGCCGTGCCCCAGCGACAGGATGCCGGTATAGCCCCACACCAGATCCAGCGCCAGCGCCGCCATCGCGTAGCACATGAACTTGCCGATCAGTGCGATGGTGTAGCTGGAGATGGACAGCGGATGGCCGGCCGGGAAGATCAGATTCAGGATCGGCAGCAGACCGAGGATCACGGTGCAGACCACGATGCCGATCCACGCCGGACGCGAAAACAGCGAAGGTTTCAAAGGTAGATTCAGGGTACTCATTCCACGCTCCTGCCTTTCAGTGCAAACAGGCCTTGCGGGCGCTTTTGGATAAACACGATGATGAACACGAGGATGGCGATCTTGGCCAGCACGGCGCCGGCGACGGGCTCCAGGAACTTGTTCACTTCGCCCAGGCCGAACGCGGCAATCACGGTACCCGCCAGTTGGCCCACGCCGCCCAGCACCACCACCATGAAGGAGTCGACGATATAGCCCTGGCCGAGGTCGGGACCGACGTTACCGAGCTGCGACAAGGCCACGCCGCCGAGGCCGGCGATGCCGCAACCGAGGCCGAAGGTCATCATGTCGATCTTGCCGGTCGACACGCCGACGCAATCAGCCATGCGGCGATTTTGCGTGACGGCGCGCACGAACAGGCCGAGGCGCGTTTTATTCAGGATCAGCCACACGGCGACCACCACAAACAGCGCGAAGAAGATAATCACGATCCGGTTATACGACAGCACCAGCGAACCCAGCACCGTGATGCCGCCCGACATCCAGCTCGGGTTGGCGACTTCGACGTTTTGCGCGCCGAAGATCGAGCGCACGCCCTGCATCAACATCAGACTGATACCCCAGGTGCACAGCAGGGTTTCGAGCGGACGACCGTAGAGCCAACGGATCACCAAGCGTTCCAGCGCGATACCGACGGCAGCCGCCACAATGAAGGCTGCCGGCAATGCCACGACGATATAGGCATCGATCGCGCCGGGGAAGAATTTGCGGAACACCAACTGGCACACATAGGTTGTGTAAGCGCCGATCATCAGCAACTCGCCGTGCGCCATGTTGATGATGCCCATCAGGCCGAAGGTGATGGCCAGGCCGAGCGCGGCGAGCAGCAGCACGCTGCCCAGCGAGACGCCGTAGAACAGTTTGCCGACGAATTCGGTGATCGCCAGGTGGCGATCCAGCGCCGACATGGTGCGCACGGCTTCGATGCGCACGCCTTCATCGGTTTCGACATAGCTGCCGTCGGGATTCTTGGCCAGCATTTGCTCCAACACCGGCTTCAGGTTGGCGTTGGTGGTGTCGGCCAGCGCTTTGACGGCGGCCTTGCGTGCTGCCGCGTCAGGCGCATGCAGGTTGGCGGTGGCGACGACTTGCTTGAGCACTTCCTGGATCTGTGGATCTTTTTCCGCCGCCAGCGCCTTGCTGATCAGCGGCGTCTGTGCGGCGTCGGCGGTCTTCAGCAATTCCGTTGCGGCGGTCAGGCGCGTGGCGCGGTCCGGCGAGAACAGCTTGAGGCCGGACAAGGCGCCTTCGACCACACCGCGCAGACGGTTGTTGACGGTGATGCCTTCGGCGTCGTCAGGTGCCGGGCCGGTCTTGTCGGTGGCTGGGTTGAACGCCTCAGCGTCTTCGATAATCAGTACGTCGCCGGCAGGCGTGGCGTACAGCGCATCGCTATTGATGGCGTTGAGGATTTTCTGTGCATCGGCATTGGCCAAAGCAGCAATCTGCGTGACGGCGGCAATCCGCGCATCAGGGTCGTCGCCGGCCAGCGGCTTGAGCAGCGCCGGATCGATCGCGGCATGCGCGCTGATCGCCTGGGTGCACAGCCAGCCTGTCAGCAAGGCGGAGGCAATGATCTTGGGGAGAAGTCTCATGGTTCTTTTCGGTGGCACTGCAAGACGGAAAGAAAGTCGGTCTTACGACGCATATCTGAGATTCATGCACGCGCTTCAAGGAAAAACTTCAGGGAGCGATTCCGAATGAAGAATGCGGCGTTGATTGCACCGGACGGGATGTCGGACGTCCGGTGCAAGGTCTTGCAAACCGCTGCATGGAACATGCAGCGGGGACTACTCAAACGTTGCAAGCTGCTGCATTACATCTTTTGCTTGCTTTCGTTGCCCGGGATGTATGGGCTCCATGGCTGAGCACGGATGGTGGTCTTGGTCTTGTTGACCACGTTGAACTGACCGTCGGCCTTGATTTCGCCGATCATCACTGGTTTGTGCAGGTGATGGTTGGTCTTGTCCATTTCCAGCGTGTAGCCGGACGGCGCCTTGAAGGTTTGGCCGCTCATCGCTGCGATCACCTTGTCGGTGTCGGTGGTCTTGGCCTTTTCAACGGCTTGCTTCCACATGTAGATACCGACGTAAGTTGCTTCCATCGGATCGTTGGTCACGACGGTGTCCGCGTTCGGCAGACCCTTGGCCTTGGCGTAAGCTTTCCACTTCTTGATGAATGCGGTGTTGACCGGATTCTTCACGGATTCGAAGTAGTTCCAGGCAGCCAGATGGCCGACCAGTGGCTTGGTATCCACGCCGCGCAATTCTTCTTCACCCACCGAGAACGCCACGACAGGCACGTCGGTCGCTTTCAGGCCGGCATTGCCGAGTTCTTTGTAGAACGGCACGTTGGAGTCGCCGTTGATGGTCGAGATCACCGCTGTCTTGCCGCCTGCTGCAAACTTCTTGATGTTGGCGACGATGGTTTGGTAATCGGAGTGGCCGAACGGTGTGTAGACTTCGTCGATGTCGGAATCCTTCACGCCCTTGCTGTGCAGGAAGGCGCGCAGAATCTTGTTGGTCGTGCGTGGGTAGACATAGTCGGTGCCCAGCAGGACGAAACGCTTGGCGCCGCCGCCTTCTTTCGACATCAGGTATTCAGTGGCAGGAATTGCTTGCTGGTTAGGTGCTGCGCCGGTGTAGAACACATTCTTTTCCAGTTCTTCGCCTTCATATTGCACAGGGTAGAACAGCAAGCTGTTCAGTTCCTTGAAGACCGGCAGAACCGATTTGCGCGAGACCGAAGTCCAGCAGCCGAACACGACGGAAACCTTGTCTTGCGAAATCAGCTGGCGTGCTTTTTCAGCGAACAGTGGCCAGTTGGATGCTGGGTCAACGATGACAGGCTCGAGCTTCTTGCCCATGACGCCGCCATTGGCGTTGATTTCATCGATTGTCATCAACGCCACATCTTTGAGCGATGTTTCGGAGATGGCCATGGTGCCCGACAGCGAGTGCAGGATGCCGACCTTGATGGTGTCTGCAGCGAAAGCAGCTGGGAGCCAGGAGGATGCTGCAAGTGCGAACGCGCCGAGTGCTGTTGCTTTTAGGATAGTGCGACGTGACATGAAGTGCTCCTACAGTTAGAAGAATCAATGAGAGTTTGTTGACTGCCTTTCTGCTTTAGCAGATTGCGTGCCAATGACAATTCGTCAATCTCTCTCGATTTTTCCGGCTTTGAAGAAGCGGACAGACACTATCGCACCATTTTAGTGATGACAAAAATGGTGGCGGTGCGGTGAACCGCGATTTGCCCCAAACAGGAGCGGGTTGGTGCAAATCGGGGAGCGGGTGATTGTTTTTAGCGCAAAAATACGTGTTGCATCAGTTGCTGTATCGGATATTGCACCCAGCTCTGCACTCTCGGCGACAACTCCAACGGGCGCATAATCATCTTCAGCGTCATCTCCGGCGTCAAATTGGTGCGCACGGTGGCGTTCATGCGCGCGCTCAGCTGCTTCAAATAGAGCATGTCGTATGCCTGCATCGGATCGCGAAATTTCAATACATGGCGGATGGCACAGTCGGCGTCTTCATTACGCATTTCCAGCGTCCGGCGGCTGAGCGTGCCCAGCACGCTGGAACGCCATGTGCCTTCGCGTTGGCGATATTCGCGGAAGTAGCGATAGAAATGCTTGTAATGATTGACCTCATCGTTCGAGATGCGCGACGCCAGGTCACGCAATACCGGTTCCTTCACGCTGCGCGACAGCGCCCGGTAGTACGTCGCGGTGCCGGTCTCGACCACGCAGCGCGCGGCCATTTCCAGCGCCTTGGTCGGCTCCAGCAGTTCCACCTTGCAATAGGTGGCGTACTCCTCGAGGAAACTGTCGTAGGCGCTCTGCCAGGGAAATTCGGGCCAGACATGCTCGACATAGGCGCGCAGGGCCTGGCCGTGCTGCAGTTCTTCTACTTCCCACTGGTCGCGCAGCCAGGTCGAGACTTCCTGGTTGTCGCTGAAGAAATTCAACAGATTATCGGTATACAGATCAGAGCCGCTTTCGACGAAGGAGGCGCAGGCCACCAGATAGAAGGTGTTTTCGTCGTTGCGGACACGCCGCAAGTCGATGCGAGAGAAATCCAGGTCGGCGATGCTCCAGTGCGGCTGGTGCCGTTGTTGTTGTTGCTGTTCCTGACTTGCCACAATGCCTCCTCGACAACGTTAAGATAGAAATATGACGAGAAGAAGTCAGCTTGGTTCGCCAACTCATGTTGGCGTTTTGTAACAGTGCTGCACAATTCATTGTTCATCGATAGCATTGCCGTGATGTTGCCGGGACGACAAGAGCGGGATGATCGCGCTGAACAGGAGTTGCAACAGGCAGACCCCCGACCAGCCGCCGAGCTTCCAGGCAAGTCCGGATAAGGCCGCGCCGACAGCGCCGCCGATGAAAAGAAACCCGACGAACAGACCGTTCAGACGCCCGCGCACTTGCGGCGGCAACAGATTGATCTTGCGACGCTCCAGCGTCTGATCGGCCGCCACGCCGCCATCGAGCAGGATCGCTGCCAGACTCAGCAGCGCCAGCGCAAAGTATTCGTGTCCACGCAAGTCGATGCCAGCCCACCCAACCCAGTCACCACCAGCGATACCCGCCAGCAGCGCCGCCGCAATCATCGCGAGATGACTTATGCGAGAAGCGATGCGGCTGCGCCCACGGTCACCGGCACGTCCGGCAAACGTTGTCACGCACACGGCCGTCGCACCAACCAGCGCGAACACGGCAATCCCAGCCGCACCTAAGGAAAATGGTGCCTGCGTCAAAAGCAAGGCAATCGTTGTCCAGTAAGACATGTAGGCCGCCATCCCCAGACTACCGGTCAACGCGCCATGTTGCAGAACACGTTCGTGGCGCAGCAATTGCCACAGGGATTTCAAAATGGCGCCATAGCGTTGCGGTTGCTGGGTCTGTTGCGGACGCCGTTCCGGTAATACGCGCGCCAGCACCGTCGCCAGTGCGGCAACGATCAGCGCCAGCAAGCCATACACGGCGCGCCAGCCGGCCATGCTGGCCAACCAGCCGGCAATCGGACGCGACAGCATGATCCCCATCATTAGTCCGCTCATGACATTGCCGATGACGCGGCCGCGATGCGCTTCTTCGCTCATGAAAGCGGCGATCGGCACCAGCATCTGAATTGCGCTCGACAGGACGCCGGCGAGAAAGATCGCCAACAGAAAAATCCAGGCCTGCGCACTGAGCATCGCGGCGCCGAGGCAGAGTGCGCAACCTGACAGCAAGCGCACGATGAGGCGGCGGTTCTCATACAGGTCGCTCAGCGGCACTACAAAAAACTGACCGCAGGTGTAGCCAAGCAGCGGCAGCATCGCGATCAAGCCGATTGCGCCGTCTGGGATATGCAGCGAGACGCGGATCGCCGCCAGCATCGGCTGGACGGCATAAAGATTCATGACGATGACGCCGACAGCGGCGGCGAACAGCAGGGTGGTCGCTGTCGTCATGTGTTTCACCGACACAGCGGAAAGCAGTGAAACCGGTTCAGAAGCGGCTGCGTCGCCGGTCGGTAATTTGCTACATTGTTCCATGATGGCTCCGTCTGGCGTTGTTACTGTTACGTTGGGATGTTGGGGAGGCCAGTATAGGTAGCGCAATATTATGCGACAATTGAATTATTATCATAAACACTATGCGAGATTGTTTTGAATACGCGAGACCTGCAAGCCTATGTCGCCGTCATTGAAACCGGCTCCATCGTGGCTGCCGCGAGCCGGTTGCATCTTACTCAGCCTGGTATCACGCGCCGCGTGCAAAGTCTGGAGAGCATGCTCGGCGTCGAGTTGCTGGACCGGCAATCCAAACCTCTCAAGCCGACGTGCGCCGGGCGCGATGTCTACGACATGGGACGTCGCGTGCTGGCTTCGGTCGAAGATATGATCGATCGTGTGTCGCCTTTGGCGGAGGCCAGTGGGGAGCTGCGCCTGGGCGTGCCGCCTTTTCTCTCCGAGGCGGCTTTGACGTCGCCGCTTGATTGCCTGCGGTCTGAATTTCCCAAGCTGAGCGTGCGCATCACGGCGGCATGGTCGCCGGGTTTGATGGGCATGCTGGAAAAGAACGCCATCGATGCTGCGGCCGTGATCGTGCCCGACGGCGTACCGCCGCCCGAACGTTTTCAGGTGCATGTGCTGGGTCGCGAGCCGGCGTTGGTGGTCGCGGCACGATCCCTTAAATTGCCCAAGGGCGATCTCAGCCTGGCCGAACTCGCCGCTCACTCCTGGGTGCTTAATCAGGATGGCTGTGGATTGCGCAGCGTCATTCGGCTGGCGCTTGAGAGACAGCGCCAGCCTTTCAAAGTCGCGGTGGAAGCCTTTGGTGCCGAGCTGCAGTTATCGTTGGTGGCGCGCGGTGTCGGTATCGGGATCACGACACCGAGCGCACTTAAACGCAGCGCATTTCGTAAGCAGATCTGCGTTCTGTCGGTGCCGGATTTCGACAACGGCTTGTGCGTCTGGCTGTTGCATGCGCCGGCTTTGTCCAGCGGCAGACTGGCCTTGCCGCTGGCGCGTTTTCGCAGCGCGCTGGCCGATATTCTGCGGCAACAAGGCATCGCGAGCGGCGATGCCGTTGTCGGACTGTCCTGACGCCGTCAGAGACAGCCGAGCCGCAGCAGTTCGCGTCGCAGTTTCTCTCGCAGTGCTGGTGAACTTGCCTGCATCGGCGCACGCAATTCGTCACGCACCATGCCCATCAACGCAAGCGCGGTCTTGATCGGCGCCGGATTCGGTTCGGCAAACAAGAGGCGGATCAGCGGGAGCAAATCGTAGAAGACGGCGCGTGCTTCATCGATGCGCTGTGCGCGCACCAGCTGTGCCACGCGTACGAACAAGTCCGGACGAAGATGCGCCGCCGCGGTGATGGCGCCGCTGCCGCCCAGGCAAAGCGTGGTGAAGATCTGTTCGTCCTCGCCGGCAAAGATGCGCAACCCGCCATGGGAGATCAGATCCATCGTCCCACTCATGCTGCCGCCGCAATCCTTGACGGCGACAATGCGCTCATGCGCGGCGAGCGCGAGTATGGTCGCCGTGTCGATGTTGATGCCGGAACGGTAGGGAATGTTGTAGACGATCACCGGCACCTGGGCAGCATCCGCCACGGCGAGATAAAAAGTACGCAAACCTTCTTGGGATGGGCGGATGTAATACGGTGCCGGGATCAACAGTCCGGCAATCCGGCGTTGCTGGATTTTCTGCATCTTTTCCAGCATGGCGGCCTGGCGATTGCCGGCCAGTCCCATCACCACGGGACAATCGGGCACGGCGGCGGTGATGGCATCGAGCACGGCCAATTGCTCATCGTCGTCCAGCGCGGCAGCTTCGGCAGTCGAGCCGCAGGCTACCAATCCCGATACGCCGGCGTCGACCATGTTTCGCGCTAGCGCCTGCAAGGCAGGAAAATCGATGCGACCGTCATGAAACGGCGTGATCAGGGGAATCCAGATTCCGTCGAAAGATGTCATTGCTACACTCCATTCAAATACTGCATTACAGACCGTCAGATGTCTGTCGGCAGGTGCAGGATGTGTTGGAGATGCAAGAGGGGACGTTGGTCCGGTTTGCGTTTGCCATCCTGTCAGCCCACCTGACAGGACAGCGCGCCCCGGTCAGATGAGCGACTGTTTCTTTTGTTTACCGGGGGCTGTATCCACGCGCGTCTGCACAGCCATAACGATCAGGCTGAGCGACAACAGGCAGGACAGAGAGACTAAAGCCACGGTAAACATGAAAATCGATGTGTAAACTAAAAGCGGTAAAAGCGGTAAAAACGATGAATTGATTCTAGCAGCATTCCGGTGAAACGTTTTCAGCCGGCATTCTTGTGCCTTCCCATTCCGCAATAAAGGTCGTCCGGAAATCGCGCAGCCATTGTACGCGTTCTTCGCCGAGGCGGCGGCCGGCGATGGTCTGCATGCTTGCCGGCAGCGTCTCCAGTTTGCAGGCAATGTGGTCGAGAGCGTACTGCCTGTCGTCGAGGGTACGTCGCGATCCTGCCGCATCCTCGGGATGGGCGAGCTGGCTGCCCATGCGTCCGGCGGTGTAGAACAAGCGCGCCAGCCCGACTGCGCCCAGTGCATCGAGTCTGTCGGCGTCCTGCACGATCTTTGCCTCGATCGTCTCGGGCGCAATGTTTGCAGAAAAACTGTGCGCTTCGATCGCATGCTTCAGGCCCGCGAGTTTGTCCGGTGGAAAATGCAGCGTCGCCAGATGGCGGCAGGCCAGTTTTGCCGCTTGCTGTGAAGCCGTGTGCCGCTGCGGGTCGTTCTTCGGCAGATTCACAAGGTCATGTAAATAGCAGGCGGCCTGCACAATCAGTACGTCGGCTTCGGGATGTGCATCCAACAAGGTCTGCGCGGTATGCCATACGCGATGCAAATGATTGATGTCGTGTGCGCCGTCATTGTCGGCGAGCTTGCCGGCCAACGCGACAAATTGCGCTTGCCAATTGTGCAGAGGGAGATTCATGAACAGGGATTTCGGAATAGCCAAGAAGAAACAGCGATGATAACGGAAGCAGGCTGCCCGGACGGCAGGCAGAAAGAAAGCAAAAAGCGCCGGACGAAAAAAAACCCGCCGTAGCGAGCTTTTTTATCTGCGGTTTTCCGCAGGGTGCCGGTTTCGATCGGCAATGACCCATGCTATCTGCGTGGTGTCATCGGCGACATGTCGAATCCGGACTTGAATGCGCGAAGACCTAAATCTTCGCGTCAGAACATTCGATCGTGTCGATTAGATAGGACGAATGTTGGTAGCTTTTTCGCCCTTAGGACCAGTGCCACGCTCAAACGAAACGCGTTGGTTTTCAGCCAGGCTCTTGAAGCCGGTCGATTGGATGTCCTGGAAATGCGCGAACAGATCGTCGCCGCCTTGATCAGGCGTGATGAAGCCGAAGCCCTTGGAATCGTTGAACCATTTGACTGTACCGGTTTGTGATGTAGACATGTTTTACTTCCTTGAAAAAATGAGGGACTACGCCCGAAGCGCACCCGAGATCAAGCAAGATGTAACCGAAGAGAGTCAAACAGATATGGCTTGTAAACAAGCGCAAGGGAGAGAGACCGACAATAACGACGACTTGATGTAAGTGCAAAATTCAATATACAGGTAAATCAGGGACTTACCTAGGCATATCGTGATAATTAAAGATTTATTTTATGAGACCGGCTTGGAGCACGGTCTCAATTTCAGTTCAGTTATAGCCGTAAGTCGGTGCCGGCGCGCGCTGCAGCAACTGCGCGATGGCGCGTTGCAGGCGCTCATCAATGCGTTTGCCGCGCGACGCATTGTCCGCCGTCGTCAGTTCCAGTTCGCGAAAATAGACGCGCACTGATTTTTCCGCCGTCACCAGTTCAAGCCGGTGTGCATGTTCATGCGTCAGATCGGCGCCGATGTCCCACACGCAGTCGATGATCTGCACTTCCTGTCCAAGCGCAATAGCCATCGCCTTGGCAGAAATCGCAGCAGCGCCGGCGGAACGTTCGATGATGGTGTCGGTCATGGTGCGGTTCCGGTGCGAACGTCAGTGAGTGGGCGGTGCTGTATATGCTGCTTAGTAGCGACGACGTTGCTGACCACCACCGACCGGTCCGCGTTTTTCCAGATGACGGAAAGTGATGCGTCCCTTGCTCAGGTCGTAAGGCGACAGTTCCAGCGTGACTTTGTCGCCGGCCAGGATGCGGATATGGTTCTGACGCATCTTGCCGGAGGTGTAGGCGATCAGTCGATGACCATTTTCCAGATTGACGCGAAAGCGCGAGTCCGGCAGGACTTCTTCGACGAGGCCGTTCATTTCGAGTAATTCTTCTTTAGCCATGGTGGTTTCCAGGTAAGGCGCTCGACGGGCGAAACGGGCACGCAGCAATCGAGCTGCACGGCATTCGCCAGAGAACGCAGAAAAAAGAGACCGGTTGCCGCGCGAGCGGACCAGTGCGATTTTGCTTTTCGTTCCGGTATCCAAACAAGGACACACAAAAAGACTTTTGCGCCAGAGGTACAACGTTGCCGGCAGCAGGACGGTTTACTACGGGACGGGCCGACTGCTCGAGAACGACAGAAGCACGACCGAAAAGAGTGGAGACGGGCGATAAAGCGGGCCAGTCCGGAAAAGGGCGTATCGCCCAACTAATCGCTATTATACCTTGTTGGCGGCGGTCCGGTCAGACTAGGGCCTGTTCCCATTAAATCTACGAGGTGCGTTCCCGCCAAACGGCTGCAGGCGTCGCCTGCCGTTGTTGCAGCTACAAGGTGTTGCAACTTCGATAGCACCGCGATGTCGTGTCGCTACGCCCAGGCAGTCAGGAGGTATAAACGGCCAGGAAAGCCGGTAGTATGGCGATTTTAATTGCTATTGGCGACGCTTGCGCGCACTATAAGTGGATTCTACGATTGAAAGTGAGCTCTTATGTCTCAAGCGTCAACCGAAGTAAAAGTGACTAAAGCAGGTGTTGGTTTTTCCGTCTGCGTCGAGTTCGTCAACCGCGAGTGCTTCATCTCCAACGAAGCGCTGATCAAGCTGGCCTCCCAGATGTTCACCGCCATCGGCCCGATGAAGACTTTCCGTGAGCTCGAACCCAACATCACCGGCGTCGCGCGCCGTATGGTGCGTGCAGGCGTGCAGGGCACACCGCTGCAACTGACACCCAATACCTTTCAATAGTAGCAACACTCCGTAGCACTCGCAGCGACATCGTTCGGGGCAATTGCTTCGGATCGGTTGCCTGACGGCACTATTTGCGACAATGTGGCCGCCCCGGTCTTTCGCAACCGTATTTTCCGTATTTTTCTCGTTTTTTCTCGCTTTTTCTTTTGTATGAGCTTTGCCGGTGACCCCTCGGCGGTCTTTCGGTAGCAGCAGATTCCCGCGGGTGTTGCAACTTAACTTCGCTGATTCCGTCACAAGCGAGTAAACTGCGTCACCATCCGGCCGCGCCCCTGCGGCCTAAAAGAACCTGTGAGTCTCACCATGTCTGAAGCACCTCTCCCTCAGTTTTCCGATCTCAATCTCAGTGAACCGCTGTTGCGCGTCCTGAAAGAACTCGGTTACGAAACACCTTCGCCGATCCAGGCTGCCACCATCCCCACCTTGCTGAATAATCGCGACGTGCTGGGCCAGGCGCAGACCGGTACCGGCAAAACCGCGGCGTTCGCGCTGCCGATTCTGTCGCGCATCGACATCCGCCAGACTGCGCCGCAAGCGCTGGTGCTGGCGCCGACACGCGAACTGGCGATCCAGGTCGCTGAAGCGTTCCAGCGTTATGCCACGCATATTCCCGGCTTTCACGTCCTGCCGATCTACGGCGGCCAGAGCTACGGCCCGCAACTGAGCGCATTACGCCGCGGCGTGCACGTTGTGGTCGGCACCCCCGGCCGCGTGATCGACCATCTGGACAAGGGTTCGCTCGATCTGTCGCAACTGAAGACCATGGTGCTCGACGAAGCCGATGAAATGTTGCGCATGGGCTTCATCGACGATGTCGAATCGATTCTGCAAAAAACCCCGGCCTCGCGCCAGACCACGCTGTTCTCGGCGACCATGCCGGCCGTTATCAAGCGCATCGCCAAGACCTATCTGCGCGATCCGGCTGAAATCACCGTCGCCGCCAAGACCGGTACTGCAGAAAACATCCGCCAGCGTTACTGGCTGGTCAGCGGCATGCACAAGCTCGACGCATTGACACGTATTCTGGAAGTCGAACCCTTTGACGGCCTCATCATTTTTTCGCGCACCAAGCTCGGCACCGAAGAGCTCGCCGGCAAGTTGCAAGCGAGGGGGTTTGCCGCCGCCGCCATCAACGGCGATGTTCAGCAACAGCAACGCGAACGCACCATCCAGCAATTGAAGGACGGACAGATCGACATCCTGATCGCTACCGACGTCGCCGCGCGCGGTCTCGATGTTGAGCGCATCAGCCACGTCATCAACTACGATGTGCCTTACGATCCGGAAAGCTACACCCACCGCATCGGCCGCACCGGCCGTGCCGGTCGCAGCGGCGAAGCCATCCTGTTCATCACCCCGCGCGAAAAGAATCTGCTCAAGAGCATCGAACGCTCTACGCGCCAGCCGATCACGCAGATGACCTTGCCAAGTGTGCAGGCCGTCAACGACGTGCGCGTGGCGCGCTTCAAGGAACAGATCGGTGAAACACTGGCCGACGGCGGTCTCGACATTTTCCGCTCGCTGATCGAAGACTACGAGCGCGAACAAAACGTCACTGCGGTCGACATCGCGGCAGCCCTGGCCAAGATGGCGCGCGGCGACGTGCCGCTGCTGCTCGACAAGAACCAGCGCGAGCCTGAGTTTGTCCGCAACGACGACCGCGCCCCGCGTGAACGTCCGGAACGTTCGCCGCGTGCCGAACGTGGAGAGCGTGGCGACCGTCCTGATCGCCATGAACGTACCGAGCGTCCAAGCTACGGCACCAAGGAGCGCATCGTCCGCGCCGCCGATCCCGGCATGCAGACCTTCCGCATCGAAGTCGGCCATCAGCACGGCGTCAAGCCGGGCAACATCGTCGGTGCGATTGCCAACGAAGCCGGTATGGATTCCAAGCACATCGGCCGCATCGAAATTTATGACGACTACAGCGTGCTCGACCTGCCGGATGACATGCCGCCGGATCTGATCGATCATCTGAAATCGGTGCGCGTCGCCGGCCAGCAATTACAGATCAGCCGTGACGACGGCAGCGTCGCTGCTGCACCACGCGCCGAACGCAGCGAGCGCAAGGAACGTCCGGAACGTGCTGAGCGCACCGAACGCAATGACCGCAGCAATGAACGTCCCGAGCGTGGCGAACGTGCAGAGCGT
>Ga0209913_1001082_pt1 | contig 16851 bp, 13 predicted proteins | sample PersoiDNA2013203_FD_185805 | JGI IMG/M metagenome (GOLD analysis project Ga0209913, IMG submission 185805) | Permafrost soil microbial communities from the Arctic, to analyse light accelerated degradation of dissolved organic matter (DOM) -... | ecosystem: Environmental > Terrestrial > Soil >... | reverse complement strand
GCGCCGCGATGCGCCAGATAACTCATCAGACCGTTGAACAGCCAGACGTCGGTGCCCGGTTTGACCGGCAGATGCATGTCGGACAGTTCGCAGGTCGCGGTGCGGCGCGGGTCGATGACGACCAGCTTCATCTCCGGACGGTTTTCCTTGGCCTTGGCGATGCGTTGGAAAAGAATAGGGTGGCACCACGCGGTGTTAGACCCGACCAGCACGACCATGTCGGCCAACTCAAGATCCTCATAGCAGATCGGCACCAGGTCTTCACCGAACGCGCGCTTGTGACCGGCCACGGCCGACGACATGCACAGGCGAGAATTGGTATCGATGTTGGCGCTGCCGATGTAGCCCTTCATGAGCTTGTTGGCGATGTAATAGTCTTCCGTCAGCAACTGGCCGGAGACATACAGCGCGACCGAGTCCGGGCCATGCTGATCGATGATGCTGCGCAGACCGCCCGCAACCTTGTCGAGCGCGGTATCCCAGCTCACGCGCTGCATGTTGCCATGCGTATCGCGCAGCTTCGGATGAAGCAGGCGTCCGTCGAGGTCGACCGTTTCGCCGAGCGCCGAGCCTTTGACGCACAGGCGGCCCTTGTTGGCCGGATGCAGTTCGTCGCCGGCAATCGCGATCTTGCCGTCGGTCTGCATGGACGCCTTCACGCCGCAGCCGACGCCGCAATACGGGCAGGTGGTCTTGGTGCCGACGGTCGAGAGCGGGATGTGGGAGAGATTCACGATAGCTCCGATCAGGCGGCCTTGTTGCCTTGGGCCTGGCTACAGATCGCCTGGCCGAACAGCAGTTGATGACGGATGGCGGAAATGTCGCCACCTTTCTGGATCAGGTCAAAATACCACGGGCCGTCCTTGACGTCGCCGTAGAGCACCGCGCCGATCAGGCGGCTGCCCTTGAGCACCAGCCGTTTGTAGATGCCGCGGCGCGGATCGCGCAGCACGAGGTCTTCGGTGTCTTCCGCCGCGATGAAGTCGCCTGCCGAATACAAATCGACGCCGGTGACCTTGAGTTTGGTGGCGGTGGCTTGTTGCACGTAGCGGCGATGTCCGGCCCCCGCCAGATGTGCGCCGCAGACGCGCGCCTGATCCCAGATCGGTGCGACCAGGCCGAAGGTCGCCTTGCGATGCTGCACGCATTCGCCGACGGCGTAGATGCGCGGATCGTAGGTTTGCAGCGTATCGTCGACCACGATGGCGCGGTCGCAATGCAGACCGGCGCCTTTCGCCAATTCAATGTTGGGGCGCACGCCGGCGGTCATGACGACCAGGTCGGCGGGGATTTCAGAACCATCCTTGAAGCGTACTGCCGTGACACGATCGGCGCCGACGATGGACTCCGTCTGCGCATTCAGCAGGAAGCGCAGGCCTTTCATCTCGAGCGCCTTTTTCAACAGCGCGGCCGCAGGTTTGTCCAGTTGCTGATTCATCAGGCTGTCAGTGACGTGCACCACGGTCACATCCATGCCTTGCCGCAGCAAGCCATTGGCAGCTTCCAGGCCGAGCAGGCCGCCGCCGATCACCACCGCATGGCGATGGTTGCGTGCAGCGTCGAGCATGGTGTTGACGTCCTGGATGTCGCGAAAAGCGATCACACCCGGCAGCTCGTGCCCCGGCACCGGAATGATGAAAGGCTTGGAGCCGGTCGCCAGCAACAGGCGGTCGTACTGGATTTCAACACCGGCTTGCGAACGCACGGTGCGTTTGCGGCGATCGATCTTTTCAACCGGGTCGCCGGCGTGCAGCGTGATGTTGTTCTGTTCATACCACTCGTGTGTGTTGAGCATGATGTCGTCGATGCTCTTGTCGCCCGCCAGCACCGGCGACAACAGAATGCGGTTGTAGTTGCCGTGCGGCTCGGCGCCGAACACGGTGATGTCGTACAGATCCGGCGCCAGTTTGAGCAATTCTTCGACCGTGCGCATGCCGGCCATGCCATTGCCGATGACGACCAGCGACGGCTTCTTTGAAGAGGCGTTTGAAAACTCAGCAGCGACCGGAGTGACTGTCATGCGCCCACCCACACCTTGCCGTGATCGATGCGTGCCGGATACGCGCTGACCGAATGTTCGGGTGCTTCAATGCATTCGCCGGTCTGCAGGTCAAAGTGCTGCTTGTAGATCGGCGACGCGACCACGATGCGCTCGCCGATGCTGCCGACCAGACCACGAGAGAGCACCGACGCATCGGCGTTTGGGTCGTAGTTGCCGATGGCGAAGACGCGGGTCTCTTCCTGATTGGCATCGACAACGTGGAACACCGCGATCTGCTCGCCGTTGATCAGCGCGCAGACGCCGGTGTTGGGAACGATGTCGGCGATATCGCAGACTTCAATCCAATGTTCAATTTGTCGGTCGCTATGCATGTCTTTCTCCTTCATCTATCCGTCTCCGTCGTCCTGATGAAAATCAGGACCCAGTGTCGTTTCTTAGGTCAATCAGCATCGTGTGCATTTCGTCGGCATTTGACGCCGCTGGGTTCTGACTTTCGTCAGAACGACAGATAACTTTTATACCGCCTCAGCCACTACCGGAATATCGATCAGCTTGCGCTCGGCGACCGTGGCAGGACGGATCTGGCCGCGCTCGTCGACAAACTTGACGTTCTGGTCGGCTTCCTTGCTGTTGACGAAATGACGGAAGCGCTTGCGTGTTTCCGGATCGTTGACGGCTTTCTTCCATTCGCATTCATAGGTGTCGACCACGTGCTGCATGTCGGCTTCCAGTTCGGCGGCGATGCCCAGCTTGTCGTCGATGACCACGCTCTTCAGGTAGTCAAGGCCGCCTTCCAGGTTGTCGCGCCAGGTGCTGGTGCGTTGCAGGCGATCCGCCGTACGTACATAGAACATCAGAAAACGGTCGATGTAGCGCACCAGCGATGCCTTGTCGAGATCGGAGGCGATCAGTTCGGCATGGCGCGGCTTCATGCCACCGTTGCCGCAGACATAGAGGTTCCAGCCTTTTTCGGTGGCGATGATGCCGACATCCTTGCCTTGCGCTTCAGCGCATTCGCGCGTGCAGCCCGATACGCCGAACTTGATCTTGTGCGGCGAGCGCAGGCCTTTGTAACGATTCTCCAGTTCGATGGCGAGGCCGACGCTGTCGTCGACGCCATAGCGGCACCAGGTCGAGCCGACGCAGGATTTGACTGTGCGCAGCGACTTGCCGTAGGCGTGGCCGGTTTCAAAACCGGCGGCGATCAGTTCTTCCCAGATGTCCGGCAATTGCTCGACGCGGGCGCCGAACAGGTCAACGCGCTGGCCACCGGTGATCTTAGTGTAGAGGCCGTACTTCTTGGCGATCTGGCCGACTGCAATCAGGCCGTCCGGTGTGACTTCACCGCCGGCCATGCGCGGCACGACCGAGTAGGTACCATCCTTCTGGATGTTGCCGAGGAAGTAGTCGTTCGAATCCTGCAGGCTGGCGTGTTCTTTCTTGAGCACGAAGTCATTCCAGCACGAGGCCAGAATGTTGGCGGCGACCGGTTTGCAGACGTCGCAACCGAGACCTTTGCCGTGTTGCGCCAGCAGGTCGCCGAAGCTCTTGATCTTGTTCACGCGTACCAAATGGTGCAGCTCCTGGCGCGAGTAGGCGAAGTGTTCGCAGACATGGTTATTGACTGCAAGGCCTTGTTTCTTCATCTCGGCCTTCATCACCTGTGTCACCAGCGGTACGCAGCCACCGCAGGCAGTACCCGCCTTGGTGCAGCTCTTGAGGTCGCCGATGTTGGTCACGCCGGACGCCACGGCAGCACATAACTGGCCCTTCGACACGTTGTTGCAGGAGCAGATTTGCGCGGAATCAGGCAGGGCGTCAACGCCGAGGCCGACCTTGGCCTTGCCGTCGGCTTGCGGCAGAATCAGGAATTCCGGCGACTCCGGCAACTCGATGCGGTTGAGCATCATCTGCAGCAGCGTACCGTATTCGGCTGCGTCGCCGACCATGACGGCGCCGAGCAGATGCTTGCCGGATTCGGAGACGACGATCTTCTTATAGATCTGTTTGCGCTCATCGGTGAACTGGAACGAGCGGCTGCCGGCTTCCTTACCGTGCGGGTCGCCGATACTGGCGACATCCACCCCCATGAGCTTCAACTTGGTGCTCATGTCGGCGCCGTTGAACTGAGGAATGCTGTCGGCGGCGTCGTTCAGATGCGCCAGCACATGCTTGGCGGCGGTGCGTGCCATGTCATAGCCGGGGGCGACCAGACCAAAAATCTTGCCGTTCCACAAGGCGCATTCGCCGATGGCGTAAATGTTGGGATCGGACGTGATGCAGCTGTTGTCGATGACAATGCCACCACGGTCGCCGACCTTGATACCAGATTCGCGCGCCAGCTCATCGCGCGGACGGATGCCTGCCGAGAACACGATCATGTCGGTGTCGAGGTGAGTACCGTCTTCAAAATTCATGCGGTGCGTGCCGGTCTTGCCGTCGACGATTTCCAGCGTGTTCTTTTGCGTATGGGCAGTAACGCCGAGATCCTGGATCTTTTGACGCAGGATACGGCCGCCGCTTTCGTCAACCTGCACCGCCATCAGACGTGGGGCAAATTCGACCACGTGGGTTTCCAGGTTCATGTCGCGCAATGCCTTGGCGCATTCCAGACCGAGCAGACCGCCGCCGATGACCACGCCGGTCTTTGAGCGCTTGCCGCATTCGAGCATCGCTTCCAGATCTTCGATGGTGCGGTAGACGAAGCAATCCTTGCGCTGATTACCCGCGACGGTCGGGACAAAAGGGTAGGAACCGGTCGCCATCACGAGCTTGTCGTAAGACATGGTCTCGACGGCGCCGTTGATGTTGACGGTCACGGTCTTGGCGACGATATCGATGTTCTGTGCTTTGGCATTAAGCTTCAGATCGAAGTGGATGCTGCTCTTGCCGGCATCGAAAAAGCCCGGCGCCACCAGCGACAGATCGTCTGCGCTCTTGCCGGCGAAGAATTCAGAGAGATGCACGCGGTCGTAAGCCGGACGCGGCTCTTCACACAGTACGGTGACGTTGATATTGGACGCACCGCTTTCAGCGAGCGATTCCAGAAACTTGTGACCGACCATGCCGTGGCCAATGACGATGATGTTCATGATCCGGTTCTCCTCAGGCGGGAATATTGTTGGCAGGAACGGTAAGCGCAGGCTCGTCGCTCTTGTCGGTAGCAGTGAAACGTACAGCGATGGCGCACAGCGCCGAAACCGTCACCAGCACGCCCAGCATGCTCAGCGTCTGTTGCGTATTGCCCAGACCTTTCATCAGGAAGCCCGCCAGCACCGCGCCAACGTTGCCGCCTGCGCCGATGATGCCGGCCACGCCACCCAGTGCTTTGCGATCAATAAAGGGCACCAGCGCATACGTCGCACCGCAGGCCATGTGTGTGAACAGGCCAAAGCACAACATTGCGATGACCGCCAGCGTGACGCTGCCTGCATGAGCAAACCACAAAAGACCGAGGCCTTCGCCCAGCATCATCACGAACAGCAGGGTGGCGCGGCGATTGAGGCCGCCACGCAGTGCAACCTTGTCGGAGATGATGCCGCCCAGTGCGCGGGCAAACAGCGCCAGCAAACCGAAGCTGGCCGCTGCGATGCCGGCGCTCTTCAAAGACAGGCCGAAGTGATCCACGTAATAGATGGCGGCAATGTTGTGGATAAAGATTTCCACGCCGAAGCACGCGCCGTAGGTGACGAACAGCATCCACACGCGGTAGTTGGCGCTGGCCGCGCGGAAACTTGCCCAGCCGCCTTTTTTGCCGCTATCGATAGTAATGCCGGCAGCGCGCAGCGCATCGAAATTGCCTTGCGGACAATCCTGGGTGAAGTGCCAATACAGCGCCGCCATCACCAGCATCAGCAAGCCCGGCACCAGCAGCGCCACGCGCCAGCCGAGGTAGTCGCCCACGCCCAGCATCAGCATGGCCGCCAGCAACAAAGGCATCAGACCTTGCGCCACGCCGCCGCCGGCATTGCCCCAACCGGCAGTTGCCGCATTGGCAGTACCGACAACGTTAGGCGCAAACATCACTGAGGTGTGGTACTGCGTGATCACGAAACTGGCGCCGACCGCACCGATGCACAGGCGGAAGAACAGGAAGCTCTCATAGCTTTGCGAAAAGCCGACGCCGATCACTGGAATGGCGCCGATCAGCAGCAGGCCGGTGTAGGTCTTGCGCGGGCCGAAGCGATCGCACATCGGGCCGATGATCAGGCGCACCAGAATCGTCACGGCGACGGCGGCGATATTGATGTTGGCGATCTGTTCGATGGTCAGGCCGAGCTGGCCCTTGATGACAGGCATCAGCGGTGCGCAGGAGAACCAGGCAAAGAAGCAGACGAAGAAAGCCATCCATGTCAGATGGAAGGCGCGCATTTGCGGCGAACTGATCGAGAAGAGCTGGATCTTGCTTGCCTTGCTGGTGCTGTTTTGAGAAGTCACGGCCATTTTTATCCCGTAAAAAACAAAAAGGCGCCCGCTCAACAAGGCAAGAATGCCAAGCTAAGCGGACGCCGTTGTCCTGCAGATCCGTCTTTAGATCGGCATTAAGAATTGGGGGGATCGTCGTTGATCCGTATCCAGTACTATGCAAAGCCTGTGCCAGCGGGGTTGAATCCCTTATGGCAGAAGGGTTTGGGAGGAGAGAGCAGTGACAGGCATGAGGTCGTGCAAAAAATATATGTCACGTTATGAGGTGTCGCGGTGCACAGCTGCTCGTAAATGGTGCGCTGCACCGGGCGATTTTGGGTAGACGCCGTGTGTCCCTCCTGATGGCAGCAGGAAAGCTGACGTGTTCCGATGGCAAGAAAATTCGCAGAGCGGCAGGATCAGGCAATCTTGCAGCAGCATCGGTCTACCGTGTCCAGGTGCCCGCCTCGTACCATGTTTCGCATGCCCACTGAAGTCTTTCAACAGGAAACCGACATGCGACACATCAACGAAATCTATATCAACGGCCAGTTCGTCCAGCCCCACGGCACGGAAGTCATGCAACTGATCAATCCCGCCAACAAGACCACCATTGCCGAAGTGCGCCTGGCCGACGAGGAAGATGCACGGCGCGCCATTGCCGCCGCCAAAGCAGCGTACAAGAGCTTTTCCCGCAGCAGCAAGGAGGAGCGCATTGGCTATCTGCAAGCCATGCATGACGCCATTCAGCGCCGGTCGCAAGAACTGATCGAAGTCATGATCACTGAATACGGTGGTACGCGTCGCATGTGCACCGGTACGGTGGCGCGCTCTGCGAATAGTTTTTTGCTGGCCATCGAACTGCTGAAAAGCTTCGACTTTGTACGTCAGGCAGGCACCGCGCGCGTCACGATGGAGCCGCTCGGCGTGGTCGGTCTGATCACCCCGTGGAACGCCAACTACGGATTCATCTGCAGCAAGCTGTCGACGGCGCTGGTGGCCGGCAGCACCGCGGTCATCAAGCCCAGCGAGTTGAGTGCGATGCAAACGCAACTGCTGACGCAATGCCTCCATGAAGCAGGCTTGCCGCCGGGCGTATTCAATATCGTGACCGGACGCGGCGACACCGTCGGCGCCGAGATCACGCGTCATCCTGACATCGCCAAGATTTCCTTCACAGGCTCCACAGTGGTTGGCAAGCAGATCGCACGCGGCGCCGTCGACACCATGAAACGCGTCACGCTGGAACTTGGCGGCAAATCGCCCAACATCCTGCTGGATGATGCCGATCTGGCGACGGCGATTCCGCAGGCGGTCATGGCCGCGGTGTTCAACAGCGGCCAGGCTTGTCTTGCAGCAACACGCCTGATCGTGCCCGAGCAGCGTCTGGAAGAGGTGAAGGTTCTTGTCAAACAAGCTGTGGCAGCAATGAAGGTCGGCGATCCTGGCGACGAAGACACCGCCATCGGCCCGCTGGTCACGCAAAAGCAATACGAGCGCGTGCAAAGCTATATCCGCCTTGGCGTGGAAGAGGGAGCAGAACTGCTGGTCGGCGGTGAAGGACATCCGCAAGGTTTGGAACAGGGGTACTTCGTCAAGCCGACCGTGTTCGTCAACGTCACCAATGACATGCGCATCGCCCGTGAAGAAATCTTCGGCCCGGTCTTGTCTATCCTGACCTACCGCACCGAGGAAGAAGCCATCGATATCGCCAACGACACTGTCTACGGCTTGCACGGCTACGTCAGCGGCGCCGACCTGGAGCGCGCCAACCGCGTGGCGTCGCAGATCGTGGCGGGACGCGTCTTCATCAACGGCCTGTACGACGAACCGCGCGCACCATTCGGCGGCTTCAAACAATCCGGCATTGGCCGCGAATTCGGGCCTTACGGTCTGGAAGCTTATGTTGAACCGAAAGCCATCATTGGTTACGATGTCCCGGTCCATGAAAACGCACAACGCTGATTCCGCTGATTCCTTCGTTGCAGCCACCTCCGATCTGCTTGCGCAGTTGCGGGCGGAGGTGGCTGCGCATTTCACCAGCGTGCCGACCTCGCAGCGTGATGTGTTGACGGCGATTCCTTATCTGTCCTTCATCCGTATCTGCCAGCCCACAGCCTTGAGCCGTGGCATGCTGGAACCATCCATGTGCCTGGTGGTGCAAGGTCGCAAAAAGGTGCTGATCGGCAAGACCGTCAATCACTACGGCAGCGGCAGCTATGTGTTGTCGGCGATCGATTTGCCGGTGTCCGGGCAGATTGTGGAAGCAGATGAAGACGCGCCTTATTACGGCGTGCGTATCGATCTCGATCCAAAAGAAATTGCCGCCTTCATCATTGAACTCAACATTCCCGCACCGCCAAAACGCAGCACGCGCGTCGGCGCCTATGTCGAGGAATCGAGCGCCGATTTGCAGGAGACTTTTTTGCGGCTGATACGCCTGCTGAAAAAACCGCAGGATATCGCTGCCATGTCGCGCATCCTCAAGCAGGAGATCATGTACCGCCTGATCTCGGCACAGAACGGCGACGTGCTGTATCACACAGTGCTCTCGCATTATCAGGAGCGCGGCGTCAACGACGCCATCCAGTGGATCAAGCAGAACTATGCCGAGCCGATGTCGATAGAAAAGCTGGCAAAACAGGTTCGCATGAGCGTGTCGACCTTGCATCACCGCTTCAAGGCGACCACGGTGATGAGCCCGCTGCAATACCAGAAGCAGACGCGCCTGCTGGAAGCGCGCCGCATGCTCATGGCCGGCGGCGTGGAAGCGGCAACGGTCGCTTACAAAGTGGGGTATGAAAGTCCGTCGCAGTTCAGCCGCGAATATCGCCGCCTGTTCGGCGCGTCGCCGTTACAGGACGTCGAATATCTCAGGCATCATGTCGTGGAGTAGATGCACTGTCAGGGAAGGGCGATACGCATCGCTTGTTTCTGGAATTGCCCGAAGCGATGCAATTCCTGTTCGATCAGTGCTTTCAGCTGTGGTGATTTCCTGGCGATCCATGTCCATTTCTGCACCAGTAATTTGCCGGCCTGACGATCCATCTTGAGGTCGAGCGCCGCGACGATACGGTCGCCAACCAGCACCGGCAGGGCGAAATAGCCCAGCACGCGCTTCTCTGCCGGTACATAGGCTTCGAAGCGATGCTCGTAGCCGAAGAATAATTCCAGCCGCTTGCGCTGGATTACCAGCGGGTCGAAGGGGGACAGGATGTGCACGCGTTCTCCCGAGACCGGCTCGGTAGTGGCGATGACCGTCTCCAGTTGCTCCGACGTGATCCAGTGCTGGCTTTTTGGCGCGCCATCCAGATGCACAGGCACCAGCTGTTTGCGCTTGACGTCGGCAGCAATCAATTCTTTCACCATCGCCTTCATCGGCGCATTCCCGTAGCAGATCGAATCCAGACTGACGATGCCTTGCGATTGCAGTGCGCGTTGCAGCAGATATTGTGCGAATTGTTTTTCCTTTGACGCCGCCGGCCGCCGCTGCCAGCCGAAATGGCGTCCTGCCAGTTCATAGGTCTTGATCATCCCGGTACGCTTGCTGATCACCAGATCGCCGATGAAAAATCCCCAGCGCAAGGCTTTTTTCGACGGCTTGCGGCTACCCCAGGGATGCGTCTTTTCCACCAGCACATCGTCCTCGATATCGCGGATCGACAGGCCGCCTTCCTTGCGGATGCGCTTGAGCAGCGCGGCATAGTCGGCTTCATCCACATCGTCAAACGAGGAATGCGGATTGAACCGCCGCTGTTCCATCGCCGGGATGAAATGGCGAAACGCCGTCGTCGGCACATAGGCCAGCGCGTGCGTCCAGTATTCAAACACCGACTTGTCGACCGACTGCGCCTGTTCCAGATCGCTCAGTTTGTAGTCGGGAATACGCGTATAGAGAATGTGATGATGGCTGCGCTCAATGACGTTGATGGTGTCGATCTGTACATAACCGAGATGCTCCGTCGCCAGCCTCACTGCCTCGGCGCCGGCGCCGAAAGGCGCCGGTTCGTCAAGACGTTGCGCGCGCAGCCAGATGGCGCGCGCCTGGGCGGCAGAGAGCGGGATCGAATGGATACTCATGATTTACTGTTGACGAGGCCAAATGCAATTGTGACTGCTCGTGAATTAATGTGGAGAAGATTGTAGAGACTTTGGCAGATTCATGTGTGCGGCTGCAGGTGACGAACCGTCTAGGCGGCAATCTTTGCCAATGACGAATAGTCAATTCAGCGGCAGGCGGTTTATCTGTGCGGCGGTAATCGGGATGATGGCATGCATTGGCGTTGCGTTTGCCCTTACGAAAACCATAGATTTACGCCCCTATCAACCTGACAAGGATAGTCATGAAATTCATCAATTACGTCGCCTACACGGACGACAAGGAAAAGCTCGCAACACACGCGCCTGATCACCAGCGTTATATCAAAAGCCTGCTCGATGCCGGCAAGCTGTCACTGGGAGGTCCGTTTCCGGACGGCAGTGGCGGTCTGATCATTTACGAAGTCGCAACGAAGGAAGAGGCAGAGGCCTTGCGCGATCAGGATCCGTTTGCGATTAGCGGCGTCTTCGTGCGATCAGAAATCAAGCCCTGGCTGCTGCTGGCAATTAATCCGGGGCTCGTGACGCAGGACTGAAGATTTATATTTCGCGAGCGACGATTGTACCAATGCAAAAAACATTAAAACGAACCGGCCATTTTTTTGCGTTGATCAATGGGTAAGCGTTTCAGCAAAGACAAAGATGACTACCCGGTTGCGAAATCGTGCGGCGATAACAGAATGCAATTTATCAGAGTCCGGCATGAGGCTTGTCAGATTCACTGGCGGCCTCTGCCTTCAATTAACGGTTGCTGTTTAGAGGAATGTTTTAGCGAGCAGTCCAAGCAAGGCGCATGTGATGATGACGTGAATCACATTTCGTTTGAAGCGGAATAATGCAATCAGTGCTGCAAGTGCAATGAGTCCGGATATCCAGTCAAAGCGCTGTGCCCATCCTTGCGGCCATAGAACATGCAATCCAAAGAAGGTTGCCAGATTCAATATGACGCCTACCACTGCCGCAGTGATGGCAGTCAGGGGAGCAGTAAATTGGATGTCCTGATGCGTCGCTTCAACGAGCGGGCCGCCGATGAGAATGAATAAAAAAGACGGTAAAAAAGTGAACCAGGTCACGAGCGTCGCGGCAATGGCACCGGCCAGGAACAAATGATCGGGACCCAATACTGCCTTCGCATACCCACCAACGAAGCCGACAAAGGCCACCACCATGATCAAGGGGCCGGGTGTCGTTTCACCCAAGGCCAGCCCATCAATCATCTGGGTGGGCGTCAGCCACGAAAACTGTGCAACGGCGCCTTGATAGACATACGGCAAAACGGCGTAAGCACCGCCGAAGGTCATGAATGCCGCCTTCGTAAAAAACCATCCCATTTGGGTGTAGGTGTGATTCCAGCCATACATCGCGACCAGTCCCCACATCGGAATCACCCACAAGAGTACTCCGATGAAGACGATCTTTAACAACCTCATCCAGTGAAATTGTGCATGCAGCGGTGTTGGCGTGTCGTCGTCGATGATTGCTTTTCCAAACGATTTTTTCGCGGCGCCGTGACCGCCGCCGACCGAAAATTTTGATGGTGCAATTTTTCCGCCAACGTAACCAGTCAATGCGGCGACGACGACGATGACAGGGAAGGGGACATTGAGGGCGAAAATGGCAACGAACGACGCCCCAGCAATCGTCCAGAGAGTACTATTTTTGAGAGCGCGAGAGCCAATGCGATGCGCCGCCTGCAAAACGATCGCGGTCACCGCAGGCTTGATTCCGTAGAACAAGCCTTCTATCAACGGCAGATTGCCAAACGCGATGTAAAGCCATGACAACACAATCAGAATCAGGAGCGAAGGAAGGACAAACAGGACGCCTGCAACAATTCCGCCCCGCGTACGGTGCATTAGCCAGCCGATGTAGGTAGCCAATTGCTGCGCTTCCGGACCTGGCAATAGCATGCAGTAATTCAATGCATGCAGAAAGCGCCGCTCAGATATCCAGCGCCGGTTTTCCACCAACTCCTGGTGCATGATGGATATTTGTCCTGCCGGGCCGCCGAAGCTGATAAAGCCAAGTTTTAGCCAGAAGATAAATGCATCGCGAAATCGCACGACAGGCGGTTCTGTTCGCACTTCAATTGGCGGCTGCAGATCAGGTGTATTCATGATGTTTTTTGTGTTGTAGCGAACACTCACTGGCTAGAACTCATCCCAAACAGGACTCGCTCGCACTCATGCCTATTGATTAAATGAGTTCTAAATGGCGTTGAGATTTGTACGTTTCGCCAACAGATCTCTGGTCTCGCGTCGCTCACTATACCGGTCGACCAAAAATGGCGCCACGTCCCGCGTCAATACAGTGAATTTGAACAACTCTTCCATTACGTCAACAACCCGCTCATAGTAAGACGATGGCTTCATGCGGCCATCTTCTTCAAATTCGAGGTAGGCCTTCGCCACGGAGGATTGATTCGGGATGGTGATCATGCGCATCCATCGCCCGAGAATACGCATCTGATTGACGGCATTGAAAGACTGGGAGCCGCCGGATACTTGCATCACCGCCAGTGTTTTTCCTTGTGTTGGCCGAACAGCACCTTGCGTCAGGGGAATCCAGTCGATCTGTGCCTTCATGATGCCGCTCATGGCGCCGTGGCGCTCAGGTGAACACCAGACCATGCCTTCCGACCACTGCGCCAGCTCGCGCAGTTCTACGACCTTGGGATGCGTTTCCGGCTCGGCATCGGGCATTGGCAGCCCGTGCGGATCGAAGATTTTCACCTCTCCACCCATCGCTTCAAGCAGACGTGCCGCTTCCAGTGTCAGCAAACGGCTATAGGATCGATCACGTAGCGAACCGTACAGCAGCAAGAATCGCGGCGCGTGCGTTGCCGCACCGATATTGGCAAAGTCCTTTGCCGTTGGTGCTTTGAACAAGTCATCGGCGATGTTTGGCAGGCTGTTTTGCAGATCATTTGGACGGTGTGACACGTTGTCCCTCCGCGTTGATGACAACTTCGCCGTCTTCCTTGGTAAATGATGCTTGTTGAGGATTTTGCAGGATATCCAAAATAATTTCAGATGGACGGCATAGGCGAGTTCCCCTGGAGGTCACCACAAAAGGGCGATTAATCAGGACCGGATGCGCAAGCATGGCATCGAGCAATTTTTCGTCTGTCAAAGCCGGATTGTCCAACCCCAGTTCAGCATAAGGTGTTCCTTTTTGGCGGATCGCTTCACGCACGGTCAGGCCGGCATCGTTGATGAGCTGGATCAGGATTTCACGCGAGGGCGGATGTTGCAGATACTCGATAACAATCGGTTCTTCCCCACTATTGCGGATCAGGGCGAGCGTATTGCGGGACGTGCCGCAGGCGGGATTGTGATAGATCGTGGTTGTCATGATTAATCCTGAGGTGAGAATGAAGTTGTTGCGGATCGGGGAAGTGCAGTGGCATAAAAGAACAGCACGGCACCAAGGCCGGCTATACCGATCAGCGCCGCGATAGCGCCTGGATAACCGCCTCCCATTGCGTAGAGCAGGGAGGCGGCAAAGGGGCCGGCAGCAAAGGCGATCGTCACGGGCGTAGCCATGGCCCCACTGATGGCTCCATAGGCCTCACGGCCGTAGAGTTCCGCCGGCAATGTTCCTCGGACGATGGTCATTACGCCGTTGCCGACACCGTACATGACGGCAAACAATCCGTAGACGAGTAACCATTTCGCCGGTGCAAACAGCAAAATCAGGGCGACAGGCAACAAGGAAATGGCAACCAGACCAATCTGTCTGATCTTGGCTTTCTTGCCGACGGTGGCTTCCAAAATACGACCTAACACCTGCATGGGGCCGATCATGGCGCCGATACCTGCGGCATAGTAAATGGACATGCCTCTGTCATGAAGAATAGAAATCAAATGCAGCGACATCGCTGAAAACACCAGCGCATTCAATGTAATCGCTGTCGTGAGCAGATAAAAACCAGGATCGCGCAACACCGTTGCCAGGCCGATGCTCTTTGCCGTGCGATTCTTGATCTTTGCCTTGATGCTGGCAGCCCGAGGCAACAAGGCATGGATCGGCAGGCAAATGACGAGATTGGCTATGGCGTAAATCATCCATGTGTCACGCCATCCAAAATGCACCAGGAGCCATTGCGTCAGCGGCCACGACACCGTACTGGCGAAACCGCCGAAGAGCGTGAGCATAGTAATTGCACGCCGAAAATCGGCTTCAAAGATTTGAGTAATGACCGCAAATGCCGGTTGATAAAGCGTAGCGCTCATCGCCACGCCGATGCCTGCCCAGATCACATACAAGCCCGTCACACTATGGACGGTGGAGAGGAGAGCCAGCATCGCCGCAGCCAATACTGTTCCAACACCCATCAACAAACGACCGCCTACGCGATCAATGATGCTGCCGGCGAGTGTCGACAGCAGGCCTGAAATCAGCAGCGCCAGTGAATAGGCGCCGACAATCACTGGCTTGGAGACTTGCAGTTCCGTCTGCATGGGCTGCATCAGTACACCATAGGCGTAGAACATGGATCCCCACCCGACGATTTGCGTCAATCCGAGAGAGGGAATCAACCAGGCTGGCTTATCGATTGTGATGTCCATGTTCAGGTACTCAGGCAGTCAAGCGCAAAGCAAGGGCTGAAAGCGTCACTACCAGAACCGGGATTGTCAGCACGGCGCCGACCCGGAAGTAGTAACCCCAGGAGATCTGAATCTTCTTTGTCGCCAGAACATGCAGCCACAATAATGTCGCCAGGCTGCCGATTGGTGTGATCTTCGGGCCGAGGTCGCTTCCAATGACATTCGCATAAATCATGGCGTCCTTGACCACGCCTTGCGCGGTTGCTGCGTCGATCGATAGCGCTCCGACCAGGACCGTCGGCATATTGTTCATGATCGACGATAGGAAAGCCGTCAGCAGGCCCGTGCCAATGGCTGCACTCCATACGCCGTGTTGGGCGAAGCCATTCAAGATGCCTGTGAGATAGCCTGTCAGGCCTGCATTACGCAGTCCATAGACCACCAGGTACATGCCCAGCGAAAAGAAGACGATCTGCCACGGTGCCCCCTTGATCACTTCGCGTGTGGGGATGATGCGGCTTTTTGCTGCGACAATCAGGAGAATGAGGGCACCGGCTGCAGCGACAGCGCTAATCGGTACTCCCCGTCTTTCAAGCCAGAAAAAGCCAACCAACAGCAGACCGAGAACCCACCAGCCGGCGATGAAAGTAGCGCGGTCATGAATCGCGTCATTTGGTTTTTTGAGCTGGCTGAGGTCGTAGTTGCGGGGGATATCGCGACGAAAATACAAGAACAACACCAGCAGAGTCATGAGCACCGAAACGACATTGACGGGAAGCATGACGGCCGCGTACTGTGAAAATCCGATCTTGAAGAAATCGGCTGAAACGATATTGACGAGATTCGACACGACTAACGGTAAGCTTGCCGTGTCTGCAATAAAACCGGCGGCCATGATGAACGCCAAAGTGGCTTGCGGCGAGAAGCGCAATTCCAGCAGCATGGCGATCACAATCGGAGTCAGGATCAGCGCGGCGCCATCGTTGGCGAACAGCGCAGAGACAGCCGCGCCGAGCAAAATCAATAGGACAAACAACTTGCGCCCGCTGCCTCCGCCCCAGCGTGCAACGTGCAGTGCCGACCATTCGAAGAAGCCGGCTTTATCCAAAAGCAAGCTGATGATAATGATGGCAATGAAGGTGCCAGTTGCATTCCAGACGATGTGCCACACCTCCGGAATATCGGACAATTGAATCACGCCGAACGCCAAAGCGATGAAGGCCCCCGCGGATGCACTCCAGCCGATGCCCAGTCCACGAGGCTGCCAGATAACAAAAACGATAGTCAGCAAGAAGATAGTAAAAGCGATGAACACCTGGTTTTTATCCTTGTTATGTTGGCTGTCTGATGGCACCAAGGGTACTGATGTAGAACGAGGCAGGGTAGAAAGTCAGCAAATCGCAAGACGCAGCCTGTTGATCCGGCTCGGCAGGTGACGTTGCGAGATTGACGAACGGCAGCTTAAGTCAATCCTTCCTTTTCTCGACATGCACTAACGGGTGAGCACACATTTCCTCCGCAGCAGTTTTCCGTCAGAAAGCCGATTAAACCGTTCATGGTGTTGAAGTTGGCCGAGTAGATGACAAAGCGTCCTTCGTGACGAGAGGTCACCAGGCTGGCGTGAGAGAGCTCCTTCATGTGGAAGGACAGCGCGGACGGGGTAACGGATATTTGTTCAGCGATTTTGCTGGCCGCCATGCCTTCCGGACCAGCCTGAACCAGCAAGCGGAAGACCGCGAGACGTGACTCCTGCGCAAGCGCGGCAAGCGCAGCGATTGTTTCCTTGGTATCCATGAT
>Ga0209913_1001081_pt1 | contig 16865 bp, 11 predicted proteins | sample PersoiDNA2013203_FD_185805 | JGI IMG/M metagenome (GOLD analysis project Ga0209913, IMG submission 185805) | Permafrost soil microbial communities from the Arctic, to analyse light accelerated degradation of dissolved organic matter (DOM) -... | ecosystem: Environmental > Terrestrial > Soil >... | reverse complement strand
AAAGGTGGAATCGGTATCGCCGTAAATGACCTGATAGCCCTGCGCCTCGATCAACTCACGCGTGCGATGCATGATCTCGTGGCCGCGCATGGTAATCGACGACGCCAGACGCGCATCAAAGAAGCGGCATCCGGTAGAACCAAGCACGCCATAGAGCGCATTCATGATGATCTTGAGCGCTTGCGACAATGGTTTATTGTGCTCACGCTTGGCGGCTTCGCGACCCTGCCAGATCTGCTCCACGATGGCCGGCAGACTATGCTTGCGGCGCGCAAAGCGAGCGCCGCGAAAACCGGGGATGGAATCGGCATCATCAGGATGCGCCAAGCCCTCGACCAAGCCGACCGGATCAATCAAAAAGGTACGCATGATGGAGGGATACAGACTCTTGTAATCAAGCACCAGCACTGAGTCATACAAGCCCGCTTGCGACTCCATCACAAAACCGCCCGGACTGGCATCACTCGGCGTATCGCCCAGATTAGGTGCGACATAGCCAAGCCGATGCATGTGCGGCATATACAAATGACTGAACGCGGCGACCGAACCACCGTTGCGATCAGCCGGCAAGCCAGTGACGGTGGCGCGTTCGAGCAAGAAACTGAGCAATTCGGTCTTGGCAAAAATGCGCGTGACCAACTCGCAATCCTTGAGGTTGTAAGCCGCCAGCGCCGGTTTGTCTTCGGCGAAACGGCGATCGATTTCGGCCATACGTTGATAAGGATTGTCGATAGATTTGCCCTCGCCGAGCAAGGTCTGCGCCACCGATTCCAGACTGAACGAAGGAAAACTCCAGGTCGCCGAGCGCAAGGCCTCGATACCGTCAATGATCAGACGTCCGGCCGCCGCCGCGAAATAATGCTCCTCCTGAAAACCATGCTCGCGCCATTCCAACGCGCTGCCGTCACGGCCAAACAGCAAAGGAATCTCCAGACGCTGGGCATGCTGCTGCAAGACGCGTAAATCGAATTGCACCAGATTCCAGCCGATGATGGCGTCCGGATCGTGTTGCGCCATCCATCGATTGAGTTGATGCAGCAGCTCGCCCCGGCTGTCGCAATATTCCAGAACAAAATCGAGCTCGCCGGCCTTCCCGTTGGGCGGCCCCAGCATATAAACCTGGCGTTGACCGCAACCTTCCAGCGCAATCGAATACAAATCGCCATGGGCAGTGGTTTCAATATCGAGCGAGACCAGGCGCAACGGCGGCCGGTAGGCTGGCGCCGGCTTGATCTGCGCTTGCAGTAACAGCTTGCCGGGCTTGCCGCTGGCAGAGGGTATCCCGCTGAAGCTGACCGGAGCCGTAATGAAGCGCTCCATCAGGAAGCGTTCGGGCGGGCGGATATCGGCTTCATAGACCGTCACGCCCTGTTCCTTGAGGATTTTTTCCAGCTTCAGCAACTGTCGGTGTTGCCGGCAATACAGCCCCAGCACAGGACGTTGCTGAAAATCGGTCAATTGCAAAGGCCGCAGTTCACACTGACGCTCGTGACGCAAGACGGCCTGCGCCTGTTCGGACTGCTCGGCCGGGATGAAGGCCACCGATTGCTGCAACGGCAGACGGATCAGTTGCGCACCGGCATCGGTGGCCAGCCAGAATTCGACCTCGGTACCAGCGGACGTATCGCGCCAATGCCGCGTGAGGATAAAGCCCTGTTGTTCTTGTTGATTCACGTTACTGCCTTGTGCACACTACCCCAGCCATTGATTCGATTTTTTCGAGTCAGTATAGGGGATTCGGTGCAGTAAGGCGTTAGGCGACGACTAATTCCACATTGGCTTGCGCTTTTGCAGAAAGGCATTGACACCCTCTTGCTGATCGACGCCGTCGAACAGATCCAGGAAAGCTTCTCGCTCCAGCGGCAGGATCCCGGCGGGGGCTTGATGGCGCGCTCCCTGAATCAAGGTCTTGCAGGCTGCCACGCTGGCCGGACTTTGGCGGTCCACCTGTTGTGCCAGCTCCAGTGCGCGCTGGCGTGCTTGCCCCGGTGCCACTACTTCTTCGACCAGACCGATGCGCAAGGCGGTCTCGGCATTGATGCGCTCGCCGCACAGGATCATGCGCTTGGCCCAGCCTTCGCCGACCAGCCAGGGCAGCAACTGCGTGCCGCCGGCACAAGGCAGCAAGCCTACAGCGGCTTCCGGCAAGGCCATCTGTGCCTGACTTTCGGCAATACGGATATCGCAAGCCAGCGCGCATTCCAGACCGCCGCCCATGGCGTAGCCGTTGATGGCGGCAATCGAGACACCGCGAAATGCACTCAGCGTCTCAAATGCCTCACCAAAACGACGCGCCATTTCCAGGGCCTGAGCCTTGTCGCCGTCGGCAAACAGTTTCAGGTCGGCGCCGGCGCAAAAAAACTTGTCGCCGCCACCCGTGATGACCAGGCTGTAAATCGCCGCATTGTTGTTGAGGTCCTGCACCAGGCGTTTGAGGTCAACCAGACTGGCCGCAGTCCAGGTATTGGCCGGTGGATTGGACAAAGTCAGCAGCGCGGTATGGCCGCTGATCTCTAATTGCAGATTGGTATAACTATTCATCGAATATCCTCATTGGAATCGTTGGCCAACAAATGGCGGGCAATGATCACGCGCATGATTTCATTGGTGCCTTCCAGAATCTGGTGCACCCGCACATCGCGGAAATAACGCTCCAGCGGATATTCACGGATGTAGCCGTAACCGCCATGCAGTTGCAGCGCCTCATTGCAGATCTGAAAGCCCAGATCAGTAGCCAGCCGTTTGGCCATGGCGCAATAGGTGGTAGCGTTGGGCGAGCCGGCGTCGAGCTTGCAGGCGGCCAGGCGCACCATCTGGCGCGCAGCCACCAGTTCGGTCTGCATGTCAGCCAGCTTAAACTGCAGCGCCTGAAAATCGGCCAGCGGTCGGTTGAACTGACGGCGTTCCTTCATGTAGGCATGGGCGGCATCGAGTGCAGCCTGAGCCGCACCGACCGAACAGGTGGCGATGTTGATACGGCCGCCATCCAATCCCTTCATGGCGAACTTGAAGCCCTCGCCTTCGGCACCCAGCAAATGGCTGGCCGGCACCTTGACGTTGTCGAAGTTGATGGTACGCGTGGGCTGGCTGTTCCAACCCATTTTGACTTCTTTCTTGCCGTAGTTGATGCCAGACGTATCGGCCGGCACCACAAAGGCGGAGACACCCTTGGCGCCCTCACCGCCGGTACGCGCCATCACCACGAGCACATCGGTTGCGCCGGCACCGGAGATGAAGGCTTTGGAACCGTTGAGAAGGTAATGACCGTCGACCAGACGTGCACTGGTTTTGAGCGAGGCAGCATCAGAACCGGAACCGGGCTCGGTCAGGCAGTAGGAACCGATCTTTTGCCCTGCGGCCAGCGCTTGGCACCAGTGCGCCTTGACTTCGGGCGTGGCCCAGGAGGCAATCATCCAGCTCACCATGTTGTGGATGGTCAGATAAGCGGCCGTGGACGCACAGGCATGCGCCAGCTCTTCAAACACGATGGTGGCATCGAGGCGCGTCAGGCCCAGACCGCCGACCTCCTCTGGCGTATACAAACCACAAAAACCCAATTCACCGGCCTTGGCAATCACGTCCAGCGGAAAATGCGATTCTTCATCCCATCTGGCTGCATGCGGCGCCATCTCGCCGGCGGCAAAGTCACGTGCGCTGGCTTGAAAGGCCAGTTGATCCTGATTCAGTTCGAAATCCATGTTTGTCTCCGATGATGTTATTTCTTCTAGTGAAAGAGAGCTTAGCCCAAAAGACGCCGCCGGGATGTCTTCCCGGCGACATTGCTCAGGCTGCCGCCATGCGTGCGGCCTGCGCCGGATCGCACTGCATGCGAAAACGTGCGAGCAAGGCTTGCTGGCGCTGCTGCAGGTGCTCCAGCGCCGCCGCTTTGACATGACCGTAACCGCGCAGTTGCTCCGGTAAACTGGCAATGTCGATGGCGAGCGCCAGGTTATCGGCACTGAGTTCTTGCAACAAGTACAAGACGGTTTCGCAATAGTTCGCAATCAGTTGCCGTTCACGCTTGCGCTCCTGGCTGTAGCCAAAGATATCAAGCTTGCTGCCACGCAAACCCTTGGCGCGCGCCAGCAGGCGCATTGCCCTCATCATCCAGGCACCATAGCGGCTCTTGACGGGCTGCCCTTGCGCATCTTTTTTGCCAAACAAGGGCGGCGCCAGATGAAAACCAAGGCTGAAGTCGCCCTCGAATTGCTGTGCCAACTGCTCCAGGAAGCGGCCATCGGTATATAAGCGCGCTACTTCGTATTCATCCTTGTAAGCCATCAACTTGGACAAATTGCGCGCCACCGCCATGCTCAGCTTGTCGCCGCACTGCAGTTCAGACTCACAAGCGCGTACCAAGGTGACGAAGCTGGCGAACTGCGCGGCATAGGCGCTGTCCTGATAGTCTGTCAAGAAGGCCACCCGGCGCTTGAGAATCTGCTCCAGCGTTTGCGGCATGTGCAACAGTACCGGCTGAGCCGGTGTTGCAATGGCTTGCACTCGCGCCAGATCGACTGCGGCGCGACGCCCCCACAAAAAACTGCTTTTATTGGCATCAACGGCCACGCCATTCATCTCAATGGCGCGCAGCAAAGCGGCCTCGCTCAACGGCACCGCGCCGCGCTGCCAGGCATAACCGAGCATGAACAGATTGGTGGCGATGGTGTCGCCCATGAGCGCCGTGGCCAGCTGTGTGGCATCGATGAAATCGGCTTGTTGATCGACCGCATCCTGAATCAATACCTTGACCTCGGCCAGCGGAAATTGCCAGTCCGGCTGCTTGGCGAACTGACCCGGCGGCTGTTGATGCAGATTGACCACGGCGCGCGTGCGGCCCGGACGCATCTTGGAAATCGCTTCATGCGAACCCGCCGTCAACATGTCGCACCCCAGAATCAGGTCAGCTTCGCCGGTGGCAATGCGTTGTGCGCGAATAGCCTGCGCCGTGGCGGCAATGCGCACATGAGAGGTCACCGAACCATTCTTTTGCGACATGCCGGTCATGTCCAGTACCGACACACCCTTGCCCTCCAGATGCGCGGCCATGCCCATCAAGGCGCCAATGGTAATGACGCCAGTGCCGCCGATGCCGTTGATGAGGATGTTGAAAGGCATCTCGCAAGTGGGAATGCTTGGCGACGGCAAGAGCCCGAACGCTTCAGCAGCCTCCTGGCGTAAATCACCGGTTTTGGATTGCTTGAGACGGCCACCGCTGACCGTGACAAAGCTAGGACAAAAGCCCTTGGCGCAGGAGTAATCCTTGTTGCAAGACGATTGATCGATCACACGCTTGCGGCCGAACTCGGTTTCCAACGGCAAGATCGCGGTGCAGTTCGATTGCACGCCACAGTCGCCGCAACCTTCGCAGACCGCTGCGTTGATGAACAGGCGCTGGGCGGGATCGGGATATTCACCTTTTTTGCGACGGCGGCGCTTCTCGGCGGCACAAGTCTGGTCGTAAATCAGCACGCTCACACCACTGACTTCGCGCAGCTCACGCTGGACCGCATCCATGTCCTTGCGGTCGTGCAGGCTCACTGTCGTTGGCAGGCCGCTGCGGTCGGCATAACGGCCCAGGTCTTCGGTCACCAGAGCGATGCGCTGTATGCCCTCGGCCGCCATCTGCTGCGCAATCATGGGCACCGAGGTGATACCGTCAATCGGCTGGCCACCGGTCATGGCAACTGCATCGTTATACAGAATCTTGTAGGTCATGTTGACCTTCGCTGCGACTGCAGCGCGAATGGCCAGATAACCGGAGTGAAAATACGTGCCGTCGCCCAGATTGGCAAACACATGCGGCAGTTGTGAGAACGGTGCCTGCCCGATCCAGGGCGCACCTTCACCGCCCATGTGGGTGGTCAGCTTGTTGAATTCCGGATAGATTGCCGTGGCCATTACGTGGCAGCCGATGCCGGCCAGCGCCAAGCTGCCTTCCGGGACCTTGGTTGAGGTGTTGTGCGGACAGCCGGAGCAAAAATAGGCCGGACGCGGTGGCGTGCTGACGGCTTTGCTGAGCACGGCATCCTTGGCGTCCAGAAACGCCAGACGCGCCTTGATCAGGTCGCTGGTATGGAAGCGCGCAATGCGTGCAGCGATCACGCGCGCGATTTGCGCCACCGAAAAATCCGCCTTCGAGGTCAGCAACCATTCACCGCGCGGCGCTACCCATTCGCCTTTTTCGTCGAATTTACCGATGATGCGCGGACGCACATCGTCGCGCCAGTTATAGAGTTGTTCCTTGAGCTGGTATTCGACCATCTGGCGCTTTTCTTCCACCACCAGAATTTCATCGAGTCCCTGCGCAAATGCGCGCACGCCCTCGGGTTCCAGCGGCCAGGGCATGGATACCTTGAACAGTCGCAGACCAATTTCGGCGGCGAAGTGTTCGTCGATCCCCAGTTCGCTGAGCGCCTCCAGCACGTCCAGATAGGATTTGCCGGAAGCGATAATACCCAGACGCGCCTTGGGACTGTCGATCATGACGCGGTTAAGCTGATTGGCGCGCGCGTAAGCCAAGGCTGCATAAATCTTGTAATCCTGCATCAGCGCTTCCTGCTTGCGCGCCTGCACACCCAAGGTATCGGTCGACAGGCGTGCATTGAGGCCGCCGGGCGGCATCACAAAGTCATTCGGCAAACGAATCTGCACGCGAAACGGGTCGGCATCGACCGAAGCGCTCGACTCGACGGTATCGGCCAAGGCCTTGAAACCCACAGTACAACCAGAAAAGCGCGACATGGCCCAGCCGTGCAGACCAAGATCGAGGTATTCCTGGACATTGCAGGGATACAGCATGGGGATCATCGAGGCCGAGAAAATATGGTCAGACTGATGCGGCAGAGTCGATGAATAAGCACCGTGATCATCCCCGGCCACCAGCAGCACACCGCCCTTGGCGGCAGTGCCGGCATGGTTCATGTGCTTGAGTACGTCGCCGCAACGGTCCACGCCCGGGCCTTTGCCATACCACATGGCAAACACCCCCTCCACCTTGGCAGGTCCGATCAGATCAACCTGCTGGGTGCCCCACACTGCCGTGGCGGCCATGTCTTCATTGGTGCCCGGCACAAAGCGCACCTGATGCGCCGCCAGATGCGGCTGCGCCTTCCACAGCGCTTCATCGAGCCCACCCAGGGGCGATCCGCGATAGCCGGAGATGAAACCAGCGGTATCAAGGCCGGCTTGCTGGTCGCGCAGATATTGCAATAAAGGCAAGCGTACCAGCGCCTGGATGCCGGAGAGATAAATGCTGCCACTGGTGGCCGTGTATTTATCGTCCAGACTGACCGCCGCAAGCGGGGCCGAAGTGGTGGGGATAGTCTGTCCTGTCACGTCTGACAGGGCAGGCAATCCAGCAGACTGAGCTGCCGAACGGGTAAGCATGGTGGTCTCCAAAATGTTTATTCAGATATCGTCTGCCATTACCGCACCGGGTACGATGCGTCACTGCCAGACAAGGGACTGTGGTAACAGTCTTCACAACACCCCGTTGACCGGGTTCTGCTGTGACTGAAGTCTATGCGCTCTGGCGCTGCGCAAGGAAATACCGATTGTCGATAGGGCTATAAGTTTTAAATATACCCCGCGATGCGGACCATCGCCTATTCGCCGACGCCCGGCAATCAATGGTAGGATCGATGCGCTCGTGCGGTTTGGCTGAACTGCACGGTACATCCACCCCACCCACCACTACATCACGTTATGAAAACAGTCATCACCGGCATACTCACAGGTATCATCCTTTACTTACTCCTGCCTCTGGTCAGCAGGTTCATCCCGCATCACCATCTGGTGGTTGTGGCGGTTACCGCCGGGCTGATCGCCTGGGCCGTGGCCGCCGTCATGAGCAGAATCTGAACCTGCATCTTGCAGACTGTCTGAACATGCCATCAAAACTCCTGTTTCTTCCCGGCGCTGCCGGCGACGCTCAATTCTGGCAACCGGTCGCCACTGCCTTGAGCGGTCCGGCAGAACAGGTCCGCTATGGCTGGCCCGGGTTCGGCAACAATCCTGCAGATCCCGCCGTACAGGGCCTGGACGATCTGGCGCAACGCGTGGGCACCGACATCGTTCCCGGCACTGCATTGATTGCGCAATCCATGGGCGGCATCGTCGCCATCAAGGCCGCATTGGCGCATGCCGATGCGCTCAGCCATCTGGTGCTTTGCGCCACCTCCGGCGGCATCGATATGCAGGGCCTGCCGCTGCAGGACTGGCGCGGTGCCTTTGCTGCCGCCAATCCGAGGTATCCACGCTGGTTTCTCGACAATCGGGAAGACCTCAGTGACTCGCTGAGCAAGCTACGCATGCCGGTCTTGCTGATCTGGGGCGACTCCGATCCCATCAGTCCGGTCGCTGCCGGGGAACGACTGGCGGCACGCTTGCCCAATGCCCGCCTGCATATCGTGGCAGGCGGTCAACATGACTTCGCCTGGCGCCGCGCCGACCTAGTCGCCCCCTTGATCGAAGCCTTCCTGAGACAGCACTGATCCGGCATTTCAGCCATGCCCCATGACCGGGCGTAACTGTCATCCAGCGGTAACATTAGCACCGTAATATCCGCTCACTTTCTGGCCGAACCCGGCGTAGTCTTAGCGAAAGAGCGTGATGTCCATAGCCTTGTCCCTGCCTGCTGATATTGTCGCGTACCCCTCCGCTGACTCTGCCGCTGCAGCCATGCCCGCAGCGCAAGCGTTCCTGGCGATTCGAGAAGTGAGCAAACGCTTTGGCGCATTTACGGCCCTGGATCAGGTCTCGCTGGACGTGCGGCAGGGCGAAATGGTATGTCTATTGGGCCCCTCCGGCTGCGGCAAGACCACGCTGTTGCGCGTCATCGCCGGTCTGGAACGACAAGACCAGGGCAGCATCCACGCCCATGGCAAAGACATTTCACAACTGCCGCCGCAAGCACGTGACTACGGCATTCTGTTTCAATCCTATGCGCTGTTTCCCAATCTGACCGTAGGGCAAAATGTCGCCTACGGACTCAGTGCGCTAGGCATGCCGCGTACCAAGATGCAGCAACGCGTGAGTGAAATGCTGCAGATGGTCGATTTACCCGACAGCGCCAAAAAATATCCCGGCCAGTTGTCCGGCGGCCAGCAACAACGCGTGGCATTGGCGCGTGCGTTGGCACCGTCGCCGTCGCTCTTGCTGCTCGACGAACCGCTGTCGGCGCTCGATGCTCAGGTACGTGAACACCTGCAACTGGAAATCCGTCGCCTGCAAAAGCAATTCAACATCACCACCCTGATGGTCACGCACGATCAGGAAGAAGCGATGGTGATGGCCGACCGCATCGCCATCATGCAACACGGCCGTATCGTCCAATTCGACACCCCGGAACGCATCTATCGACGTCCGGCCACGCCCTTCGTGGCCGACTTCATCGGGCAAGCCAACTGGTTCGATTATCAACGGCTGTCGCCGCAGCAAGTCAGGGTTGGCGCGCTCACGCTGCAGATCGCGCTGGGTGCACCATCGACTGATAACGGCCGACTCTTCTGTCGGCCCGAAGCCATTGATGTCTTGCCAGCCATCCATGCTGCCAACCGTTTCTGTGCGCGTGTGGTCGATCAGATTTATCTGGGTGACCGATATCGCATGCTGCTCGAGCTCGACGAACTGCCAGGCCAGCGCCTGATGGCTGATGTCACCAGCGAGGTGCGCGCACGCCTGCCTGAAGTCAGCGCCGAGCGGCTGTGGATTGCCCTGCCGCAGCATAGTCTGCAGCTGTTTTCCTGAGTCCGGCATGAACTCTTCCGCAGCAAGGCCTGAGTCGGCCAACCTCGCCGCTGCATCCCTCTTGCCCAAGCGCAATGCCGATGCCATTCTGGCCGGCAGCCTAAAAACGCTCTTGTTGCTGCTACTGCTGTTGGCATTGGTGTTGCCGCTCATTGCCATCCTCAGTCAGGCCCTGCTGGACCATGGCAATTGGGCCGGCAGCGCGCCCTGGGTTCACCTCATCGACAATCCCAACTTCCTGCCCATGGTCGGCCGCAGCCTCGGCGTAGCCGCTGCCACTGCGCTGCTGGTGGTGCCGTTGGCCTATCTGTTCGCCTATGGCCTGCAACGTACACTGGCGCCGTGCAAGAGTCTGTGGCGCGGCATCGCCCTGCTGCCGCTGCTGGCGCCATCGCTGTTGCCCGGGATTGCGCTGATCTATCTGTTCGGCAATCAGGGGCTGTTCAAGGAGTGGATGAACGGCAGCATCTACGGTTTCTGGGGCATCTTGCTGGGCGAGGCCTTCTATACTTTTCCGCATGCCCTGATGATCCTGCTGTCGGCGCTGTCGCTGGCCGATGCGCGCTTGTACGACGCCGCTTCGGCAATGGGCGCAAGCCAATGGAAAACCTTTCGCAGCGTCACGCTACCGGCTACCCGTTACGGCATCTTTGGTGCCTTTTGTCTGGTCTTCACGCTGACCATTACCGACTTCGGCGTGCCAAAAATCGTCGGCGGTGCCTTCAACGTGCTGGCGGTGGAAGCGTACAAGGCCGTGGTTGGTCAGCAGCAGTTTGACCGTGGCGCGCTCATCGGCTTGTTGTTGCTGATTCCTGCGCTATTGACCTTTGGCCTCGACAGCTGGCTACAGCAACGCCAGCGAGCCCAGATGAGCAGTCGCGCCGAAGTGCTGCGGCCGCGCCGTCACTGGCGTCGCGACGGTATCTACACGCTGATTCTGCTACTCATCAGCGCCGCCTTGCTGTTGATGATTGCCGTGGCCATCGGCGCTTCGCTGGTCAAGCTATGGCCGTATAACCTCCAGCTCACGCTGATGCACTACGACTTCGACAATATGGACGGCGGCGGCTGGCTGGCCTACTGGAACAGTCTGCGCCTGGCGTTGGGCACCAGCATCGTCGGCACGGTGGTGATCTTCACCGGCGCCTGGTTAATGGAAAAAACCCGCAGCAGTCCATGGCTGGGCAACACCCTGCGTCTGTTGACCTTCTTGCCGATGGCGGTGCCGGGCCTGGTGCTGGGACTCGGCTTTGTGTTCTTCTTCAACCACCCCGACAATCCGCTGAACTTCCTCTACGGCGGCATGACGATTCTGATCCTGTGCTCGGTGATGCACTTCTACACCAGCGCCCATCTGACGGCCGTGACCGCACTCAAACAGATCGACCCGGAGTTCGAAGCGGCCTCGGCCTCGCTCAAAGTGCCGCTGTGGCGCACCTATCTGCGCATCACGGTACCACTGTGTCTGCCGGCAGCGCTGGAAATACTGCGCTATCTGTTCGTTTCGGCAATGACCACCGTATCGGCAGTGATTTTCCTCTACAGCCCCAACACCGTACTGGCTGCCATTGCCGTACTGAACATGGACGACGCCGGCGACGTCGGTCCGGCAGCGGCCATGTCGACCCTGATTCTGCTGACCTCACTGGTCGTCTCCCTGTTGTTGCATTGGGGACTAGGCTCTTGGGTAAAGCGCACCCAAGCCTGGCGCACCGCAGGTAAGCAGCACTGAAGCGCAATGTACCGGACTCCTCTTTCCACCAACCGAAAGCAACCATGAAAACCACCGTGATTTTTAAACTGCTTGCTACCATTATCGGCACCGGCGCCCTGCTGTCGGCGCACGCGGCCACCACCTTGACTGTCTACACAGCGCTGGAAGCCGATCAGATCAAGGCCTATCAGACCGAGTTTGAAAAAACCAATCCCGATATCGAAATCAAATGGGTGCGCGACTCTACCGGCATCGTCACCGCCAAGCTGATGGCCGAAAAAGCCAATCCCAAGGCAGACGTGATCTGGGGTCTGGCTGCCTCCAGCCTGGCCATTCTTGACAAGGAAGGCATGCTCACGCCTTACGCCCCCAAGAACCTGCCAAGTATCGACGCCAAATACCGCAGCGCCGCCAACCCGCCAGCCTGGGTCGGCATGGACGTCTGGGGTTCGGCAATCTGCTTCAATACCGTCGAAGCACAAAAGCAAGGCTTGCCCAAGCCGACTTCCTGGGCTGACCTGACCAAGCCTATCTATGCCGGCAAGATCGTCATGCCGCATCCGGCCTCCTCCGGCACCGGCTATCTGGACGTCAGCGCCTGGATTCAAATGATGGGTGAAGACAAGGCCTGGGCCTACATGGACGCATTGCACAAGAACATCGGGCAATACACCCACTCCGGCTCCAAGCCATGCAAACAGGCCGCCACCGGCGAATTCCCTATCGGCATCGCCTTTGAATACCGTGCTGTGAAGACCAAGAAAGACGGCGCACCGATTGACATCATCCTGCCATCCGAAGGTCTGGGCTGGGATATCGAAGCCACCGCCATCGTCAAGGGCACCAAGAACCTGGATGCTGCCAAGCGCCTGGCTGATTTCTCCGCCAGCCGTGCCGCCATGGAACAGTATGAAAAGAACTTCGCCGTGGTCGCCGTGCCAGGTATCGCCAAGCCTGATCCACTGCTGCCTGCCGACTACGAAAAGCATCTCTCCAAGAATGACTTCGTCTGGGCCAGCAGCAATCGCGAACGCATCCTGACCGAATGGAGCAAGCGTTACGAAAGCAAGGCCGAGCCGAAATAATCGTTTCTGCCAAAAGCGGCCCGCAGCATGCGCGGCGGGCCGCCCAAGATCTCTTGGCTCAGCCGCACTGTCCAAACAAGCGTTTGAGCCAAGACATTTTGATTAAGCGATGGAGCAAGTATGAGCACCACCCAGATGGACCACGTTGATGTCGCCGTCATCGGCGCCGGCATGCTCGGCCTGGCGCACGCCTTTGCCGCAGTCAAACGCGGCCAGCGCGTCGCTGTGTTTGAACGCACCAGTACCCCGATTGGCGCCTCGATCCGCAATTTCGGTCAGGCGCTGGTGACCGGCCAACCGCCCGGCATCATGCTGGCGCTGGCCCAACAAAGCCGTGAACTGTGGCTGCATCTTGCACAACGCGCCAACTTCAGTGCGCGTGAAGCCGGCACCCTGCTGTTCGCACGCACCGCAGCCGAACAGGCGGTGCTGGAAGAATTCATGATTGTGCGTGCGCGTCAGCACGGCTATGAAGCCTCGCTGCTGTTTGGTACGCAGTTGGATGCCTTGTACGGTGGACGCTTCCGTCATCATCGCGCGGTCCTGCACGGCACCCGCGATTTGCAGCTGTATTCGCGTGAAGCGATTCCCGCGCTAGTGTGCTACCTGCAATCGCAAGGTGTGCAATTCCATTTCAATACGCTGGTCAAGGGTGCCGGCAACGGTCATTTGGAAACCACCGCCGGCAGCTTCCGGGCCGAGCGCACCATTGTCTGCTCCGGGCACGATTACCAGACCCTGTTTGCCGAGCAACTCGGCGCCATGAACCTGAAGGTATGCCGTCTGCAGATGCTGCGCGCAGCGCCACAGGAGCGCTTTGCGCTCACGCATGCCGTGCTGACCGGCTTGTCGTGCACCCATTACGGCGCATTCTCCGACTTGCCCAGCGCCGCCGGCGTGGATGCCGAAATCGAAGCCACCATGCCAGCCCTTAAACGCCACGGCATCCATTTGCTGATCAGCCCGACGCCGTATCAAGAACTGATCATCGGCGATTCGCATTATTACGGCGTTGATGCGCCACCGTTCAACAATGAGGAAATCGACCAATTGCTCATCAACCTGGCCGAGCACACACTGGGCGTCAAACTCAATGTACTGGAACGCTGGCAAGGCGTGTACGGCAGCAAGGGACCGGGGCCGTTCTCAGCGACCGCCATTGATGAACGCACCACGGTGGTGTTGATGCATAGCGGCATCGGCATGAGCGTTGGTCTGGGGCTGGGCGAACGCGTGATAGCGGCGCTCATGGGCGGCACTGCCTTGCCGGATCCGGCCGTTGATCAATACTGACAGGTGGCCGGCTTCAGCGATATGATATGGTGCATAACCGTGGTGCCAAGCAACTACCTCAACTATCATAAAAAAATGGAGCCCATTTGAAGCAACGCACCTCTGGATTATTGACCATGCTGCTCAGCATGGTTCTGATCACTGCCCATGCCGCATCACCAAATCCACCAGCCGCCACCATCGAAAATTCGATAGGCATGACCATGGTCTTGATCCCTGCAGGCCAATTCATGATGGGGACCGAAGAATCTGTGGCAGCGCTCAAAGCCGCCTACCCCGATTACGAAGAAAAGCGCCTGCAAGATCTTGACGACGAGCGGCCGCTACACAAGGTCAACATCACACGGCCGTTTTATATTGGCAAGACGCTGGTAACAGTAGGCCAGTTTGCCAAATTCATCGCCGAATCCGGCTATGTCCCCGAATCGATTCGCGACAAAACCGGCGGCTATGGCTACAACCCCAACTATGACCCGCAAAAGACCGAGCGCAAAGATGCCTTCGAGGGGCGCGATCCGAAGTACAGCTGGCGCAATCCAGGCTTTCCTCAGGGCGATGATCATCCGGTCCTGAATGTCTCCTGGAACGATGCCGTCGCCCTTGCCGACTGGTTGAGCAAAAAAGAACATGCGCACTATCGCCTGCCGACCGAGGCCGAGTGGGAATATTCCTGTCGCGCCGGCACCCAGACCCGTTATCCCAATGGTGATGCACCGGAAGGCTTGAGTCGCATCGCCAATACCTTCGACGCCGATGCTGCCCCCAACTGGCCGCAATTTGCCAGCCACGCACTCAAGAGCCACGATGGCTTTGCCTTTACGTCGCCGGTAGGCAGTTTCCCGGCCAATGGTTTCGGGCTCTACGATATGGTGGGCAATGCCTGGGAATGGACCTCAGATTGGTATGGTGAAGAGACCTACGCCCATTCCCCGCTGGCTGATCCGCAAGGTGCGCCAGATGGCGAAGTGAAGGTGCGCCGCGGCGGATCATGGCATACCTGGTCGCTCTACGCGCGTTGCGCTTTCCGCAATTGGAATACGACAACCACGCGCTACACCTTGGTGGGTATGCGCTTGGTCAGGGATGCAGAAGCAAGCAGCGCACCTTGAGTCTCATTGTCCTGCAGCCACAGTCTAGGTGCCGGCAAGCGCCGCTAGTCGAGTAACCTTATCACTCACGTGCCAATGCCACCGCATGCTGCCAGCGTCCGCTGCGGCACAACTCATCGGTCACCTCCAGCACCAGCCGTTCAACGGCGGCTGCGGCATTGGTAAGCGGAATATTTTTGGAAGCACACAAGGCCAGCGTACGCGACATGGGCTCGCCGCTAATGGGCAGCGCCACCATGTCGCCACGTTCGATATCGGCCAGCAAAGGCGCCACCGGCAAGATGGTCGCGCCGATGTCGGCCAGGATGGCCGATTTCAGAATAGCCACCGAATTGATCTCGATGACGTTATCGAGCGACATCCCCTGCGCGCGCACCCGATTTTCAATACGCGGGCGCACACCGTGCTGCAAGCCCGGCAGGATCAGCGGCGCCTTGATGGCCTTGGCAAGCGACACCGATTTGCTGCGCCCAGTGCCGTACTGAGAGTCGCGGCGGGTGATGTACATCATCTGTTCTTCCACCATAGGCGTGCTGGCGAAGGCCGATAGCTGACCATCGTCAAACAGGATGGCAAGGTTGATGCGGCCGGAGCGCAATTGCACGATCAGGTTGCCGGTCAGTTCTTCGGTCAACAGCAAGGTGATTTCGGGGTAACTGGCGCGCACAGCGGTCAGCAGCGGCAGCGCCAGCGCGCCCGAGACGCTTTGTGGAATACCAAGAGCAACACTGCCGGAAGGTTTGTCGTTGGATTGGGCCACGGCCGATTTGGCGTCGGCGACTTGTTTGAGGATGGCTTGGGCGTGCTCGTAGAAGGTTTTTCCGGCATCGGTGGCGATCACGCCTTGTGCGGAGCGATGCAGCAATTGTGCTGCCAGCTCTTCTTCCAGCTGGCGGATCTGCTGGGTCAGCGCCGGCTGGGCAATATGCAGCACGCGCGCTGCGCGCGACAAGGAACCGTGGTCAACGATGGCGACGAAATATCTGAGTTGGCGCAATTCCATGCAGGCGGTTCCGATTCGGTTCGGGATGGAGGAGCGGCTATTTTAAGGGGCTTCGCGGCGGTTGGGGGAATGCTGTTTTTTGCTCAGCGGCGGGTGCGGCCGCTGAGATGGGCGACGTGGTGGGAAATTATTGATCGCGCCGCCGGTTGAGCGTGGCAATCCGGTCATCTGACATGCGACGCAGCAACGTCGCTGCTGCCAGCGAGAGGCGCAGCAGATTGGCGCTGTCGGTTGTGCCTATGGCTGGCGCGATTGCCTGCTCGGGCTCGGCATCGAGGTTCGTTTCGCGCACCAACTCACTGCTGTAAATGAGTTGCAGGCAGCTGACCATGCCTGCGGTGATATCGCGTGTGAGTTCGATGAAATCGGCGTTGCAGGCGTTTTTTCCGGGGCCGGAAATCCAGTGGAAATCTTCGTGACTTGGGGAAATGGGGTTTTGGTCAGGCGTGTTGGTGCTGGGCATGAGAGCCTCCGTAGGTAGTGGTTAAACCGTGCCCCGCTGCTAAACGGGGTGGGCGGCAAATGACAGGGTTAGCAGACCGGTACCTACAGCAACCGGCAGGCCGAAGCCTCCCCGACACCGCCGCCCAAAGAAGGCGCAACGAAGGGAATCGCACATAAAAAAACGGCATGGCGCCGTTAGTGCGCTGTAGGTAGTCTGAGCTGCTAAACCCGGCCCCCTCTTTCTCGGGGGCACGAGAAGTATGCGTGCGATGCAATGAGCGCGTCAAGTACCCTACTTGCTTGGGTTGCTGATGATTTGTGTTCTTCGGACGAAAGTGCGTTGCCGGGGGTAGCCCGGCAGCTACTCACTTTTCTTGCTTCGCCAAGAAAAGTAAGCAAAAGAAGGCGACCGCAAAAGCCCGGCCCCTGCGGGGTTCCCAGTGATGTGCAGTGAAAAATGGGAGCGACGC
>Ga0209913_1001080_pt1 | contig 16888 bp, 20 predicted proteins | sample PersoiDNA2013203_FD_185805 | JGI IMG/M metagenome (GOLD analysis project Ga0209913, IMG submission 185805) | Permafrost soil microbial communities from the Arctic, to analyse light accelerated degradation of dissolved organic matter (DOM) -... | ecosystem: Environmental > Terrestrial > Soil >... | reverse complement strand
GATCGCCTGCAAATCAATGCGCAGAACTGCGTGCATTGCAAAACCTGCGACATCAAGGACCCGACGCAAAACATCGTGTGGGTGACACCCGAAGGCGGCGGCGGGCCGAATTATTCGAATATGTAATGCGTGACGCTGCGTCAGCGCTCAAAAGCGTTGGGCGCTGAACGGCGCCAGGTCGATTTCGGGCGCTTGCCGCGCCAGCAGCTGGGCCACCAGGCGACCGGTTTTTGCCGAGGTGCCCAGGCCGATATGTCCATGGCCGAAGGCGTGGATGATGTCGGCGCTGCGGCTTGACGGACCGATGCAGGGCAAGCCGTCCGGCATGCTGGGGCGCCGGCCCAGCCAGTAGCGGATGCGGCTGGCCGGCATGTCGCGCGGCAACCCGGGAAACAATTGCAGCGCCAGGTCGCGCATGATTTCTGCCCGGCGCCAGTCCGGTGCGGCGTCGAAAGAGGCGATCTCGACCTGGCCGGCCACGCGCAGGCCCAGCTCGGTCTGGGTGGCGATGACCTTGCGGTCCATGATCATCATCGGCGTACGCGGACGTGCTTCCGGATCCGCCACCATGGCGTGATAACCGCGTTCGGTTTCCAGCGGCACCTTGTCGCCGGCTAGCGCGGCCAGCATTTTCGATTGAGCGCCGGCGGCAATCACGGCGGCATCGCAGACGATCTCACCGTCGACCGTGCGCACCGCGGCCAGACGATCGCCGTCGAACCGAAAACCGCTGGCGCTGGTGGCCGTCAGACGCGCGCCGCGTGTGCAGGCATGTTGCACCAGGGCGGCGATGTAGGCGCCCGGATTGCGGCAATGCCCGGCTTCGCCGATGAACACGCCGAAGCCATAAGCCGGATCCAGATCCGGCTCACGCCTATGCAATTCTTCTGCCGACAACTCTTGCCAGGTAATGCCAAACGCGCGACGAATACGCCAGCCGCGTGCATCGCTGTCGAAATGCCGGCGCGAGCGGTACACGTGCAGCAAGCCGCTGAGTTCAATCAAGCCGCCGACGCCGGCCTGCGTGGCGATCTGTTGGTGCAACGGTGCAGCGCCCGCCAGCAGGGTGCGCAATGCGTTCGCCGCCACGGTGATGCGCGCCTCGGTCGAGCCGGCGATCAGGTAGCGCAGCAGCCATGACAAGGTGCGCGGCAGGTAGCGCCAGCGGATCGATAACGGCCCCAGGGGATCCATCAAAAATCCCGGCACCTTCTTCCAGACGCCAGGCTCCGACGGCGGCAGGATCGAGTGGGAAGACAACCATCCGGCATTGCCGTAACTCGAAGCGTGCTCGCCGCCCGGTGGACCGGGATCAACAATACTGACTTGCCAGCCCTGGTCCAGCGCATGCAGCGCACTCATGGCGCCAATCGCGCCGGCGCCGATGATGACGACGTGGCGCGGCGTGGAGGTCGTGGAGGAAAACGGCATGTCGCTGCCGGGAAGAACGGAAGATGGCGGGATGGAAGTCATGAGATGTAATCGTTTTTTTCGCTGAAGATGCAGTCGACCTGATGGAAGAACCAGGGACATATCTTACCGCGAGAGAACGATGTACTGCGTGGTGGCGGCGCCTGTGCGGCGCCACGCCATCTTGCTACAGCGGGAATGGGAATATCGGTTCCGTCACCGCGATCAGCAACATCGTTCCCATGACCAGCATGAGACTGATGCCGGCAACGACGCTCAAGATGATTTCCTGGAGGTATTTCATGTCAGTCCTTACTTGAAGTCTGTATTTCATTGAGCCGGTAGCGCAGCTTATGACGCGCCTACCTGCTCAAATCCTGGTTTGCAATTACCCACAGGACTGCTGCAAACAATCCCGCCGTGAATACCGCCAGCACATGCAAGAGCCAATCGAAAGTCATCATGCTCTTCCTCGCATCTGATCGACACGGCGCCATGGCGTCGACAGACGCACTGACCCGTGCATGCAAACCAGTATAAAAAGAAGCCTTGCAGAAGTTCGTCAGCGCCAGGTAAAGCCGTGCAAATATCTGCAAAGAAGCGCCCGTTCAGGGAGCGGCGCGATCATGCTGCACCCATGCCGCATGGCGCTTGTGTACAGATGAAATGTTTGCAGCAATCGCCTGCGCCGGTGCGTGGCCATACCGGCAATAGATGTCGTCGATGACAATAAAATATGCAGGATTATTTACAAAGCTGCACATTTATTGCTGCGACTCTTAACATCGCGATAAGGAAACGAAAAAATTTCATCTGTTTTGCACACATACGTCCATGCTCGACAGCCGCTTCGTGCTACGATTTTGTAATTAAAGGGAGAACTACAGAATGCCTGACGGTCACGATTGCGTGGAACTGCCGACCATCATCAACAATGTTGAGTATTTGCTTCAAAGCCGCACGGTAGCGGCTACAGACGGAGAGCAGCACAGCGAGTATCGCGTACTGCTGGATGGCGTGGTGGTCAAGTCATGGACGCCTGGCGACATCCGCGCTTACTTCTCGATCCCCGGATAAGCGACCGCTGCCATGCGAGTGCATGGCAGTGTGATCAGTTGGCCATATTGGCGCGTCGCGCCAAAATCTTCTCGATTTTTTCTTTCAGGGTCGCCGCGTTGAAGGGCTTGACAATATAACCGTCGGCGCCGGCTTGCGCCGCCTCGACAATATTTTCCTTCTTTGCTTCGGCCGTAATCATCAGCACCGGCAAATGCGCCAGCGATGGTGTGGCGCGAATTTTCTTGAGCAAGGCCAAGCCGTCCATGACCGGCATGTTCCAGTCGGTCAGCACGAAAGTAATGGCAGCCGCGCCGGACTCCAGCACCTTCATCGCCGCCGAGCCGTCTTCGGCTTCCGCCATCTTGGTGAATTCCAGCTCTTTGAGCAAACCGGTAACGATGCGCCTCATCGTGGAAAAATCATCCACTACCAGGAAATATTGATCATCTGCCATGTTAGGTAATTGGTAATGTGCGAGGTTAGAGAGCGAATATCTATATTTTTAATAGTTGCCAGTTTAAAACATTTCTAACAATTTCAATACTTTGCCTAATTAATTCTTTTATTTATATTTAATCTGAATTGAAAAATTTCAATTATAAAATCGCAAAAAACGAAATTTTACGCGTCCGTAACGGAAAGACATTGATAGTCGGGCAGATGTTCAATAAATGCATGAGCCGCTTTGCGACGGCGTGAAGAAGGGGAATGTGCAAGGAAAAGCGCCCTCCCGCTCCCGGAGCGGAAGCGTGCAGGCCATGCAGCAACAGGAATTACTTCTTCAGCAACTCAAGCGCGTCTTCAGCCACACTGCGCAAATTGGTGATCGTGGCGTTCAGGTCAGCCAGTTCACGCGCAGTGGGAGGCTCATCCATGCCGCCCTTGACCAGCGATGCCTTGATAATCGTTGCCGCCATGTGCCAGGCTGCACGATTATGCGCATTGATCAACTCTCTGCGGATCCGCTCCAGCTCCGCTTTCTTTATCTTGTCCATCGATATCTTTTAGCTCGTCGGTTATTCGAATCTTACCGCTGCCCGAACTTCGAAAAATTTCCACATGAAAATGTACCACGAAGCCCTTGAAGCATACTATGCAACAATTCTTTCAAGCTTGTGACTCGCATTCCTTACGGTATATTGACGCTCCGCAACAAACATTACACCTTATTTCTCCGCCGAAACGCATAATTTCGCATCTTGATAAGAATTTCTTACGTGGACCTGATCCCTATCAATTTATTCCAGGCATCGGCAGCGTCAAGTTGATGCGCCGGGCCGGAGCGGAAATCCATACTCACCAGCCCGCGGCCAGTTCGCGTGTCAACTCGGCCGCCGGAACCTCTTTGCAACCGCGTGCATTCTGTCCCGACCAGAGCGGAGAAAAATCGCCGCTGCCCTGCGCTTCAGCCTTGCTACGCAGCGGTGCAATCGCCGAGGTGGCCAGCGGAAACGCCGGTGCGGCGGGGCTCAGCGAACCCAGTTCCCGCATGAGGCGATTGACGATACCGCGCGCCGGGCCACCGGTAAACAAGGTGGTCAAGGCAGTGTGTTCCACGGCATCGCTTTTCAACACCGCGCGATGGATCGCGCTGGTTGTCGCTTCCGGCGTCAGCATGTAGGCCGTGCCGATTTGCACGCCGGCGGCGCCCAGCAATTTGGCGGCCGCCACGCCTTTGGCATCGACGATGCCGCCGGTCGCAATCACGGGAACATTCACCGCCCGCACGATCTGCGGCAGCAAGGCAAAGGTGCCGAGCTGAGTCGAAATATCGTGCGACAGGAAAAACCCGCGGTGGCCACCGGCTTCCAGACCTTGCGCGATGATGGCGTCCACCCCCTGCTGTTCCAGCCAGCGTGCTTCAGCGACGGTAGTCGCCGTCGACAACACCTTGCCGCCCCAGCTGCGCACGCGCGCCAGCAAGTCGGCGCCAGGCAAGCCGAAATGAAAACTGACTACGGCCGGCTTGAATTCGCTGAGCAAGTCGGCGGCCTCGGCGGAAAACGGCGAGCGGCCCGGACCGGTGGCAATGGTGTCGGCATCGATGCCGAATTCACGGTAATACGGCGCCAGCGCGGTGCGCCAGGCGGCTTCGCGCGCGGCATCGGGAGTCGGCGGAATGTGGGCGAAAAAGTTGACGTTATAGGGCTTGTCGGTGCCGGCACGAATCTGCTTGAGCTCCTTGCGCAAGACTTCGGGTGTCAACATGGCGCAGGGCAAGGAACCCAGGCCGCCCGCATTGGACACCGCCGTCACCAGGGCATGGCCTTGCACACCTGCCATCGGCGCCTGGATCAGGGGTAGCTCGATGCCCAACAGTTTTTGCAACGATTGCATATCTTCTCCGGTCTATTCTTCGAGTAGTACACCATGATCATGACGGCAAACGCATCCGGACGCCCGGGTGCACTGGATGAAAGTTTTTTGCCGTCACTTCCAATACGTATTCGAAAGGCAAGTATATCGGGGAGTGAAATTTACTGTTGGATGTTACCGATCCTTACTTTCTGCTTCGACTTGCGACCTTGCTCATAATTTACAATTGCGGCATCGTCTTACTTCTTACCCTCAGGAGATTCCAGGCATGCGCCGCTTGCTTCCGCCGTTATCCGTTTCCGCTTTGCTGATTACCGGCGTCGCCGCCCTCGCCGGCTGCTCGACGTCCAAACCCTCGTTCTATCACCAGGAAGATTTCAGCGAAACCGACACCTATTCGCGTAGCTTCAGCGCCAGCGACAATGCAGTCTGCGAAGCCGCACGCCGGGCCTTGCTGGGCCAGGGCTATATCATCAGCAAGGCGCAAACCAACATCGTCGACGGCACCAAGAGCTTCCAACCCGATGCCGAGCAGCACGTGGAGATCGCCTTCCACATCGTCTGCGCACCCAACGGCAAGGCCGATCACAATGCTTCGCTGTTTGTCAGCGCCACCCAGGATCGCTATGCACTGAAGAAGACCAATAATTCGGCCAGCCTGGGCGTGGGCATACTGGGCTCGGTATCAATGCCGTTCGGCTCCAGCGACGATTCCCTGGTGCGGGTGGCGAGTGAAACCATACGTTCCGGCCATTTCTATGATCGCTTCTTCGGCGCAGTGGAGCGGTATCTGGCGCCCGGCGAAGACGACGCCGCCAAAGCCAGCAAAACCGAACTCGACGGCCCGGTCGCCGAGCCACAAAAAAAGGAGTCCAAATAGGACTCCTTCGTGTGACTTATCACTTGCTGCCTGATTTTGAGGCGGAATAACTTAGTTGAATCAAATCAATCGCTTAGCGACTTCCACCAGACTTGCTCACAAACTTACCCACAGTTTTTGTGGGTAACTGTGGGTAAGTTTCCCGCAGTTACCGCACGGTCCTTCTCTCAACCTACCAACGACGGTCGTTGTAGCGACCATCATGATGGCGATAGCCGTGGTGGCGGTAATAACCGGGGCCATAACCATAGCCCCGGCGATAGTAGACGTCGCGTTCAACGTAGACCGGCGCCGGCGCCATATACACAGGAGCCGGACGCACATAGACCGGCGGTGGCGGCGCATAAACCGGAGCCGGCGCGTAATATACCGGTGGTGGTGGCGCGTACACGGGCACACCGATATTGATGCCGACGCCGACATGCGCGGCCATGGCCGGTGCCGCAAAAAGGCTTGCGGCGAGGACGCCGACAGAGACGATGGTGGCGGAAAACAGGGATTTTTTCACGATGGCTCCTTGGGTGCATCTGAAGATGCTTTGCTTGCTACATGCTCGTTAAATCGTTGACTCTATTTAAATCCAATTCGAGCTCCGTAACCAGTCAGCGCCCGGTAAGCCTTGTAACCAGATGTTGCAAATCCCTGACCTTATCCTGCATCTGCGCAGTTTTGGTTAAGCCGGGCGAAAAAAAACGGACATCGCCGCAGCAATATCCGTTGTTGCTTGAAAGCCCACGGCTAAGAATCAGGCCGCATTCAATACCGGCACATTGTTAAGCGCAGCGGCGATGCGCGCCACCTTGGCGACGGTATCGGCGCAGGCGCGCGCCGCTTCCTGGCCCTTGACCACGAAATGCTCGTGGAAGAATTGCTGGTGTTCGCTGTGCGAATGGAAATGATGCGGCGTGAGCACCACCGAGAACACCGGTACTTCGGTTTCCAGTTGCACACTCATGAGCGAATTGATCACTGCTTGTGCGACAAAGTCATGGCGATAGATGCCGCCGTCGACGACCAGGCCGGCGGCAACGATGCCGGCGTACTTGCCGCTCTTGGCGAGCAGCTTGGCATGCAGCGGAATTTCAAACGCGCCCGGGACTTCAAAAAAGTCGATCCCGGATTCGGCAAAACCGAGCTTGGCCATTTCAGCAATGAAGGAAATGCGGCTTTGATCGACGATGTCTTTGTGCCAGGATGCCTGGATGAAGGCGATGCGTTGGTGGACGCCGGCGGCATGATTGGTTTGGTTTGCTACATGTTGCATTTGTTCAGGACTCCTGTTTGTTGAATAAAAACAGGGCGCATGGGAACAGGCAGGCGCATGCAGGTGTGCATGGGCGCGACAAGGTTTCCCGTTCTCTTTCATCCGGACTATGACCGTCGGCCCCGGGATCTCACCAGGTCTGCTGACCTTGACGGACAGGCGTCCGCCAAGCGCTCGCGGGCTCGCTGCAATAACATGGAAAATCAGGCCATTGCAGCATTACCGCCGGTGGGGATTTTCACCCCGCCCCGAGAACATCGTGGACAAACAACTTCGCATCACTACGCAGTTTTTCGCCACACAGAAATTTATCACGATTGCGAAAATGCTGCAGAGCACACCACGATTTCAAGACGCGCTTAGCAATGATCGCGCCGTCGCAAGAACCTCAGCCCTCCGCTCGCAGCAAGACCTTGATCGTGGCCAATAAAGCGCCGGGCATGCGCGCCGCACAATGCCACGACATCGATGCAGCCAAGCACGTCAGCAAGAGCGACAACACACAAATCACCACCTCGGGCGAACGCGTGCCGGGCCCGGAAGGAACGGTTGAAGCAGAGATAATCCGTACGCCATTGCTGAGCGACAGAGACTTGTTGATACGCCCCAAGGATCATCCGCTTGCCAAGAAAAAACGCGTGACGTGGAAGGATTTGGAAGATTACCGGTTCATTTCACAGACCCGGTATTTCACCGCACGGCTTGTGCTTGACTTGAACATGTGGTCGAACAAGCGAATGCTGAAGCCAGTCCATGACGTGTCTTACGTGACCACTACACTGGTCATGGTCGCTGCCAATATCGGTATTGCAGCTTGTCCCTCTTACGCAGCGCCCCGGGCACGAGCATGCCAGTTGGAGAGGAGGCCAATTTACGATCCGGAATTCATCCTCGACGTATGCATCTTCACGACACGCGGAACGTCCTTGTCTCCTGCTGCCGAGAGCTTTATCAGCTTTCGGCACCGGTTTGTCGAGAAAAAATAACTCGGGATGGTCGCTGTTACAAGCCGGCCATCCCGACTTCCATCAGGTGCGGGCGCCATTCTGCAGCGACGCGATGCGCGACTCCAGCGGCGGATGACTCGAGAACAAACCCATCCACGATTCACGGCCGGAAATGCCGGAGGCCTGCAAGTTCTGCGGCAAGCCGTCCGCCTGCATGCCGCCTAAGCGGCGCAGCGCACCGATCATCGGCGTCGGCGACCCCATCAGCTTCGCGGCGCCGGCGTCGGCACGGTATTCGCGCTGGCGTGAAAAGTACATGACGATCACGCTGGCGAGGATGCCGAAAACGATTTCACAGACCACTACCGTGACCATATAGCCGATGCCGGGACCGGATTGCTGCTCGTTATTGCGACGCAGGAACGAATCGACGAAGTAGCCGACGATACGCGCCAGGAACATGACGAAAGTATTGACCACGCCCTGGATCAACGTCAACGTGACCATGTCGCCATTGGCAATGTGTGCGACTTCGTGTGCCAGTACCGCTTCAACCTCGTCCCGGGTCATGCCCTGCAACAGACCGGTCGACACCGCCACCAACGAATTGCTCTTGCTGGCGCCGGTGGCGAAGGCATTCGGCGGACCGTCGTAGACGGCGACTTCCGGCATGGACAGACCGGCGCGCGTGGCCAGGCGACGGACGGTATCGACCAACCACATTTCAGTGGAGTTTTGCGGCTGTTCGATCACGCGTGCGCCAGTCGACCATTTGGCCATGGTCTTCGACAGCAGCAAGGAAATGAATGAACCGCCGAAGCCGATCAGCCCGCAAAACGCCAGCAGCATGCCGAAGTTGAGGCCGTTGGCCGTCATGTAGCGATTGATGCCGAGGATGCTGGCGGTCACGCTCAGGACCAGCATCACGGCAAGATTGGTGACAAGAAAAAGAATGACGCGTTTCATGGTGCTTCCCAGATAAGAAGTTGTGCGTGGATGCATGCACCGCCGCCGACGACGACAAGGTGCACACAACGCAAGAGACGAATGGAGAGGAGACGACGGGAGACCCGTCAGGAGGCTCAGGCGAGCGGTGGCGGCCGTTGCAAATCAAGGAACGCGGAGCTGCCGTCGTTCACGTGGGGATACAAATGAGGAAACGACTGCCAGTCCAGCGGCAAGGTGGCCAAGGGCGCCGGCAAGGTCTGATCTTCCAGGTCGCCCTGGAGTTGCGTGGAATCCGGTGATCCGCCGCTGTCGCCGTCGCTATCGGCTGCGATGTGCAGCGCCGCTACGTCGATGGCACACACGATCGTGGGGGGCGCGCCGAAATCCTTGGCGACAGGTTCGAGCACACCTGCAAATAATTGCAAGGGAAACAGGAATGCCAGCAGCAAAAAGCAGAATCGGCGCATGAGCGAGGCGGTGAATACAGCGAAATACATCAAGGAACGCATTATACGCAAGATCGGCAAGCCACAAAGTTATCCACAGAAAATGTGATCAAGCCTGTTGATAACTTGTTTATGACAATGCGCAAGCCGCATCCGTTCAGGCTTGCACGCGATTGTTTATGATCCAGGCAAAAACTGCTCAAATGCCGGTCATGACCTGATTGCGGCCCTGCTTCTTGGCGCGGTACAGGGCGTGGTCGGCGCTGTGCAACAGCGTCTGGCCGTCGCTGCCCTGATCCGGCGTTTGAGTGCAGACGCCGATGCTGATGGTCATGTGTCCGCCGGTCTGGGACATATCGTGTGTGATGTCCAGTGCGTTGACGCTGGAGCGCAGGCGTTCGGCAAAACGCTCGGCCTGGGCTTCGGTAAAACCGGGAATCAGCATGATGAATTCTTCGCCGCCGTAGCGCGCACAGATATCGTTGGGACGGCGCATTTGCGCACGCAAGGTATTGGCCACCAGCCGTAGCGCCTTGTCGCCTTCAGCATGGCCGTAATGGTCGTTGTATTGCTTGAAGTAATCGATATCGATCATGAACAGCGAGAGGCTGCTGCGGTTGCGTTTGGCGGCGCGCAAAGCCAGCGCATAGCTTTCATCGAAGAAGCGCCGATTGTAGATGCCGGTCAGGCCGTCGGTGATGGCCTCGCGTTTAAGCGCATCGGAATGCGACATCAGCATTTTTTCGCGCTTGACCGAGGTGCTCGAATCGCTGATCTGGATCAGGCAGGTTTGCCCGCCGTCGCCCGATTGCAGCGGCGTCATGATGATCGACTGATGCATGCGCAGCGGCTCCGCGCTCTTATCCTGCTCGACGAACAGCGGCAGCGGTGAGCGGTGAAAGGCGCTCGACAGGATCGCCGGCAAGCCGTAGCCAATGGCACTGTTGAGCGCGCGCAAAAAACCGGGCGTCAACTGTTCGCCGAACAGCGCGATGATATTTTGCTGCAGGGCCTGCTCGCGGGCGATGCGGCTGTGTCGGCTCATCCAGTTGTTCCAGAGCTGAATCCGCAATTCATGATCGACCACAATGAGTCCCAGGTTGACGTTATTGACAACCTCGTCAGTGGAAAAACCAAGTGGACCTGGGCTGCTCATGGACCTACCAATCAAAGGATATTGTTCAAATACTGCTGAATATGCGAAATCAGCTTGCTCAGCGAGGTTGAACTGAGCAAGAAAATCAAATGGCCTTCGGTGTGGTGCTTTTCCAGCACGAGGTCGACGTGCAGCACCAGGATGTAGCTATCATCATTGCCCTGCTCGGCCAGCCGCGCGGCGATTTCCTCGGGCGACGACATGGCGTAGGTCGGCAGCGAGCTGCTGAGGCTGATATTGAGCATGTCGGCCATGGCCGACAAACAGGCGTTCAAGATGATGTTGCCGAGTTCGCACATGGCCTCTTGCTCGAACTCGGCCAGGTCTTCAATGCTCATCTGCGAGCCCATCATGTCGCGCACGATTTCCAGCGCGTAGTTCTCGGTGAACAGCAACACCGCCTCGGCGTCGAACGGGCCGGTGAACAACTGGCTGACGGTGGCGAACTTATTGTCCTTGAGCGTGAGCACCCGATCGTTGACCTCGGCAGCCTTGAGGATCTCGATCGACGGCACCGACAGCAGCACTTCTTCGCTGACGATTTCACTCAGGCTCAGCGCGGCGCGACCGGCGCCGACATTGAAGACTTCGGTCAGCGCATCCAGTTCGATCTCGGAAAGTAGCTTCACGCCGCCCCCGTGAAATGGCCGATGGCCTGGGCAATCGACTTTTCCGTCACCGGCTTGGCGACAAACAGCGCGCCCAGTTGCTGCGCACGCGACTGCACCGCCTCTTGGATATTGGCCGAAAAAATCACCACGCGCAGCGCCGGATATTTGGCCAGGATGATCTCGGCGGCATCCGTGCCGAGCATGCCCGGCATATTGATGTCCATGGTGCAGTAGTCGGGCGGGTCTGCATCCAGCATGACCAGCGCCTCATTGCCGCTGGCCGCTTCCTGAATCTGCCAGTCGGCATGCGCCGCCAGGATGTGCGCCTTGATGACCATGCGCGACACTTTGCTGTCGTCCACGATCAACACTTTTTTCGGAGTGATGTTTGGAGGCATGGGGGCCGTATCATTAGTGTTATAAATTTAATAAATATTGTCTTTTTTTCTACATATTACTATTTTTAACACTCGTATTTTTTAAGTGTTACAGAAAAACAGGCAAAATCAACCTGCATTTTTATGCAGAAATCTTGCGCTAAAACAATGACTTGACGCAATTTTCATACTGACGCCCGGCAAGCCGCCAAACGCGTCCGCCGCGCGCGCAACGGACGTAAAAAAAGGAAGCGCGAACGCTTCCTTTTCTTCCACTTTTCCTGCGGCAATGTGGAGCTTGCGCAACAGCCGGCGCTCCTAGCCTACATTTGCAGCGTCAACACCTCGCCGAAGGCAATCGCATGCGCGTTGATCGCAGCATGCTCGGCCATCTTCGGCACCGACAGATTCAACGCGCGCGCCTGCAACATGCGGATCGTGCCGGCATGGCAAACGATGATGGCCTGGCCATGTCCGCGCGCCAGCAGATCGGTGCAGAAGGCGTCGATACGCTGCGCTACATGCAAGACATTCTCGCCGCCGCCCGGACGATAGCCCACCACATCAGCCGCCCACAAGTCGATTTCGGCGCGCGGCAAGTCTTCCCAGGCGCGCTGTTCCCAAGTACCGAAGTGCATTTCCATCAAGCGCGGATCGTAGCGCACCGGGCCGGCGCTGAGCGCAGCCGCCAGCGGCTCGGCCAGAAAAACGCAGCGCTGCAGCGGACTGGAATACAGCGGCGCATGGGGCGGCAGGCTGGCGCTGACCTGATCGAGCACCTTGCGACATTCTTCTTCCGTGACGGCGAGATCGCTACTGCCATAGCAAAGGCCCTTGTCGATGACGGGCTGAGGATGGCGTATGAGATGCAGCAACATGGTGAACCTTTCTTTCTATGAATACGATACCGCAGCCAGCAGGCCCAGGTAAATCGCAACTTCGCTGAGTTGTTGTAAAGCGCCGAGACAATCGCCGGTATAACCGCCGATGTGACGCTGGAATTTATGGGCCAGGAAAAAGGTGGCGACCAACCCCAACAGCAAGGCCAGTACGACGCCCTGCCATGCCAACCAACCCAGCGCCAGACACAGCGCCACAGGCGCCAGTCCGGTCAGCGCCGCGATGCTGAATTCGAAACTGCTCATCTGTTGCGCCAGCGGCTTGACCTTGCCTTCTTCACGCACGTAATCCATGCGCCAGATCAAGCCGGCCGCCAGGCAACGCGAGACCGGATGCGCCAGCAACAACGCCGGCGCCACCTGCCACGCCGGCAGGCTGGCCAGCGTAGCAAGCTTGAGCGCCAGCAAGAGCACAACGCCGATCACGCCATAGGCGCCGACCCGCGAGTCGCGCATGATTTCCAACACCCGCGTGGCCTGCATGCCGCCGCCGAAGCCGTCGCACACATCGGCGAAGCCGTCTTCATGAAAAGCGCCGGTGAGGTAAATGCCCGCCGCCGTCGACAGCAACACCGCCACCAGTTGCGGCAGCAGCAGCGCGCTCAACCCATACACCGCGGCGCAGGCCAGCGCCACGACCAGCCCGACCGCCGGAAAATAACGCGTCGCGTGCTGCAGCCATGCGGCATCGAAACCAACCCAGCGCGGCACCGGCAGGCGCGTGAAAAACTGCAAGGCCGTGAAGAACAGGCGCAGTTGATGACGCAGGCCAGAGACGGTGTGGAGACCGAGCTTGCGCGGAGCCGGCATGTCAGGCGCTTTTCTCGCTGACCTGGGCCGACGAGAAAGTCGCCATCTGCGCCAGGAAATTCACCGCTGCATGCAGCAAAGGCAGCGCCAGCGCGCTGCCGGTGCCCTCGCCCAGGCGCAGATCGAGCTGCATCAACGGACGGCCATCGAGGTAGCGCAACATGCGGCCATGGCCATGCTCGTCGGAGCAATGCGAGAACACGCAGTAGTCAAGAATCGCCGGCTGCAATTTGGCCGCCACCAGCAAGGCCGAGCTCACGATGAAACCGTCGATCAGCAAGACCATGCGTTGCTCAGCGGCTTTCAGCATGGCCCCGACCATCATGGCGATTTCAAAACCACCGAAGGTCCGCAAGATCTCCAGCGGCGCCTCCACGCCGGCGTGATGCGCCACGGCTTGCTCGATCACCTGTTGTTTGTGGCGGATGCCCTCAGCCGCCAGTCCTGTGCCGGCGCCGACGCAGTCGGCCGCGGCGATCCCGGTGATCTTGTGCATCAGTGCGGCTGCCGCAGTGGTGTTGCCGATACCCATTTCGCCGAAACCGATGACGTCGACCGGCATCGCTGCGACCAGATCCATGCCGTGCTGCAGCGCCTGTCGGCATAGCTCGGCGCTCATGGCCGCTTCCTTGGCGAAATTGCGCGTACCCGGCGCCAGCTTGCGGTCGATCAACTCGTCGCGCTTGCCGAAGTCGTGATTGACGCCGGCATCGACGATATGCAAGGCACAGTCGTTCTGGCGCGCAAAGACGTTGATGGCGGCGCCCTGCTGCAGGAAATTCTCCACCATTTGCCAAGTCACGCTCTGCGGATAGGCCGAGATGTTTTCAGCGACGATGCCGTGATCGGCGGCAAACACCACGATCGCCGCACGATCGATGCGCGGGCTCGCGGTCTGCTGGATCAGGCCGATGCGATGGGCGACGAACTCCAGTATGCCGAGACTGCCCTGCGGCTTGGTCTTGTTGTCGATCAGGCCTTGCAGGGCGGATGACAAAGCGGCGTCTTGGGTGGAAGATAATTGTGGAATGTGCATGGCTGGATCACAAGCGGGTCGCCGTGAATGTAAACGGATCAAGGGCCAACAGAGGGACGAAAGGACGTCAGTATAAGAGATAGTCGCTCGCTGCGACCGAATGCAGAGCTTGCGCGGGCGTTCTTTACATTCTGGCGCCTTTAACCGATATCGCGGACCGGGAACACGATCGTACGGGCGGTATGGACTATATTGGCATCGGCGATCCATTGTTGATGGTGGGCGCAATCCTCATAGGAGCTGATGCATTGCACGCTGGCGCCGTCCGGAACCTCGATGGCGACCTTGCCGACCATGGCGATGCCGGCCTCGGTCCACTCCAGCTTTTCGCCCGGCACCATGCCGCGCAAGATCACTTTACCTTTGAGCACAATGCGGTAACCCAAGCGGAGTTTGTACTTGTCCATGGTTTTGGCGGTCCATAAACCCAGGCTCGCGGTGTTGCCGATGATGGTGGAGCCGGCAAACACCTGCACCGGCGTCTGGGCGATCACTTCCAGTCGGGTCTTGCCCTGGTCCATGCCATCCAGTCCGTAATCTTCACAGAGCTCTTCGACTGTGTCGTACGGCAATTCACCGGCCTTGAGTATCCAGTCGCTTTCCGGTTGCGGTAAAAACCTGGCGCGGTTGCCGCCCGTGATTTCCAGGCCCACCAGCCGATTGGATTGCGCGTTCATTTCGGGCAGCAGCAGGATGGGATCGGAGACCAGCGCCTCGCCGCCTTCGGCCGGCGCCATGCGCAAATCGCCGTGACCGTCGATGATGCAACCTTGCGGCGACAACAAACCGGAAATCAGTTTTTCCACCGACATCGATGAGGATGAAATATCCCATTGCCCCGCCTGGATGGGACCGGCCCGATACGGCTCGGGAATCAGGATGCTGGGGGACACGTCCAGGTAGACGCGCGCGGCCACCACATTGAGGCGCTCGTCTTCCTGCTTGGCAAGGTAGAACAGGCAAGCGCTGTGATACGCCTTGCGCCAGCCGGCAATCGACTCAAAGAAGGCGTCGATCTTGCGTAGAGATGATTCTTTCATTGAATGGCCATTGATGATGATTGACTTCCCCGCCCAGCATCATCGATGTCCATGCTAACGACATCAGCCGATGCAACACCCGGCACTCAACATACTTTGTTAGGACTTGCGCAAAACCGCGCTGGCGTCGTTGTACTTCCTAGCCGTACAACCGTACTGTCTTCGTCAGTACGCCTGGCCGGGACAATTTTGCGCAAGTCCTATTTGTTTGTTATTGCTTGTTCTTGCAGCGACCAAACTGACGACAGATTTCAATTCATTGTAGCCAGATTATCCTGAATGGCAAAAATGCCGCTCGTCACTCTTGCGAGTGATGCCCGGCATTTTACGTTTTAAGTGGGAATATCGTCTGACGATATGCTGACAGCAACTATTTGCCGAGTGCGTGGCGAATCGCCTTGGTCAGGTCTTCAATGACGAACTTGGCCACATAACCGTCGGCGCCGATATTTTTGACGTGATCTTCATTGGCCGAGCCCGATAGCGACGAGTGGATCACCACCGGTATCGCCTTCAAGCTTTCATCGCGCTTGATGTTGCGCGTCAGCGTGAAGCCGTCCATTTCCGGCATTTCCAGGTCGGTCAGCACCATCGCCACCCGATCAGTGATCGGCACACCAAGGGCCTTGGTTTCCTTGCTGATTTCCAGCAACTTTTCCCAGGCTTCCTTACCGGTCTTGTGCATCAGGAACGGCAACCCCATCGCGGTCAAACCGCTTTCCACCAGCGAGCGCGCGACCTTGGAGTCGTCGGCCGCAATGATCACTGAACCAGGCTTGAGGTGGACATGCTCCATGCCGAGGATTTCCATATCGCGTTCCTGCGGCATGATCTCGTGCAGGATTTGCTCGACGTCGAGCACTTGCGCCAGACGGCTGCCAGTGGCTTCGTCGTCGAGGCGCGCAATGCTGGTGACGAAATTGCCACCCGCCTTGGATTCGGCCGACAACACCTGGCTCCACTCCAGGCGCACGATTTCATCAACCGACTCCACCGCAAACGCTTGCGTGCTGCGCGCGTATTCGGTGACCAGCAAAATTTGCAAACCGGTTTTCGGCACACAGCCGACGATCGCCGGCAAATCGATCACAGAAATGATCTGGCCGCGGATATTGACCATGCCCAGCATCGGCGATTGCGTACCCGCCGCTTTGGTAATGGCGGGCATCGGAACGATTTCGCGAATCTTGAAAACGTTGATGCCGAATAATTCAGAACGTACGCCATGCGGATCCGTGCCCAGGCGGAACAGCAACAGCTCAAACTTGTTTGAGCTGGTGAGGTTGGTTCTTTCGTCGATCTCTTTTTGAAATGCATCCATTGCGACACCCCCGTTATGATCTTTTATTGCGATTGAAGCACCGCACGCTAGCGATATGCCAATGTAGAGTGTAATTGCATAAAAAACAATTGGATCCAACAAAATACGACATAAATCCGATAGTTATTGCACTGCGTGGGTGCGTCGGCATTGCTGCAATGAAAACCAGGGAGTACAGACGAGCCGCGACAAGTACGGCAGCGATGCAATCGCCGTACGCGTCAGAAGAGAGCAGGAAACGGAAAAGAAAAAAGGAAGCTCATTGCTGAGCTTCCTTTTTAATATGGAGCGGGAGAAGAGGCTCGAACTCTCGACCTATACCTTGGCAAGGTATCGCTCTACCAACTGAGCTACTCCCGCATGGAGCA
>Ga0209913_1001079_pt1 | contig 16956 bp, 20 predicted proteins | sample PersoiDNA2013203_FD_185805 | JGI IMG/M metagenome (GOLD analysis project Ga0209913, IMG submission 185805) | Permafrost soil microbial communities from the Arctic, to analyse light accelerated degradation of dissolved organic matter (DOM) -... | ecosystem: Environmental > Terrestrial > Soil >... | reverse complement strand
TATGAATGTTTTGCAAATGCCAAAGATGATCTTTTCCTTTCATGAGGGTTGGGACGACTTGATCCGGGTTCACCCATCAATTGCCCGCCTGTTCGCATTGTTGGTTTTCCCTCTGTCCTTGTTGCCGCCAGCGATGATCTATTACGCCGGAGGGAGCTATGGCGATGTCTTTGTCCCAGGCGTAACGCCCGAGCAATGGCATACTGCGGCCGGGATTTTCTTTCTTGCCGAGTTACTTACCGTTCCCATCATGGCGTGGTTGATTCACCTGGTTTCCAGAATCAATAATGCGGCAACCGACTACCACGCATGTTTCACCCTGGCGGCGATTGCTCCGATTCCGCTGTGGCTCTCTTCGCTGACGCTGTTCGTGCCAAATCTGTTTGTCGGCGTTGTTGTCGGGGGGCTCGCGCTGTTATGTTCAGTTGGACTGATCTATCGCGGCGTATATGCGTTGTTCTGCATGCGCGAAGATATCAAGGCGTTGCAAATGGCAACGGTGATTGCTGGCGCTGGACTGTTCATGTGGCTGATACTGATGCAAATCGTCCTGATCCACTGATCACACTGCACTGTGAGGCAGGGTGCGCAATTTGGTTGCCACCAGGCATCGATTGGGTGAGGATGAGAAAATGACTGTTCACAACGATTTAGGATGGACACTGCCGTGCCGAAGCTCAAAGCTCTGCCCCTGGATAAACACGATTTTGAAATACTGTCTGATTTTCGCTATCAGATTCGAAAGTTTGAGCGCTTCAGCGAGGAAGTGACGCGCCAGCATAACCTAACGCCTTTGCAGTATCTGCTGTTACTCCATGTCAAAGGTTATCCTGATCGTGATTGGGCAACCGTCGGTGAGCTGGCGGAGCGCTTGCAGGCGCAACAGCATGGCGTAGTCGCGCTGATTTCACGCTGCGAGAAGCTGGGCTTTGTCGAACGCCGTCGTTCCTCTGACGACCGGCGACGGATTGAAATTCATCTTCTGAAAGACGGTGAAAAAGTAATCAATAAGCTCGCACGCTTACATCGCACTGAGCTGCTGTCCTTGCGCGGGCGTTTCGTTGTACCCAATGTGAGGGCTTTTGACCACGCATAGAGGGGCCTCTGGGCGGCCAAACAGCCCGCACACATAACAACGCAGTTCTACCTTGCGGGCTTAACCAGCCTGCTGCAACGCCTGTTCCAAGTCCGCAATCAGGTCGTCCGGATGCTCAATGCCCACGCTGAGCCGGATCAGCCCTTCGGTAATTCCGTTTTGGGCTCGTGCCTGAGCCGTGACAAAGCTGTGCGTGGTGCTCGCTGGATGGCAGGCCAGACTGTCCACGTCACCCAATGAGACCGCCTGGGTGAATAGCTGGAGCTGGTTCAGCACAGCCGCAGCCGCAGAGCGCTCGTTGCGCACCAGCTCGAAAGCCACCATGCCGCCAAAACCGCCCTGCAACAGGCGCCGCGCCAGCGCATGCTGCGGGTGACTGGAAAGACCCGGGTAATGCACCACCCGCACCGCAGGGTGGCCCGCCAGGAAATGGGCCACCGCCGCGGCCCCCTCGCAGTGCGCCGCCATACGCAACGGCAGCGTCTTGATGCCGCGCAGGAATAAAAACGCCTCCTGCGGCGACAGGTTGCCCCCCACATGGCCCAGGCCGGTCTTGCGCACCGATGCGACCAACGCGACCGAGCCTGCCACGATGCCGCCCGTGGCGTCACCATGCCCACCCAGGTACTTGGTCATGGAATGCATCGCCAGGTCAATGCCATGCTCCAGTGGCCGCGCCAGGCACGGCGTGCAGAAAGTGTTGTCGGCCACCGTGAGCACGCCGCGCGCTTTGGCAATGGCGGCCACTTCAGCCAGATCATGCAGGCGCAGGCTGGGATTGGTCAGCGTCTCCACCCACACCATGCGTGTAGCCGGTGTGAGGCTGGCAGCCAGGCCCTGCTGCGTGGCGTCCACAACCCGGATGCCAAAGCGCTCGCCTAACGAGCGAAAAAGCCCCTCGGTGCCGCCGTACAGCGGTCCGAGGAACGCAATTTCGTCCCCCGGATTCAATAGCCCCAGCAGCACGGAAGACGTGGCCGCCGTGCCACTGGAAAAAGCCACTGCCGCCTGCGCGCCTTCCAGGTCGGCCATCTTGGCCTCCAGCGCCGCCACGGTGGGGTTGGCAAAGCGGCTGTAACGGTAGCCCGGCGCCTCGCCGGCGAAGATGGCGGCACCCTGCTCCAGCGTGCCATAGCCAAAGGCGGTCGTCTGGTTGATGGGCGTGGCAATGGCGCCGGTGCCCGGGTCAGGGTGCTGCCCGGCATGGACAGCTCGGGTGCGAAGGTGGGTCATCAGAGAGCTCCTGGATTCATGCATGTTCTTCGGCAACAGGGATAAGCGAACGCAGCAAGTCAAAACGCCGCAGCAGATCGAGCAGCAGGCCAATAAATGCAAGGCTCCAGGTCACCAGCGCCACGATCAAAAAGAGTTGGGGCAAAAATTCCAGAAGTTCAAATTCCATCGCGTGCAACATTTGGTGGGTGCACGTTGCGTACATGCCGAGTGGGAACACCGCACCCCAGTACAGCGGGTCGTAGCGCATCGGGAAGCGCTTGTAAACGTGGCGCCAGATGCTCAGCAATACCAGCATCGGAATCCACCAGGTGCCGGTGGCCCAATAGAACACGGTAAACCCTTTGAGAAAGGGCAGCAAGGACAACAGGAACGGCGCATCGGGCGCATTGATGATCAGCAGCGACCCGGCCAGCGTCGAGATCGCCATGGCACCCATGTTGATCCAGTAGGGCGGCGACAGGTCCCCCGGCGCGAACCGGAAGAAAGTGTAGCGGTAGAAAATCAGCGACATCATCCAGATGTACAACATGCCGCCCCACAGCCACATCGACAGCGCCAGAAAGTTCATCTCCAGCCGGTAGGGCTGGGCCACATGCGCCGCCAGCATCGCAGCCAGCACGGCAACTGATTGCGTCGCCACCACCGCCAGCAGCCAGGCGCCGCTGATGCCTTTGTCCAGTGCCGGCTTGTGTTCCTTGACGGTGAAGGCCGTAAAGATCGCATAGGTCAGCCCAAGCCACAACACCAGCGCCACAATCCACAGCAGCAGTCCGATGCGATAGTCGGCAAGCAACAACACATACTGTGCCCCCAGCACGCCGGTGCCGGCCACCATGGTGAAAAATCCGGGACCGCGCAAATGGTCGATCAAGTCACCAAAAAAACGCCTTGGAAACCACAGCAGGCGTCCCAACGTCAGTAGCCACAAGACCGCATACATCACGTTGTTCAAATAAAACAGCGTGCGCGCAAGCTGCGGCCAGCCCTGCAGATGGGCAGCTATGGAGACGATGCCAGTGGCCATCACCAGCCCGAAATACGCTGGTGCCAGGCCGGCCAAATCAGTCCGCAGGCGCGTCTGCAGTGCGGGCTTGACCGGGCGCTCGCCCGTTGCGCTATCGGTGCTTGGCGAAGTCATCGGTGGTGGGCGACGGGCTGCGACGCAAACGTGATGTGCAGGGGCAAGGTGGCAAAGCCTGAAGCCGGATAAACCGCGCTGGTTGGCGGGCGCTGCGCCATCGGATCGATACCGGTGGTGCCGTCAAGCAGAGCTTGCACCGCTACCCGCAACTCCATGCGCGCCAGTGGCGCCCCGGGGCAGACGTGGATACCCGCGCCGTACAGCAGATTGGCGCTTGCATCGCGGTCCAGCCGGAATGACTGTGGATCGGTAAAGACGCGGCCATCTCGATTGGCCGCGACCCAGTTCAGGGAAATACGCTCCCCGGCACCGATGGTGCGCCCGCCGATCTCGACGGCGTGGGTGGTCACGCGCCGGTTCGCCAGCAACGGACCGTTCAGCCGCAAAATCTCTTCAATAGCGTCAGGCAGCAAGGCTGGCTGCGTGCGCAGTTGTCGCTGCAAATCGGTGTGTTCCGCCAGATATTGGGCCACAACGCCGACCGCCGCCGCGATCGTGCTGATCTCACCGACTGTCCAGTTGCGCAAGATGCTAACGATCTCTTCGTCGCTTAACGGTCGGTCCTTGACCTGTTGGTTGGTCAAACTGGCTAAGACATCCTGATTGCCCTGAATACCAGCATCGCGGCGCGGCTGCAGCAACCCCACGACATAACCCGAAAATTCGTGGGCGATGTTGGCCATGGCCGGCCGATCCTGGGCCAAAGTGGCAGCGTGGTTTTTATGCGCCCACAAACGCAGCGGCTCGTGCATACTGGCTGGCCAACCGAGAAACGCGCATTGCACCCGAACCGCAAATGGATGGGCAAAATCACCCATCAGTTCCAGCTCCAGGCGACCGCACAGGGAGCGCACCAGGTCGGCTGCGATGCTGCGGCATTGTGGCTCGAACGCCTGCATGGCTTGCGGCGCGAAATAGCGCTCGATGACGCGGCGGTATTGGCCGTGCTCGGGGGGATCCATGCCGTTGGGAACCGAGAGATTTCGGGAGACCACGCTGCTGAACGTTTCGGGGTCATTCAGGACGCGAACAACGTCCTCGTGCCGAAAGAGCGACCAGCCCAGCAAATCACTGTAAGCGACCGGGCAACGCTCACGCATCTCATCACAGGCGGCGCGCTGATCGCGCAGCACCGCAGCGGATTTCGGATCCCAGTCCTGGGAACGCATATGGCTCATGGCTATTGCCCTTCAGGAAACAAAACTGCCCAGCAAGCCGGCTCACCGACCAGCAAGTCAAGCTCGGCGCTGGCAGGTTTTTCACACGCTTGCGCGTCCATCTGCCGGGCAATGACTTCGGCTGCAGGCGAGAAATAAGCCACCAGCTCGCATTGCAGGCGTCCTTCGAGTTCATGCCGCGTAAAGACGGCCATGTCCACAGGTCGCGCTGCAGCCGCGAACAAGGGCGGGAACATGGCCTGGATCTGATCCTTCGATTCGTAAGCCAGAATTCCGTCACCGAGTTGCTTTGAGAACCATGTATGCATACCTTACTCCTGCTCTGCACCCTGCATTGAAGGTCCAATTTGAACCACAAAATTGCTGTCAAACAAGGGGTTTTCATTCACCCCCTCTTTCGCATAGCCCCGCGGATTGCACACCACCCGCGTACCGTGGAGCATGTAATCAAAACTGTCATGCGTATGACCGTGCACCCACAACTGCACGCGCTGACCGTCAACAAGATGCTGCAGATCGGACACAAAGCAGCCATTGAGCAGTGAACCGGCAAACCGCGAATGAATGCTCTGGCGCGATGGCGCATGGTGCGTGATGACGACCGTCGGCCCCGCATGGGGCTCGGCCAGCCGGCTTTCAAGCCACTGGGCGTCAGCGCGACACAGGGCGGCTGCGTGATCAGGCGTGAAAAGCCTTGACACGGGCTCGTCCACATAGATCAAGCTGAAATCACGCATGAAACGTTGCGCTTCCAGCATTGCCAGCGTACGTTGCTCGCCATCCGTCCAAAGCATGAAATCAGTCCACAGCGTGGTCCCCAGAAAACGCACGCCTTCGATAATGACTTGATCATTGTCGAGTACGTGAATATTCGTTCCGGCACACAGTCTTCTGAGCTCATGTGAGGCCCCCACAATGCTGCCGCCGTAGAACTCGTGGTTCCCGGCAACGTAAAGCACTGGCTTGGCGAATCCCGAGGCCCAGGAAACAGCCTCCTTCGGGCGGGCGATGTCACCTGCCAGAATTACGATATCGGCGTCATTACGGGGCATCTCCAACACGCCGCAACTGAGATGCAGGTCAGACAGAATATTGAGTTTCATAAGGGACACCTGCCAGCCAGATAACAGACCTGGTTGAATGTCGCCAAGTTTACCCATCTATATCATGACGTGATGTATTCGCCATGAAAAAAGGTGGTTGAAACTTGCCGGGTCTTGTCCTGCCAATCGGCATTGGCGTGCGTCGTCATGAATGGAACGCGATATCCGGCATGCATGACAATTTGGATAAGTGTTGTTGCAGCGGTAGCTTACGGTGCATCAACGCTTGAGCTCAGTCCGTTTGGCCGTCACGGACGCCCATTTGTCAGCGTCAGGAAGAGCCGCCTTGGTTCGGGTGATGGTTTTCCACTTTGGCGCGAGTTCTGCATTCAATGCGATGAAGTCCTGCTGGTCGGCGGGTACATCTTCTTCGGCAAATATGGCGTTGACCGGGCACTCTGGCACACAGACCGCGCAGTCAATGCACTCGTCCGGATCAATTGCCAAGAAGTTTGGGCCCTCACGAAAGGCATCCACCGGGCAGACATCGACACAGTCGGTATATTTGCAGCTGATGCAGGACTCGGTGACAACGAACGTCATGATTTCTCTCCTTTATTCAAGCAGCACGCTCCGGCGGAGCAAGCGTTGCGGGTCAGGATGACGCGTTGCCGAACCTGTTCTTGCCGCTTGGTGGGAGCTTGCTCAGTGCGTGTCATGGTGCGTTATTGCGTGGCTTCAATCGTGGTTCTGACGCTCACGCTGTCTGGCAGATGCGACCCTGCTGTCGTACTCAGGCAGCCTTGAGCTCAAATACGGTATCGTCCCATGCATGGTCGAGCAGGATGCGCTGCACACGTTGCTGCCACAAGCGTCCAAATTCAATGCGTTGTTCGTCTGTGGCCTGATCTGAGAGGCAAAGCTGCATCAGGCGCATGGTTTGCGGGTCCCCCGGTACGCGGTGCGGATAGGCTTGGGCCAGCACGACCTGGCCGGTGTCGGTTCGCGTGAAACGAAGCTCGGTCTCGATATCCACGTTGAACTGCAGCAGACCGCGCCGCACAAACTGTCCCCCAATGCCCGCAAAGCCACCATCGCTGGCGGCCCCGGTGAGCAAGCCCAGCACATTGGCGACCACACCGGCGGTGCCGGTCTCAAGTGGGTCGCGCAAGCTCACCTGGATGGCCCCGCGTGTGGGCATGTCGTCGCCGTACAAGGTCTTGATGGCCCGTACGCCTAGCCAGTAGGCTGAGGCGACCGTCGGGCAGGAATGCCCGGCCAGCCGCACCGCATCTGCATAGCCGTAGCTCATTAACCCGCCAGTGACGGAGCCGAGTAAATCAGCGAGCGGATCGCGCAGCGTGATGCGCGGCACCTGATCGAAAAAATCAGGAAAACTCATGGAATTCCTCAAAGACAGGCGAAGTCGATCACGATGGCGCCCGACTCCCGTTGCACGTACTCAATGGCGACAGCATCGCCGTACCGGGCGGTGAGTTGGTTCAATAGGGGAATTGGATCGTGGTCATTGCAAAAGCGCATGGTCTCGCCGGGTTGCAGTGAATCAAGCGCGCCAAAAATGGCGGCATGACGGAAACGCTTGGCAACGCCGCGCGCATCAAACGGATAGATGGCTTCTGGGGTGACGTGGTTGGTAGCGCAGGAACTCATAGTGAAACCTCTTGTGGTTGGGAAAAAGTAATAGCCCTGCTGTTCTTGGCGCAGTAGGACTTGTTGCGGGAGAAATCGCGCGCGATTGCCGGGCTAACTGCGCAATGCGCGCTCGGATGGAACAGACAATCGGGAAGCATGCTCATATACTCGGTCTTCTTTAAAGATGCATTATAAATACCTCTTACCGTGAAAGTCAATCCCTTAACCCCTGACGCATTGATGGGATATACGTTCAGTCATCTCAAGGAACTTTTTCAGACGTCATTCGTTTATAGACTGAAATGATCGATATGCTTGCCCTTGATGCCCCTGACGAAGACTGGGTAAGGCGCGCGCAAGCAGGCGACCGGAAAGCATTTTCCGAACTAGTGCGGCGTCATCAGAGGCCGGTGCACCGCTATCTGTTGCGCATGCTCGGTTCGCACGACGATGCGATGGAGTTGACGCAGGAAGCGTTTATCAAGGCTTGGCAGGCGCTGCCGCAGTGGCGGCCCGAGGCTCAATTCCGCACCTGGCTGTTCCGGATCGCGAACAACAGTGCGCTCGATGCCCTGCGGCACCGCAAGCTGGTCGAGTTCGTGCCGCTGGAGGACTCGTTTGATGCGCCCGGTTCCGAGCCCGATCCAGCGCATCAGGCACAGGTCACGCAGGAAGTGCTGCAACTGGACGCAAGCCTGAAGAAGCTGATGCCGGAGCACCGGCAAATACTACTGTTGCGAGAGGTGGAAGAAATGTCTTACGAAGAAATTGGAAGTGTGCTGTCGCTGAACGAGGGGACGGTGAAGTCGCGGCTGGCGCGCGCACGAGCCGCCCTGATTGAGATTCGTGCAAGGAGTCGGTCATGAGCTCTGCCGAAAAATGCCCACGAACCGAGGCGATATCGGCCCTGGTCGACGATGAGCTGGCCGAGCCTGCTCGGGCTGCGCTCGATGCACATGTCGAGGGCTGCGCGATCTGTGCGTCAGTGCTGGCCGAGTTCAGGCAGTTGCGGACTACCTTTGACGAATTGCCCGACGTGACGCCCAACGTCGATTTCGCCTTTCTGGTGGATCGCCGCATCTCCGCCGCAGGCGTTCCAAAGCCCAAACCAAAGCCGCAGCGCTGGCGTTGGTGGCAACTCGCACCGGCGACGCTCGGCGGCGCCATCTCGCTTTCACTCGGAGTCTATTTGGGCGGCACACTGATGCTTGGGTCCCAGGTGATAGCGCAACCTGCGGCGCTGCAGATGGCCGCCTTTACCGCAATTCCTCCGGGCGCCTTGTGCCCGGCCCTACAAGTCTGCAATTCATTGGGTCGCTGACATGAAACGCTACTGGATTTATCTGCTACTCGCGGTCTCGCTGTTGGTCAACGTGGGCGTACTCGCTGGCGCGTGGTTTCAGTCCTGGCGCGCGCAAGGCGCGACCGAACTGGCCTTCTTCGGGATGGGTCACGAACGCGTTCCGGATTATTTGAAGCTCGATGGTACGCAAGTCGAGCACTGGCATGCGATGGAGCAGGACTTCGTCAAGAGCCTGAATGATGTTGGCGGCGAGATCCAGATTCACCGGGAGCGTCTGGTGCGCGAGATATTCTCTGCTCAGCCCGACACGTCATTCATCGAGCGCGAGCGCACTGCAATCTTCACGCTGCAGGGGGCGCAGCAGCGCAGCGTCATTGAGCAACTGCTCAAAGAGCGCGAGATGTTGAACGCGAAACAGCGGCTCGCCCTGGCCGATCTGCTTCTCAAGCAGGATCCGCGCAACACCGCCGACGCGCAGCAACTGCACGCACGCTGATCCGCACCAGCGTCCATGCCCACCCCAGACCGGCCTGATCGGACGCGCCAGCACTGCGGGTCAGAATAAATCCGGAACAAATCTCCAACTGCTTCGTTTATTCAGGTAAGGCCCGGTCGAATCGAGACCGGGCCTTGATGAGAACGAAGTCCGTAACTACCACTGGAGAATTACCCATCATGAGATTCAATCAAATCACAGTCAAAGCTTCTGTCCTGGCGACCCTCTCGGCGGCCCTGCTGCTCGCAGCAGGGCCTGCATCCGCTCATTGCGATGGCATGGACGGGCCGGTGATCAAAGCAGCGCAGCTAGCGCTCGATACCGGGAACGTGAATCGCGTGCTGATCTGGGTGCAAGCTTCTGACCAAGCGCAGATCAAAGATGCGTTTCGCAAGACGCTCGACGTCAGGCAGTTGAACCCTTCCGCCAAGAACCTGGCTGACTATTCCTTCTTCGAGACCCTGGTACGCGTGCATCGAGCCGGAGAAGGGGCACCTTACACCGGGATCAAGCCTGCGGGCCGCGACCTTGGCCCGGCAGTGGTGGCCGGCGACAAGGCGCTTGAAACGGGATCCGTCGAACCCTTGGCGAACTTGCTCACGAAGGCGGTACACAAAAGCGTCGGGGGGCAGTTCAAGGACGTCATCGCCAAGAAGAATTTCAAGGCAGACGACGTTGCGGCCGGACAAGAGTATGTGAAGGCGTACGTCGGTTATATCCATTCAGTCGAACGAATTTACGAAGCCACTGAAGGCCCCGCGCACGGCGACACTCAGGAAAGCGCTGCAGCGGCCCACCAGCACTAAAGCTATCTAAAGGTGAACACTATGAACCTGCAAAAACTGCTGAAATCACGCATCGCACTTTCGCTCTTTGCCGGACTCTTATACCTGACCTGGAAATCGTTGGCTCAGTATTTCGGGCTGGATGGATCGATCGGCGGCCTCGCTACGGACGCCATCGGGGTGGGTAATGGTGGTCTTGCGCTGGCATGGGCGCTTGGGCATTGTGATGGGCTGGATGGGCCCGTGGTGACGGCGGCACGCAAGTCGCTCGAAACCGGCAATGTCAATCTGGTCCTGCCCTGGGTTCAGGCCGAGGACGAGGGCGAGATTCGAAAAGTATTCGACCAGGCGAGGTTGGTGCGCAAACTCGGCGCAGAGGCGTGCGAACTCGCCGACACGCATTTCTTTGAAACGCTGGTACGCATCCATCGGGCTGGCGAAGGCGCACCTTTTGGCGGTTTGCAACCGGCCGGTCGCGATCTCGGCCCGGCGGTTCCTGCCGCTGACAAGGCGATCGAAGATAGCTCGATCGAACAGGTGGAGAAACTGCTCACCGACGCGATACGCGACGGCGTGCACAAGCATTTTGGCGCCGCCCTGGGGCGCCGCAAGTTCGACCCGGACGACGTCGAGGCGGGTCGTGCCTACGTTGAGGCCTATGTGCCCTATGTTCACTATGTGGAGCGGTTATGGCAGGCCGCACAGGGCGCGGCACATGCCCATGAGCAGCATCACGCCGGGCACGGACATTTGGCAATACGCCGGTCTGCCGAGCATGGCTGAGTGCGCAGGAGACCTCAGGCATGCGCCAAAATGGCTCGGTTCTGGGGCCTCGGCTTTCGCCCTGAAGGATCAAAACCAGGACATTCTTCCAGCCCTGTCTGTGGCTGCAGGTCGCACCTCGGACAGGGCTGCTTTCTCCTGTCACCAGCCGGCAGAATGTCTGCAATCCGAGGTGGTTACCTATTTTTCTCGCCGGCACTCGCACCAAGGGAGAGAAACAAAAAAACAAACGTTCTTTCCCATCTAAATTCGGCACTAGCGGGATAATCGCGTTGAAACCCACTATGCGCCTGATAAATCCATTCAAAATATGACGCAACATGGCTACTGTGGTCGCCAGCGTGAACATACCGAATTTCAGCCGGCTGCAGAACGCACAGAGGGTTTGAGGCCGAGATGAAGACCTACGCAGGCATTTCATGAATGCGTTCGCATAGCGGGGAAAGGAAAAGCATTGAAACCACTCCCCATCAAACCAGCCGCCGTTAATGACGCTTCGCGTGCAGTGAGGGGCAACCGCGTAACGCCACCCTGGAGGCCAATCTGGCTGCTGGCTGCACCCCACCGCCTGGCTTTTTTAATGGCTGCGCTCATGCTGGTGATGAGTTCGGTATGGTGGGGAATCATATTGGTGACGCGAGCTCTCGGCACGGCACTGTTCTGGGCAGTGCCGGTTTCAGCAGCTCATGGGCTACTGATGACGATGGCGTTCATGCCGCTGTTCTTCGCTGGTTTTCTTTTTACCGCCGGACCCAAGTGGTTGGGTCTGCGGGAGGTCACAGCGCGCAGTTTGTTGCCGGGCTTGACGCTCATGCTGCTGGGCTGGGTCATCGTCCTGATCGGCTTTCATACCTACGCCCTGCTAGCCTGCGCAGGCATGTCGTTGGTCGCTGCCGGCTGGACAGTTCTGAGTGTGAAATTCTCCACAATGGTGCGACGAAGCGATGTGCCCGACCGTATCCACGCCCGCGTGGTGGCATTCGCGTGTGGCGTTGGCGCCATCGCGTTGTGGACGGCGGCGGTGTCGCTGGCTATCAGTTCGGAGTTAATACTGCGAACCGCCACGCAGATGGGGTTATGGGGATTTGTTGCGACGATATTCGCGGTGGTATCGCACCGCATGATTCCATTCTTCGGTGCCAGGGCAGTTCCGTTTCTCGATGCGTGGCGACCGATGTGGTTGCTATGGGCGATGGTGACCATGCTGTGGATGGAAGCGGTGTTGAGTGCAGTGGAGTTGTGGTACTGGCCTTTGTCAGCCGCCATGCGATGGTGTCAGGTGGCCGTCGAATTACCAGCTTCTCTTCTATTGCTCTGGTTGGCGGTGCGTTGGGGTCTGGTGCAGAGCATGAAAATCCGGCTCATCGCCATGCTTCACGGCGGCTTCGCGTGGCTTGGAATTTCTTTTGCGCTGAAAGCCTTGTCACACACGCTGATGGCGCTTACGGATGAAGAACTCTCTCTGGGACTGGCTCCGCTGCATGCCATGACCATGGGGTATCTAGGCGCCACCATGTTCGCGATGACCACGCGGGTGAGCAGTGGACACGGTGGTCGTCCTGTCGCCGCAGACAACACTGCCTGGACCTTGTACTGGATACTGCAGGCCACCGTTCTGTTGCGTGTCATCGCGGCAATCTGGCCCGCAGCTAGCACACCGTTCACGCTGCTGGCGATTGCTGCGTGGACAGCGGCCACGCTGGGTTGGGCGATCCGGTATGGTCGCTGGTTTGGTCGCCCCCGCCTGGATGGTCGACCCGGTTAGGGTAAATTATTTCAAATGACTGCAGGTCCATACACCATCATCGGCAACTGAATGAAAGCACGCGCTTTGCCGCCGCAAAAAAGCGATGCATGGATCAGTGCGTCTGCACTTAACACCATGACAAATCTTGTTATGCCAGCGTCGGTAAAGATCAACTGGTTGCGAGTTTTGACTGCACTGCAGAGGAAGGATTCGCCCATGACGTGGACCTCATCGAAGTTTCGTAAGGCGGTGCGGCTCAATCGGCATTTGGTCCTTTAATTGGGTGGATTTCAACAAAATCAGGCGAGCAAAAGCGAGGCGCGATACAACGCGCCGTTGGCAAATTATTTGAATCCGGGGTGAGTTCAGCTGCGGCAGAAGTGCCGCAGGTTGATCATCGTGTAGGCCAGGGTCTTGAAGGCATAGTGGACTGCACTGATGACCTCATATCGAACCAGAACCCGGCGAAACTTGTCTTCCCAGGCGAACACTCGCTCGATGGTGCGAAAGCGCTCTTTGAAGATGGCATCACTGAACATACGTTTGGGTCCACGCTTGGTGGTTTTTCTGCCGCGCGGGTTCTCGTTGATGTTGGGAATCATGCCGCGATTGAAGATCGCCTTGCGGTTGGCCTTGCTATCGTAGACGCCGTCAAGACTGACGATGCTGCCTCGAAGATCGAGGCCAACGGCACGGGCGATGCACGTCAATTGCGGCAGTGCCTCCCGCAACAAAGGGGACTCGTTGCGGTTGCCAGGCGCGGCGATAAATGGCGCAATCACGTTGCATTGGCGATCACAAAACGAGACGACCTTGTCGCCCTTGATGTGCTTGTGCCCGCTGAAGCCAATGTTGTCGCCGCCCTTCTTGGCCACGGTTGTGGTGCCGTCGCCGTGAACCACCGAGGTGTCGAGCAAGTTGCTTTTGAAAAGGGCCTGCACCGAGCCAGTGAAGATGGCGTCAATGCAGCCGTTGGATGTCCAGCGGCGAAAGGTTTTGTAGATGCTCGTATAGTGGATTTCGGCCAGCCCGTCTGTGCGCCTTTCAATCGGCAACGACTTCCATTGGCACCCCAGGTAGAGTTGCTGCAGGATGTAGTTGAAGATCTTGTGCAGCGTCAGTTTGACGGGTGGTCCGCGCCGCCCACGTGTGAGGTGCGGCAAGACAAATTCATCAAACTGCTCAGGGGTCAAACTCGTTGGAATCCATTGCCAGTGCTTGCTTTTCGTCATTTCGACTGTCAAAGCAAGCGGATTCTGCCAGCACGAGCAGGTTTTGCTCAAACCCAATGTTCATGCGGCCTGGCAGATAATTTCAACTTCCAGAAAACTCGCAACCAGTTGCAGTTCAGCGCATGGGTGGGGTTAACGCCATCGCAGCACAGCTCAGGCGGCAAAGCCAAATTGGGGGGCATCACCAAAGCTGGTGACAGCTATCTGCGCAAATTACTCATTCAAGGCGCCAGATCCATAATGCTGCGTGCAAAGGATAAAGATGACTCGGTAAGCCGATGGGCCATGCAACTTCAGGAACGGCGCGGCTACTGGAGAACTGCAGTGGCGCTTGCGGCAAAAAATGCGCGCATGTGCTGGGCCATGCTGCAGCGTGGGGAGGCGTTTCAAATGCCGCGTTGAGCATACGTTGAATACCGATTGAAATCCGCAGTCAAAACTGGGGAAGTAAAAGTGAACACCGCCGCGTGAAATGCAGTTGTGATGGTTAAAAGGTTTGGACCTGCGCTGGGGGATGCTCGACGGGTTCGATGGTGGATAACAGCCAAGAAATTGGCTCAAACCCCGAAACTGAATGGAGCCCTTGGCGCGCGTCTTTCATCAGGGTCCGCAGCATGAATGCTGCACAAATGGCCGTTTGTAGTCTCGCAGTCCGCAACCTTTTTTAGATATCCGACAGCCTGAAACGCAAGGTGCCAACAGTCAGATAAAGAATTCCGTGGGTAAATCACTTGCGTGATTTACCCACGGTAGGATGGTATTTGACAAACGAGGGGAAGTCCTTGTAGTCGAACTCGGGGTAAATTTTCGGTGAACCCGTAGCGCCTAGTGGCAAAGTGCGGCGGCGAAGTTTTTGCGATGCGGATAGAGCCAGATGTCATTCAACTGGTTGCAGAACAGAAAATCTCACTCCAAGGTGGCTTGCGGCGTCATGAGGGTGAGCATGTAGGCGATTCTGTTCGTTACTTTGATTGCACCGCGTTGATCCCCAACACGCTGGAATCCTCTGTGCCATGCCCGGATGCGATGAGTTGGTCCATTCGCTCTGCCACCGACGGCAGCGCTGCCAGTGGGCGGTTCCCCGCGGTTTCAAGCATCAAGCGCACATCCTTGCGGGCCATCGTCAGCTCAAAGGTTGGCGTGAAATCGCCTTTTGCCATCTTCAGGCCACGCCCGGTCACAATCGCATTCAGGTCAATCAAGCCGAGCAGTTTGATGGCGTCTTCGCCGTTCACGTTGCTCGCCTGCGCCAGGGTCAATACGTCAGCCATTGCCGCCGACACACCGATGATCATTGCATTACCAAACAATTTATTCGCGGCCGCCAGATCTGTGCGCTCACCCAAGTATTCCACGCGGCCCGTCATTTTGGAGAGGTCAGATTTGATAGCTTCGAAGAGCAGCTTAGGCCCGGCGACCAACATTGAACCCTTCGCATTGCGCGCCGCAGGTGGCCCCATGAAGACGGGGCAGTGCAGGTACTTCACCCCCTCAGCCTTGAGCCGCTCGGCACGTGCTGCGGTGCGTGTCGGCAGCGTGGTGGTGTGATCGATGATGATCGCATCAGGTAACAACCCACCACGCGCTGCGGCGAGTACTTCTTCAACCACATCGTCGTCCTTGAGCACCAGATGAACACGCTGCGCACCGCGCACCGCCTCGGCCGGACTCGCCGCTGCAATCACACCGAACTGCGCGAGCGCCTGAAGCTTGTCGGGTGAACGGTTCCACGCGGTCACCGTGTCGCCGCGTTTGGCAGCGGCTTCAGCGAAAGCGCTGCCTAGCAAGCCAGTACCGAGAAATGCAATGGTTGACATAAATTGGCTCCTTCAAGTTGTTTATAACTGCGGCCACGCTTGCGTGTGACCCATCAATGAGTTGTCTTTGTATCACGTCTTCTGGCGTGGTTCAAAAACACCGGTTTTCGGGTAACACTGGCGTGACTATCCCTCCCTCCAGTGATTCCAGAACATGGCGTGGTTCAAACATGGGTAACACTTTGATCATGATTTCGGAGTCACCGCCCTGTGGATTCAGTCTACGACGGTGTTACCCGAAATAGACGTGTTATGAACCACGCCCAATTAGGCACAGTCAAGAACTGGGAATGCTCTAAGGATTGCCGATGTAATCGCGTTTTCCGATCTCAACACCGTTGTGGCGCAGGATGTTGTAGGTGGTGGTCACGTGGAAGTAAAAATTGGGAATGGCGTGTCCCAGCAGGAACTGCATGCCCTTGTAATGGGTTTCCTTGTCGCCGCGCTTGATCACAATGTCCTTCTCTTCAGTGCCGTCAATCTGCTCTGGTGTCACGCTCTGGACAAAGGCGATGGTTTTGGCAATGCGCACCTTCAACTCGGCCAGCGTTTTCTCATTGTCTTCATGCACCGGTATTTCGACACCGGCCAGGCGCGCCACCACACCTTTGGCAGCATCGCAGGCAATTTGTACCTGCTTGGCCATGGGTAGCATGTCAGGGAACAGGCGATAGGTGGTTAGCGTGGCATCGTCAACTTTCTTGGCATCGACATGGCCCTGCGCCTTGTCCAAGATGTTGGACAAGTTTCCCAGAATATTGACAAAACGCGGCACACTGGCCTGGTACATGGATATGGTCATGAAAATTCCTGTTAGTAAAAAAAATGAGAGGCAACCGTCTTTTGACATCGTAGCGCCAGTTAGGCAAATCGGGATTGGCATGGCGTTGGTGCATGGATACTGCGCAGGCGTTCTGTTAGGCTCGCGGCCCTGATAAGAAGACCGCCTCCCGCCGCATGCCCAACAAATTCAACGCCGAGCGTCGCCATCATATTCCGAAGATGCGGCACTTCGTGCGTAACTGGCCCGAATATGAATCGGGACTTCGCAACCGTGGCAGCCTGACGTTCTGGCTCACCCCGCAGGCGATGCAACTCTGGCCAGCCCAAGCGCGCAGCACACCAGGCGGGCAGTCCATCTATTCGAATCAGGCCATCCAAACCAGCCTGATGCTGCGCCTGGTATTTGGCCAAGCCCTGCGACAAACCGAGGGTTTGATGAGGTCGATTTTCCAGCTGCTCGAGATTGATCTGAAGGCCCCCGACCACACCACCTTGAGCCGCCGAAGCATGACCCTCAAGGCTCTGCCACGCCAGTGCGCGCTGCCCGCCGGGCCGCTGCATTTGTTGATCGACAGCACCGGGCTGAAGCTGTTTGGCGCAGGCGAATGGTTGCAGAAAAAACACGGACAAAAGTCGCGGCGTAGCTGGAGAACGCTGCACTTG
>Ga0209913_1001075_pt1 | contig 17036 bp, 13 predicted proteins | sample PersoiDNA2013203_FD_185805 | JGI IMG/M metagenome (GOLD analysis project Ga0209913, IMG submission 185805) | Permafrost soil microbial communities from the Arctic, to analyse light accelerated degradation of dissolved organic matter (DOM) -... | ecosystem: Environmental > Terrestrial > Soil >... | reverse complement strand
GCGGTGTCGATCTGGGCCACCAGCAAGCCGGTCTCGTGCTTGAGCGGGCCGGCCAGCACATCGCCCAGGGGGCCCACGATCATGCTGTTGCCGCCGATCAGGGGCAGTTCGGGGTCCCAGTGCGGGGTGGTGCTGGGCCTGTCGGACAACCACGAAAAGGCGCCTAGGCCGCGGGCTTGTCGAACGGCTTCAGCAGGCAGCGCCTGGCCTGCGCCTGATGCTGCGCCAGACCCACGGTGGCCTCGCCGCTGCCATGCTGTTGGATCGGCGCATCGACCTGAGCTTGTGCGCCAGACCGGTCAATGATGGAGCGCGTTGATCGCACGGCAAATCAAGGCTGTTTCAAGGCTTTCAGGCGGCGCTTCGCTGCTCGAAGGGCTGCCTCATTTATTTGCCCATGCGCCGGGGCAATCCACAGGCGCTTGATTGCGGATTGATCGCACCGGCCAGGCCCCGACCAGGCATTGAAGAAGGCTCTCATGAGGCATTCAAGTCCTGCGACGCTTTACATAAGTGGACCAGCTTGTGCGCGCAAGGTCGAGGTTGATAGCAATCTGCCCTATTTCCATTGGTTGGAAATGACAGGTTGATGACGGATTGGGTTGATGTAATTATTTTAATTAATCCGTCCTGGGACTTGACTTCAGGTCTTTTGTGCAAGCGGCGGAGCCAACTCAACATGGAACCCACGATGAAGTTCTCGACCCCCGTCATTCTTTTCGCCGCTTGTGCTTCGACGAGCATTGCGTGTGCCCAATCCAGCGTCACCCTTTTTGGTGTGGCCGATACCGCAGTGCGCAGCACCTCCAGTGGTGGCGCCTCAGCGCAGACCATCGGAAGCGGCGGGTATGCCGCCAGCCGGTATGGCCTGCGCACGCAAGAGGACCTTGGCGGAGGCCTGGCCGCTGGGGCATGGCTGGAGGGGACCGTCAATTTCAACGACGGCAGCGGCAACAGCTCTAGGTACTGGAACCGCCGTTCCACTGTGAGCCTGTTGGGATCGTTGGGTGAACTGCGCATCGGGCATGACCTGACGCCGGGGTACACCTCTTTCGGAGAATTCGATGTCTTCGGCGTGAGCGGGTTGGCAGACCAGGGCAAGTTTTATTCAACAGCATTTGGCAGCGGCATCGAAGCCACCGGCCTCTGGGCGAGGGCAGACAACATGGTGAGTTATTTCACCCCTGCCGATCTGGGTGGTTTCTACGCGAACGTGGCGGTTGCCGCCGGCAATGCCACGCCAGCCAAGAAGTACTCAGGCGCACGCATCGGCTACGCCAATCAGACCCTCAACGTGACGGCGGCCTACAGCGTGTTTGATGGCCTGGCGGGTGATTTGAAGCGAACGGCCATTGCAGGCTCGTACAACAGTGCGGGTGTGACCCTGATGGCCTCGGCCGTGCGCAATACCTATCTGACGGCATCTCGTTGGGTCACGCAGATCGGCGGCATGGTTCCTGTCGGGCCAGGCAGGTTCCGCATGAACTACACCTGGGCCAACAACATGGGATCGCTCAACGGCAGTTCCATCGGCAAGGATGACGCCACGCAGTTGGCTGTTGGCTACGTGTATGACCTGTCCAAGCGCACCACGCTATACGCGACTTATGTCAACCTGCGCAATCAGGGCAATGCCAACTTTGCAGTCTCAACACCCCCGTCGGTGGCCGGTGGCCAAGCCTCAAGAGGCACTGAGTTCGGCATCAGCCATCGGTTCTGATGCCTTCACATAGCCGCAACCCACTGGAATCGGGGACATGCATGACGGTGAATGAAGCCAACTTGCTACGCAAGCTGCGCGGCCCTTGGTGGGCTGCTGTGACGGTGGGGTTGTTGAGCACCGGGGTACTTGCCACCCCCGGAGCCGAGGACCCGGTTCTGGGCGTGCGCAGTCTGCCTGTGCTCCAGGTCGATGGCCATCAATTCAAGGACCACAACAGGAATGGCATGCTCGATCCTTATGAGGATTGGCGTTTGCCACCCGAGACCCGCGCCCGGGACCTGGTGGCGAAAATGAACCTGCCAGAGAAGGCCGGTGCACTGATGCACGCCAACCCACCGTCGACGGCCTCCACCACCATCCCAGGTGCAGGCACGGCGTGGGAGGCCCCCGGGATACGGCGACTGCTGATCGATCAGCACATCACCTCGTTTCTCAATCGCCTCAACACCGATGTGGCCAGCATGGCAGAGCAGAGCAATGCGTTGCAGGCCATCGCAGAGACCGCTCGCCTGGGCATCCCTGTCATGCTCAGCACAGACCCGCGCAGCCAGTTTCAGTCCTCGCAGGGCATCAGTGTCAGTTCAGGCCGGTTCAGCCAATGGCCCGACCCTGTCGGTATGGCCGCTGTGGGTGACCCGGCACTTCTGCGAGCATTTGCAGACAGCGTTCGACAGGAATATCTGGCAGTCGGTATCCGCATGGCCCTCTCGCCGCAAGCCGACCTGACCCGCAACCCCCGCTGGCATCGTGTCAATGGCACCTTTGGTAGTGATCCGGAAAAAGCAAAGGAGCTGGTCCAGGCCTATGTGCAGGGCATGCAGGTCGGCCCCGATGGCTTGCACCGGGACAGTGTCGTGGCGGTGGTCAAGCATTGGGTGGGCTATGGGGCGACCGGGCCTGAGGGCTATGACTCGCACAACTTCTACGGCCGATTCATGGGCGTTGATTCGAACACCATCGAGGAGCATTTGCGGCCCTTCGAGGGGGCCTTCGCTGCGCGTGCAGGCGCCGTCATGCCAACCTATGGGCAGCCGCTGCCAGGCCTGCGTGTCAAAGGCATAGCCCAACCCGTTGAAAGCGTGGGAGTGGGCTTCAACAAGCAGATGTTGACCGAGCTCTTGCGTGGGCGCTTCGGGTTCACGGGGCTGGTGCTGTCGGATTGGCAAATCACGGACGACTGCAACGCCGGGTGTAGAGAGGGCGCGCCACCGGGGCAAAAGCCCAGTCCGCAGGACATTGCCATGCCTTGGGGTGTTGAAAGCCTCACCAAGGAGGAGCGCTTCGCCAGGGCGCTCGATGCGGGTGTGGACCAGTTTGGCGGCAGCAAGGACCCTGAACATCTCATCCATGCGGTGCAGACCGGTCGCTTGGTACCTGCCGCCCTGGATGGCCCGGTCTATCGCGTGTTGTTGCAGAAATTCCAACTGGGTCTGTTTGAGAACCCCTACGTGGATGTGGCCCGCGCGGCCGATGTGGTGGGCAGCCAGGCGTTCCAGACACTGGCGCTGGAGGCCCAGCACAGATCGGTCGTGCTTTTGAAGAACAAGGCGGGGATTTTGCCGTTGCAGACACAACGAGCTCTCAAGGTGCATCTCTACCAGCTGGATGCCGGCGAGTGGCGACAGCGCGGATTCGAAGTCGTTGGACGCCCCGAGGATGCTGATGTCGCCGTCATGGCGCTGAACACCCCGAGCGAGCTGTTGCATGGGCAGCACTTCTTTGGTTCACGGTACAGGGAGGGCAGCACGGCATTCAAAGCAGGTTCACCCGATTACGAGGCCTTCCGAGACATCAGCAGCAAGGTCCCTACGGTGGTCTCTGTGTACCTCAGCCGGCCTGCGGATTTGACTTTGCTGGCCCCTAAGGCTGCCGCGATCGTGGGCCATTTCGGCATCGGTGCGCCGGCGTTGCTCGACGTTCTGACAGGCCGATTCTCGCCAACCGGCCGGTTGCCTTTTGACCTGCCCATGCAGGCTGATGATTCACTCGGCCTGGTGACACGCCTTGGTGATGGTCTTGGATATTGAATTTACCTGGAGGTATTGAGATGGCACTGAGGTTGAAATGCATCTGGGCCCTGGCATCGATTGGCATGGTGGGCGGTGCTGACGCAGCTCCTTTCGGCCCTGAGCAGTTTGTGACTACCAGCGTGCGGCGGCATGCGGTCTTTTATGTTGGCGGTGACTACGAACAGAAGTCAGGCAAGAGCATCATGACGGGGCAGATGTTCGTAGAGGGCTGGGCGCCAGAGAAGGTGACCCATCCTTACCCGCTGGTGTTTCTGCACGGGCTTGGACAGACTGCCACCAATTGGATGGGGACAGCGGACGGCAGAAAAGGGTGGGCAGATTACTTTGTCGATCAGGGCTATGTCGTTTACTTGGTCGATCAACCCAGTCGCGGCCGATCACCTTGGGTGCCCGACGGTAATGCCCGTTGGCGGCACAGTGATGTGAATCTGGTCCAACGTCTTTTCACATCGTCAGAACAATTCAAGGCTTGGCCTCAAGCTCGCCGTCATACCCAATGGCCTGGTGGCGATTCGGGGAAGGGCCCAGGGGGCGATGTTTTCGATGACTTCTACCGCGCGATAGTGCCATCCCTGGCTGACAACGCTACGAGCGAGAGTCTTGTCCAGAAAGCCATGAGTGCCTTGTTGGACAAGGTGGGGCCCGCTGTGCTGGTCACTCATTCCCAGGCTGGTCTGTTCGGATGGTCGGTCGCTGATGCCAGACCCAAGTTGGTCAAAGCCATTGTTGCGGTGGAGCCGTCGGGCCCTCCATTTCAGAACGCAAGCCAGGCGGTACGCGAGTTGCCATGGGGCCTGACCAATATTCCAGTGACCTACTCTCCAGCGGTCAGTGACCCCTCGCAGCTTGAAATAGAACAGCAAGCCCAAGCTGATGGACCGGATTTGGTGGCTTGCTGGCTTCAGAAAAAGCCCGCACGAAAATGGGTCAATCTGCAGCAGACACCGGTGCTGCTGGTGACCAGCGAGGCCTCCTACCATGCGCCTTACGACCATTGCAGCGCCGCATTTCTGAAGCAGGCTGGGGTCCCCACCACGTTCTGGCGTCTTGAGGAGCGAGGCATTCAAGGCAACGGGCACTTGATGATGCAAGAGCAGAACAATTTGCAGATTGCCCACGAAATTCAAGGCTGGATTCAGCAGACGACTGAATGAACAACGCCGAATTGCCCGCCATCGCAACTTTTGAAAGCTTCTGAAAATGCGTTCACAGAAACATCATCCCTTCATCCTCGCACTGATGACCTTGGCATTTTTGACGTACGCTGACGTGTCAATCGGACAAGGCACCGCCACTGAACGCAAGGGCGTCAGCGGCGAGGTCATTGCCAGTGTCAATCTGGCGGGCCTGAACATTGACAGAGCTCTGCGAATGCGCAAGGTAACGATCGAGCCCGGCGGGCTGCTTCCACTCCACAGCCATGCAGATCGCCCCTCGGTGTCCTATGTTCTCAAGGGGGTTCTTCTCGAAACCTTTGAAGATGGTTCCGAGCCGCATGAATTGGTCACGGGGCAAGCCTACGAAACGCATGGAACACGGCGCCATGCTCTGAAGAACGCTGGTGCGGAGAGCGCAGTTTTCTTGGAGGTGGACCTACCCAAGTGACGGATTGATCGACTCTCTCGTCGTGTTCAAGCGCAGCGTTTGTAATTGGATTGGATTGAACGCGGCTAGACGAGGTTGAGCGGTCCCGTCATGCCAGGCGCCCGTACCGTGCGCTGGCAGTCTGATTGGAAATGCTCATTGGAGAAAATCAACGTCGCTTTTTGCATGTTGCTGAGTATGAAAGCCCAGCCCATGCCTCTGCGGGGTCAAACCATGCTGAACCTGTGCGGATCAGTTCGTGATGTGACGGTGAGAGATGTTTTTCTATTGTTGGCGACCACGCCACGACCAGCAAAAGTGACCCTTCACATTGCGGCATTCCAGCACTTGAAGTGCGGTCAACGGATCAGGCGCCAGGTATGAAGTGAGTGGGCTCTGGGTGATGTGGTTGCGGGCGGTTGGTGAGTCCAAGCGCCAGCGTCACCCAGCAGGCGCTGGAGGTCAAAAATCCGCTTCAGCAGAGACGGTCGTCATCCGTTTGAAGCGGAGTTTATGTCTCAGAATGTGTGCTTGATACCTGCGGACAAGCCGGCACTGCTGCTCTTGAGGCCGGCGCCCTGGTAGGCGTTCTTCCACTGTGTGCTGTCGGCTTCCAGGTAGACCAAGGACCGGGTCGACAACTTGTACTCGAGGAATGCGATGGTGCGGTTGTAGCCGTCGTCGGCGTTCGCTGTGCGCGAGCGGTTCACCCGGTAATGGCTGACCAGCAGGTCCAACTGCGGTGTGATCGGCCAGGTGCCGCCCAGGCCCAGAATCTTGTTGGTCGTCTTCGCTGTGGTCGAGGTGTCAGCCGTGTGGCCGCTGTAGGTGATGTTCAGCTTGCCGGCAGCCACCGGCACGGCAACGCCGCTGACAAAGCCATTGAGCGTCAGGTTCGCAGCCGTCTTGAACTGGTGGTAAGCCAGGGTGGCCTGGAGCACGTCGCTCTTGTAATCCAGGCTGGCCCCATTGGAAGACAGCTTGCTGTTGCTGTCGGCCTGGTTGCCGAAGGCGTGCATCACGCGGGCCGTTGTGTTGCCAACGCTATAAGCGTATTTTGCCGAGTTGTCGAGGCGATAGGTGCCGGTGCTGGAACCCGAGGCGCCGTATTCGGCGCCCAGTTGGTGGGCGCTCAAGGCCGACAACGCCACGTTGGGGTTCAAACCCGCGAAGCGGGTGGCCAAGGGATCAACGGGGAAGATGGCGTCGGACAGCAAGGTGTTTTGCCGACCGACAGTCAGTGTTCCCAGGTCACCCTTCAGACCCGCAAACGAGCCCCGGTCAAAGAATTTGCTGGTGTTGGAGGTGGTGCCGTTGTTGATGTTCAGGCCCGACTCCAGAAAGAACAGGGCGGACAGCCCTCCACCCAAGTCTTCGGTTCCCCGAAAGCCCAGGCGGCTGGTGGTGTTGATGCCACTGTTGAGCATGTTGGCGTTGCCAGCGGAGCGATTGTTGGAAGGGTCCAGGCCAGACGCCGTCCGAACGCCCGCATCCATGATTCCGTAAAGGGTCACCGAGCTCTGCGCGTGAATGTGCGGGGCAGCCAACAGGCAGGCCAGCAGCGAAGCTGTTTTGAGGTGGTGGGTGCTTTTCATTTGTTCATCTCCTTGGATCTGTTGATCTCGGTTTTGGGTTGGTTCGGTCACGGCGTGTTGGTGCTGTGCGCTGCACCGGACCCGGCGCAGGCACAGGGTGCAGCGCCGGGGGTGCAAGCCCCTTGCAGGGGCTGCTCGGGCCTTGGGTAGCTTAGGTGCTGGTCTGTTCCAGCACCATGCCGTATTTCCATTCAATGGAAATGGTGGGGAGGGATGAGAAACGGATTCAGGGCCTCCGCTGCCCGGGGCTGAGCGGCCTTTGCATGGGCGCGATTCAATCCAACGTGACCTTGCCTTCGACAACCACTTTCCGCCATCGGGCAATGTCCGCTTCCAGAAAGCGCTGGGTTTGCGCCGGTGGGGCCATCGCAAGCCGAAGCCCTTCCTTGGCCAGCTTGGCCCCGTAGGCTGGTGTTTGAGCGGCCTTCTGCAATGCTTCGTACACGCGGTTGAGGGTGGCCTCCGGGGTGGCGGCTGGCGCCAGCAGGGCGTACCACACCTCGGCTTCGTACCCCGGCAGGGTTTCCGCAACCGTGGGGACCGTTTGGTAGAGGGGTGTGGAGCTGCGTTGTGCCGAGGTCACTGCCAAGGCCCGCATCTTGCCAGCCTCGACAAATTTGGCGACCCCTCCGGCGGTGCCGAACAACAGGTCAACCTGGCCGCCCATGAGATCGGTGTACGCCGGGCCTGCGCCTCGGTAGGGCACGTGGGTGATGTCCACGCCTGCCATGCTCTTGAACAACTCTGCAGCCAGGTGGACGGCCGAGCCGTTGCCGGAAGACGCGTAGCTCAACTTTCCAGGGGAAGACCGGGCGGCCGATATGACATCAGCCAGGGTCTTGAAGGGGCTCTTCGCGTGTGTGACCACGACATTGGGGCCGCGGCAGATCAGGCTGATGCCTTTCAAATCGCGCTCTGTGCTGTACGGCAACCTGGGCACCAGGGAGGCATTGATCACCACGGACGAGGTGGTCATCAGCAAGGTGTGGCCATCCGCGGCCGCCTTGGCGACCAGGTCTGTGCCAATGACCGTGCCGCCGCCCGGCTTGTTCTCCATGAAGACGGGCTGTCCCAAGGCTTGCTGCATGCCCTCCAGCAAGGCACGCCCAATGACGTCGGTGCCACCGCCCGGCGCAAACGGCACCACGATGCGCACAGCCCGTGTCGGATAGGGCTCTACGGCCCGGGCGGGTGGGCTGTGCAACGCAGCGCAAGCCAGGGTGCTTGCGCCGCTCAGGCTCGAGCCCAGGCGGATCAGCACTTGCCGACGGGCGTTGTCGGCCGGCATTCTCTGCGCAGACTGCGATGCATCGGTCGCCGCCATCGCTGGATTTGAAGACGTGTTCATGAGGTGCTTTGAGGGGGCTGCAAGCAAGCGATCCGGCGTGGCCAGGCGGATCGCGTCGCGGGCTGTTGCAAGTTGATGGGGAGGCGGCCGCTCAGATCGCCTGAAAGCCAGGCTTCGGGCGCATGAGCTGGCCAGGTGGCATGGGGTTCAGCGTGGCAGCTCGGCCAACTCTTCCAGGTGCCAAAGTTGCGTCAGCAGGGCCTGTGCGCTGGCCTGCCCGATGACGGGGCTGGCCAGTTCCAGGTACTTGTCGTTGAGTTCCTGGTCGCTCAAGGGTAGTTCAGGGTCGCCCTTGCGGTTGGCTTGCAGGTGTTCAAGGCGTGTGCCGCCCCGCATGAGCAGCGTGACACGGGCTGCGCGCTGGGCCGGAAAGGCGGCGTCCAGGGCCGGGTCCACGCTGACCGTGGTGCGCTGCATCAGCGCCCGGGTCTCGGGGTGGTCGACCCGATCGGCCTCGTAGGCTGCCAGACGCACACTGCCATGGGTGAGGGCTGTGGCGACGACATAGCTCAGGCTGAACCGGGCCTCGTTGAGCGTGGTGGGCTGCTGGTAGCACGCAATGTCCAAGGCCGGCTTGTAGGTGGCCACATGAACTTCGGCGATCTCGTCGGGCCGGCAGGCGTGCTGTTGCCTGAGTTCCAGCGCCGCATCAATGGCCGCGAAGGTGTGCCCACAGCCGATGTGGTTCTTGAAGGTCAGCCGGGTGATGTGGAAGTCCTGGCCCAGCGTGCTGGCCACCTGCGACCAATCCACCCCTTCGCTCATGGCGGCCCCCAGGCCGGCCTCGCCATCGAGCACGTCCAGCGATCCGGTGACGCCCCGGGCCGCCAGCTGTGCTGCCAGCAAGCCGGCCTCGGCGGCGCGTCCGGCGTGCAGGGGTTTGGACATCGAGTCCATCCTGAACGCCTGCTGCAGCCCGGCTGCAAAGGTGGCAGCGGTCGCCAGCGCATGGGCCATGCCGGCTTCGTCGAGTTGCAGCAGGGTTCCCACCGAAGCGGCGGCGCCGAAGGTGCCGATGGTCCCGGTGTTGTGCCAGTGGGTGTAGTGCGGGCGGCCCATGGCAACGCCGATACGTGTCGAGACCTCGTAGCCCGTGACCACCGCGCGCAGAAACTGCTGGCCCGTGGCATGGTGCTCATGCGCGGCCGCCAACGCGCCTGCAATGGTGGCCGCGCCGGGGTGGTACATCGCTTCGCGGAAGCTGTCGTCCACCTCGGCGGCATGGGCGGCCGTGCCATTCAAAAGGCTTGCCGCTTTGGCGGTGGCGCTGCGTCCGACACCCACCCAGGATGAGCCTCGGTCCAGGTCTTCGCTGAGCACATCGACCAACTGGGGGACGGGCGCCACGCTCAGGCCTGGGTACAGGGAGGCATACCAGTCAATCACAGCCCGCTTGGCGTGGTGCAGCACGTGGGCGGGTAGCGGGTGCTGGTGCAGTGACACGGCTGCTTGTGCAAGCCTTTGGGTTGCGTACATGTTATTTCTCCTGAAGGGTGGGGGCCTGCAGCCAGTCGTTGAGCAAGCCGTTGCATCGTTCTGCAGCCTCGAACTGAACCCAGTGGCCCACCCCTTCCAGGGTGTGGGCAGTGCAGGCTGAGCGGTGGGCGTTGAGCCGTTCCATGACGGTCAGCGGATCGGCGGTCACATCGTGTTCGCCCCAGACCAGCAGCAACCGGCCGCTGTAGCTGGCGAGCAGATCCGACAAGCCGGCGGCTCGGGACAAGGGCTTGCTGCGCAAGCGTGTGTGGGTACAGGCGTCGGTGTGAATCGTCAATGCCAGATCGTCGACCTGCGAGGCTTGATGAACCATGTGCATCAGCAGGTTGTGGCGCATCACGGCGCGAAGGGCCTCGTGGTCCCCGGCCTTGAGCGCCGGCCGCCAGGGCAACAGGTCGCCCTTGGGGCGCCTGGGGCCGCCGTGGCCGGCAGGGCCCAGCAGGGCCAGCAGAGGGACGGCAGGCCGCAGGGCCGCTACCTGGGCCGCGACCAGACCACCGAACGAGAACCCGACCAAGGTGATCGGCGTGGACTCGGGGAGCAGAGCGCTCAAGGTCTGCCGGGTCATCTGCGCCACCGCCTCCAGCGAGGGTTGTGCGGGCAGATCGGATTCCCCAAAGCCCGGCAGGTCGGGAACCCACACCGTGTGCCTGACGCCCAGCGCGATCACATTGCGCGCCCAATGCATCCAGCATCCGTGGCCACCGTGCAGCAACACCACAGGGGGGCCGCTGCCCCAGCGGCGCCAGATCATGGCGCGGCCATCCAGCTCGACGCGATGGCGTTGCCCGATGGCGGCCAGGGCATCAAGCCATGCCCGGCTGGTAGGTGCGTCGCCTGTCATGGCTTGGAGGGCACGATAGGCGCCGGGCCACTGGCGCAAAACAGGCTCCATGGGCTCCAGAGAGGCCAGGGTGGCCTCGGGTGGGCTGTGGGCTCGTGGGTCATGCTGCCAGCACGACCACACCATCGGCCGCCCTCACCCCCTGGCCTTGGGGCAGAACGAAGAGGGGATTGATCTCGGCCTCTAGCAGGCGATCGCCGAGTTGGGCCGCCATGTTCGAGAACGCCACAATCGCATCCACCAGGGCTTCGACGTCTGCCTTGGGGCGCCCGCGGTAGCCATCGAGCAGCGGCCAGGTCTTCAGTTCACGGGCCATGCTCAGGGCTTCTGTGCGGCTCAAGCCGCCTTGCGGGGGCAGCAGACGCAGGCAGGTGTCCTTGAACAGCTCCGCCGTCACCCCCCCCATGCCCAGCAGGATGGCGGTGCCCAGGGCGTCACGGCTGGTCCCCAGAATCAACTCGGTTCCCCCGCTGACCATTTGCTGGACGAGAAAGCGCTCGGGCTTCTTGTGGGTGTGGGCCTGGACCTGCTGGGTCATGGACGCCAGGCGCTCGCCAATCGTGTCGGGGCTCAGGTTGATGGCCACGCCGCCCACGTCGCTCTTGTGGGTGATTTCGGCGGAGAGGATCTTCAGCACCACCCGGCCGCCCAGCTCCAGGGCCGCGCTTTGCGCCTGTGCTGCTGTGCTGACCACTCTTTCCGGCGCGCACGGGACCTGGAACCGGGCGAACAAGGTCTTGGCTTGCGCTTCATCCAGTGAGCCGCCGGGCAGGTCGTCCACGGGCACCGGCGCTGCGGCCACCGTGTTCGCATCTGACGCCTGCCACGTGGTCCGGTGGAGCAGGGCGGTCAGTGCCGAGGTGCAGCTCTCTGCCGCGGCAAAGGCCGGCACACCGCGCTGGGTGAGCAGGGCGGCCACGTCCGGCGCATGAGGGCTGACGTAGGCCAGGATGGGCTTGTCAGACAGGGGCAGGCAGTCCTGGATCGCACCGGCCATCAGCTCGGGCATGGCCAGGCTGGACGAGCCGACGATGATCACGAGGGCGTCATAGCTCGGGCTGGCCAGCAGTGTCTTGATGGCCCCCCGCAGCAGATCGGGGCGCAGTCCGGCCAGGGTCACGTCGATCGGGTTGCGGTCCAGCACTGCGTGGTCGCCTGTTTGCAGGTCACGCAGGGCTTGGGCGGTGGCTGCATCGGGGGCCGGTGTCTCGAAACCCGCCATGCCCAGATCGTCGGATACCAGGGTCCCGGCGCCACCGGTGGAGGTCAGGATGGCCACCCGCCGGCCAGCCAGCCGGCGCCCGGTCTGCAAGGCCGCTGGGATGTCGAGCAGGTCAGCAAAGGTGTCGGCACGGATCACCCCCACTTGTTTGAACAGTGCGTCGTACATGCGATCGGCGCCTGCCATGGCGCCGGTGTGCGACACCGCGGCCTGGGCACCGGCTTCGGAGCGTCCGATCTTGAAGGCAACGATGGGCTTGCCCGCCGCCGCGGCGCGCAAGGCTGCCGCCCGAAACTTGGCCGGGTTGCGCACCGTCTCGATGTACAGGGCGATCACCTTGGTGGCCTCGTCGTCAACCAGGTGGTCGATGAAGTCGGCCAATTCGAGGTCCACCTCGTTGCTGGTCGAGATCAATTTCGACAAGCCGATGCCCCGTGCCGCGGCCCGCGACAGCAGCGAGCCCAGGATGCCCCCGCTTTGTGAAACCACACCGATCGAGCCCACGGGAAACGTGTCCATCTCCAGCGCACCGGTGGCTGACAGCACGATCTTGTCCGTCAGATTCACCAGCCCGATCGTGTTCGGCCCGAGCAGGCGCATGGGGCCTGCGGCCTCCAGCAGTTCTTGCTGGCGCCGTGCGCCCACATCCCCTGTTTCGGTGTAGCCGCTGGCCAGCACAATGGCCGCCACGGTGCCGCGTGCCGACAACTCGCGCACGGACAGATGGGCACGCTCCGCGCCCAGCAGCACGATGGCCACATCGGGTACCTCGGGCAGCGAGGCCACATCGGGGTAGCACTTGAGTTCACCGATGTGGCTGACCTTCGGGTTCACGGGGAAGATGCGGCCGGCATACCCGTGCTTGAGCAGGTAGGACACCGGCCTGCCAGCGGTCTTGCTGGCATCGGCCGAGGCGCCGATGATGGCCACGCTGCGCGGTTGAATGAGTCGTGCGATGGCGCTCATGGGTCATTCCTTCACGGCAGATTTGGCCAGGAAGGCCTCCACCGAGGCCCGGTGCTCGGTGCTGGTGTAGCAGATACCCTGGGCCTGGCTGCCCTGGGCGAAGACCTGCTGCGCAGTCATCTCGAAACTCTGGTTCAGGATGGTCTTGCCCAGGGCCAGGGCGGTGGCCGACCCCTGGCTCAGTTCGGTTGCCCAGGCCTGGGCCTCTTCCAGCAGACGCTCAGCGCTTGTCTTGCGATCGACGATGCCCAGGGCCAGTGCCTCGTCCACATTCACCTTGCGGCCGGTGAAGATCAATTCCTTGGCCTTGGGCAGCCCGATGCGGCGCGGCAGGAAGTACATGCCACCCCCGTCCGGGATGATGCCGCGGTGGATGTAGGACCAGCTGAAGTTGGCCCACTCGTTGGCGATGATGAAGTCACAGGCCAGCGCTGTATCGGCCCCCAGGCCCGATGCTGCGCCATTGACGGCTGCAATCGTCGGCTTGGGCATGGTGTGCAGCAGCGCTTGGGTGTGGTGCACGCGCTGCTGGCGCTTCCAGCCATTGAAGCCCACTTCGCCTGCGGGTGCATTCATGCGTCGCTGCATGCCCGCGATGTCGCCACCGGCGCAAAAGCCTTTGCCATTGCCGGTCAGCACCAAGGCGCGGATGGACGGCGTGCTGCTGACGTACTCCAGGGCCTCAATGAATTCGGAGCGCATGTCATCGCTCATGGCGTTGCGCTTGTCGGGGCGGTTCAGTGCCAGGGTCGCAATGCCGTTGGCTTCCTGCAGTTCAAGGTATTGGAAGTTCATGGGTGGGGTCCTCGAGGCTGGTTCTCAATCTGCGGTGATGTTGTTGTCTTTCACAACCTTGCGCCAACGGATCTCTTCGCGTTTGGCGTAGGCATCGAAGTCCTGGGGCAGGCCGCCTTTGATGACCAGACCCTCGTTTTCGAGTTGCTTTTTGAAGGACTCGGTCTGGACCGCCTTGTTTGCGGCGGCATTGAGGCGGGTGATGACGTCCTTGGGCGTGCCTGCCGGGGCAAACAGGCCATACCAGCTGTCTGCCACGTACCCCGGCACGCCACTCTCGGCAATGGTGGGCACATTGGCCAGATTGCGTGCCTTGGACCGTGTTTCGGTGGTCACTGCAATAGCGCGCAACTTGCCGCTTTCGACCAGGTTTCCGACGGCAGAGGCTGTAGCAAACATCATGTCCACCTGCCCGCCCATCAAATCCGTGAGCGCGGGCCCGGCGCCCCGGTAGGGGATGTGCAAGATGTGGGTGTTGCTCAGGTTCTTGAACAATTCACCAGCCAGATGCGCGGAAGTTCCAGCACCTTGTGAGGCGAATGACAGCTTGCCTGGAGTGGCTCTGGCCGCGTTGATGATGTCCTGAACAGTCTTGAAGGGGCTCTTGGCGTTGACCACCAACACGTTGGGTGACACCCCCACCAGCATCACCGGCGTGAATGCCTTCTCGTACACATAAGGCAACTTGGACTGGATGCTCGGGTTGACCACGTGGGCCAGGGTCGCCATGACCAGGGTGTAGCCATCCGGTGCGCTCTTGGCCACGGCGTCAGTCCCGATGATCGTGGCGCCGCCCGGCTTGTTGTCGATGATCACCGATTGACCCAGGTCCTGACCCATGGGCACCGACATCGCTCGGGCCACCAGGTCTGTGCCGCCGCCGGGCGCGAAGGGCACCACGATGCGGATCGGCCGCTCCGGGTAGCCGGCCCAGGCCAGGGAGGGTGCCAGGCAGGCCACGGATGCCGTTAGCGCCAGCGTCAGGCTGCGGCGCTTGGTGGCGCAGAAATGGGGTTTGTTCATGTCTCTTGTCTCCTTTATAGGCCCTGCGCCTGGCGTTCCGAGAGCGGTCGCACAAGCGGGCTGCTGGCTTTGAAGCGTAGCTGCATGGGCTTAGAATTGCACCCACCAATTTCCAATGGTTGGAAATAATGGAGGTTCTTCGATGACGACTGACCTGCCCTTGGAGGGTCGCAAGGGCCACCATGAAGACCCCGTTCTCAACCGTTCGCTGGAGCGTGGCATCGAGATCCTGCGTGCCTTTCGCCCCGGTGCGGATCTTCTTGGCAACGGTGAGATCGCTGAACGCACCGGCCTGTCGCGTGCGACCGTGAGCCGGCTGACCCAGACCCTGGTCTCAGGGGGGCTGCTTCAGCATGATCGTTCGCAGCGCGCCTACCGCCTGGCCCCTCTGGTCTTGAGCCTGGCCCATGCCATGCGTTCGGGCTCCCTCGCCATGCAGGTGGCCGCCCCGTTGATGCGCAAGACGGCAGAGCACCTTCGGATCAATGTGGGCCTGGCCGTGCCTGATCGCGATGAGATGGTCTACCTTGAGTCCGTCCGGTACAACAAGAAAGTCGCCTTGCGCAGTGTGGTCGCGGGACAGCGGGTGCCTATCGAATTGACCTCGCTGGGATTTGCCTACCTGGGTTCACTGGAGCAGGAGGCGCGTCAGCAGGTCTTGCGTCGCATTGCCGCGCTCCGGCCCGCCTCCTGGCAACAGTCCAGACCTGGCATCGAGGCGGCATTGGCGCAATTTGCTGCAGAGGGCTATTGCGTGGCCTCCTGGCAGCCCGAAGTGGTGGCTGTGGCCACCCCCTTGGTGGTGGAAGGGCACCAGGTGCAGGTGTTGAACATGAGCCTCTCCACCTCCAGTTCCATGCGAGATGTTGCCAAGGAGTTTGGCCCTTGCCTGATGCGTTTGAAGGAAGAGATTTCGGCGGCCTTGGACATGACGGGGCCTGACGGCCAGTGAGAGGCGCTCTGGCTTGTCCCACCCGGCGGTGAACCACCCCCACAAGCCCACGCCGCCTGGCAAGCGGCGCAACACCGGCCAGCGTTATTGCCTCTCCACCACCACGGCGATGCCTTGGCCGACCCCGATGCACATCGTGCAGAGCGCATACCGTCCGCCCGTGAAATGCAGGCGGTTGATGGCCGTTGTCACCAGGCGCGCACCCGAGGCCCCCAAGGGGTGGCCCAAGGCAATCGCACCGCCCCAGGCATTGACGCGGGCATCCTCATCGCTGAGGCCAAGCCCGCGCAACACGGCAAGGCCCTGTGCTGCAAAGGCTTCATTGAGCTCGATGACGTCCATCTGCTCCAGCGTCAACCTGGTCTGCACGAGCACTTTCTGCACGGCGGGTGTGGGGGGGTAGCCCATGATGCGCGGGGCGACGCCCGCCGTGGCCATGCCGACCACCCTGGCCCGGGGGGTCAGGCCATGCAGCTTGGCACCCTCTTCGCTGGCCAGCAGCAGGGCGCAGGCTCCGTCATTGACCCCCGAGGCATTGCCGGCTGTCACGGTGCCGTCGGGTCTAACCACCCCCTTGAGTCGGGCCAGTGCTTCCAGGCTGGTCGAGCGAGGGTGTTCATCGTGCTCGACGGTGATGGGGTCGCCCTTCTTCTGAGGGATTTGCACCGGACATATCTCCCGTGCCAGGTGCCCGGCTTGCTGGGCTGCCACAGCGCGCAATTGGCTGTTCAGGGCCATCTGGTCCTGGGCTTCGCGGCTGATCTTGAAATCGGTGGCCACGTTTTCGGCAGTCTCCGGCATGGAGTCCACGCCGTACAGCTGCTTCATGAGCTTGTTCACGAAGCGCCAGCCGATCGTGGTGTCATAGACCGCGTTGGCCCGCGAGAAGGCCGACTCGGCTTTGGGCATCACAAAAGGCGCGCGGCTCATGCTCTCCACGCCGCCCGCGATCATGAGCTGGGCTTCGCCCGACTTGATGGCGCGCGCCGCAGTGCCGACGGCATCCAGGCCCGAGCCGCACAAGCGGTTGATGGTGCTCCCTGGCACCTCCATCGGCAGGCCTGCAAGCAGGCTGGACATGCGTGCCACGTTGCGGTTGTCTTCGCCGGCTTGGTTGGCACACCCAAAGATGACATCGTCGACGCGCGACCAATCCACCGTCGAGTTTCGGCTCATGAGCGCGCGCAGCGGGATCGCTCCCAGATCATCGGCGCGAACGCTGCTGAGTGCGCCGCCGTAGCGACCGAATGGAGTGCGAATCGCGTCGCAAATATAAGCTTGGGTCATGGGGTACCTTGTTCAGTGGCTTGACGATCAGGCCTGGATGGGTAGGCCGATCAGGCGCTCGAGCTCGGCGTGCGCCAGGCCCGGCACCGTGTCGATCAGCTTCAGGCCCTGGGGCGTGCAGGCCAGCGTGGCCAGGTCGGTGTAGATGCGCTTCACGCAGGCCACGCCGG
>Ga0209913_1001074_pt1 | contig 17044 bp, 15 predicted proteins | sample PersoiDNA2013203_FD_185805 | JGI IMG/M metagenome (GOLD analysis project Ga0209913, IMG submission 185805) | Permafrost soil microbial communities from the Arctic, to analyse light accelerated degradation of dissolved organic matter (DOM) -... | ecosystem: Environmental > Terrestrial > Soil >... | reverse complement strand
CTTCATTGTTTTTTATTTTATCTTGCGTTGCCAAGTCATAATCAGGTGCAATCAAATGTACTTCATGACCCAAGCTTTGCATTTGCTTCACAAAAGTATTAATGGATGTTGATACCCCATTGATACGTGGAAAATACACATCTGAAATAAATAGAATTTTTAATGGCTTAATGTTGCTTGAGATATTTGTCATTGAATGAGTATTGGCCTTATGTATTGAATAAAATCAAGGTTTTAGCAAATTAAACAATAGCGACTTTATATGACGATTTGATGAATAGCATCCTGATCGCTTGTTACCGAATCTTCATGTGCTTGTCACAATGTATTCATACGGTCATGTCAAATTACGCTTCATGAAGTTACCGACATTTCTGAAAAAATATTACTGGTGGTTCCCATTCTGCCTATATTCTGTAGATGCCAACGCATGGGGACTGATGACGCATCTATATTTTGCACAATCGTTGCTTTGGGCAATGCCCTTATTAGACCCACGCTTACAAAATGCCATTAAACGTTTTCCTGAATTAGTGATGGCAGGCGCTTGTTTACCGGACTTGGCGATTGTCAGCCACCGTTATAGACACACGCATCTGTGGGAAAATGCGCATCAACTGATGATGACGGCGAAAACAGATGAAGAAACCGCTATTGCTATTGGTTACCTTAGCCACCTGTATGTAGATGTGATTGCTCATAATCATTTTGTGCCAGCTCATGAAGCCTTGTGGCATAAGAACGAAATGTTTACGCATATTGCATCAGAGTGGGCGATGGATGGGTACTTGGCGCCGCTAATGAAGAATACTTCGCCGCGATATTTGCTAAACCAACATCGAGCTGTTATTTCACAATTCATTTCAATTCAATTCAGGTGCCCAGAACATGTCACTAATGTTGCTTTAAAACGTTTAGCATTTTGGGATGGTGTATTACGTTGTGTAAAATTACCAAGTTTGATCTACCGATTTGTGCAGTTAGTCGATAAGCGTGTTTTCAAGCACTTTGTTTATTACGTGGCGAAAACTCAGGTCGCTGTAGCTGAAATAGGCGCAGTGTTAAATGGTAATAAGCCAGAGGTGGAGCCTGAGTTAAAAAACCTGAGCGTGGAACAACTTGATATTTGGCGCGAGCAATGTTTAAAGCACTTACATCTACGGCATCCGATGCCAATTCAATACTTTACTGACAACCGTTTGACTGAGTGAAGCTAATAAGACTAGTTACTGAAAATACCTACTACATTATCTGAAAAGAAATCCCAGCAATTAGGCCGCCAAGAAGTGCGCCAGCGAGAACATCACTGGGGTAATGTAAGCCTAAGACTACGCGAGACAAACCCACCAATGTTGTAAATGGCACAGCAATAATAGCTAGTTGCGGATAGTAGTTGATCATTACTACGCAAAATACCACTGCATGTAAGGTATGTCCGGAAGGAAAGCTGAATTTATCCAGCGGCTTACCTGTCAGCCAAATATCTTGATGTACTTCGTACGGACGTGGTCGCAGTGTTTTGCCTTTTAGCCATTTATAAAGGGTTGTACCAGCCAAGCCCGCCAGCGACATATGTAGCACTGGAACCAGTCCTTCAGCACCTTTGACAATCAATATACCTATCATCAAGGTGTACCAAAATAGGCCATCGCCGAGTCGACTCACACCCCTGAATAAATCGCGAATAACTCTGTACTGACTAGTATGATTTACCGCAACGCAGACATTGCTATCTAAGCGATGCATGCGATTTAAATATAAACGCATTCTGTATGACATCATTCCCTCCCATTTCCAAGATTCTTTTCACTGATTATCAGCGCTAGAATGTCATCGAAATGTGAATGATTGATGAATGAAAGATGAAGGTTTGTTGAATCGAATACCAGTACTGTTGTGGGGGCTACGGTATTAACTGCCTACTTGGCTGACAACATCTGCAATATTTTGCGCCAATGTTTGCACTTGTAGCTGATTTTCACCTTCTACCATCACGCGAAAGATAGGTTCAGTGCCAGAGGCTCTTAGCAATATACGGCCACGTCCAGCCAAGGCTTTTTCAGCAGCTTGTACGGATGTTTGAATTTGAGCATGATTGCCTAAATCTATTTTTTTCGAGGTTTTTACATTAATTAATACTTGTGGGTAAAGCGTCAGATCTGCCGCCAATTGGGCTAAGGTCTTTTTGCTCTCGATCAACGCCTGTAACACTTGTAACGCGGCAATAATGCCATCGCCACTACTGTGCTTGTCTAGCGTGAGGATATGCCCGGAGTTCTCGCCACCCAATTGCCAATCATGTTGATTAAGTTGCTCAAGCACGTATCTGTCGCCCACTTTGGCTCGAACGAAGGGAATATTTAAAGTGGCAAACTTATGTTCCAGCGCCAGATTCGTCATTAAGGTACCGACAACGCCACCTCGCAAGGTACCGCTTTGATGGCGTGCTACCGTAATAATATAAAGTAATTGATCGCCGTCTAGCAATTGGCCATCACTATCGACCATCATCACACGGTCGCCATCTCCATCAAATGCAATGCCTAAATCCGCCTGATGCTCAAGCACGGCATTTCGCAAAGCTTGTGGATGGGTAGAACCGACCTGCTCGTTAATATTCAAGCCATCAGGTTTATTACCAATGGCGATAACCTCAGCGCCTAGCTCGTGAAAAACTGGCGGCGCTACATGGTAAGTCGCACCGTGGGCGCAGTCTAAGACAATCTTCAAACCACGTAGATCAAGATGGTTGGGGAAAGTACTTTTACAAAATTCGACATAACGTCCTGCGGCATCATCTATGCGACGCGCTTTGCCTAACTTGGCCGACTCCATGACCTGCATCGGCTTATCTAGCTCGGCTTCAATCGCATGTTCAATATCGTCAGGTAATTTGGTACCTAAGCTAGAAAAAAACTTGATGCCGTTATCGTAAAAAGGGTTATGTGAAGCGGATATGACGATGCCGGCCTGCGCACGTAGAGCGCGGGTGAGATAGGCAACAGCAGGTGTTGGCATTGGACCTGTGAGCAATATGTCGACACCTGCGGCAGATAGGCCCGCTTCTAAAGCAGCTTCCAGCATGTAACCAGAAATGCGTGTATCTTTGCCTATCAATACTGCCGGATGCGCACCTTTCGCTAAATTACTCTCGATGCTGGTCAACACGCGGCCAGCTGCATAGCCTAAACGCATCATAAAGTCAGGCGTAATCGGTGTCTTGCCAACGCGACCACGAATACCGTCTGTGCCAAAGTACTTTTTACTCATGCTTCAATTCCTAACTTCTTATAATTTTTCATATTGAATGATTTGAAATTTTCGTGCTTTACTACATTACTACAAGACCGCTGCAACTACCTTAAGCGCATCTGCAGTGGCTTTAACATCATGTACGCGTACTATTTTAGCGCCTTTCATTGCAGATATGACCGAAGCTGCAATGCCAGCATGCAAGCGCTGCTGTTCATCGCCACCTGCAATAGATCCTAATACTGATTTCCGAGATAAGCCAACCAATAAAGGCTGACCAATATCATTAAACTGACCCAAGTGCTGGATTAGTGCAATATTATGTGCGCGCGTTTTACCAAAGCCGAAACCAGGGTCTAGCACGATACGGTTTTTATCGATGCCGTGCGACAAAGCCGCATTAAGCCTGTCCATTAAAAACTGCTTCACTTCCATTACAACATCCACATAACTAGGGTCTAATTGCATGGTTTGCGGCGTGCCTTGCATATGCATTAAGCATACGCCTGCGGTGCTGTTGGCCACAATATCCAAAGCACCGTCCTCTTGTAAAGCACGAATATCGTTGACGATATCAGCGCCTGCGGCAATTGCCTCACGCATTACCTCGGGTTTATAGGTATCGATTGAAACTGGCACAGTTGATATTTTACTCAAGGCTTGAATCACCGGTATGACTCGGCTTAGCTCTTCGTCTAAGCTTACTGGTGTTGCTCCTGGGCGCGTAGATTCGCCGCCAATATCTAGTATATCTGCACCATCTGCGATTAACTGAAGTGCATGTTCAATAGCTAACTTGGTAGAAGCGAATTTTCCGCCATCAGAAAATGAATCGGGCGTTATGTTGACGATGCCCATCACATGCGGACGATTCAGATTGAGTTGGTATTTGCTGCAATTAAATATCATGGCACATTATACTGAATTTTAGGTTTTAGCATAAAACGCTATGCAAAACATGAAGATGAAAAAAAGGGCTGGAATTCCAGCCCTTTTTTGCTCTTTATAACATACAGATTAATCACCTAATCTATATTTGAAAGGCAGGTTTAACCAAACTTACCTGTAATGTAATCTTCAGTTTCTTTGCGGTTAGGACGGGTAAAGATAGTATCTGTATCGCCATATTCCATCAGTTCGCCTAAATACATATAAGCTGTGTAATCTGATACGCGAGCAGCTTGTTGCATATTATGTGTCACCACTAATATGGTTAATTTATTGCGTAACTCACTCATTAACTCTTCAATATTAGCCGTTGCAATGGGGTCAAGTGCAGATGTTGGCTCATCAAATAACATGATTTCAGGATCGGTAGCCAATGCACGGGCAATGCACAGGCGTTGTTGTTGGCCGCCAGATAAATTGAATGCCAGGTCGTGCAAGCGGTCTTTTACTTCATTCCAAAGCGCAGCACCTTTAAGGGCCTCTTCTACTTTGTCAGCTACAACACGTTTGTTCTTTTCATCACGTACGCGCAAACCGTAAGCTACGTTTTCAAAAATTGACTTAGGGAAAGGATTTGGTTTTTGAAACACCATGCTAATACGCATGCGCACTTCAATCGGGTCAACACCGTCGGCTAACACATTGGTGTTATCTGGGTGCATCAAAATTTGGCCTTCATATTTATTGCCAGGGTACAAGTCATGCATGCGATTAAAACAACGCAGAAACGTTGATTTACCGCAACCAGACGGGCCAATCAATGCGGTAATTCTATTTTCATACAGCGGCATGCTAACGCTTTTAAGCGCTTGATGACCATTTGAATAGTAAAAGTTGAGATTCTTTGCTTCAGCTTTTATTGGTGTAGTGATGTTGACCATATTTTTACCTGAGAATTATTACTTTAAATTGGGCTTACGTTGCAAATAGTGTTGTTTAACCAAGTAGTCTTGTTAATAAAGACCTTACCATTTGATATTTTTACGAACCTTATAACGCAACCAAATTGCGGTTCCATTCATTAATAAAGTCACAACAATGATAATTGCACCCGTGGCGGCTGCGTTGATGTGGAATGCATGGTCAGGACGTGATAGCCAATTAAACATTTGAATCGGCAACACGGTAAAGCCTGAATTTAACCATTCAAAATTAATGAAAGGCGCCGTTGTAGTAATGGGGGAGGCTGGTAAGAACGCAATATAGGTTAATGCACCAATGGTAATTAAAGGTGCCGTCTCACCTAATGCCCGCGCCATACCGATAATCACACCGGTTAGAATACCACCAAATGAATAGTGTAATACGTGGTGATACACCACTTGCCACTTAGTCGCGCCAACTGCATAAGCCGCTTCACGAATCGCGACAGGAATGCCGCGTATCGCTTCACGTGTCGACACAATTACAATAGGTAATATCAGCAAGCCCAGAGTTAATCCTGCTGTTGCGATACTTTGCCCTAAATCTAAGGTGTATACAAAAAGACCTAGCGCTAGCAAACCGTAAACAATGGAAGGAACACCGGCTAAATTAGACACATTGATTTCAATCAGGTCAGAAAACCAGTTTTTTGGCGCATATTCTTCTAGATAAATACCTGCGGCAACGCCCATAGGTACGGCAGATAAAAAGGTGACTAACATGACCAGCAATGAACCTATCCAAGCAGATAAAAGCCCAGCCTTCTCTGCGTGACGTGATGGGAAGTTGCTGAAAAATGTTAGGTTAAAGCGTTCATGCCCATCGACCACTAATTCAACAAATAAGGTGAGTAATGCAATTAAGCCTATCATTAAAGCGAGTAGTCCAATGATTGCAAAAATCGTGTCATTTAGTTTGTGGCGCTTGATCATCGCGCGCACTTCACCAATATTTTCTAAAACTGAGGCTTGTTTGCTCATAAGTTTATGCTTTGAATTAAGGTTAGATTAAGTGAATGTGCTAGTAAGTTTCGCGATATTTCTTACGTACAATATGACCGACTATATTGAAGGTTAAGGTCATTAACATTAGAACTAAGCCTGCTGCAAAAATACTTTGATAACCAATGCTGCCGTGCGGTAAATCACCCATTGCTACTTGTACGATATACGCGCTGATGGTGGCGGCACTTTCCATTGGGTTAAACGTTAAATTAGGTTGCTGACCTGCCGCAAGTGCTACCACCATGGTTTCACCTAAGGCACGAGAGATGGCTAAAATATAGGCGGCGATAATGCCTGAAATGGCTGCCGGGGTAACAACACGAATAGCGGTTTGAAAGCGCGTGGCGCCCATTGCATAAGAGCCTTCGCGCATACTCATTGGCACTGCACGCATCGCATCTTCAGCCACAGAGCTGATGTAAGGGATAATCATGATGCCCATTACAATACCAGGGCCTAACATGTTGAAGCCTGGCAGTCCCGGGATGATTTTTTGTAGCATCGGGGTAACAAATAATAAGGCAAAATAACCAAATACTACTGTTGGTACACCGACCAGAAGCTCAAGTATCGGCTTTACAATTTCACGGGTTTTATGGGTAGCAAATTCAGATAAGTAAATAGCACCAATAGTGCCAATGGGCACCGCCACGGCAAGTGCAACGGCCGATGTTGTGAGCGTACCGGATACTAAGGGCATGATGCCGTAATGCGCATCTTCAAATAATGGTGTCCATTGGGTATCAGTTAAAAAATCAACAATTGAGACCACTTTAAAAAAGCCTAAGGATTCTTTTACCAGTATGACTACGATTGCAACTGTTGTCATTACCGCTGAAAGTGCTGCTAGCATTAGCATTAATTCTACGAAGCGTTCAAACACGTGGCGCTTAACGTTTTTGGCAAGGCGCGCGCTAATCGGTGGATCTGTCAGGTTTAATTGCATGTTTGCTCGAATGGTAAGTGTTTGGTTGTTCATGCTGTTTTTTGCTGGTGGAATTTTAACTTAATATGATAATTTTACGCACGAATTGTGACTTATTTATGACAAATTTTTTGGTGCGAGTTTGGGTATTAAAAAAGGCAGCGATTGCTGCCTTTTTTAGTTCATTGCAATTTACGGATTTATTATTTAATTCTAGCTAATAAATCTTCAATTTTTACACCAACTTCAGGTACACCACCAAAACCAGTACCTGGTTTGAGTGATTTCCAATGTTTATCAACAGCCGCGTATTCATTAGCTGGTAAAGGAATGTACTTCACTTCTTTAACCAATTTAGGCGCGTTAGCTAAATAGAAGTTAACAAAGGCTTTAACTTCAGGTTTGAATGCTGCCGCAGTAGCATTTACATAAAGGAACAGAGGGCGTGCTAGCGGTTGGTAAGTACCATCTTTAATGGTTTCAAATGAAGGCGTCACTGCTGGCGCACCTTTTTTAGCAACGATAGGTACCGCTTTTAATCTGTCTTGGTTAGCATCAAAGTAAGAGTAACCAAAGTAGCCTAAACCGCCTTTATCACTTTCTACACCTTGCACTAACACGTTGTCATCTTCACTGGCCGTGTAATCACCACGGCTAGATTTTGCTTTACCAACTACGGCTTCAGTAAAGTAATCAAATGTACCTGAATCTGCACCTGGGCCAAATAATTTTAGTGCAGTGTCAGGCCAAGCAGCATTTACTTGTTTCCAAGTTTTAACTTTGCCTTGTGCAGATGGTTCCCACATTTTTTTCAAATCTTCAACGGTCATACTTTTGATGAAGTCATTGCTTTTGCTGATAACTACGGTAATACCATCGTAAGCAATTGGCAGCTCAAGGTATTGGATACCAGCTTCTTTACAAGCGTCCATTTCTTTTTTCAAAATTGGGCGTGATGCATCTGAAATATCTGTTTCACCGCGGCAGAATTTTTTAAAGCCACCGCCAGTACCAGAGATACCAACAGTTACTTTTACTTTATTAGCAGCCTGAAACTCTTCAGCCACGGCTTCTGTAATTGGGTATACCGTGCTTGAACCATCAATTTTAATGATTTTGTCAGCAGCAACAGCGTGTGAAGTTGAGAATGTAACTGCAAGCAAAGCTGCAATACGCATAGATTTAACTAGCATTGTGTTCATGAAATCTCCATCAGGGTTTAAATATTTCTTATATCGCTGCTAATGATAGATAGTAAATATGACAACTTTATGACAAAAATTAATACAGATAATTCATATCGAAAGTATGAAAATTAAAAAGGCCTCAGTAGAGGCCTTTTAATGGAGCGATATAGCAACGTGATTACAAGAATGTACGGCCCAGATGATAGCTCATTGCTGCAATTAAACCCGCACATGGAATGGTAAGAACCCATGCCCAGACGATGCGTGAGGCCAAGCCCCAGCGTACGGCAGAAACGCGTCTTGACATGCCAACACCGACAATCGCACCTGTAATAGTGTGTGTGGTAGAGACAGGAATGCCGAGTGATGTTGCAATAAATAAAGCGATAGCGCCAGAAGTTTGAGCGCAAAATCCACCTGAAGGCCTTATACGCGTAATGCCCATGCCCATGGTGCGCACAATGCGCCAGCCGCCGAATAGTGTACCTAAGCCCATGGCGATTTGGCATGAAATAACCACCCAAAACGGTACGTTAAAATCACCATGTAAATAACCGTTGGCATACAGCAGCACGGCAATAATTCCCATGGTTTTTTGTGCATCGTTACCGCCATGACCTAGGCTATAAAGCGATGATGATACGAATTGCAGTTTGTTGAACCTGCGTTCAGTCGGGTAAGGGGATGATTTTTCGTAGATCCACAACACTGCAACCGAAAGTATCAGTGCGAGCAAAAGTCCAAACAGTGGTGACAAAATAATCGCTAGAGAGGTTTTAAGTAAGCCAGCTGCAACAATGGCGCCAGTACCAGACTTGGCAACGCCTGCACCCACTAATCCACCAACTAGAGCATGAGATGACGAAGATGGAATGCCAAACCACCAAGTAATCAGGTTCCACGAGATTGCGCCGCCAAGCGCACCAAATATCACAGCGTTATCGATAATTTCTTTCGAAATAATGCCCTTACCCACCGTATTAGCAACATGTAGGCCAAAGAACAAAAAGGCTACCAAGTTAAAAAATGCAGCCCAAACTACTGCTGCTTGAGGTGTAAGCAAGCGCGTTGAAACCATTAGTGCAATAGAGTTTGCTGCATCGTGGAAGCCATTCAAAAAATCGAATATTAAAGCCACAAATATCAGCAAAGCCATGACTAGGATCGCATGATCTATCATTGGTTGGTCGCCTTAAATTCGTTCTAGCACTACGCCGTGGATTACGTCTGCTACGTCTTCGCAACTATCAACCGCCATTTCAAAAAGATCATAAAGTTCTTTTGAGCGAATAAGTACGCGTGCGTCGGATTCTTCAGCAAATAAACGATGCATACCTGCGCGCATCACGTGGTCAGCTTCGCCCTCAATGCCGCTGATTTCTTCGCATATGCGTAAAATACGCTCGGCATTTTTCATGTCGGAAAGCATTTTCACTGCATCGCGTACTTTTTCGGAAGCGCGTAATAAAATCTGCCCAAGCGCTACCATCTCTGGAGTAAAGCTGGAGTGACCGAAAATTTTGGCACTCTGTGGAATGTCTTCCATGTAATCAATGATGTCATCCAAGGCCATGGCTAACTCACGAATTTCGCGGCGATCAAATGGGGTAATAAAGGTTTTGTGTAGTGAGATGAGAATCTCTTTGGTGTATTCATCAGCTTCAGATTCAATTTTGCTGATTTCGGAAAAATGCTCTTCGAACTTTTCGGGATCATTTACAGCCGACATCATCGCTAATACTTTAGAGCCTTTTACAGCGCAATCTGCCAAGTTGTTAAATAATACAAAGTAACTATCATTGCGCGGTGATATTGCTGCCATCAACCGACCAAAAACGGCAATTGCCATATTTCATCCTCCCGTAATTATTACAATTTTGTTTCGAATTTGTTAATTTGTGCTTATTTGATGATTTTAACTGTCTGTGGTTAAATCTGCGAGTATAAAATTATTTAAATTTAAACGATAAGATAAAGTCAGGGATCTATGAAGAAAGTAACGATTTATCACAATCCAGCCTGCGGTACGTCACGCAATACTTTGGCAATGATACGTGCGAGTGGCGTAGAGCCTGAGGTCATTGAGTATGTCAAAAACCCGCCTACACGTGAGCGGTTGCTTGAATTGATCTTTGCCATGGGCGTTAATCCGCGTGATGTGTTGCGTGAAAAGGGCACACCTTATATTGCGCTTGGTTTAGATGATTTAACGCTGCCTGATGAAGTGTTGATCGATGCCATGCTGCAACATCCTATTTTAATCAATCGTCCAATCGTGGTGACTGCAAAAGGCGTGAAGTTATGTCGTCCGTCAGAGCTGGTGTTAGATATCTTAGAAAACTCAAGCATTGGCGCTTTTACTAAAGAAGATGGTGAAGTCGTCAACCCAGTTACAAAAAATCGCTAGTCAGCCTTCGTAATTGCATTTATTCAACTATTGTTTTTCAGGAAGAAATGAAAGAAATCTGTATGACGGAACTCTCTATTGATCTAAGTAAGCCAATAGGTAATATAAGTGCCACCGATGTTTGCGTTGCAGAAAAGAATTTGAACGATATATTGACTCATGTCTTCAAACACGCCGCTCCGCACAAGGCAGTGGTAGTATTTGATTCGGATTGTGAATTGGCAAGCGCGCTGAGGCAGGGCTATATGCGCTGTCTTCCCGATGCGCAATTTATCGATTTTGGCAAATATACCCCTGATGCTGTGCTAGATGTATTTGCTGGTTTAGTCGCTTCAGATTTAGTGGTTTTGATTCAATCGACCAACTTCAGGCTAGAGGCTTTTCGCATTCGCGTTGAACTGTTTAAGCGTGGACTCAAGGTTATCGAGCATCCGCATTTGAGTCGTATGATGGGCGCAGAGGTACGTTACTACATCGATGCGCTGGCGTATGACCCGGTGTATTTTCGCGGTACAGGAAGTAGCCTCAAAGCCATCGTCGATCAAGCGCAATGCGGTTGCTTAGACAGTGGTGGTGATCAGTTTCCTGATGCCCGCTTGGTTTTTGGTTCATCTGTTGGCTTGGCTTTTGAGTCGGCCAAACTCAATGTGGGCGACTATAGTGGGATGCAAAATGTAGGCGGGCAGTTTCCCATTGGAGAGGTGTTCACCGAAGCTCGAGATCTTGAGTCTGTACATGGCCGTGTTCGCATCTTTGCCTTTGGGGACACGCAGTTCAGGGTCAATCGCCCAGCCAGCCCCATCACCTTAATTGTTGAAAAAGGGCAAGTTGTCGCAACCGAAGACAGTACGCCGGAATTTGATGCCGTACTAGCCAATATTCGCGCTGACGAGCAGGTCGTCTGGTTACGCGAAATCGGCTTTGGACTTAACCGCGCCTTCACCAAAGACCGCAGCGTCAGCGACATAGGGAGCTTTGAGCGCATGTGCGGCGTGCATTTGTCCTTAGGTGCTAAACACGGCATCTACGGCAAACCAAACTTCAAACGCGGCGACGGTAAATACCACATAGATGTATTTGCAGTTACCGAACAAGTTTTACTAGATGAACAAGTGATTTACCTTGATGGGGCTTGGCGCGTTGGAGCACTGCCCTTTGCTGTATAATTCCGTACTTTTATTGCACTGTAAACCGTTATGGAAGCCGAACAACTCAATATTATTGCTAATCGCTTAGTCGATTTAGTCGAACGCAATAACGCCCTTCGGGGGTATCTTTGACTTTGAGACTAAGTCGCAACGTTTAGAAGAAGTGAACGGGTTGATGGAAGACCCCAACATTTGGAATAATGCCGAAAAAGCACAAAAGCTCGGCAAAGAAAAGCGCAGTTTAGAACTGATCGTGCATAATCTGCAAGGATTGGAAACCAACTTAAAAGACGCGCAAGAGCTATTTGATATGGCGCGTGAAGAAGCCGATGACGATACGCTATCAAGTGTAGAAGCCGATTCGCAAGTGTTGGAAAAACAAATCGCCGCGATGGAATTCCAGCGCATGTTTTCGGGTGAGCTTGATAGCGCAAATTGCTTTGTGGAGTTTCAATCAGGCAGTGGCGGCACTGAGGCGCAAGATTGGTGCAATATGTTGTTGCGCATGTATTTGCGCTATGCTGAGCGCAAAGGCTTCAAGGTAGAAGTGCTAGAGCTTTCAGATGGTGATGTGGCTGGTATTAAAGGTGCGTCCATCAAGATTACCGGCGATTATGCTTATGGAACGCTTCGTACTGAAAATGGAGTGCATCGACTGGTGCGCAAATCACCTTTTGATTCAAACGCCAAGCGCCACACCAGCTTTGCCAGCGTGCAGATTTTCCCTGAAGTAGATGACAGTATTCAAATTGACATCAACCCCGCTGATTTGCGCGTAGATACCTATCGCGCTTCTGGTGCGGGTGGCCAGCATATCAATAAAACCGATTCTGCTGTGCGAATTACGCATATTCCCACTGGCGTGGTGGTGCAATGTCAAAATGACCGCTCGCAACACCGGAACCGTGACGAGGCCATGAGCATGCTAAAAGGCGCATTGTATAACTTAGAGTTAAACAAGCGTAATGCAGAAAAACAAGCGCTTGAAGACGCTAAAACTGACATAGGCTGGGGACATCAAATTCGCAGTTACGTGTTAGACCAAGGCCGCATTAAAGACTTGCGCACCAACGTGGAAATCGGCAATACCCAAGGCGTGCTAGATGGCGACCTCGACCCGTTTATTATGGAAAGTTTGAAACAGGGAGTTTAAGAATGAGCGATAACAAAAATATTGAAGTAGTAGCCATTGATGAAAACCACGTCATCGCTGAGCGCCGTGAAAAGCTTAAAGCTATTCGCGAAGCCGCAAAAGCCAATGGCGGCGTTGCTTTTCCAAATGACTTTAAGCCTGAACATCAATCAGCAGCTTTGCATGCCGAGTTTGGCGGATTTGAAAATGATACCCTTGATCCTAAAGCCGTGCATGTAAGCATTGCTGGACGCATGATGTTAAAACGCGTGATGGGTAAGGCAAGCTTTGCCACGGTGCAAGATAGTACAGGCCGCATTCAGCTTTTTGTTTCAAAAGATAACCTGACTGATGCCAATAGTGAAGCGATTTACGATGCTTTTAAACATTGGGATTTGGGCGATATTATTGCGGCTAAAGGTGCGTTGTTTAAAACTAAAACGGGTGAGCTTTCTGTAAAAGTTTCAGAATTGCGTTTGCTGACGAAATCATTGCGTCCGCTTCCAGAAAAGTTTCATGGCTTGCAAGATCAAGAAGTTAAATATCGCCAGCGCTATGTAGATTTGATTATGTCTGAAGAAACACGTGCAACATTTATTGCGCGTAGCAAAGTAGTTTCAGCGATTCGTGGTTTTATGCTTGAAAATCAATTTTTAGAAGTCGAAACGCCGATGTTACACCCGATTCCAGGTGGTGCATCAGCGAAGCCTTTTATTACGCATCACAATGCGTTGGACATGCAAATGTACATGCGTATTGCACCTGAGTTATACCTGAAAAGATTGGTAGTAGGTGGTTTTGAGCGTGTGTTTGAAGTGAACCGTAATTTTAGAAATGAAGGCCTAAGCGTACGCCATAACCCAGAATTTACCATGATGGAGTTTTATGCGGCTTATACCGATTACTTGTGGTTGATGGACTTTACTGAACGCTGCATACGCACTGCGGCAATTGCCGCTACGGGCTCGGCAGTGCTGCAATATCAAGGCCGTGAGCTCGATTTAAGTAAGCCATTTGAGCGTTTGACCATTGTGGGTGCGATTCAAAAATATGCGCCGGAATACACATTAGTGCAGTTAAATGACGCGGTGTTTTTACGTGCGGAAATCTTGAAGTTCGGCACAAAGCCATTCGACCACGCAGGCTTAGGCGCGTTGCAGTTAGCGTTATTTGAAGAAACAGCCGAAAGCCAATTGTGGAACCCAACCTATATTATTGATTACCCGGTAGAGGTTTCACCATTGGCGCGTGCGTCAGACACAGATCCAGAAGTCACAGAGCGTTTTGAGCTATTTGTCACAGGTCGTGAAATTGCTAACGGTTTCAGTGAGTTGAACGATGCCGAAGACCAGGCAGCGCGCTTCCACGCGCAGATGAAAGCCAAAGAAGCGGGTGATCATGAAGCGATGTTCTACGATGCCGATTTTATCCGCGCATTAGAATACGGCATGCCGCCAACAGGCGGTTGCGGCATTGGTATAGATCGCTTAGTGATGATGATCACCGACAGCGCCAGTATTCGTGATGTGATTTTGTTCCCGCACATGCGTGTGGAATCTTAGCTTTATGTAGGAGCAATCTAAAGATTGTTCCGTATCGGCCATCTAAAAAACTGCATACTAATTCAATTTAGTCTGCAGTTTTTTGTTGTTGTAAAAAAACAACGCCCATGTTGTCAATAGTTCACTAATTAGTTCTATGTCATCAAACTGTCACAAAAAGATAACAAAATGCATCCTGTTGAAAAACATAACTGCAAAATTATTTAACTAAGGGAATTTTTGATGAATTTTAAACTAAGCAACTTGGTGGCTGCAACACTAGCTGGCTCAATGTTAATGGGCTTTGGCGCGAATGCAATGGCCGATTCAACAACAGATATCGTGAATGCGCTTGTATCAAAAGGCGTATTGACAGAAGAAGAAGGCGCTTTATTAACCAGAGGCCATGACGGTGAAAAAGAAGGCCAAGAAAAGGCAATGAAGAAAGCTAGCAAGCTTAAAGTTTCTGATGCTATTGATAGTGCAACTGTATATGGTGATATCCGTGTTCGTGCTGAGGCTAGAAGTGGTAATGGCATTAATGCTGCTACAACCGCAGCAACAAACCCATCAATTGATCAAGAACGCGATAGAGCCCGTTATAAAATGACATTAGGTGTTAAAACTGAATCAGGTGCTTTTTACACTGACTTAGCAATGGCAATGGGTGCCAATGGCCGTTCAGATAATGCTACATTTGGTAAATCTGCAACTTCTAATATCGATGATAAAGAAGCTTTGTTTATTAAACGCGCGATGATAGGTTTTAAAGCAACTGACTGGTTAACCGTTGAAGCTGGACGTATGGACAATCCGCTTTACACAACACCAATGGTTTGGGATGCTGATCTAAATTTTGAAGGTTTAACTGAGAAATTCAAATACAAAGTTGGTGATGCTGACTTGTTCTTTACTGCAGCACAAGCTGAATATCAAGGTGACAGAAAATCATACAACGGTGTTAAAGCGCCTACTATTACTACCGAACTGTTTGCGTTTCAAGGTGGTGCTAAGTATGCTATCAATGACCGCACTTCAGCCAAAGGTGCTTTAACATATACAACCTATAACCATAATAGCAGCACTACTCCATTCAGTCCTGGCGCGAATTACGCTGGTTTAGGTGTAGTAGGAGGTACTGCAGGTCTATTGACTTATGGTTCAGGTGTAAATAATTTAGACGTCATCGAAATTCCAGCTGAAATTAATTTTATGGCTACAAGCAATATCGGTGTACGCGCATATGGTGACTATGCACACAACACAAGTGGTAGCGATCGTGCCGCTGCAGCATGTCTTGTAACTGCGCAAGTTTGTGGACAAGGTACAGACAGCAATGCGTGGTTGTTGGGTTTAGTAGTTGGTTCTGCTAAAGACCTTAAAGCTTTTGAAGGTAATAAAATGGCTAAGGGTGACTGGTCTGCACGTCTTTGGTACCAAGATGTAGGTGCATACTCAGTTGATGCAAATGCAGTTGATTCAGATTTTATGGACTCACGCGTTAACATGAAGGGCACAACCTTTAAAGCACAATACAATATCCAAGATAATGTATACGCGAATTTTGCCTATGGCCACGCCACACGTAAAAATGGTGCTTTAGGTACTGGTGGTGCAGCACAGGACTTAAGTTTAAACTTGAACAGCTTTGATTTAGTGCAATTAGATTTAACTTACAAGTTCTAATTAAAACTTAATATAAGTTTAAGTTGAAATTAAAAACCCGCTTCGGCGGGTTTTTTTATTGCTAGTGTATGTGTGGAATTTCAAATGCGCCGTGCCTCATATAACGCATCAGGTATAATGCTTAAAATTTTGAGACTACCCTGAAAGCGTATCATGCTAAATAAGCAATTTAATCTGAGCCAATTCAAAGCTAACTTCAGTAAGGATTTTTTAGCTTCAATCGTAGTGTTTTTGGTGGCAATTCCCTTATGTTTAGGTATTGCCATTGCCTCTGGTTTGCCACCTACTGCTGGTGTGATTACCGGCATTATTGGCGGTATTATCATTGGTTCAGTGGCGGGTTCACCTTTAACGGTAAGCGGCCCGGCGGCTGGCTTGGTGGTGTTGGTGGTAGAAATTGTTGCTAAGCATGGCATTATGATGTTTGGTGAGATTTTAATGCTGGCTGGTATGGTGCAAATGATTGCTGGCTACTTTAAATTGGGCGTGTGGTTCAGGGCTATATCACCAGCGGTGATTCATGGCATGTTGGCTGGTATCGGCATTTTAATCATAGGTTCACAGTTCCATATCATGCTGGACCGTAAACCTTCACCGAATGGTATTCAAAATATCATGAACTTTCCTAGCGCGATTATGGAGAGTATTTCTGGCCAGAATGGCAATTTAAACGCAGCGTTGATTGGCTTGCTTACCATTGCTGCCATTGTATTGTGGACAAAATTTTCACCTAAAAAACTCAAGCTTGTGCCTGGCGCCTTAGTAGGCGTTTTACTGGCAATTCTAGTGGCTAATGTGCTGCATTTACAACTTAAGTACATCACTAATTTGTTTAGCAACCCTGATGATATGAACCATTTTTTAAATGCGGTTCAATTGCCAAGCTTGGC
>Ga0209913_1001073_pt1 | contig 17057 bp, 13 predicted proteins | sample PersoiDNA2013203_FD_185805 | JGI IMG/M metagenome (GOLD analysis project Ga0209913, IMG submission 185805) | Permafrost soil microbial communities from the Arctic, to analyse light accelerated degradation of dissolved organic matter (DOM) -... | ecosystem: Environmental > Terrestrial > Soil >... | reverse complement strand
CCTGCAATCGCTCATAGGCATCGTCGATCATGCCGGACAGCGCCGCATGCATGTCTTCGCCCAGCAATCCGTCGATTTCCAGCTGCGCCTCCACCCAGTTATGGCGTGCAGCCTCCAGCTTGGCCTTGCCTGCCGTACTCAAGGTCAGGCCGAACGAGCGCTTGTCGACGTGTTCGTTGGGTGGCATGTCTACGGTGGCGATCCAGCCGGCGGTCATCAGCGGCTTGATGTTGCGGCTCAAGGTGCTTCGATCCATGCCCATCTCCGCCGCCAGGCGAATATTGGCGATGGAACCGTGCCTGCCCACGCGGCTCAGCAACGAGTACTGGCTGATAGTCAGCTCGTCCGGCAACAAATGCCGGTCATAAATCGACGTGATACGACGGGTAAGCCGGCGCAAACGGGTGCAAGTACACTGGTTAAACATGCTCAATTACCTTCCGAACCAACCTTTCAACAAGCTGGTTACCAACCTGCCGAAGAGATCGATGCATATGCATTAATGTATATGCATACTAATGAACAGATCAATGCCTGTCAAGCAGCCATGAAGAGCGCGAGTTATTGTCCGTAAATTGAGTAAATTACCTCGAACTCTTCAATCGAAAGCATGAAACGAGCTGCTAGTGCGCTCCTATGCTGACGTCCGGGTATAGACCTGGATCTAAAACGGACCCACTTATTGGAGTGCTCGACGTGGCTTTATCATGGATTAGTCGGCGCCGGCACCTGCGTGACCAGATATCGCTGAGGGAGATTTCCGAGCGACTTGGCAATCTTCAGGAACACCGTAGACGCACCCTGCGCTCAGAAACTATAGTGCCAGCCTACGCTGACCGGCGTTCAGCCAGTGCTTTTGATGTGTCCGCATTCAAACTATCCGCAGCGCTGAAAACTGAATCCACCAAATCTCGCAAGCAAAAACGCAGCCTCAAGCAAATGCATGCGTTCTTATGATCGCGTTGCCGCGTTCGCTCGGCAACGGAAAGTGGATCAATTGGCGAAGGGCAATTCTGCCAGCAAAGGAACAAAACGATTGCCGGCCGAGCTGCCACTCAGGGAAATCTATGCCCCCGCATCCCATTTTCGGTCGAAGTACAGAGTTCGGTGTAGAAATTGATGGCGTCCTGAGCGGATCCCTCCTTCTGAAGAGTCGCCCGCGCATTTTCTGTTGTTGTTCGAAATATGGTCAGGGCGATATCGCGCTGAGTTGGAGATAGCGCTGAGTAGATTGCATGCAGAGCTGTGTTGTATATCGTCAGTTGCAACTTGAGTTTTTGAATTTCGAGCGAATCGATCATGAGGTTTTTTTGAGATGGAGTGAGCCAAATACCAAAGCACGTGCAGGTTCAGTGGAGCGTTCCACAACGCTCTTTGAAGAGACTGTAGGACGGATCGACGTCAAGTTAAAGAAGATCGCATCGGCGGTGCAGCGCTATGGGCGGCACGCACGATATTTTCCCTAGTTCTTCTGTTACGCAGCAATTCTGTTAACTGGCGCAGATGTTGAAGTGACACTCCTTATTGCCGCAGGGTGTGTAGTTGTGGAACCAACTGATTCCTCCACTTTAAAAATAGACACTGAGGCGCGGAGACGGATGGCCTGATCTGCCATTGCTTGTGCTGCGGCTGTTGCTTGCTCGACTAGCGCAGCATTCTGCTGAGTTACTTCATCCATTTGAGTTATGGCGATATTGATCTGGGCGATACCGGTATGTTGTTCGCTCGAGGCTGCAGCGATCTCACTCATGAGATCCGTAACGCTTTGTACGGACTGAACGACTTGTGACATCGTCTTGCCGGCGTCCGAGACAAGTTGCGACCCTGCGTTAACATGCTGAACCGAGGCGCCGATGAGGTCCTTAATTTCTTTTGCCGCAATTGCGCTGCGCTGTGCCAACGTACGAACTTCGCTGGCAACGACCGCAAAGCCTCTGCCTTCTTCTCCCGCGCGCGCTGCTTCTACGGCTGCGTTGAGTGCAAGAATGTTGGTTTGAAAAGCAATCGCCTCTACAGAAGCAATAATCTCTGTGACTTTGCGAGAGCTTTCCGAAATATCAGACATCGTCTTCACGACGCCCTCCACAACTTTTCCACCCTTTAATGCATTGGCAGAGGCCGCGTTAGCCAGTGCGCTTCCTTGCTTTGCGTGGTTAGTGTTTTGCTCAACAGCCGATGTAATTTCCTCCATGCTTGAGGCGGTTTCCTCCAGCGACGCAGCCTGTTCTTCTGTGCGCCGGGATAAGTCGAGGTTGCCTTGTGCAATCTCGCCGGCAGCTGTTGCTATTGACTCAGCAGAGTGCTGGATACCGATCACTACGCTATTTAACTGGCTACGCATCTTTTCCAACGAGACCATCAAACTATTAGGACTGGCTGCATTTAAATCCAGAGCGACAGCCAGATTACCTTGTGAAATCTCGCTTGCAATATATTGCGCTTGGCTAGGCTCGCCACCCAATTGTTTCAATATACTTCTGACGATTAAAAATGCAGTAAGGATTCCCAAAAGAAGCGCGATCCCTGAAACGATGAAAGTTGTTGTGCGCAATCGCTGATATGTTACGTCAGCCTCAGCTGCTGCCTCTTCATTGAGCTGATCCTCAAAGGCAACCAGTTCTGCAAGACGATTCAGCCAAATCGTTTGTTTAGGGCGGATTTCCTGAACAAGAAGCGAGGCGATCGATTCAACATTATTACTCGCACCTAGCGCTGCCGCCTTTTCAATAAGAGGGGTTACCGCTGCTTCATCAGCTTTTAGCGCGGCAAATAGTTCGCGCTCCCTCTGCGTGGTCCCTGACTCCTGCGCAAAAAGCCTGCCTAGTTCCTGATAAGAATCAGCATATTTTTTTTCAAGCGGTTTCAGGCGAGCCAACTCAGTGTTAATAAGCTCCTGATCTGTGAATAGTGCCAAATTCCTTACGACAAGAGCGCGAGTTTGCACACTTGTTGCCATTTGGTTCGCCAATTTTGCTTCGGCATTGTTGACGTAGGTAATTTCGTTCAGCTTATCTCGGAGGCTCGACATTCCAGAGATGCCAAATATTGCCACAACAATCAGGGCCACCAGCACGACTGAAAAGCCAATGCTCAGCCTGGTGGACACTTTCATATTTTTCATTTCCCTCTCCTCGACGATACATTACGTTAGGATGCTTCAGAAATAGATAGAACCAACAACCACGCGCGAAACTACGGAATACGGACTTCCCAATATTTTGGATTGAGATAATTTTTCGTTTAGTTTGCGGATTGAGATTTGGTCGCGCCCAATGCACCTTCAAATCGAAGGGACACAATCCCAATCAACATATCGGGTAACGGATCAGAATAATCGACATCGCATCATTCGATATCATTCGTCGGTAGTCACGTCGCCGTGGAGCAGCCGAGCAGATAAGGGGCCTCGCAGCGCTTTAGACAATTCCACCAAAGATACGACGTCGTGCCAGTTGAATCGATATGTACATCGAATTTCCACAGCGGCGATATACATAGTAGAAACGGATAAACTCGCGAAACTTCATCTTATTGATTCTTCAATCTACGCAACTCTATGCAAACATTCGAGCTGACATCAGCCTTCATTTTTGCTTGCCGTCGGTTAACGCGATACTCACTTTAACTTGAAAATCGTGACAAGTTGCTTAAGATTCCTGGCCTGGTCTTCCAGCGAATGTGCTGCTGCTGCTGCCTCTTCAACCAGCGCTGCATTTTGTTGCGTCACGCCGTCCATCTGTACAATCGCCTGATTAACTTCCTTGATACCGGCGGCTTGTTGCTGGCTGGCCGTGTTGATCTCCCTGACAAGGGTATTCGCGCTCTGCACACTTCCCACCACTTTGCTCATGGTAGCGCCGGCCTGTTCCACCAGCCTGCTGCCAGAGGCGACTTTGTCTACGGACTCATTGATGAGTATCTTGATTTCCTTTGCGGCAGTGGCCGAACGCTGAGCCAGGCCGCGCACTTCGGATGCCACGACAGCAAATCCTCTGCCCTGCTCGCCCGCCCGTGCAGCTTCTACCGCTGCATTGAGTGCAAGGATATTGGTCTGGAATGCAATGCTGTCAATGACGCTGATAATGTCGACGATCTTGCGGGAAGAGTCGTTGATTGTATTCATCGTTTGAATCAGCTGGGACATGACATCGCCGCCTTCACCGACGACTTCGGCCGCAGACGCGACGAGTTGCTGCGCCTTGCTGGAATTTTCGGCGTTCTTGCCAACGCTTGCCGTCAGTTGTTCGATGGATGCGGCAGTTTCTTCAAGCGCTCCGGCCTGCTCTTCCGTACGGGAAGAAAGATCGAGGTTTCCCGAAGCAATTTCGCCCGAGGCGATGGCGATACTATCAGCGCCATTGCGCACGTTTGAAACAATCACGTGCAGTTGTTCACTCATTCTCTGCAGCGACATCACCAATTCACCGACTTCGTCCTTGCGAGTGACCCTCGCCTCCGAAGTCAGGTCACCGGAAGAAACTTGCTTGGAAATTTCCAGGGCCATGTCGATCGGGCGAGTGATGCTCTTTGTCAGCATGATGGCGAAGAAGATACCGGCGAGGAGAATGACACCTTCCAGAATGAGGATCAGTTTTTGACTCTTTTCAGCCGTATTTTCAACATGTTGCGCAATTGTGTCTATCCTGCCGCGCTCGAAGTCGAGTAGCTTGCGCATTGCGTCTTGAGTCCCTTTTGCGACGGGAAGATATTCAGACTCGAAAATACCTGATATCTCATCTGTCTTGCCCTCCTTCTTCAGCTTGTAAATACTGTCCCTGACGATCAGAAACTTCTTGCGGTAGTCATTGATGTTCTTGAACAGCTGACGCTCTTCGTCCGTCGAAAGCAGTTTCTCTACTTGCGCCAAGGTTTCGGCAGAGGCCTTGCTGGACTGGGCGGCTTCCTTTGACAAAAAAGCGTCCAACTCAGGGTCTTTGCTTTTTACCACCGACGTCGTACGCTGAATGGCGTTAAGTAACAGCGTGTTCCATTCGGAGACCAGACGCTCCGAGCGCAACGGCTCGTCCATCATGGAGCGAGTCTCTTCCGTCACGGCTTTCAGTCGCAAAACACCGATACCAGCGACCAAAATCGAAAAGATCAATACGACTGCGAAACCGCCCCCTAAGCGCGGACCAATTTTTATATTTTTCAACATGAGGTGTACCGTCATTAAGACCGTTGCGTGCAGCGGTCAGCAGTTCTATGAAATATTTGACATGCTTCCCCAGCATGCCCCGGAAAATCCGGTGATTATCTGCCTGGCACCGACTGTCACGATAGAGGCACCCCCAGCATCACGCTGGATTCTAGAAGTGTCTACGCATGCTCACCATATCAATATTGCGAACGGATATTTGCCGTATCGGCAAAGCACCTGCAACTTTGTCAACTCAGCGAAGACGAATGCAACTCAATGCCTCAGTCTTGACGCCGAATGCTGCGATATGCGCTGGCACAGGCAAGCCCCGGGCCAATGCCGCATAGGCTTCGCCAGCGGCGGGAGCGGACTGGATACCATACCCGCCTTGTCCTGCCGCCCAGAAAAAACCGGGCAGCCGGTCATCGAACCCACCGACAAAACTGCCATCCTCGACGAAAGAACGCAAACCTGCCCAGACGTGCGAGGGTCGGCGGATAGAAAGCGTGGTAGCGGTCTGGATGTGGTCGATGGCGATGGCGATATCCAGTTCCTCAGCCTGTACGTCGTGTGGCTCGACCGGATCGGCATTGGCTGGGGAGCCCAGTAACAAACCAGCGTCGGGCTTGATATAGAACGACTCATCGACGCTCATGAACATTGGCCATGCATCGCTACGGTACGCGCTGTCTACAGCGAAAGTAAATGCCGAGCGGCGTTTTGGTACTAACCCGATCGGCAAGGCGCCCGCCATTTTCCCGATGACGTCAGCCCATGCACCGGCAGCGTTGATCACTACCGATGCATAGAACTTTCCTTGCGATGTCGACACCTGCCAACGACCTTCTGCGTATGCAAGCTCCTGCACATCGGTGTCGCAGACTATACGTGCACCAGAGTTCCGCGCGCCGCGCAGGAAGCCTTGGTGCAAACCATGAACGTCGATGTCCGAGGCATCTGCTTCATATACGGCAGCGCCGATCTCTTCGCGACGTAAGACCGGGACGAGCAGGCATGCCTCATCGGCGCTCAGCCGCTGCACCTTGTCCGATACCGAACGCACCAGCGCTTCATGGGCATCGAGTTGCTCCAGTTGATCGGGTCGCGCGATAAACATTGCGCCGCGTGGCGTCAGCAGCGGATGTTCAGAGAATCCCACTGGTGGATGATCGAAAAATGCACGGCTGGCACAGGTCAACGCCCTTACCTGCGGTGGGCCGTAACTCTCCATGTAAGCCGCAGCGGAACGTCCGGTACTGTGATACCCGGGCTGAGATTCCCGTTCCAGCAGGACGACACGGCCATGCGGCGCAAGCCAGTACGCAATCGAGGCACCGGCAATACCGGCACCGACGATCAGGAAATCTACTGATGTCTCGGCAGCAGAAGACGATGGTTGGTGATTTTGCATAGTAATTAATATCCTCTCGGCACAACCTTGCGCCGCCTTCAGACAGCTGGAGCAGCAGCCATGTCCGTTTTCACGTGCACTTCCTGTGGCGGATGAGTGACGATGGATTTCAAATCAACTTTGCTACGCCGGAGCTGCGGCAAGTCCGGCCGTGGTCTGCGGAGTTCATTGGTGCTGTTGAATAAATGCTCCAGCGCCGCAGCACACCCCAGTAGTTGGCGATCGGCACGGAAGGCTCCCGTCACCTGCAGTCCGAATGGCATCTGCTTGTGATCCAGGCCGCACGGCAAAGAGATCGAAGGATTGGTCGCCAGCGTCACGACGTAGGTCAACGCCAGCCAGCGATAATAATTTTCCAGCGCTACACCATTGATCTGTTTCAGATACAGTTCGCTCCAAGGAAAAGGCGACACGGGCGTGGTCGGAGACAAGATCAGATCAAACTTGTTGAATAGCGTTTGAAAGCGCCGGAAAATGCGCGTTTGCTCTCCTTGTGCCCAAGCGCTGTCGGCCAGCGTCATGGCAGCGCCCAATTCATAGTTGGCACGCGTGTTGGGTCCCAAGGACGACGGGTCACGACGATAGGCGGCCTCAAAACCGGCAAAAAAACTCTCTGCGCGGATCACGTCGAAGCAGCGATGGGCTTCCCCCATCTCCACGCTCATCTCCTCACATACTTTGACATGAGGGCTGATGGCTGCGATTTTGTTGCGAAAGACTTGGCGGATGTCGTTGTCAACCTCACAGATGCCGAAATCTTCGGTATAGCCGATGCGCAGCTGTGCCAGATCGACATCCGGCAAGGTCGCAAACGGATCCTCTCCCAACGGGTAACTCAGGGGGTCCGTGATATCCATGCCGGCGCTTGCACGCAGTTGCAATACGGTATCTGCCACGTCGCGTCCCATTGGGCCGACGACCGAGATAGGCGTCCAGCCCAGAAGTTTTCGCTCACTCGGCACCAGCCCTGGCGAGGGCCGAAAACCTACCACACCGCATTTGGCCGCTGGAATACGCAACGACCCGCCGGTATCGGAACCGCTGCAAAGTGGCAGCAGGTCGCTTGCCAGCGCCGCTGCCGAGCCGCCCGATGAACCACCGGCATTGAGAAGCGGATTAAATGGATTGCCGGTCGCTCCCCAGACTGTATTTCGACTGTTGGCGCCTGCCCCCATTTCGGGCACATTCGTCTTGCCGGCGACGATGGCGCCCGCGCGGCGCAATCGGGCCACCAACACGTTGTCGCGCGCGGGAATATTGTTACGGTAAATAGGCGATCCGTAGGTGGTCAGCAAACCCTCGGTTTCTTCCAGATCCTTGATGCCGATCGGCAAGCCGTGCAGCAGACCCAATGGCCGGCTTTCCATTACGGCCTGCTCTGCATGGCGAGCTTCCCGCCGGGCACGCTCGAAGCAGGTTGCCGTGACGGCGTTGATACGAGGATTGAGGTCTTCTATACGGGCGATACAGGCGTCCAATAATTCTACCGGCGAAAGCTGCTTCGCACCAATCAGTGTACGCAGGCGGACTGCACTTTCTTCTACGATGTTTGGATCCGGCATAAAGGTCCTTGAGATGGCTGACAGGCTCACGCGTGCTGTGCGTAGGCAGAGGATTTCATCGTGCGGATGAAGAGACTGACAAGCACCGAGAAACATGCTGCGGCAATCAGAAAGCTGAATGCGTAGTCATAATTACTAAAGGCACTGACCAGGAAACCGATCACCAGCGGAGAAATAAAGCCCGCTGACTGGCCACCCAGATTGACCATTCCGATGCTGGTGCCGATGAGGTTCGCGGGCAACATCTTGGTCGGCAGCGCAATGCAAGTTGCCAGCACGAAGGACTTAAAGAAGTACGCCATGCACTGATAAGTGATCAGCGCGGCGATACTGTTAGAGGTGTACATACAATAAACGAAGATCGCCGTCAGTATTGAGCTACCGATCAACAGATAGCGTTCGCGTCCATCGAAAAACCGTATCATCACCCAACCGCCAATGGCCGTGGCAATGCCGGCAAGCACATAGGGCAAGGGCAATAGCAAGCCAACCGATTTCAGGTTCAGGCCGCGCTGTGTCATCAGGTACGTCGGCATCCAGGAGTCCAATCCCTTGTTGACGATGCTCAGGCCGAACCAGACCGCCACGATCTGCCACATCAGGGGCATTTTCAATAGGGTGCGAAAGGCCTCTTTATTGATCGCCTTCTTTTCCATTTCTTCAATAGGACTGCCCTTAACTGTTCTGATCGGTTTCACCAAAAACCAATAAAGCAGCGCAAACACCAGGCCGGCGATGCCGATGTAATGAAACACATTGCGCCAGCCGAATTGGATGATCATCGGAGCAATGATCAGCGGCGCCAGCATGCTACCTACGTAGTTGGATGACATCAGCAGCGATGACATCTTGGGACGCTCTTCCTTATTGAAGGTTTCTGCGACGCCCTTAACGCTGGCAGCGGGAAACGCGCCTTCGCCAAGACCGAAAACGAAGCGGATGATGACCAAGCTGGAGATCGACCATGCCAGGCCGGTGAAGGCGGTAAATACCGACCACATCAGAATCGAGATGACGATCACCGGCCGCGATCCGAAACGGTCCGCAAGCCAGCCTCCCGGTAGTTGCAAGAGAGAATAGCCAAGAAAGAAACTGCTCAGCAAAATTCCCAGATCGGAAGGCTTGAGCTGAAATTCGCCGGCAATATAAGTCGCAGCAAATGTGATTGCGGCTCGGTCGATATACGACACGCACCAGCCCAGGTAAAGCAGCGACAGCACCACGTATTTGTATGCTCCCGTTCCTGTTGCTACCTTCATGCTCAGCTTCCTTCCGGGTGGAATTGACTTTATGGCGTCTGTAACTTCGTTGCGTAGAAGATCACAAGAGTATTGGGATGCCTGTTGTAGTCGATCCTAAGACCAGCGTTGGTTTGCCACAAGAATAAAGTTTCGAATAACTGATTGCCGATTCGGCAAACCACTCCTAAAATGTGCTTCATGGCAAATACTCGTGTCCTCCAAGAAACGGCTGTGCGTTACTTCCTTGAAGTAGTTCGGCGCGGTTCCATTACTGAAGCGGCGTTAACGCTGAATGTGGCTTCTTCTGCCATCAGTCGTCAAATTTCCCGCCTCGAAGATGAGCTGGATACCCCTTTGTTCGAACGGATATCGCGCGGCATGAAGCCGAACGCTGCGGGGGAATTGCTAGCCGCCCACGCCTTGCGGGCGCAACTGGAAACAGAGCGTATCGGCAATGAGTTGCTAGCCCTGAAGGGCTTGCGCCGCGGCGAAGTGAAACTGGCCAGTACAGAAGGGTTCGCCCTGGACTTCCTGCCGGCAGCGATTGAGCACTTCCGCAAGCAGCATAGCGGCATCCGCTTCGAGCTATCCGTCGGGGCCGCTGGCGACGTGGCGCAGGCAATCCGCGAAGGCTCGGTCGATATCGGCCTGACTTTTACCATGGCGCCCGACCGTGATATCAAAGTGGAATATGCTCAACGCGCTCCTATTCTGGCAGTGATGCATCCGCATCATCCTTTAGCTGGACGCAAGCAAGTGGTGCTATCAGAACTGGCTGGCTATCCGCTCGCACTGCCCAAAAAAAACATCACCATGCGCCGCCTGATTGACGCCTGCTGCAGTCGCAAGAACTTGCTGCTGGAGGCCACACTGAGTAGCGACTCTATCAACGCCTTATTGGGATTTGCCCTCGCAGGCGATGGAGTGACCTTTGCCGTGGGACTATCGATCAGAAAAATGGTCCAGAATGGCCAACTCGTCGCACTGCCGATCCGAGACCGTGACATGAATACGCTTCAAATGGAAATCCAGTCCCTGTCAGGACGCACCTTACCGCAAGCAGCCCGCGCCTTTCTCAATACATTGACTACGTGCGCGAGCACTGACAACGCTCTTTTGGAAGGAAACGGTTGATGCAGCCTCAGACAGAAATCGTTGCCAGTGGCAATGCACAGATCGCGGTTGAATGGGCTGGTAATGGCCGGCCGATCGTTTTCCTGCATGCTAACGTCGCAGATCGTCGGATGTGGCGTCATCAGTTTGACACGCTCTCCGACAGCTATCGTGTCATCGCTTTTGACCGGCGTGGATTTGGTGAGACCAGGATGGTGGACGAGCCCTATAGCCAGACAGACGATCTATTTGCCGTGTTGGATCAATTAGCTGACAGTAAAGAAGCTGCCATTCTGGTTGGCTGCTCACGCGGTGGCGGTATCGCCATCGATGCCGCCCTCGCCGCCCCTAAGCGGATTGCGGCACTGGTTTTAGTTGCCCCAGGCGTCGGTGGCGCTCCTGTTACGACGCCAATCTCGGCAGTACAACGTCTGCTGGATGCCACCGCAGCGGCCAGCAAGTTAGGAGATCTCGACAAGGTCAATCGACTGCAAGCCGCACTCTGGCTCGATGGTCCCCTTGCGAAAGAAGGACGCGTAGGCGGACAAGTTCGCGAACTCTTCCTGTCCATGAACGCTGTCGCTTTGGCTGCCCCCTCACTGAACCGTGCAATCGAGCCCGAGCCGGCTTGGGACCGGCTCGATCAAATCACGGTTCCTGTACGCATCCTTTGCGGCGCCCTCGATATCCCGCACATCAAATCACGTTGTGAACAACTCGCAGCAAGGCTGCCGAACGGCCGCCTTGAGATGCTGAATGGATGCGCTCACTTGCCAAGCCTCGAAATACCCGAGCATTTCACCGAGCGGCTACTGACGGTTCTCGCCGAATGCAATGAAGTTACTTATTCGATGGCTCGCCAACACGATGAATAACTCGCCGTAAAGGGTACGATTTTTTGTGGGCAATATCTCGTTGCCTCACGCAGAATTCCGAGGGGTCAATCAGGTCTGCATCGCCTTTTTTTGAATTGACAACAACCGTGACAATTGACGAGTGACACCTAATAGCGCTTTCGTCCCTGAAGTCTGATAGCCATAATTGACACATAAAAGTATATGTTTCTTAGCGCCCCACCTGAAAACGAACAAGCTATTCGCTGATACCATCAATCGCTGCGCATATTATCGGACTCAAGGAGAAATCGTCTGTTACTTCCAAAGACCATCAAACGTGATCTCTTGATTTTGTGGATATTGATTGCTACGGTCGCGCTGACATTAGCGTGGCTGCTGCTGCAACTAAGCCGCCAAGGAGCATCGTCGCAAATTGCCCAGGCACGCAATCGTGTTTCGATAAGCTGCGAAACGATTCGGGCTGGTGCTTTACGAGCACACCTCGCGGCATCGAAAAACGATGTTGCAACTTCGCTTTCGTCTTCAACATCACAAGCTGTAATCGATCTGGCACTCAATGAGGAGCCTGGCATGGAGGGTGGTTTTTGGCAAGCCGGACAAGGAGTCGTCGCTTATGCATTCCCGACTTATGACGGCACCGGTATCAAGCGCGATCCTCCGAGCGCTGAACTTGAGCGAATCGTTTCAATCGCACAGCGCGCGCGAGACTCTGCCAGTCTGATCACCGACGTACGCCCCGGACTACGAGAAGCTGTCGTTTTCGCAGCCTGCCCTGTGGAATCTGATTCAATACCCTTGATTGCGTGGACGCTTAAGCGCGTACCCATTTTCGGCGCCGATGTATTGAATCAGTTACTCATCGCTCTGGGACTCTTGCTAGGTTTTGTCATCGTATCGGGGGCGTGGCTTGGATGGACGATCACGCGTTGGAGACAGCAGTTTGCACAGGTGTCGGAACAGCTCGCTCAGGCAGAACGTCTGGCCACGCTTGGACGTATTTCGGCTGGACTTGCACATGAAATACGTAATCCTCTTGGCACCATGCGGATGAAGGCGGAGAACGCGCTGGCAGCGCCTGCCGACGTCCGCGAGGCCCGCGTAGCGGGCGCATTGGAATCGGTACTCTCACAAACTGAGCGTTTAGAATCGTTAGTATCGAGCTTGCTGGCATTGACCCAACCATTTCGTGTTGAACGCAAGCCGGTAGATCTATACGAATGGCTTGAGGAACGACGGCAAGTTCACATCGACACAGCATTAAAAAATGATGTCCGGATTGATTTGGTGATTGCCCCTGATACCGCCCTGTTGGCTCAGAGAACCTGCCTGTTTGATCCGGTGCAAATGGCGAGAGTATTGGACAATCTTCTTCTTAATGCATTGGCTCATACCGGGCGAGCCGGGGTTATAGAGATCGGCGCCAACCGTTTGCAAAATGGTGCTTTGCAATTGTGGGTTGCCGATAACGGTGCGGGCATACCTGTTGAGTTGCGCCATAGTATTTTTGAGCCATTTACTACCGCTCGCCCAGGAGGCACTGGATTAGGCTTGGCCCTCGTGAGAGAGATCATTCAGGCTCATGGCGGCAAGATCACACTTGTAGAAACGTCGACCGGCGCGCGGTTTGAAATGGAGTTGCCATGGCACGCATCCTGATTGTCGACGATGACGTCGCGTTCCGTAACAGCCTGGCGGAGACGCTACGCGATCTTCGCCACACTGTGCTTGAAACCGGTACCTGCGAAGCAGGTCTGCATCGCCTTCGCACCGAAGTAGTAGACGCTGCTATCGTCGACTTCCGATTGCCTGGCGATGACGGATTGGTATTCCTGCGCCGCGCGGCGCAGATATCTACGGTACCGTGCATTATGCTCACGGCCTATTCCAGTGGCAGCAATACGATCGAAGCGATGCGTTTAGGTGCTTTTGATCATCTGATCAAGCCAGTTTCGAGAAATGCACTTGTAGAAATGCTCTCCCGGGCGCTGCAATACAGGCAGACAGCGGAGGATCCTCATGATGCCTTAGCCTCGACGTCTCTGGAAATTTCAAATGATCGTCACGAACTCATCAGCAGCAGCGAAGCCATGCGTCAAGTGTTCAAACGTATCGGATTGGCTTCTGGCAGTGATGCGACCGTCTTGATAACCGGAGAGACCGGCACCGGTAAAGAACTGGTGGCGCAGGCCTTGCATCGCAACAGTCCACGATCCGATAAACCGTTTGTCGCCGTGAATTGCGCCGCGATCCCGGCCGATTTGATGGAAAGCGAATTATTCGGGCACGTCAAAGGCGCATTTACGGGAGCGATTACCGACCGGGTGGGACGGTTTCGTGAGGCCGATGGCGGCACCCTATTCCTGGATGAAATCGGCGATATGGCCTTGCCGACGCAAGCCAAAATTCTACGTGTGCTGCAAGAGCGCGAACTGACGCCTATCGGTGGAAATCAGGTCATTTCTGTCAATGTGCGGATTGTGGCGGCGACGCACCGGGATCTTCCAGCCAATGTGAAAGAGGGACGTTTCAGAGAAGATCTCTGGTATCGGCTTCAGGTAGTGCCAATTTTTCTCCCCCCGCTACGCGAACGTTTTAGTGACGTGCTGCAGTTAGCCGAACATTTCTTGCGCCTGATCAGCGGCGACACGCCAAAGCGCTTGCCCCCGGCTGCCGCCAAAATGTTGCTGGCCTATCACTGGCCCGGCAATGTACGTGAATTGCGTAACGCCATGGAGCGCGCGGCAGTTCTGAGTCATGGGAAATTTATCGACGCACAGCACATCGATTTGCCGGCCAACTCAGGATCGGCACCGGGACCAGATATCGATTGGAATGGAAGTCTGGCTGACGCTGTGAGCTATGTTGAGCGAGAAATGATCGTACGTGCATTGGCGGCTGCAGCAGGAAGCCGATCCGATGCAGCGCGTCGCCTTGGCCTATCGCGTCAGCAACTCTATCGCAAGCTGGAAGAATTTGGCATCACCTGAGACGGTATGTCAGTCGACGTTGTCCGATTACGTGACATGACATTGTCACCAGAGCGGACAATCCAGTTGCATAAAAAAGGTAAGTCATTGATTTAGAACGATTCTGATGTAGGCATGATGATTGCGATCGTGATGATGTCACCCATCACTTCAAGGAGTTATCATGCACTCTCTCCGAGCACTAAGTGCCATTCCCGTAATCCGTGCCATCGCCATTGCAATCGGGTCTTACTCCATCAGCGCTCACGCCTTGCCTCCAGTTCCCGAGGACGTCCCACCGCCTCCGCCGTCCGGGCAACTTGCTTCGGTAAGCATCGTGATTCCGCCGGTTGCACAGGGACAGGTCAAGCGCATGCTCATCAATCCTTATGGAGAAGTAGACGGCTTGCGGCTTGAGGACGGCACTATTGTTAAATTTCCACCCCACATGAGCAATGCCCTGGCTGACTCGGTCAAGCCAGGCCAAATGGTCCGTGTTCTCGGACGTTCTGAAGCGCGTGGCACAGTCAAAGCCGATGCGATCATCAACCTGGCGACATCGCAGACCGTATTCGACCAACCACCCGCAGTTGGGGATGGCAGGCCGCTGCCACCCCACTTGCGCGCCCAGACTCTACGGACACAAAAGGCAGAGGGCAGGATCGATGCGGTGTTGACCGGTCCGCGGGGGGAAGCCAACGGTGTCATTCTGACCAATGGCAGCATCGTTCGCTTTCCTTCTGAAAGCTTGCGCCTGTCAATGCAGCAAGGAGCGCCTTTTGCGGCATCTGGATTAGGAACCAGCAATGCCTACGGTACGTCGCTGGAAGCCGTGAGCGTTGGTACGAGCCTGTCAACACTTCAACCTATCTACGATCGATTGCCCTGAGATGGTCGGATTACCGGTGCCTGTCCGGGTGCGCATGGCGGTGTTCACCCGGACAGGAAAACAGACGTCTCTGGATTGCTTACCTTTATAAAGAACAACAACACATGTCTCCCAAAATCTTACCTATCGTTTTCCTGCTGGTGTCGAATGTCTTTATGACTTTCGCCTGGTATGGTCATCTCAAATTCGAAAACAGACCTTTATATGTAGTCATCCTGGTCAGTTGGATGATTGCTTTCGCTGAATACTGTTTCGCCGTGCCTGCAAATCGCATAGGCCACACCGTCTACAGTGCTGCGGAGTTGAAGACCATGCAGGAAGTTATCACCCTGGTGGTGTTTTCCATTTTTTCGATCTTTTATCTCGGAGAACAATTCACGCTCAATCATTTGATCGGCTTTGCCTTTATCTGCCTTGGAGCCTTTTTTATCTTCAAGGGACCCATCGGGTAGAAATCATCATGACGACACGACGATCGCCCCCTCCTTCCGCAGCATGGTTACCCGGACTGAATTTCTTTTTGGCTGATGTGCGTGATGGGCTGGGGCCCTTTCTTGGCATATTTCTCATGAGCCGAGGCTGGCAGGCAGATGATATTGGCTATGTCATGACGATTGGCGGCATCGCCGGGATGTTGGCAACAACGCCGCTGGGCGCATTGGTTGACGCTTCCAGATCAAAGCGATTTTTACTAGCACTCGGTGCTGTTTTTGTAATCATGGGGACGCTGGCACTTTTCATTTCCTCGTCGTTTGCCGTCACTGCGGCTTCTCAAATCGGTACCGGTATTGCTGGGGCCATCATCGGCCCCGCCATCGCTGGCATGACGCTTGGCATCGTTGGACAAGATGGATTAGCGCATCAGCTGGGCATCAATGAAGCATGGAATCATGCCGGCAACATGATATCGGCGGCATTAGCAGGGCTATTGGGTTACTACTGGGGCTTACCGGCGGTGTTCATTCTCATGGGATTAGTGGCTGTTGGCTCGTTGGCCTGCCTCTGGAAAATCAGACCGCAAGACATAGACCACAGCGTCGCGCGGGGACTAGAAAAAGACGCTGGGGATACCAGCTTCGATACGTCAGCTCTAAGGGTGCTAACCAGTTCAGTACCGTTGCTGTTATTGGCAACAACGATGATGCTATTTCATTTTGGTAATGCAGCAATGCTTCCCTTGCTTGGACAGTCAATCGTCTCGCAGGGGCTTGCTGATCCCAGTGCATTCACGGCAATGACGATTGTCATCGCTCAATTGGTGATGATTCCCGTTGCCCTATTGGCAGGACGTTCTGCCATGCGCTATGGCTACTGGACGCTAGTGATGGCGGCCATGCTGGCATTGCCTATACGTGGTTTGATCGCGGGATACTGGAATTCGCCTTGGGCTTTGATCCCCGTCCAGCTTCTTGACGGGATCGGTGCCGGGTTGCTTGGAGTGGCGCTTCCGGGGCTTGTGGCGCAGATACTGCGAGGTAGCGGCCATATCAACATCGGCCTTGGCGCGGTGACGACAATTCAAGGCGTCGGAGCCTCATTGAGCCCTGCATTGGCAGGCATGATTGCACACCAATATGGCTACAGTATGGCCTTTATTGTGCTCAGCGCAATCTCTTCCATCGGTCTGTTTGTCTGGTTCTTTTCGGCCGAAGTATTTGCGAACCATAAACCAATCTACAAACGATCCGACGAGCCGGAGCGACCTATTACGACTATTCCGCCTTGAATCATGACGAACGCTAATCTACTTACGTCGACTGCTTCTTCAAAGGCGAGTGAAACCCGGTTGTGGTTTTGCATCGAACACTGCGCCACTCACAGAACATAATGCTGATCACGACCTTAAGCAGTGCTTCCTGGGGATGGCGACAGCCATCC
>Ga0209913_1001071_pt1 | contig 17065 bp, 15 predicted proteins | sample PersoiDNA2013203_FD_185805 | JGI IMG/M metagenome (GOLD analysis project Ga0209913, IMG submission 185805) | Permafrost soil microbial communities from the Arctic, to analyse light accelerated degradation of dissolved organic matter (DOM) -... | ecosystem: Environmental > Terrestrial > Soil >... | reverse complement strand
GAGTGACACATACACTGGTCAACCCGCACCCGCCCATCAAGAATTTCACTGGATCGAAGGATTGGCTCAAGGCACGCCCTACGCCGACTTTCTTGAACTCACGCTCGACATCGCCACCGGCATCTATGTCAGTGAGCAAATTGCCTATTCCAGCGAAATGGAACGCGCCGCCAATGTCGATGCTGAGCCCGGCGAGATGGTCACGCCGGCACTAGGCATCGTTGAGACCGACCAGCTCAGACGTTTCTCGATTGCCGCAGCGCGCTTGTTGCAGGCCGAGGCCAGACGCCGGGTGGAAGAGCTTAATGAATTTGAAGAGACGGCGACTTAGGCAAAGAGGCGCAACGTTGCAAGCAATGTTTTGTGAGGCGTGCTAAAGCAAGCAGCATGCGTTCACGCTGACAACTGCCGATGCGATCATGTTAGTATGTATTGCAAATGCGATACATGGAGAATGTGATGAAAACTGCCACAATCCCGGCCCTGCGCGTCGAACCTGAGCTGAGGCTGGCGGCGGAGGACGTCTTGAATGAAGATGAATCTCTGTCTGCCTTCATGGAGTCATCGTTGCGGGCAGGTGTTGCACGGCGACAGTTGCAGCGCGAATTCATTGCCCGCGGGCTGGCCGCGCGCGAAGATGCGAAGCGTACCGGTGAGTACATTGAGGCCGACGAGGTTCATGCCGAACTCGAAAATTTGCTCAACGCAGCGCAGTCCGGCGGGAAACGCGGTTGAGCTACCGGGTTCGATATACCCGTGCTGCACGCGATGATTTGGTACGGCTGTACCGTTTTCTGCTCGCACACGATGTCGATGCCGCCGAGCGGGCACTGGGCGCGATCCGGAAAGGCGTTGAGGTGCTGCGCTCGTTTCCCTTCACATGCCGCAAAGTCGAGCAACACAATCCTTTCCTGAGGGAATTGATTGTGTCGTTTGGTTCATCGGGTTATGTGGCACTCTTCGAGATTGACGATGCGCAGACGGTCACCATCCTGGCAGTCAGGCACCAGCGCGAGGACGATTATTTCTGAGTGGCTGCTTCGGACGCTAGCCTCTTCAGGGGCAACTCAACGCCGCTTGCTTTGCTTGGGCCAATAGCCAAACGGTTTTTCGTGGCAGTCGATGTCCAGTTCGGCGACCCGGTTTTGCATGCGCTCCTGGGCTTCGCTGATGGCGATGTTGTAGACCAGCGGGCCGATTTCTTCCAGAAAGAAATGCAGCAGCGCGCCGGCCTGCAGGTTGCCGATCTCTTGATCGAGTTCGCCGCGCAAGTAGCGTTGAAGGGAGGCGATCGCTTCGTCGCGGTCGGCTTTGTCGAGTGTGATGGTCATGATTTGTTATCCCCAAAATACTTATGCTGCACCGGACTAACGGGCAGGCCAGCGCATGTCGCTGCCGACTGCCGCTGGGATGGCTTCGCGCATGGTTTCGATGAAATGTCGCAGGCGCGCTGGATAAAAGCGCGCATACGGATAAATGATGGATACCGGTAACGGTGGCGCTTCCCAATCGGGGAAAAGCTGTACCAGGCGGCCGTTGTTTAGCTGTTCTTGCAGCAGCCAGGCCGAGCCGAGGAGGATGCCGACGCCTTCGACGGCGGCATTGCCGAGCGCATACAGGCTGTCGGAGCTGAAGCGAGGCTGAAAGTTGAGCTCACACACTTCGGCGCTGTTGCTGTGGGTGAGCACAACCTGGCGCCGGTAGAACTGCGGAATGGCTAACCACGGCAGTGCTGCCAGTTCGCGTGGATGTTGCAGCGGTGCATAGTGCGCCAGGAGCGCTGGTGCCGCCGCGAGTATGCGCGGCACTTCAGCCAGCCGTATTGCCACTACCGAGGGGTCGTTGACTTCGCCGACCTGGATGGCGCAATCAATGCCGTGTTCGATGAAATCGGCGAGCCGGTCGTGGAGTAGCCATTCCACTGTAATGTCGGGGTGGCGGCGCATGAATTCGGCTAGCGGACCTATCAATTGTTTTTGGCCGAAGGCATGCGGTACCACTACCCGTAATGAGCCGGCGGCTTGTGCGGCGGCACCGCGCAGATCAAATTCAAACGATTCCCAGCCGGCCAGTAAATCGAGGGCGCGTTCGTAACAGCGCTCGCCGTCTTCGGTGAGCTTCATGGCATGGGTGGAGCGTTGCAGCAGACGCAGCCCGAGTGAGCGTTCCAGCTGTTGCAGGCGACGACTGATGGTCGGTTGCGTGGTGCCTAACTGGGTCGCTGCTGCCGATAGGCTGCCGGCCTGGACGATGCGCACGAAGGTCTGGATCAGTTCGATGCGGTCGGAGACGCCGGCAGTGCTATTGGTGGGAACGGCAGTTTTTGTCATGCGTCTAGCGTATAACAATTCTGCGGGGCTTGCCACTACCGTGCTGCGGGAAATGGCCTCAAACTCTAGTCCATCATCACTTATATCGGAGCGGAGAGCATGTCTTCCATTCAACATACGCATACCAGTAGCTTGCCACAGGCGGCAGTTGTCGCTCAGTTGCCAGCGCAATTGTTAGGTTTGCTGGCTGCTGGCGCGGGCTTTGCCGTGGCCTCGCTGTATTATTCCCAGCCTATGTTGGGTGTGCTGGGGGCTGATATCGGTGCCTCCGATCGTGCGGTCGGTATGGTGCCGATGGCCACTCAGCTTGGTTATGCATTGGGTATTTTGTTGTTGGCGCCGCTGGGCGACCGTTTTGATCGCCGCCGCATCATCTTGATCAAGGCGGCGGTGCTGACGGCGGCGCTGTTGCTGGCCGGCGCGGCGCCCGGTATTGGCGTGCTGCTGGTGGCCAGTCTGGTCATTGGCTTGTCGGCAACCATGGCGCAAGACATTGTGCCGGCCGCCGCTGCGCTGGCGTCCGAGCAACATCGTGGCAAGGTGGTCGGCACGGTCATGACGGGCTTGTTGCTGGGTATTCTGTTGTCGCGGGTGGTGAGCGGTTTTGTGGCTGAGCATTTTGGCTGGCGCGGCATGTTCATCGGCGCTGCTGCCAGTGTCGCCTTGGTGGGTGTGGCTTGCTGGCGCGGCCTGCCGCGCTTCAAGGCGACTACGCATCTGAGCTATGGCGCTTTGCTGGGTTCCTTGGGCAAGCTGGTCAAGCATCATCCGGCCTTGCGCCGTGCTGCATTGGCGCAAGGTTTGCTGTCGGTCGGTTTCAGTGCTTTTTGGTCGACGCTGGCGGTGATGCTGCATGCTGCACCGTTTCATCTGGGTAGCGCCGCCGCCGGGGCTTTCGGTCTGGCCGGTGCCGCTGGTGCCTTGGCTGCGCCGCTGGCTGGCCGTATTGCCGACCGCAAGGGGCCGGAGCTGGTGACGCGTCTGGGTATTGCTTTGGCGACCTTGTCTTTTGCTGCCATGGCGCTGGCGCCTGCACTTTCCACCAGTGCGCAGTTGTGCCTGTTGGCGTTGGCGGCGATCGGTTTTGATCTGGGTGTGCAGGCAACGCTGGTGGCGCATCAAACCATTGTCTACGGCATCGAACCGGGCGCTCGTAGCCGTCTCAATGCGGTGTTGTTCGTCGGCATGTTCATCGGTATGGCCGCCGGTGCGGCGTTGGGTAGTCTGTTGCTGGCGCAATGGGGTTGGATCGCGGTGATCAGTCTGGCCGCGGCAGCATCCCTGGGGGCGCTGGCCGTGCGCATGTGGCCGGGTAAGGATCGCAGCAAGTAAGGCTGCGCTCACACACGGCAAGGAAAAGCACGATGGTTAACGCCGTCGTGCTTTTTTTATGTCGCAAATAACAATTTTTTGCCCTCGACAGGAATATTTACCACTGCTGGCTATAAATATATCGATCAGCTCTTGAAGAAACTGTGGTGCACCTGAAATAAATGCAGCCGCGTTGTAAGATACAAAACTGTGCTGTATTCAGGCATTTAAATAGGTTTATTCATGTCGTTCCAAGAAAACATAGAAATAGATGTCGCTATTCCGGAGGAAAATCTGGAATTCGTCAGCGCCTGCGCCTTGCCCATGCCTTGGGCAACTTTTCAATTGCATGCTTTCGTTGATCACGTTTCCGGCAAGGAACATCTGGCGTTGGTGCTGGGTGATGTCAGCGGCGGTGAGCCGGTGTTAGCGCGCGTGCATTCGGAATGTCTTACCGGCGATGCGCTGTTCAGTCAGCGTTGCGATTGCGGCGCTCAGCTTGAGGTTTCCCTCAAACGTATCGCTAAGGAAAAGCGCGGCGTGGTGTTTTATCTGCGGCAGGAAGGGCGCGGTATCGGCTTGCTTAACAAGATCCGTGCTTACCATTTGCAGGATGGCGGTGCTGATACGGTTGAAGCTAACCAGCAACTCGGCTTTCCGGCCGACATGCGTCGTTACACCATTGTGCTGCCGATGCTGCAGCATCTGGGCATCAAGTCGTTGCGCTTGATGACCAATAATCCGCGCAAGGTCAGTGCCTTGCAGGAATGCGGCATCGATGTCGTCGAGCGCATGCCGCTGGTGGAAAACCGTAATCCTTTTAACATCCGTTACCTGCGTACCAAGGCAACCAAGCTGGGTCATTTCCTGCCTTCGCACGATAATGACTAAGCGCATCGGTGACGCCCCAGAGTCCATGACAAACGACACGCCTTCCTTGATTCCGATATCGCTGCTGACGGGTTTTCTGGGCAGTGGTAAAACCACCTTGCTCAATTATCTGGTGGCACAGCCGGCGCTCAAGGACACCTTGGTCATCATCAACGAGTTCGGTGAAATTGGCCTGGACCATCTGTTGGTGGCGCATAGCCAGGATGATGTGGTGGTGGAGATGAGCAGCGGCTGTCTGTGCTGCACGATACGCGGGGACCTCAAAAAGACCCTCAAGGATATTACCTGGCGTTTTGCCGAGGGCGGCAAACGCAAGTTCAATCGCGTCATCATCGAGACGACCGGACTGGCTTCGCCGATTCCTATTTTGCATACCTTGATGACGGATGCCTTCATTGCCGGCAAGTACCGGCTCGATGGCGTCATTACCACCATCGATGCTGTCAACGGTGCGGCTACACTGAACCAGCATAGCGAAGCGGTACAACAGGCGGCGGTGGCGGACCGGCTGTTGCTGACCAAGAGTGATCTGATCGATGCGGCCAGCTTGCAAGAGCTGCAGGCGCGTCTGCGTCAGATCAATCCCGCCGCGCAGCAATTGTTGTCGCAGCAGGGCCAGGTCGATCCTGTGCAATTGCTCGATGCCGGGCTGTTCAAGAGTAGCGAAAAAAATCCCGATGTGGCGCGCTGGCTCAATGAAGAGTCATATGTCGGACAGGGCCACCATGATAGTCATGGGCATGATCATGGACATCATGACCATGCTCATGATGTGAATCGTCATGACGATCATATCCGCGCCTTCTGTTTTACCTTCGATACGCCGATTGCTCCTGATCTGTTCGATGAGTGGCTCAGTTTGCTGGTTGGCTTCAAGGGCCAGAATATGTTGCGCATCAAAGGCATCATCAATCTGGCCGGGCAGGACCAACCGGTCGTCATTCATGGCGTCCAGCATATTTTCCATCCCACCGTCACGCTTGAGCAGTGGCCATCTGCCGACCACCGTACCCGGATTGTGTTCATCACCAAGGATGTTGAGCGCGCTACCATTGAACGCTCTTTTACTGCATTCATGCAGGCGCAGGCGATTGAACAGGAGCAGCGTGATGCGGCTACCCAATTGCCGCCGGCGTGGTAAAAAAGCAGCATTCAGCGCCGTGTTGGCAGAGTAAGAATGTTGTTCTGTTTGCACAGTTGGTGCGCTGTCGTGGGGCAACAAACTCTCCTTTCCAGTGCCGATAGTCGCTGCAAACAGCAGACCCGGCCGTCAGGAGGAAAAATTGTGTGCGCCATTTTAGTGAAATGATCAAACGCACGGCAAAAGCCAATACTTGCCGTGTATCAAGGCTAAGAAATTAGTTAATAAATAGTCTATACGGCAGGCGCGCCGTTTATGATGACCCCAATGGGTTTAGCTAGGCGCAATCATTGCATGTACAAAGTGCTCAAACGAATAGGAACTTCGTTGTCGGTGTCATTGACGCTGATGATAGGCTTTGGCGCAACGGTTTTGTTGTTCCTGGGCACGAACAAGCTTGAGGATGATGCTTTCAACAACGACTTTGAGCGGGGTGCCTCAAGCCAGATCGCCACGCTGCAACACGGTCTGGAAGAGGCCGTTCAGGTACTGACAGTGATCAACCGTCTGTTTGTCACGGTCGATCATCCCACACGCGAACAATTTCACATCTTCACCGCGCCGCTGCTGGAGAAATTCAGCTATGTGCAGGCCTTCAGCTTCCAGCGTTTCATCGCCCATACAGATCGCCCGGCCTACGAGGCGATGATGCAGCAACGTTTCCCCGGTTTTGCCATCACCACCCTCACTGACGGCAATTCGGTGCGTGCACCAGAGCGCGAACGCTATCTGGCGGTAGATTATCTGGAGCCCATGCGAGGTAATGCGGCTGCATTTGGTCTGGACCTGTCGTCCAATCAGTTGGTGATGGACAGCTTGCAGCGCGCCATCGAAAGCAATCAGCCGGTCTCAACCGGGTCGTTGCGGCTGGCGCAAACGGCCACCAATGATCGCGGTTTGCTGGTCATGATGCCGGTCTACCGGGCCGGCATGCCGCTCAATACGGTCGAGCAGCGTCGTGCGGCTGTCATCGGTGACACCACGGAAGTATTTCATACCCGGGTCTTGTTACAACAGATTTTTAATCAACCTGGCACGCTCAAGCCTGAAGATGTCGACATCCAGGTTTATATCGGTGCCTTTGCCAAGCCTGAAGATCTGGTCTACAGCACCGCCGAGCCGGGCCGCTTCAAACATAAATTATTGCCGTTTGGCGAGCGCGTGCCCGCCAAGGTAAGCCGCACCTTCGATATAGCAGGTCAAGCCTGGCATCTGGAAATCATGGCGGCGCCGCCGACGCTGTCACAGCACGCCAATTCGCTGCTGATCCTGTTGGCCGGGACCTTGCTCACCGTGCTCGCGGCGGCTTACTTGAACACACTTCTGATGCGTTCGCGCCGGGTGCAGCGGACTGTTGACGAGCGTACTGCCGAGCTGCGTCTGACCAATGTGCTGCTCAAGGAAGACATTCATGCGCGACAGCTGGCCGAGCGGGCCTTGCAGTTGCGCCAGCGCGCCATTGATGCCAGTGCCAATGCCATCATCATCTTGCAGGCGCAGGCGCCAGACTATCCGATTGAGTATGTCAATCCGGCATTTGAACGCATTACCGGTTACAGCGCCGCCGAGGTGAATGCACGCAGCATTCGTCTCATCGAGAGTGCGCAAGGTGACCCCAAAAGTTTTGATGAAATCTGGCAGGCCATGGCAGAACGGCGCGAAGCCAACATCGTGCTGCGCACTTGCAGCAAGACTGGCGATGAGATGTGGAACGAGTTTTACATCGCTCCCGTGAAAGGCGAAGATGGCGAGCCGACACATTTTGTGGCCGCGCTGTACGACATTACGCCGATGAAGCGTTACGAAGAGGAGCTGGCTTTTCAAGCCAATCGCGATGTGCTCACCGGCCTGGTCAATCGCAGCATGTTGCGCTCTGTACTGACGCAGGCGATGGCCTATGCGGATCGTTATCAGCACGCAATCTGGGTAGTATTTATTGATCTCGACCGCTTCAAGTTCGTCAACGACACGCTCGGTCACAAGGCCGGTGATTTACTGCTCAAGACCATTGCCGGGCGCTTGCGCGGGGCAGTGCGCGATGTCGACACGGTGGCCCGTCTGGGCAGCGACGAGTTCGTCATCGTCATGTCCGAGTATCCCGACGCCGGCCTTGATACCCGCGACTTGCAGCGTATTCAGGGGGCAGTTGCGGCGCCGCTGACGATAGAAGGGCACACCTTCTTTCCGACTTGTAGCCTGGGAGTGGCGACCTATCCGGCCGATAGTCGCGATGCCGAGACGCTGGTCAAATACGCCGATATCGCGATGTACCGTGCCAAGCAAAACGGGCGTGACAATTACCAGTTTTATACTCCGGCAATGAATGAACAGGCGCTCGAACGCCTGCGCATCGAAGGTGATTTGCGCAGTGCTTTGGAGCGGGAGGAATTCTCCTTGGCCTATCAACCCAAGGTCGATTTACGCAGCGGCAGGATCGTCGGTATGGAAGCGCTGATTCGATGGCGTCATCCGCAATTGGGTATGGTGGCGCCGGGCCGGTTCATCGGTCTGGCCGAAGAAACCGGTCTGATCCTGCCCATCGGTGCGTGGGTAATCAGAACCGCATGTGCTCAGACCAAAGCCTTGCATGACGACGGCTGGCGACATTTGCGGGTGGCCGTCAATCTGTCGGTACGGCAGTTCTTGCAAAATGATCTGGTCTCCTCGATTGCCGCTGCCCTGGCAGAGACGGGTTTGGCGCCCGATTGCCTGGAACTGGAATTGACCGAGAGCCTGGTGATGACCGATGTTGAACATGCCATCGGCATCTTGCGTCAGTTGAAGGACTTGGGGGTGTATCTCTCAATTGATGATTTCGGTACGGGTTACTCCAGCTTGTCGTATCTGAAGCGCTTTCCGATTGATGTACTGAAAATCGATCAGTCCTTTGTGCGCGACATCAGCGTCGACGCAGACGATGCCGCGATTACGGTGTCGATCATTTCATTGGCGCACAGTTTGAAGCTGCACGTTATCGCCGAGGGCGTGGAAACGCAGGAGCAGCTTGACTTCTTGCGTCATCACGGCTGCGACGAGATGCAGGGATATCTGTTTAGCCCACCGATTGCCGCTGAGCAGTTCATCCAATTGCTGCAAAGCAAGGATAGAGAGCCGAACAGTGTGCTGGAGACCAGCACTCGCTGAGGTTTGTCCCGGCGTTGGTGCGGCGGGCGTATCATGGGCGGCCAGTCGTCATCGTCCGCCTTTTTATTCGTATGCCATCAACGCCACCTGCTTTTTCCTCCGATATCGATGCTCGTACCGATTGGCAAGGACGCGCATGCTATCGCGTTGTTCAGAGCGCGGGCGACGATGGCCGGCAATTGCTGCGTCTGTGGACGGCTTGGCAGCAACAGCACGATGCTGGCGCGTCAGTGCCGCCACGCGTGCATTACTTCATGTTGATGCCGCAGTCGTCTATGCCCGCGCGCCTGCCGGCAGCTTCTGCCGGGACCGACCCCTTGAACCTGTGGCCGCAATTGCAGGCACTCTGGCCACCGGCCACGCCTGGTTATCACCGTTTGCTGCTGGCGCAAGGGCGGTTTGTATTGACGTTGATCATTGGTGATATTGCACCGGCGCTGGCGCAATTCGATGGCAGCGTCGATTGTTTCTTGCTGCATGACGACGATACTTTGTGGACATCAGCCTTGCTCACGCGTCTGGGTCGCCTGGCCGCGCCGCTGGCCCAGCTCTACCTGCCGCAGGCGAAGGCGTGTTATGCGGTGCGCTTGCAGCAGGCCGGCTTTGTAGTCACGGCCGTTGATGCCGCTCAATTTGCGCCGCGTTGGCAAGCCGCATCGGCACCATTGCCAGAGACGGCGCGTCATGCCATCGTCATCGGCGCCGGTCTGGCCGGCAGTGCAGTCTGCGAACGCCTGGCTTCACGTGGTTGGCAGGTGACGCTGCTGGAGCGCCATGGGAAGCCGGCGCAGGAAGCCTCGGGCAATCTGGCCGGAGTCTATATGCCATCGATTTCACGTGACGATAATCCTACTGCCAGATTGAGTCGTGTCGCCTTTTTGTTCGCCCAGCAAGTGTGGGCGCAAGTTGGGGTCTTCGCTCCCGGACGTGGCATTGGTGCTGCTTGCGGGGTGTTGCATCTGGCGCGCGACGCAGCGCAGGCGCAAGCCTTTGAAGCAGCGGCGCAACATTGGCGCTATCCGCCTGAGTTTGCCCAATGGCTGTCGCCGCAGGCTGCCAGTGCGCGCTTGGGAATGGTCGCGGGCAGCGGCTGGTGGTTTCCCGCTGCCGGCTGGTTGCGTCCGGGATTGTTGTGCGAGGCCATGCTTGCGGCTTGCGGCGCGCGCTTGCAAAAACATTTGCATCGTACCGCCTTGGCATTGCGACGTTGTGGTCAGGATTGGCAGGTGTTGGACGCAGACGGGGCGATCCTGGCACAGGCACCAGCACTGATTTTGGCCAATGGCATGGATGCACGGCATTTCGAGCAAGCGGCAACACTGCCGTTGCAAACCATACGCGGCCAGGTCAGTCACGTACCGGCGGCGCAACTGCCGGCATTACCGCTGGCGTTGTGCGGCGACGGTTATCTGACCGGTGCAGTCGATGGCGTCATCAGCATGGGCGCCAGTTACGATCAAGGCGACGAAGATGCAAGCTTGCGTCTGGATAGCCATCTGGGCAATCTGGCCAAGTTGCGGCAGATGTTGCCGCAATGGCAGGCCGAAGTCGATCTCGCTACTTGGGGTGGTCGGGTTGGTTTTCGTTGTGTTTCGGCCGATCGGCTGCCGCTGGCAGGCGCCTTACCGGACATGGCTGCCCTGGCTGCTGGCGGCGAAGTGCAGTTGCGTGAATTGCCGCGTCATCCTCAACTGTATGGCTTGCTGGGGTATGCCTCGCGTGGTTTGATCTGGGCACCGCTGGCCGCCGAAATCGTGGCATGCCAATTGAGCGGCGAGCCTGCGCCTTTGGGCAAGGATGCGCTGGCACTGCTGGATCCGGCCCGTTTTGCGCTCAAAGCACATCGACGCAGCGCTTGATCTGACATAACGCCACGCAGAAAAAAGCCCGTCATGTGAGGCGGGCTTTTTTGCCGCAATGCGTGTTGGATTAACGCTGCCAGCCGCCCCGATCGAACTCCCAGCCGCGTGGGCCTTGATGCCAGCCCGGTGGTGCATAGCGATGGTAGCCGCGCCGTACGCGTTCCCAATGGCCGCCGACCCAGACGTGACGGTGGCCATCCCAGGCCCAGTAGCCCTGCGCCCAGACGTAACCATGGCGCATTGGCGGGGGTGCTTCATAACGTGGCGGTGGTGGTGGCGTGCCGATAATGATGCCGACTTGGGCTTGTGCCGCAGGCGCCATCAATAACGCCGAGCTGGCGCTGGCGGTGATCAAGGCCGCGAGGATGAGTTTCTTGTAAAGCATGATGCGCTCCGTAAATGAGATAAAAACGGTGTAAAAATTGGCAAGGCTGGTGTGAAGTCACTGTAGAGCAGTCCGCTGATTCGAGATGTAATTTTATGTTTCGAGAGAGGGCCTTTTTGGGCTTCTGAAATAAAACGAAACAAACTCGTCGTCAGCCGTTTGTCAGAGAGCGTGCGGCTGTCATTGGGCCGGGGATTGCCGCTGAAAAGCGGTGCGGTAGAGTAAAATGGCGCCTTTTATACGGGCGCGTGACTGGCATGGCAAAGGGTTTGCCAGGACATCCTGCCCGAAGTTTGACCGGACTACTGCACATGCTGCGAATTGCTGAACTACAACTCCCGCTGGACCATCCCGAAGCCGATCTGCGTGCGGCCATCCTGGCGCGTCTGGGTATCCCGGATGCGCAACTGCTGAGCGTGAACCTGTTTCGGCGCAGCTATGATGCGCGCAAGAAGTCGGCCATTGTGCTCAATTACACGATCGATGTTGAAGTCGCGGACGAGGCGGCGGTATTGGCCAGGCAGCCTGGGCAGGGCAAGGGCGTAAACAAGACTGCCATCGTACCCACACCAGACACCAGCTATCGCTTTGTAGCCAAGGCACCGGCCGGCTTGCGTCAGCGTCCGGTGGTCATCGGTACTGGTCCGTGTGGTATTTTTGCCGGTCTGATTCTGGCCGAGATGGGCTTTAACCCTATCATTCTGGAACGCGGCAAGATGGTGCGCGAACGTACCAAGGATACCTGGGGCCTGTGGCGTCAGCGCGAGCTCAAGCCGGAATCGAATGTGCAGTTCGGTGAAGGCGGCGCAGGGACCTTTTCTGACGGCAAGCTCTATAGCCAGGTCAAGGATCCCAAGCATTATGGTCGCAAGGTATTGACCGAATTCGTCGCCGCCGATGCGCCGCCGGAAATCTTGTACGTCAGCAAGCCACACATCGGCACCTTCCGTTTGGTCAAGATGGTGCAATTGATGCGCGAGAAGATCGTCGCGTTGGGCGGTGAATTTCGCTTTGAACAAAAGGCCGACGACATCGTCATTGAAGATGGTCAGGTGCGCGCAGTGGTGTTGGCCAGCGGTGAACATATCGAGACGCAACACGTGGTGTTGGCAATTGGCCACAGTGCGCGCGATACGTTTCAGATGCTCTACGACCGTGGCGTCTATATGGAAGCCAAGCCGTTCTCGATCGGCTTTCGTGCGGAACATCCGCAATCGATGATTGATCAGTGCCGCTTTGGCCCCAGTGCCGGCCATCCGATTCTGGGGGCTGCCGATTACAAGCTGGTGCACCATAGCGCCAATGGTCGTGCGGTCTATAGTTTCTGCATGTGCCCAGGCGGCACTGTGGTGGCGGCAAGCTCTGAGCCGGAGCGCGTGGTGACCAACGGCATGAGCCAGTATTCACGCAATGAACGCAATGCCAACAGCGGCATCGTGGTTGGCATTTCACCGGCGGACTATCCCGGCCATCCGCTGGCTGGCGTTGAGTTTCAGCGCCACTGGGAGTCACGTGCCTATGTACTGGGTGGCAGTACCTATGATGCTCCCGGACAATTGGTGGGAGACTTTCTCGCCAAACGGCCCTCCACTGAGCTTGGCAGCGTGACGCCTTCCTACAAACCGGGCGTGTTGCTGGGCGACCTCAGCACTTCCTTGCCGGACTATGCGATCGATGCCATCCGCGAAGCCTTGCCGATGTTTGAAAAGCAGATTCGCGGCTACGCCATGCATGACGCTGTGCTGACCGGGGTCGAAACGCGCACCTCGTCGCCGGTGCGCATCCGGCGCGACGACCATACATTGCAAAGTATCAACACCAAGGGATTGTTCCCGGCCGGTGAAGGCGCCGGTTATGCTGGCGGCATCATGTCGGCCTCCATCGATGGCATCAAGGTAGCCGAAGCGGTGGCGCTGGCGATGACGGGCGGTTAAGAACGCTTAACACAACGCCGCTTGCGGCGTTGTGTTTTGTCATCGACGAATCGGCGCAGCAATAAAAAAGGGCCGCTTGCGCGGCCCTTCAAATGATGCAGACTAGCTTGCCAGAATTACTTCTTGGCGCGGCTGGTAGTCTTTTCAGCAGCTTGGGTGAATTGCTTGGCGGCGTTGTTCAGATGGCCTTCCAGCGTTTCAACAGCTTGCTTGGTGTTCTTGGTCAGTTGCTCGTAACCGGCGTTGGCATTGCCAATGACCGACTTCAACATCGCGACTGCATTTTCCGAACCGGCGGGTGCGTTTTTGGTGATTTCGTCAACCAGTGAGCTCACTTTACGGCTGGTATCAGCAACTTGTGCTTCAGCAGCTTTGGTCAGTTCAGCTTGAGTCGCCGACAGGATCGAAGTCAGGTGACGGCCATAAGCGGCAGCCTTTTCAGCGTTCGGTTGGGCTTGTGCAGTTGCCAGAGCGATCAGCTCTTGCGGATCCTTGATGGAGGAAAATTGCTTGAAGGTAGCAGCCGACTCTTCCAACGAAGCGCGGGTTGCGCTCAGGTTCAGCTCGATGAGCTTTTCCATGCCTTCAAAGGCCTTGGTGGTCAGTGTATTGATCAGGTCCAGTTGAGCTTGGAAATGAGTTTTGGTTGCAGCAGAGAATTGATCTTGATTCGAAAACATGATTTTTCCTTTGGTTCGGTGACTGTTAGGCGACTGGCGGCTTCCGTCTCAATAATATTATTGTGCGCCGCAACAAACCCAATTCTACGCACTTGTTTGGTGAGGTCAAGTGTTTTTTGTGCGCTGCACAAAAACAATATCGCTCACCGGTAAAGCTATCAATTTAGTTATACCACTGTGACACTGACGTGCGGTGGCAGTTCATGCACCACCACGCCAGCCTCGGATGCCTGAAAAGCACAGCCATGGCTTAGTTCGATACCGCGCATGGCATCCCGATAGCCTTGTTGCCAGCGCCACTGAATGGAGCCGCTGGAAAAATTGACGTCCTTGGAGGCCATGTTCCAGTCGCGTCCGGCATACAGCAGGCGCACCACATGGATGGTGGTATCGATGCCGAGCTCGGCCAACTGCTTGCGGTCGGCTGCCGTGCGTAGCTCGTCAGGCAGCCGCTCATAGGCTTGGCGAGCGATCTTGCGTAATTGATCGAGCTTGATGTAATCGTCGATGTGGCGCTGCGAGCGGGAGGCAAAGGTGACATCTTTCTGGCGCGTCTCCACAGCATCCAGTGTGCTCGGCTCAGGGCCTACGGCGTTCCACAGGTCAACCATCATGCATAAGGTATTTTGGCGCAGCTCATCATTGAGCACGGTATCGAGTGGCGTATTGGAATACAGGCCGCCATCCCAATACAAATCTCCGTCGACACGTACGGCTGCAAATCCGGGCGGCAAGGCGCCGCTGGCCATGACATGGTCGGCGTTGATGGTTTGCGCGCCGGAATCAAACTTGACCAGGGAGCCGCAAGTGACTTTGACCGCGTTGACCGTCAGACGTATGCCGCTGGTGCTGTTGAGGAAGTCGAAGTCCACATACTTGTGGAGGGTAGAGCGCAAGGCATCGGTGCTGTAAAAGCTGGCCTGTTCCGGTTCTACCTTCAGGCCGACGGCAAAGGGATTGAGCGGGCGCGGTGCAAAAAATCCGGGTACACCACGGGCAAAGATATCCATGGTGGTCATCCAGGTGGCCATTTGGCGGGTCGCATCGGGCACCTGACTTAAATTGATCAGGTCGGGATGCGACACGCTGTCCCAGAATTCACGCAGGCGCTCGATACGTTGCTCGCGCGGATTGCCGGCGATGATGGCAGCATTGATGGCGCCAATGGAAGTGCCGACCACCCAATCGGGCGTCAGGTTGTTTTCATGCAGGGCCTCGTAGACCCCGGCCTGATAAGCGCCCAGTGCGCCGCCGCCTTGCAGCACCAAGGCAATGCGCGGTTTGGAGGCGGTCGATGGTTTGCTTGCCTTGGGCTCCGCAGTAGAACGGGCAGCCGAGGCGGCGGAGGAAGAGGGGGATGATTTTCCGACAGTGGTTTGGCGTGGCATCGTGGTCCTTGCGGTTCAAATTCGGCAAATGGCGTGCGCCAGGCAATCGTGATATTGCCTGCTGACAACCATCATGAACACAACAGCATAGCATCAAGCCATGCGCACCCTGTGCATCGTCTTATCTAGTCGTACTGCGTCTTGCGCCAGGCCAATAATAATTGCAGGCGTTGTTTGCCAAGGGCTTCGGCAGTGATGTCATGTAGATGGCCGACAATCATCAAGGCATAAATATCGGCCAGTGCGTTCACCTCAGGTGAGAGGGCGCATTCCTCGCCGGTGGCGGGACGTTGCACACGCCAGTAATTGATCGCTGCTTCCAGCTCGGTCAGTGAAATTGTCGTTTCGCTCATGACGATATTGTACGCCCGCAGCGCAAACCGACCTTGTTACAGGGCGACATGCATTTTCCGTGTAAATAAGTACGAAATGCTTCGTTTTGCAAAAACACGGATTTTGCTCTAATGATCCTCCGTCAATCTCTGAGGATTATTCGATTATGTCAGCGCTCATCGACGCGTCGATCGCGGGCGCCACTGTCGGTGCTGCACGCGCCCCGGCGCACCGCATTCTCACCGAAACAGAAGCCATTGCCATCGCGCAGGTGCTGGCACAGGACTTTGCCCGCGAAGCATCGCTACGCGATCAACAACGGCGTCTGCCGCATGCTGAAATCGACGCCTTTTCAGCCAGCGGTTTGTGGGCCATCAGCGTGCCCCGGGCTTATGGTGGACTGGGTGCATCGTGGTTGACCGTGGCTGAAGTGGTGCGCATTATTTCGGCGGCAGATCCTGCTATCGGTCAGATTCCGCAAAACCATTTCGGCATTCTTAATTTGCTGGCGCATGTCGGCAGCGAGTCCCAGAAGCAGTATTTTTACAGCGAAGTGCTCAAGGGTGCGCGCTTCGGCAATGCCGGGCCGGAACGCAATAGCAAGAACGTACTCGATATTCGTACCCGCCTGACGGCCGATGGTGCAGGCTTGCGTTTGAACGGTACACGCTTTTATTCCACCGGGGCCTTGTATGCCGACTGGGTCCCGACCCGCGCTCTGGATGACGAGGGCAATGCGGTCTTCGTTTTCGTGGAGCGGCATGCACCCGGCCTGAGCGTGGTGGACGATTGGTCCGGTTTCGGTCAACGCACGACCGCCAGCGGTACCGTGATATTTGAGCAAGTCAATGTGTCACCTTCGCATGTGGCAGCACTACAACCACATGCCGGCTTGCCCAATAACATCGGCCCGATCTCGCAACTGATACAGGCCGCCATTGACGCCGGTATCGCCCGTGCGGCACTGGATGACACCATCTGTTTCGTGCGTGAGCGCTCACGTCCTTGGGCCGATAGCGGGGTGGAACGGGCCGGCGATGATCCGCTGGTGATCCATCAGATCGGTGACCTGAAGATACGTCTGCACGCTGCCGAGGCATTGCTGCAATGCGCCGCCCGCACACTCGATGCATTGCCGTCGCCGCTGAGCTTTGAGGACATGGCGCAGGCTTCCATTGCGGTGGCCGAAGCCAAGGTGCTGACCACCGAAATCGCTCTGCACGCCAGCGAAAAATTATTTGAACTGGCCGGTACCCAAGCCTCTCTGGCCGCCGATGGTCTTGACCGTCACTGGCGCAATGCGCGTGTGCACACGCTGCATGATCCGGTGCGGTGGAAGTATTTCGCCGTCGGTAATTATTACCTCAACGATATTGCGCCGCCACGTCACAACTGGAGTTGAGCCCGGTTGCGTCCTTTTTTTCAGATACAGAAAGTCTTGTCATGAGTTCATCCGCCACCCTGGCTGCTCCTTTGCACGCGCAGGTACAACGTACGGGAGTCACCCGTATCAGTTCAGATGCCCAAGCCATTGCCGCCGCCCATGCCGTGGCGGTCGAGTTGGTGCAAGAAGCAGCGATACGCGACCGTGAACGCCGTCTGCCGTGGGCGGAACTGGAAGTCTATGTGCGCTCTGGCCTGTGGGGTATCACCGTACCCAAGCAGT
>Ga0209913_1001070_pt1 | contig 17092 bp, 22 predicted proteins | sample PersoiDNA2013203_FD_185805 | JGI IMG/M metagenome (GOLD analysis project Ga0209913, IMG submission 185805) | Permafrost soil microbial communities from the Arctic, to analyse light accelerated degradation of dissolved organic matter (DOM) -... | ecosystem: Environmental > Terrestrial > Soil >... | reverse complement strand
ACCGAGATGCAGGCCAGCTCGCTGGAAAAGACCGCCTCGGCGATGGAAGAGTTGACCTCGACCGTGAAACAGAACGCCGACAATGCCCGTGAAGCCAATCAACTGGCCGCCAGCGCTTCCGACGTGGCCCGCAAGGGTGGCGAAGTGGTCTCGCAAGTGGTCGACACCATGGGTTCGATCAACGCGTCGGCCAACAAGATTGTCGACATCATCGGCGTGATCGATGGCATCGCTTTCCAGACCAACATCCTGGCCTTGAACGCCGCTGTTGAAGCAGCCCGTGCCGGTGAGCAGGGCCGCGGCTTCGCCGTGGTCGCCTCGGAAGTGCGCAACCTGGCCCAGCGCTCGGCTGCCGCTGCGAAAGAAATCAAGACCCTGATCGGCGACTCGGTCGAGAAGGTCGAGCGCGGCTCCAAGCTGGTCGGCCAGGCCGGCGTGACGATGGATGAAGTCGTTGCCAGCGTCAAGCGCGTCACCGACATCATGGCCGAAATCGCCAGCGCCAGCCAGGAGCAGAGCGCCGGTATCGCCCAGGTCAATATGTCGATCATCGAGATGGATTCGATGACCCAGCAAAACGCCGCGCTGGTCGAAGAAGCCGCCGCCGCCGCCCAGAGTCTGCAGGACCAGGCCAGCGAACTGGCCCACGTGGTCAGCATCTTCAAGCTGGTCGAAGGCGAACTGCCCCATGCCGCCGCGATCGGCACCAGCGTCGCCGTCAAGCCGGCGCCCGTCAAGCCGGCCCCCCGTCCCGCCGCCCTGAAAGCCCCCCGTGCCGCCGTGAAGAAGCCCGCCCCGGCACCGGAAGCGCCGGCAGCAGCGCCCGCCAAGCCGAAGAAGGCCGCCGTGGCCGCCGGCGCCGACGAGTGGGAAGAATTTTAAGCACCGATTTGCAGTACCCGTCATTTGATTAATTTTTTTAAATAAGAAGTGGAATTGGAACCATGAACAAGCGCTTTATCCGTATCGCCGCCGCACTGTTGTTGACCGGTTTTGGCAGCACCGTTTTCGCCTCAGAAGTACCAGCAAGCTTCGATGCGAAGAATTGCAAGGCCGAGTACCCGAAAGCATCGTTGATGAACGAAGAGGAAGGCGCCGTCTCGCTGGCCTTCCTGGTCGCCGCCGACGGCAGCGTGGTCGATTCGAAAGTGGAAAAGTCGAGTGGTTTCAAGGGTCTTGACAAGGCAGCCGTGAAAGGCCTGTCCGCCTGCAAATTCAAGCCGGGCACCAAGGATGGCGCACCTGCCCAGACCTGGGCCAAGGTCGACTACGTCTGGAAGCTCTGATCATTAGCTAGCACTAACCGCGAAGCATCATTTTTAAGGGAGAACTTGCATGTCTACGAAATTGGCTTTTTCGAGTGTCATCGCCGCAACCATCATGTCGTGCTTTTGCGCCACCGTGGCAGCCGCTGAAGTACCGGCCGTGTTCGATTCAAAGACGTGCAAGGCCGACTACCCGAAAGCCTCGCTGATGAATGAAGAGCAGGGCACGACCTCGATGTCTTTCCTGGTGGCCCCGGACGGTGCCGTGGTCGAGTCCAAGCTGGAAAAAACCAGCGGCTTCAAGAACCTGGACAAGGCCGCCATGAAATCGATCAGCGCCTGCAAGTTCAAGCCGGGCACCAAGGACGGCGCCCCCGCGCAGACCTGGACCAAGGTCGATTACGCCTGGAAGCTCGACTGATTTTTCAGGCCGCTGTACTTTGCGTGTTAGTGTGAACGATGCCGGCGCTTGCCGGCATCGTGCATTTCAGGCGCGGCATAACCCTGCACCGATCAGGGGCAAGCAAGTAATGCATGGACGCCCCGCCGGGCGGCCCGTATATTATCGGCAATGAAGAACACGCTTTTGATTGCCGCCGCCTGCCTGCTGGCGCTGCTCTCCACCATCGGCGCCTCGCTGCCGTACCCCATCCTGCCACCCCTGTTTGCCGCCGGCGCCGTCAACGGCTTGAACAGTTTTCTGGGCCTGCCGCCGAAGCTGCTGTTCGGCGTCGCGCTGACCATCAACCCGATCGGCCTGATGATCGGCGCGGCCCTGATGGGCCCCTTGTCCGACCGCTACGGCCGCCGCCCCGTGCTGCTCACCACCGCCCTGGGCGCCGCCATCGGCCACGCCCTGACGGCCTGGGCCCTCATCATCCAGTCCTACCCCTTGTTCCTGTTGGCCCGCTTCGTCACGGGCCTGCTGGAAGGCAACGGCGCCGTCGCCCGCGCCCTGCTGGCCGACCGCCTTGACGGACCGCTGCGCTTGAAAGCCTTCTCGTGGCTGAACGGCGCGTTTTATACGGGCTGGCTGGCCGGTCCCCTGCTGGCAGGATTCACCTTGCAATGGGGGGTCACGACGCCGTTCTGGGTGGCCGTGGTGGCCCTGGTCATCATGGCCGGCATGGTTGCCGCCGTGCTGCCCCGCGAGACTCCGTCGACGGCGACGACGTCCTGGTGGCACGTCGCGCGCCGCCAGCACGCCATGAATCTGCTGCAGCACGCCGAGCTGCGCACCCTGTTCATCATCCAGCTGGCCTTCACCTGCGGGGTCACCGCCTTCTACGAGTTCTATCCCCTGTGGCTGGTGGAAATCGCCCACTACGACGCCCGCGGCATCGCCTGGATGACCGCTTTTTTGTGTGCCTTGATGACGGCAAGTTCCCTCACCTTCGCCGGCCGCGCCAGCCAGGTCGCGCCCCTGCGCCGCGCCGCCTGGTTCGCTTTCGGCGTGGCCGGCACGGTCGCCGCCGTCGCGCTGGGCAACTTGTGGATCGGCCTGGCCGCCATCGTCCTGTTCGGCATCCCGAATTCCTTCTACAACGCCATCGTCCCCAACTGGTGCGCCGACCGCTTCGGCCACTACGGCCAGGGCGCAGTGATGGGCCTGCTCTCCACCATCTTTTGCATCGCCAACATCCTGATGGCGCTGGCGGGCGCGGTGCTCACCTTGATCGACACGCGGCTGGTGTTGATGCTGGGCGCCTTGCTGGCGGTCTGGGCGGGCTGGAGATTGCGGCGCTGGCATGCGGCGCTGGCGGGGGAAGGCGTGGCCGTGACGGCCAAGCTGGAGCAGAAGACGTCCTGTTAATCGAGGTAGGGGAGAGCCGATGCGTTATCAATTCCTGATTCTGGCGATGGCCGCATTGTGTGCGGCACCGGCCTGGCCCCAATCGCAGACGGGCGCTTCCCCGAAGCCGCACGAAGCCAGGGAACATTGGGAAAGCAAGACCGCGATCGATTGCGGCGACACGCACGTCGAGTTGCGCACTTTTTGCGAGGACAAGGAGGAAGATCTGCCCTACTGTCCTGTCCAGCAAGCGACGTTCAGCAGCCCCGGACACAGCCGCACCGTGCGCAATGCTTACCAGTTCAACGAAGGCGCCCAGCAGTTCATTGTCGGCATTGCCTGCTACAAGGACGCCCGGGGCCAGGTGGTCGAGATGTCGAAGACCAACTTCGCCAACTGCAGCATCTGCGAGTGGAGCGATTTCTACACGGCCGATGGCAGTTATCTGGGCTCGACAGAAGGCTTGAATGAAAACGAGAGCATCCGGCATCGCCGGCTGTCGGCAAGCGATGCGGCGCGCTACCTGGAATTGCATCGGCATCCGGAAGCGCTGGTCAAGGCGTCCGACCTCGTTTCGCGCGCCAAGCCGCGCTAGCGATCAATCCAGCGAACTGCTGCCGCCGCTGTCGAAGGAGTCGCAACTGGAGCTGTCCCCGCTGGACGCCGACGAGTCGCCCGATGCGCCGCCGCCATCGGAGCTGCCGCCTGCGCCAGCGCAGTTGAACGATGCTGCATCGACCGAGGCCGAGGCCGCCACACCATCGCTTGATGGCATCGCCATCATGGAAGGGCTGTAAAAATCGGCCGCGTCGATGGCCGGTGCTTGCCGAGCCGGGGCGGGCCCCCAGCGCGAGCGGCTGCGCCGGTACAGCGAGATGACGAAGGCGCTGACAATGGCCACCATCGCCATGAAGGTCAACAAGGGCAAGTAAGCGTTCATGGCTGGCCTCAGTTCGCGTTGATCGGGAGACGCGCCGCCAATATAAGCCAAAACAAAAAAGGCTACCGGCCGAAGCGGGTAACCTTTGAGCTACAACAAATTCTTGGGGTGGCTGATGGGGCTCGAACCCACGACAACAGGAATCACAATCCTGTTCCGACGGTGTTTATTGGCGTTGATCAATATCGATAATTTCGAGAATATTCAGCAGAATCATGAAGTTATTGGAAGTTTGGACAAAAACCGCATTCATCTATGTTGCTCAATGTTGATATAATTTGCCTACATGGCGCCTACATGGCGCCTACATAGATCACTTTGGATAGGTGCATGAAGCACAGCAACTTCACTGCAGATAGAATTGCCGCGTTTAAATGTCCGGAAACGAAGCAACAGGCGATCTTCTGGGACGGCAAAGCGCGTGGGCTGGGTCTTCGCATCACCACGGCTGGCGCCCGGTCGTATATCTTCGAGGCACGGCTGAATGGGAAAACCGTTCGGATCACAATCGGCGATCCGCGCACGTGGTCGATAGCAAAGGCGCAGACAGAAGCGACGCGGCTTCGGTCACTCACTGACCAAGGGATTGATCCGCGCCAGATCGAGGCCGACAATCGCGCGATAGTTGATGCGAAAGCGCTAGAAGCGCGCCGACGCGAAATGACTCTGGGTCAGCTTTGGCCCGTGTATATCGAGTCCCGGCGCAAACGGTGGAGCAATTGGCACATACGCGACCATGAGAACGTTGTGCGAGTGGGCGGCGTTCCCAAGGTCCGCGGTGTGGGTCTAACGGAGCCGGGGCCGCTTGCTTCGCTGCTCGAGGTACGGCTATCTGAGCTGACCGGCAAGAGGATCGGCGGCTGGCTCGCTGGCGAAGCGGAAATAAGACCTACGCAGGCCGCCTTATCGTTCCGGCTGCTGTCGGTCTTCGTGAATTGGTGCGATTCCCAGGTCGAGTATGTCGGCCTCGTGCCCGCTGGTGCTTGCAGGTCTCAGCAGGTGCGCGACGAGATACCGAGCAAAAACGCGAAGGAGGGCGATTCGCTTCAACGCGAACAGCTTGCGCCGTGGTTCAAAGCAGTTCGTGAAATGAGCAATCCTGTACAGTCGGCGTATCTGCAGGCCTTGTTGCTCACTGGGGCCCGCCGGCGTGAACTTGCGGCTTTGCGATGGGTTGATGTGGATTTTCAATGGCTGAGTATGACGATCCGAGACAAGGTTGAGGGGGAACGCACCATTCCTCTATGTCCGTATGTGGCGCACCTGTTGAGCGCACTTCCACGCCGCAACGAGTGGGTCTTTTCGAGCCCTACATCTGCGAATGGGCAACTCGCAGAACCAACGCCCGGACATAAACGCGCATTGCTCACTGCAGGCTTGCCTGACCTCACGCTGCATGGCTTGCGTCGATCGTTTGGCTCCTTGGCAGAATGGACTGAAACCCCGGCGGGGGTGGTTGCTCAAATCATGGGGCACAAGCCGAGTGCTATCGCCGAAAAACATTATCGCCGCCGGCCACTTGATCTACTGCGCAAGTGGCAGGAGAAGCTAGAGACTTGGATACTTGCAGAGGCAGGCGTCGAGTTCACCGCCGCGCCGGCCGGGCCGCGTATTGTTTCGAGGTCTTAACCGATACAGTTTAAAGCGCCAGTCTAGTTTTAGCGGACGAAAAGCCGGCTCTTCACCGGCCTGACTGGCGTCCCTCTTTGTGAAGATGACACCTTGAAGGGGGGGCCTGAATGACCGTTGATGATCGATACGATTGGGATGAAGCGCTATTTCAGCTGATGTACGAAGGATGGGCTGCGAGTCTTGCCGAACTTCTTAAAACGGAGCGGCCAATTCCGCCATCAATCCGCCATTACCTGGCAGCTCTGCTGGAAGGTAAAACCAAGCTGCCTGATCAGCGAGGGAAGAAGAACACATCCCTAAGTCCTTCGGAAAAAGAGGAGATACGGATGGCCTTGTTCAAACTCTATTCGCGTACAGAAACCGTCTTGATTTTCGCCGACGAGCTGGCGGATGAGCGCGGCGAAGAGGTTATTGACTTGCGACGCAAGATGGAGAAAGTACGGCGTGACGGCCTCAAGAAAATTGCGCAAAAATACTTCATTACCGAAAACACTGTCCGCCAATATCATGATGCGCGAGACACGATTAACTGGGCTTGGTGCCATGCTGGGCGCAATACTATTCAAACTGCCGACGGAACGATCTTGCATGATTTCCTCGGAAAGTCTGAGGATTTGCAACAGTGGGCGCTGAACGCAGCGCGGGAGTATCTCAAATCTCCAGAATTGTTGTTCGATCCCCTGACGGAATAAAGTTCTTTTCCCGTCAGACTGTTTTTACTTGCGTTCGTCGAAATCCGAAAATGAACACTCCTAAACCAAAAAGGGTGCTTCAAAATGGAAATCGATACTTTCCCCTCGATCGAAAACGAAACGCGGAGCCACGTCGAAACTGCGTGCGCCTCATTCCACCTGACGCGTAGGCCGCAGACACTTCGCACCTGGGCTTGCCTCGAAAGCGGGCCGATACGCCCAGTAAGAATTAATGGCCGTTTGGCTTGGGCCGTGGCTGACATCAAGCGCCTTCTGAACGGAGGTGCAAATGCCTAAGCCAAAACAAAACGCCCGCGGTAAGGCGGGCGCTTCACTCCCAAAGCTGGCGGGCTGCGAGAGTGGGCAAAGCAAAATCAACAACTGCAGCGCCGATGATATCGCAAAAGTCGTCCGCGAGCTATCAGAGCATGGGCTGGCGCTCAACAGCGCCAGCGGCGCCACACAGATGGCGACACTTCCAAAAGCGCTCCAGCATCGCGGTGCTCGTGGGCTGTCGACGTATGAGGCGGTTGCGGCTGGCTATCTGCGCATCGCAACTCGCGTCAAAGAACTGAAATCGAACTGGGACATCATCACCCTGCGCGAAAGCTATGTCGGGCCCGATGGGCTGTTCCATGCCGGCGTTGCACGCTACGTCCTGATTGGCCGCATTGACCGGTCGGCAAAGGCTCAACGCGCGTTCGATTTTGGAGGTGCGCAATGAGCAAGAATATGACGCTCACCGACACGGCGATTCAGGCGTGCATCGTTCTTTCCAACGCCATCGATTCGCTTGCTGAGGACTATGAAGAGCAGAGTGCTGAGTTCCTGCTCGAAACTCGAGGGGACCTGTGTGCTGCATACGCCGCGCTTTGCGAGACGCTTTCACGCGAACTCCGGATCGACGCTCACCGAAAGATCCAGGAGCTGATCACCGGCGATCTTCTGGCCATGCGCACAATACTGACCGCTCAAACCGGCATTCGCTTTCCAGACGCATCGGAGAGGTAGCGTGAGTGTCGCCAGCAGCCGCTCAAAACGGGACGCTGGGCGCGATAGTGGCGGGTTCGTGGCATTGCCATGGTCTGTCCTCGATTGCGCCGCCTATGCCCGTCTGTCGCATCCTGCTAGGGGTCTGCTGATGGAGTTTGCTCGCCAATTCGTCAGAGACAACAACGGCCGTCTGTTGGCGTCGGGCGCGTACCTGGCAAAGCGCGGCTGGACCAGCGTCGACGTCATCACCCGTGCCAAACGAGAACTGCTAGAGGCTGGCTTTGTGTTCGAGACAGTCAAAGGCCAGCGACCGAACAAGGCCAGCTGGTACGCAATCACCTGGCGGGCTCTCGACAAATCCGATGCTTACGACTTCGGCACCACGGTGGCATTTGAGCGTGGTGCGTACTTAAAAGGCACTCCCCAAAAAATTAAGGTCCTTACTCCGTCTCACGGTGTAGAGAAGGCTCCTATAGCACCGTCTCACGGTGCAGGGAAGTCCGCTGCTACACCGCCGGACGGTGCTATTAGGGCCATTTTCGACCATCTCTCTACACCGTCTCACGGTGACCATCTAGAGAAGCCATCTGCATGCAAGTTTAAGGGACATGGTGCTCTCGCAACTCTTCACAGTCGAGAGATCGCTACCGGCCTTAAAGCTGCACCGCACACCAATTCGATTGGAGCAAAAGAATGAACGACACTTTCCCAGATCTGACTATCGAGTTTATGGACGACGGTACCGGTGACGGCCTGATCCTGCTGGAGTCGGATTGCAGCGGCAACGTCGACCGCGTCGCGATCCATCCAGTTCACCTCCGCTACATGGCGGAAAAGTGCGGACTCGTCGCCACCAGTGACCCGCAGGCGCAGCGCACGATCGCCATGTTGACGCGCCGCCTAAACCTGCTACGCGATCGCATCGACCACCTGGGCAGCTGGCTCGCAAACCATTCCGACCACGCGCATGCGGACCTCTCTTACGAATGCACATACGCGACAGCGACCGCCGACATCGCCGCCGAGTTCTGCGCCGATCTGGATACGCCTCATCTTCGTTTAAACGAAGATACGCCCGCCCCATCTCAGGAAATTCCCAAGATGGGGCCCCAGTCATGAGCCAGCACTCCGAAGTCATTTTGCAAATCATGGCTGAAGTCGACAACCTTGATGCGCACCCTCATACCAAGCATACGCTGAGAAAATTCATCAACGAGACCTGCCTGGCGGCCGGCATCACGATCGTCGATCGCCAGGAGCGCGTTCAGTACGCGCGCCGGATGCTTGATGCTGGCGAGCCCCGTCCGGTCATCCGCGATCGCCTGATTGCTCGCTTCTTAATCAAAAAGACGGCCGCCTACGCAGCAATCGATGGCGCACTGAAACTGTCCGCAAAAGAGCGAATTTCGCGGAAGGATGACGCGCAGAATTTCATCACTGACTCAACAAACGATCGCCATTAAAAGGACGAACACGATGAACCCCTTCCGAAATGACACTGCCGAATTTTTCGCGAAAGCGAAGGAGCTGGGCCTGGTCGACGAGATCGACCAAAAGCTCGAGGCGCGCAAACATGAGCGCCGCCTGGCCGTCATCGCCAAAATCAAGGCGCTGCCGACCGAAGCCGAAACTGAACTGCCGGCGCTCGGCAAAGCATGCACCGCGGCGCACAGAGCGCTGGAGCTGGCCGAAGAGGCGTACAGGGCGGCCGATCGACAGTACAAGGCACTCTCCGTCCAGGTCTACGGCACGCAGCTGAAATTTGATGGCGCGCGCGCCTCCCTGGAGCGCGAAGCACAGGCACTTGCACCAGATTTTCTGCGCACGGCGTGGGAAGACCTCGGCTATCTGGACGGGCTGGTATCCGCGTGCTTCCGTTTCGAAACTGAGGCCACGTACTCCTACCGACATGGCCAAGGAACGAATGTCACCAGCAACGGCGAGAAGGTCAGGGCGTGTCGGCAGAAAATCAAGACCGCACAGGATCGCATTATGGCTATGACACTTGAGGCGACGGCTCCAGAGGCTGCACGCGCGGAAGTGTCGACGATCTTTACTGCTATGGAGCAGGAGGCATACGCGCTTGGCGTCGATAAGAAGCTTTTCGCCGCGCGTCGAAAGCCGGTTGATGTGCAGCAGGTGGCCGAAGACGCTGCAGCGAAGGAATCTGCCCAACGCCGCAATGCTGCCGAGGAGCGGCGTGCCCGCCTCGCCGCCAATTCCATCCGCGTTTGAAGGAGAGCGCCATGCACCGACAACTTCTACTCGCTCAGCTGGCCAGCCAGGCATGGGCCATGCACCCGGACCACCTGGCGAACCTGTCGAACGTGCTGCACCGCTGGGCGGCCGGCGAGGCGGCATCCGATGACGCAATGCGCCAGGTACACGCTGCCCAGGCGGCGCGCGGCGCGCGTAAGGCGACCAACTCAAACAGCGGCGGAATCGCGGTGCTGAACCTTTGGGGCGTGATGAGCCAGAAGGCGAACATGGTGGACGAGGTCAGCGGCGGCGGCGGGACCAGCACCCAGGCCTTTATGGCTGCATTCCGCGACGCCATGGCCGACGACTCTGTGGGCGGCATCCTGATCGATTGCGACTCGCCCGGCGGCTCTGTGAACGGGACGCCGGAACTTGCCGCCGAGGTGATGAAGGCGCGCGGCGTAAAACCAGTGTATGCCTTTGTGAATGGACTGGCCGCCAGCGCCTGCTACTGGGTAGCGTCAGCCTGCGAGGCGATCTACTCCACCCAAAGCGGCAGTGCAGGATCGATCGGCGTCTACACCCAGCACGTCGACGCCAGCGAGGCAATGAAGAAAGCCGGCCTGGCCCAGCAATATATTTCCGCTGGCAGGTACAAAACCGAGGGCAACTCAAACGGGCCTCTCTCCGCAGAAGCCAAGGCGTTCATTCAGTCGCAAATCGACAGCTACTACTCGTCCTTCACTGCCGATGTTGCGCGAGGCCGCGGCGTAACGGCAGCGGCAGTACGCGCCGGCTACGGCCAGGGGCGATGCCTTCTGGCCGACGACGCTCTCAAGGCCGGGCTTGTCGATGGTATCTGCACCTTCGACCAGGTGGTGGCCAAGTTGTCGGGGCGGATCAACGGCGGCGGGTTCCAGCGCAACGGCCAGAGCGCGACGGGCTCCTCGATCGCCAGTCTAGCGACCCTGAGAGGGCAAGAGCTGGCGCGCATTCGAGGCCTTGCGGACGAACAGTCTGCTGCCGAACGCAGGACTATCGATCAGAACAGGCGCAAGCGGGAGCTCGAGCTCGCCATGCTCAAGTAAAAGCGAAGTCAAATTTAAGGGGGAATCATGAGCATTGGCGATATTGGTGTCAGCGTCACAGCGGACACCGCGCAATTTACCGAAGGGATGAACCGTACTGCGCAGATTGCGGAGACCTCGATGCGTCGCGTCGAACAAGCGCAACGCATTGCGACCGCGGCGTCGGACAAGTTCCTTAGCTCCCTAAAATTCCAAGCGGATACGATCGGGAAAACGGACATCGAGATCCTGCGCTACAAGGCAAATTTGCTGGGCACCTCATCTGCAGCAAAGCCGCTGATCGATCAAATTGAGGCGATGGCGAAGGCGGCGGGAAACGCAACGGGTTCGCTGCGATCGAGTGGGAGCGAGGCGCAGACAGCGGGTGGACACATCGAAGGATTTAGCTTCAAGACTGCCGGCGCGAAGCGTGAGCTTTTGGTTTTGGCGCACGAGCTTTCACAGGGCAACTACAGCAAGTTTGGCGGCTCGATGCTGGTTTTGGGCGAGCGCACTGGCGCCGCAGCCCTCCTATTTAGCGGTCTCGGGGTCGCTGCTCTCGGAGTCGTGGGAACATTGAGCGCCTTTGCATATGCGGCGATCAAGGGGGCGGAAGAGTCCAACGCGCTTGCCAAGTCATTGCAGCTGACTGGGAACTTCGCCGGCATCACATCGAGCCAATTCAACTCGATGGCGCAGACAATAGCTGGCGGTACTAATCATCAAGTTGGAGCGGCCCGCGATGCGCTTGCCGCGCTCGTCGCGACCGGGAAATTCACGGCGAATGCCCTGGTTCCTTTGGGCCAGGCTTCGATCGATATTTCCCGTCTGACTGGGAAGACGGCGGAGGAAGTAGCCAAAGACTTTGAGCAGATGAAGGACGGGGTGGCCCAATACGCCGCCAAGCTGAACGACAGCTATCACTTTCTCAGCGCGGCGCAGTTTGAGCATATCCACCAGCTGGAGAATCAGGGCAAGGCGCAAGAGGCGATGGCTGAGACCGGTCGAGTAATCGATACCGCGCTAAAAAACAACGACACCAATCTTGGCTATCTTGATCGGGCTCTGCAAGGTGCCAAACGCGATTGGGACCGGTTTTGGGACGCGGCTCATGATACGGGACGTGAGGACACTACCTCAAAAAAGATTGAACGTGCTCAAGCGGCGCTCGAAGTGGCACAAAGTGGGCTGCAGGCGAGAGCAACTGTCCCTAACCTGGCAAAGCTCTACACGAACGAAGTGGAGGAAAAGCGGCAGTACGTTGAATCGCTAAATCGTCAGTTGCTACGCGAAATTGACGCTGGCATCGCAAAAGGGGCGGACGCCGAGCGCCAGGCCGCCGGCATCAAGGCAAGCCAGGATCTGGAGAACTTCCACAAGCAATATGCGACGAAAGCTCAGCAAGCCGCGGCAGAAATTGCTTTGTATAAAAAAGCGATCGAGGATCGGAAAGCCGCCGGTGAGGGAGGCGTCGACTCGGAAAACCAGCAGCAGACGATGATTGCCGCGATTCGTCAAAAGTATGCGGAGCCGCCAAAAGAGCACCAGGATAGCGCGGCGACCAAGTACCTCCAAACGCTGCGGGAACAGGACGCAGTTATTCAGGAACAGCTGAAGGGGACGGACAAGCTCACTGGCGCACAGAAAGCGCAGGTCGCATTCGAGCAAATGCTGACGGACATGGCTGGTAAAAAACTGACAAAAGACCAGCAAAGTTATGTTTTCCTGAAGGATGCGATCAAGGCGGAATTGGCGAAAAAAGCCGGCCATGAAGAAGAGCTTCGCGCAAAAGAGGAAATTCAAAAGGTTGACGAGGCATCGCTCGCCATCAATCAACAAATCGCGTCGTTCCGATCGGCCCAAAAAGAAGGGTATCAGCTGAAATTAGATTCCGTTGGTACTGGCAAGGAAGCTCAATCTCAGATCGCTGAAATCACGCGCATCAGCAAGGAGTTTCGCAAAGAGCAGGATGAGTTACTCAAGAAAACGCCGACAGAACTGCGGGGCTCTGACAAATTCTTGACCGAACAGGCACGCATCAAGTCTGAAATGGAAGCTTCGCTGAATGACTACACGGCCTACTACGCGGCGCTGAAGGAGAAACAGGGAGACTGGCGTAATGGTGCTACGCAGGCCTTCGCGGACTACCGGGATAACGCCGAGAACGTCGCCGGCCAGGTCGAATCAGCACTGACCGGCGCGTTTCGCGGCGCCGAGGATGCCTTTGTCGCCTTCGTCACCACCGGCAAGCTGAGCTTTTCCAGCCTCACTACTTCGATCATTGCTGACATCGCGCGTATCCAGGCAAAGAAGGCGCTCGCCGGACTCGGCGGCCTCGCTCTTGACGCGCTGGGCCTAGGTCTTGGCATCAGTGACGCCCAAGTCGAAACGTCTCACTCGGACGGAATGGCTTACATGAACAATCAACTCAGCGGCTACACACCGCCGCGGGCTTCGGGCGGGCCTGTGTGGAGCAATCAATCGTTCTTGGTGGGCGAGCGGGGCCCGGAGATCTTTACCCCGTCATCGGCCGGCACAATCATCCCCAACGGCAGCGGCGCGGGCGGCGCTGTCACCGTCAACATGGAGATGAACTTTGCCGAGGGCGGGACTTCCAGCACCACTTCAGGCGATTCGCACCAGCAGGCCAGAGCATTCGGCGAGACGCTAACTGCCAAGGTTCGCGAGGTCATTGCTCAGGAGCGTCGACAGGGCGGCCAGCTCTGGAACATGCAGCTGGGGCGTGGATGATGGGCCCAGTCGGCGCCGCGCCCCGCCCGATGAGTCGGGAGGAAATCAAGGCTCGCATCGTGCAGGCCTCGAAGAGTCCGAAGCTCCCGGCATTCGATCCGCGCTCGATGGCCGCGTGCCTTGTCGGCGAGATCGAGACTGGCCAGCTCAGCGACAGCACCCGCGATGTGTTGATTGGGATCTCGGCCGTGCTACTCAAGCTGGCGTGCGACGACGAGACCGCGGGGCAGGCCACCAAGGAGCTCATTGACAGAGCCGCAAGGCGCAGGCGCCCATAGCAAAAAGACGACAACAACGATTTATCCACACTTCTCTGAAAGGCAAATATGAAAATCGATCTCTACGGTGCACTGATTAATGGCGACCCGGACGTCACGCTGCAAATCGGCGGCCGCTGCCAGAACATCCAGATCGCGACGACCGCAGCGCTTGTTGGAAGCGTCACGCTAACCGGCGCTGGCGGCGCAACGGTCACCACTCCACCAGGCCTCAATGGGGTGATGCCAGGTGGCGAGCTGTACAGCCCAGTGTTTTGCAAACTGAGCGATCCGGCCGACGCGGGGAAGGTACGGGTTACCTGGTCGATGGGCTGACCTGCAATGAGCCCAGGAGCGAACGCATGCCTCGGCGGTGTGCAGATGCCGCCCAGTGCTCGATCGAGGCCCAGCGGCGCGCCTGATGCGACGGCGTGGCCTCGGTGAGGGGGTAGCCCTTCAGTTCCTTGGAGTCGCTCGGGTCGAAGACCGGCTATGCACCATAATTTTTATGAATCGAAGGATTTGCTTTGAAAAATAATGCTCAAAAGCCGCCCGCTGGGCTCTCGCTGGCGGCAAAGACTTGGTGGGCGAAGCTCACAGACGAGTACAGCATCGACGATCAGGTCGGCCTTTTGATCCTTGAAACCGCGATGCGCTCGATGGACCGAATGGCGATGGCATCCGCCCTGGTCGACCAACACGGCGCAGTGACGTTCGACAAATTCGGCCAGCTGAAAGCCAACCCTGCATGCGCCGTCGAGCGAGACAGCCGTGCTGCGATGATGGCAGCACTCAAGAACCTGAACCTGGATCTGGAGCCACTGGGGAAACCAGGTCGTCCGGCGGCGGGGCGATAACGATGCCTACGAACCGAAAACGCACAACCCGCGCGCGCCGCAGCGCACCGATCGATGCGGACGAATGGGCCGTCCTCCACGACGAGAAGCCGCAAAATCCATTTATCCCGCTGATTCGCCCGGTTTCGCACTGGCGGCAATTGTGGGCGGAGTACGGCGAAAAAATCACGCAAAAGTGGGCCGAGGAACGCCCCGGCACGCGACCGAACCATTGGTGGAAGTTCTCGGCGCCGCTAGACACGAAGCCGAAAGGCAGCGACGAGAACGATCTTACATATCTTGCCCGCCATGGCTTACTGCTACCCGGCGAGGAAAAGGCTTCGACACAGCAGTCCGGCTCCTGAATAAGCTCCGACCTGCCGGATTTTGGCGTCGAGAAGAACGGCTCCCTCAAAAATTGGGAAGATTTCTAAGTCAACCTTCTACTCCTCTTGCAAGATTGATTTCGGGTCATGACTGTTCACAGCCTTAAGACATTGGGCGTAGAGGGTAATCCAGTAAAGACGACTTCTCTGCTCACGTTCGGTATTAGCGATTTTTTCCATCAAGTCGAACGCGACGCGATGCTTTGAATCAGATTCGACTCTGAGAGGACCTGAAACGGAGACGCTGCTGTCTGCCATAATTGCTCCTGATGTAGCCCGCACGTCTCAGTGCGGTAATTTGCCGGCAGCATGGCGTGCCGGCTCGCCTATCGACTTACTAATAATTGTATGTCAACATTGGGGGGCCGGGCGAGTGATTGTAATCTTGGTTAGATCGCACGTAAATTCGCCATTTTTGCAGTGGTCCGGCGACCGACGGAGAGGAGTTGTTTCGGTGCAACCATGTTGTAGCATGGCAAATTTGTTGCGTTTCCGGCACAAGCAGAGTTTTAAGATTCGTTATAGACTTCTACTGTGGGCGCGAGCCGAACCTTTAACGCCGAGAGTAGTAAGGTCGCTGTTAACCTCAATTCGATCGTTGGTATCGGTGACCTCGGAAAGAATTTTGTGGCACAATGGATAGTTCCTCTCACTAAAATAAATAAAATCTGGAGCCTACAATGAACAAGCCTAAGAAGATGTCAAAGTTGACCGTCGTGAGGCTCTGCCTCTCTGGTGCCATTGCTGGGGCTGCGCTTGTGGGTGTCGTCGCGCCATTCTTGGGCGTTGATGTGTCCCATGCTCGCGAACTCGTCGGCGGCGTAATGGGCGCGACGGTCGTCGCCGGATTTAAGTTCGCCCACCTTATCTAAGTTGATTCAGTTTGACGGCAACCCGTTTGAGATGCTGACAATCTGCGTCGGAGCAGCGTCGTGTCTAGTTCGTCCGATTAGGCGGAAAATTAAGGGTGCTCCGCACTGCTTCGCATTTCACGACGTTGTTGTCGATTTTCTCAACGGCACGGTGATAGTGCCTTTCCTGCTTTTGATCGGTGCCACGTTTTCAAAAGAGCTTCTCGAAGAAGCTCTGAAGACCGACAAGGTCTTCTTTGCTGTGGGCGGACTCATCGCGCTATCGTTTGTTGTTCGTGAATACACAAACGGGGACTAGTTCCTGGGCTCTCAACGCCACTTCAGATCCGCTGGCCTCCCTTGATCTACAGCCATCGCCCCATGGATGACGAAAACCTCGCTCAAGAGGACTACCTCAGCGCGTTTGGCGCTGTGATCAACGCGCTTGACCCCGGCACGGCTGACTTTGAATTTCAGTTCGCGAACCTGCGCAATGCTGTCCGAATCTCAGGGTTGCTGACGGCCGCCGAGAAGAAGAGCCTGAATGCGATGCTGCACATCGTCCGGGTGCGATCACACCACACTAGGGGTAACTGAATGCCGCAGTTGCGTATCCAAGATCGATCAAATATTCAACCTGATCTGGTCGTCACGAAGACTGTCAATCAGGGCACTTGTCCAAAGCTTCGCCTAGAAGTCTTCGACTCGATTGCGTGGCGTTTGATCGCAGTCTTCCCGGTCGACGATCAGCTGGCAGTAATGCAAGCCGCCGCTTCCCTGCTACGTGTCCTAGGCACACACTGTGCCGGCATTCGCGTCGTCGATGGTCGCGCTACTTTGCTTGAGTGTCGCGCACCTAACTTCCGCTGGGGCGAATCGAAAGCTCCCAGCTCGTCGCGGCGCTAACAGGAGGCGGACCGTGAATATCTTGCCGCCTTGTGCTCCGAGCACCGGCTATGCTCCACTCGTCAAACGCTAACCGAAAATAATCTTGCCCTGCAACAACCGATTGGGGCCTATCAATTCCTCGGCCACCTGGCGCTGTAGGACCGTATGTGTGCCTGCGATGAAACGCTAACCCACAAAACGAGGGGTAGTTTTGGCGCTATGCGCACCGAATCGGCTCCCGCGCGCGCAGTGCGCGCACGCGCGTAGGCCTCGGCAGCTAAAAAGTCAACTACCGGAATCTCGCTGCGCAGATTGGAGCCACCAAGTTGAGATCGGCTGAAAATTCAGCGCATCTCCGTGCGCGCGAGATGCCCTGAATTTTCAGGATATCGATGGACGGCTCAAAATTGAGCCGACCTACATATTTAGGTCAGCTTTGGCCGGCGCAATAGTTCGGCTAACGTGCGTCAGATTTCTGTCGCACGTAGCGAGACTGCGCACTTACCCGAAATTATCGGTGCAGTCTCTGGCGGTCTTCCCCAC
>Ga0209913_1001068_pt1 | contig 17097 bp, 23 predicted proteins | sample PersoiDNA2013203_FD_185805 | JGI IMG/M metagenome (GOLD analysis project Ga0209913, IMG submission 185805) | Permafrost soil microbial communities from the Arctic, to analyse light accelerated degradation of dissolved organic matter (DOM) -... | ecosystem: Environmental > Terrestrial > Soil >... | reverse complement strand
ACGACCCATGGGGCTTGCAAGCACCGCTTCAGACCGTCAATGAGGTGCGGGGGCTGTCGTCGGTGCGCGTGTCGCCAGCAGGCCAGGTGGTTGACTGGGACTGTTTCATAGGGAGGCCGTTGAATGGCTCCTTGCGTCCATCGCGGCATCTCATCTGTCGACCTTTGGCGGAGACCGTCAAAAGTTTGAGATAGCGCCCTCCCTTGAGGTGATGAGCAGACACTTTTGCTCTCCATCAGACAATCTCATCCATGCCAAACACGCTGCAACCCCCGATTCCCATCTTGAGAAGTTTCGACGAGTCCAAGGCTTTGTCGTTCTATGTGGAATGGCTTGGTTTTCGCATCGATTGGCAGCATCGCTTTGCCGAGAACTTGCCTCTGTACCTGCAATTGTCACGTGAGGGCTGTGTCTTGCATCTGTCTGAACACCATGGCGATGCTTGCCCCGGGGCCGCATTGCGCATTCCCACGGCCGACGTGGATACCCTGCACGCAGAGTTGCTGGCACGCCCTTATGGAAACTTTTCTCCATCGGTGAATGTGACGCCATGGGGCAGCCGAGACATGCAAGTGCTCGACCCATTTGGCAACAGGTTGGTATTCACAATGGACGTCGCCGGTCATTGAAGTGCCTTGAGGGGGCATACCTGCGGAGCGCATGAAGATGAGAGCCGAGCACCTGGTGCCGCTGTTCTCAGGCCGTTGCTGTGGTGAAGGCCACGGAGACCCCCAGTTGGGGGCGTGATCTGGTGTTTCCGAGCCTGTTCCATCCAAGCAAGCCATTGAGTGAGAACACGCTGAACAGTGCATTGGCCAGGCTAGGTTACAAGGGCTCTGCGACTGCCCACGGCTTCCGGTCGCTGTTCTCAACCTGTGCCAACGAAGCAGGGTGGAACCCCGATGTGATCGAGAGGCAATTGCACATTCTGAGCGCAACCAGATGCGAGCGGCCTACAACAGGTCCACCTGTCTGCAGGACCGACGCCGGCTCATGGATTGGTGGGGCGACTTCCTCAAGGTGGAAGAGATTTCCTAGACGCGAAGGGCATTCAGTGAGGGCCAAGCGACGCGCAGGATCGTCGCGCCGTTGGCTTCCGCCAGCTTGGAGGTGCTGCGCTCCACCACCTCGCCCCCCAGCCGTTGATAGAACCTCAGCCCGGCCTGGTTGGCTTCGAACACCCACAGGTACATCCCGGGCGCCTTGGCCTGGGTCGCCAGCGCCGAGGCCGCAGCGCGGATCAGGCGTTCGCCAATCCTTTGGCCACGCAACTCTGGCGAAACATGCAGGTTCTCGATCAGGCTGCCCCATTGGGCGTCAGCGTCGCGGTAGGCCGACAGAAAGGCCGCCGCTCCGCTGGTGGGCGATTCGCCCACCAGCACCTGCCGTGCCTCGTCAGGCGCCGCCAGCCGGGCGGCCCACAGCTCGCTTCGGTCCTGTTCAATCGGCCCGGCCAGGAACTCGGGCGAGAGCACATTCGAATAGGTGTCGCGCCAACTGGCGCAGTGAATGGCAGCAATGCGGGGCGCATCGTCGGCCCGGGCCGGGCGGAGGGTGAAGGTTTGATCCATGCCGCGATGGTTTCATCCAGGCTTGGGGCCGTCAAGAACAGGCGCGCTTGAGCTAATGCGGGGCTTGGGTGGCCTAGGTATGGCCGGGCGGGTGCAGCAATGTGTGGAGGTGACTGACATAAGATCCTCCACAAAAAGGGAGCGAAGATGCCAGAGAACGAACAAGGCGCTGTCATGCCACAACAAGCGCAGAGGGGTCTGAAAGTCTGGGTATACGGCTTGGTGGGCCTCTTTCAGGGGGCCGTGCTGTGGTCATTGCAGCGTGCCATTGAGCACAGTATTTGGCCGGGTACCTCTGGACCTTGGTTGGGGGCTGCGTTCTACCTCACCGTCTCCGTGCCAATGGCCTGGTATCTGGCCGCAGGGGGGTGGGCCAACCGTTTACAACGCATGGCGTTTGCCTTGGTGACCGGTGGGGTGTTCACGATGTTGGGCGCTCATGTGGGCCAGTCGTGGGTACCTGGTGTCTCCGGTTCGGTGCAGATGGATCACCTGCTCGCAGCCGGTGTGATTGGATTCATGTTGGTTCCACTCGCATCAGGCTATGACAGGTCACGAAGGCGGTTTGACTACCAGCGGCTCTTCGAACACTCGTGGCGCAATGCGATTTTGCTGCCTGCTGCTGCTGCGCTCACGCTTATTTTCTGGATGCTGCTCTGGGCCGGTGCATGGCTTTTGGAAAGCATTGGATTGGATGGTTTTCGCCATTTCTTGACTCAGCGATCGGTGGCGTATTTGCTCAGCGCCGGAGGGTTTGGCATAGCAATCGGTTTGGCCCTCGGAAAGGCTGAACTTTTGAAGGCGTCCCGTCAATTCACCCTGTCGGTGAACGCATGGTTCCTGCCGCTGGCACTGACGTTTGCGCTGCTATGGGTCTTGGCGCTGCCCTTCACGGGCACTGAAAAACTGTTCGCAACCCACAATGCAGCGTTCTATCTGCTGTGGTTCGGCGCGTTGGTCACCTGTTTCACCAACGCGGCATTTCAAGACGGATGTGAAAAGCCTGCCTATCCCCACTGGCTGGCCTTGGCTCTGTCTTGGGCCTGGTTGACCTTGATACCGTTGGCGCTGCTCGCAGATTGGGCGCTGGCCCAACGTATCCTCCAGCACGGCTGGTCAATTTCACGCATCTGGGCATCCGTCGCAGCGACCCTTTTCTCGGTGTATTCCGCAGGTTACGCCCTGTCGTTGTTCAAGCGTTCGCGATGGATGGCATCGCTTCCCGCAACCAATATCACCGCTGCGATCGCCTTGATCGTCATCGTGACAACATTGATCAGTCCAGTGGCGGATGTCAGCAAAATTGCGGTCAACGACCAACTGGAACGGCTGCATTCAGGCAAGCTCGATCCATCCCAATTTGACTGGAACTTCTTGCGCTTCAGCAGTGGTCAATATGGACGGGACGCCTTGAAAGGCCTTGCGCAGAATCCGTCTGAAGAGCCGCGTGCGCGTCAGATCGCGACTCTCGCCCAAAAAGCACTGGCACTGAAAGTATCGAGCTCGCCGCCAGAACACCTCGGTCAACAAGACGCATTGGATATCCTGAAAAACAAGGTGTCACTATTGCCACATGGCACGAAACCCGATGAGGATTTCATGAGATGGCTTGCGAGAGAAAAATCCGACTGGGATGAGCGATCGTGCCTGGTCAACGCTGATCGGTGCGCGCTTTGGAAGGTCGACCTTGACGGCGATGGTCAATCGGAGATGGTTCTGCTATGGGAGCATGACCATGGGGTCAATGCGAGAGCTTACGTGAGAGATGTCAGCGAATGGAGAGCTCTTGGGCATCTTGAAGCTGGCCCCAGCAGCATGGCGGAATGGAAGCAGAATATCGACGCCAAAGAGTTGAAACGCTTGCCTCAACGTTGGCCTGACCTGCAACTCGGGCCGGTGACGATCAAACTCCGTCAATGAGCCGAATGAAAGGTACAACTTTTTGTTCCGCCCCTGTTCTCAAGAAAAAGGGGTCATGCCCTACACAGGACACGCCCCTTTGCTTTGCCATGCGCCTTGCCAGGCGCAGCCCCAGACTCAGGCCTCAGCCGCCTCCTGCTGCGCGTTCCGCGCCTTGTGAACCTCCATCGGGCTCATGAACTTGCGGTTCGCAAACGGCCCCAGCTCCAGAGTCCCCAGGGCCTCGATTGCCGGCAGTTCGTCGGCCACCGGATGGGCGCTGGCCATGTCCTTGATGCAGGCCCACACAAAGGCCTCCCGCCGGGCCTCTGGGTCGTCGGTGATGGTCAACAGCCGGGGCAGCTCGCAATGGCGCACCAGGGCCAGCGCACGGGCCAGGGGCTCGCCCATGTCTGCCAAGGCCGATAGACCTGCACGTGGGCATAGGCCTCGAAGGCAGCACGATGCGCCAGAAGGTAGCTTTGGGCATCGTTGGAGGCCTTCCCCTGGGGCTCAAAGGTGTTGGCCTCGCACTCGGCCAGGGCCAGGCGCAATTCCTCGGCCATGGTGGTCGCGTCGTTCTTGTTGAACAGGGCGTTCTTCACTTCCTGGGCCTGGGTGTAGTTCGCCGCGGCAAAGGCAGGGCGGAAGGCGTTGTGTGCAGGCCTGTTTCAGGTCCACTTGGCGGCTGTCTTCGGGTGGAGCATCAGTGCCGGACAGGGCCGTCGCTTGAGAGTCGCTGGATCACAAAAAAAACCGCCAAGCCAGGGGCAGGGCGGGTTTCAGATCAGGGGCACGACCGCCTGAGATGTTCAGATGCCTCGACAGGAATCGAAAATCGTCCTGCGGGCCGCGTGGTTGCTGGGTTTCTTGGATTTTGATTGTCTTGATACCAGCAAAAATACCAGCAAAAAGAAAAGTGAGTCACAATAACAACAGATCCCGTCGCAGACTTGACGTGTAGGTGCAGGGCTAAGCCTAGCAGGTTGCGCTCAAAGCGCCGTTGAAATGCTATTTGGCCTAACGTGCCTGGTTGCCCCGGCCGCCCTGATGCAGTGGTCGCCCTGAGTTTGGGGTGCCTCTCCCGCTGCTTTCCCGTGGATCAAAATCGCGCATGGCCCAAGGTACGTCCAGCTCACGCGGTGGTTGGCGTTCAGCGTCGCCCGCTGTCGGTGCCCGGCACAGCTCAAGCGGCCTTCACATCCCCATTCAAGGAACCATCAAAGCCAAGCCAGGCGCGGGTTTGCGCGGGGTCTGGTGCACCGGTGGTGCCCGGCTGCAACCCGGCGCCGCTGCTGTTGACCCCGGTGTCCGGCAGCTCTTGGGGTTTTCTGGACCGTCGCATATTCCGAATTAAATAATTCGACCTGAAAATATTTTTCACCCCCGCACGTAGGGTGGGTAGGGCCCGGCTTCGTTCGGGCCTTGCAGGCCCCTTCTCGTGCGGCATGCGGGGGGATTGCACAGCCTGGGCGGGTGCCTGAGTCGCCGCCGATGCCGTCGCCTGGTCACGGACCGTGCTTACCCAGCGGCCACGCCGGGCGGGCAGGGTAACCAACCCGGAGAGGAACTCCGATTTTGGCCGGGAACGTTTCCAAAGGGGGACACTTTAGACCCCCCTACACCCCCGCCAGCGTTTCCACCGGAGCGCGCTAAACCCCCAAGGTGTTTCGCGCACTGATGGAGCAATTTTCAGAATTGGCTAGTAGGCCTAGCGCGTCAACAGTTCGACCCCCCGGTACACCCCGCGCAAGAGACCCACCCCCCGGTCTTTGCATTCGTGGGGGTATATAAAAAATTTGCGGCAGCACTTCCAGAATCACCTCTGAACCACAACCAACAGAGGACCGAGATGGAAGACCGTGAGCTGCAAGACCTGAAACTCCTGACCGCTGAAGACCTGGGCCAGCTGCTCGGCCGTTCGCCCAAGTCCATCAAGATGTACGTCACCTCGCGGCCTCACACTTTGCCGCCGCGCTTCATCGTGCCAGGAGTCAGGAGTCCGCGCTGGCGTCAAGAGGATGTGCGCAAGTGGATGCAGGAAGTTGCCGAGCAGTCAGCGGAAGAGACCGCGCGCAGCCAGCGAAAGACGCAGCTTGTGCCGGGGCTGCTGAGGCTGGCAAGGAAGGATTGAGGCCGCCCGCATGTTCAGCCCCACAGCCAGTGCAGGAGCTTGCCCAGGATCCCGGGCCCAGTCGGCCGACGCAAGGAGCTGAAGGCCCCAAGATCGCTGGTCTTGATGGCCGGCCGGGCTTCGCCTGGTTTGACGTTCCTGCTGGCACCGCAGAAGCGCGGGGCGTCGTAGGCGTGCAGGGTGCGGCTCCTGATGGGCGGCGCCTCGCTGGCCTCGGGCCAGTGGTTGCGGCTGTCTTCCATGTCGTGCTCCAAACGTGAAGGGCCCACGCCTGACTGGAGTACAACTCTGGGCCCCATTCCCAGCGTAGTCCAGGCGGGCGTAGGCCCAGGAGTGATTGTCGGTGGTGAGGCTATGCCCGGCAAGGGGTTACAGCGTTACGGCTGCACACCAAAAACCGTCCGCCAACATATACAAGGAAAAAAATATTTTCTAGGTGTGCTCTGCCTGTTGTCTACCTACCCACCTTTTTATTTTTCTCCTTATAAATATACAAACTACTGTAACTGCTGTAACGCTGTAACTTTCAGAGGAGAAAGCCGCGTTACAGCAGGAGTTACAGCACTTCGCTCAGGCGGTGAACTCCGCGAAATCCTTGTCGGCAGACGCTCGGCGCGGGGGCAGGCCATGCAGGCGAGCCGTCTTACCTCCTCCACCAGGGCGCCCGGGCTTCGTACTACGGCCCGTCATCTCCTTGAGGATGGCACCAACCCGGGCGTTAGAGGTCTCTTTGAGCTTGAGTTCCTCACAAACCTGAGTGGCTGTCATCAGGATGGCGGGATTTTCCACGTCAAACGCCTCCCAGTTGAAGAGCCGTTCAATCTTGTCGCGGATCGGATCCTCTGGAGTGTGCTGCTCGTTGTTTGCGTTGACTTGTTCCATCTCTTCACGGGTCATCCAGTGCGCCTCGCCGTCCTTCCAGAGCTTCAGCACCTGGGCCCACACCTGCTGCATGTCCAGGCCGTGCTCGGGATTCATCGACAGCGCGGGGATGACCCAGAACCGTGTATTACCGGTGCGATCCTGCAGGAATTGCGGCGTGTTCACTGAGCCGTAGAACACGGTTCGTCGGGGAAACTTGCTGTCTGCCGCAGCATAGGGCAGGCGCAGCTGGTCCACGTCCTGGGCCAGCATTGACTTCAGAGCGGCCATGTCGGATTTGTTGAACGTGGCGTCCAGCTCGCCGAGTTCACACAGCCAATAGCTAATCGCGGTCTTGACGTAGTCCTTGTTGTGCGGGTCCAGCGTGCGCCCAGTGGTCACCAGGTCGTCATGACCCGGGCACAGGCTCTGCAGCCATCGGGTTTTGCCCTGGTTCTGTTCACCTTGCACAACCAACACGCCCCGCAACTGCAGCGCCACGGGGGAGCAGGCCCCGGCCACGGCCTGCATCATCCACTTGCGGATCATCAGTTCCTTTGTTGATTGCTGGATTGCGTCCCGGTCATGCTGGATCGTGGCGTACAGGGCCGGCAGCCGGTCAACCCCGTCCCACTCCTTGCTCTCCAGCCACACCTGCACGGGGTTGAACTGGTTGCGGTCGGCGATGGCGGTGATGTAGCCCTTGAGGGTGCCGATACGATCCGGCAGGCCGGCGTCCACGCACTCCGACTGGAGCCAGGCCAAGCTGGCGTTCTCGTAGTTGTCGACCGAGAAGTTGCACTCGGGCCCCAGGATCTCCTGGCGTTTGGTGATCACGTTGTAGCGGATGGTCACGCCCCGTGCCGCACACAGGGCCGTGACGTTCGGAATGGTGAGACTAGGATTGCCTGCCCGGTCCCGGCGGGGGAACACCACTGTGTCGGCTCCCTGTTTCGACACTGGCGCGATAGCAGCGCGTGCGGCCCCGATGGAGATGGGGGAACCCAGGTTTTTGTACCTGAGCTTGACCGCTTGCGCGAGCCCCTCTCGGTCGACATCGTCAAGGTTATCCACCAGGCAGAGGCGTGCACACAGGGCTTTAAGCGCTGAACCCGACGTTGTTCTGTCGATCTGTTCGCGGTAATCGTCCAGCACCCGCTCTGCGGTCTCGGCGGTCTCTGCCAGCACAAGCGCCATCTTTTCTGCTCGGGCTACCGTCGCTGCCTGGGCCGCGTCGCTGGTCATCTCGGCATGGACCTCGGGCTGCTGCAGGGCCCAGGCTTCCATGACTTGGTAGCTCGGCTGGTCTGTGATGTCGACGGCCTCATCGTCGGGGAGCACATCGAGCTCGCCGAACATGTGGCGCCGCAGGAAGTCGAACATGTTCACAGCTTTGTTCTGTCCCGTGGGTGCTGTGTCATGGGAGGAAATGAGGTGGGCCCCGGTGTCGCCGATGAACACCCCGCCGGGACCATGACCTACCCAGTCAAAATGGCCTTTGCGGATGGGCGACCTGGTGAACTCACCTTCCAGCAACTTTGTGATCGTCTCCACAGGAAAGGCGCGGCAGACGGCGCCGATCACCTTGTCTTTGTCGCGCGGGTCCCCCATCTCGTGCTTGGGCTTGCGTGGTCCAGAGTTGACCAGGGCCAGTTCAGCATCACTGAGTGCCGGCAGCGTCAGGGTTTCGACATCAAGCACCGACGACATGAAGAGCAGGCGTCGACCCTGCAGGGGATCGACAACGCCCGGCGCCATCACGGGGTTCGATGTGAAGTTGGCGCGCTCCTTTTGCGGGATGCCAGCATCTCCGATGCCACGCAAGCGGGCCTTTGTGTACAGCTCAGCCGCGGCACAGGTCATCGGCTTGTCCAGCCAGAAGAACAAATGCACTTTGAATTCGCTTGTCGTGGGGTGGCCGCATGAGCCAGAGAGATGGGCGATACAGCTCACGTTCAGAAATTCGGGAGGCAGAAGCCCGATCACCTCTTCGATAACGGCCTCGGGGTCGGCCCAGGGCGCGCTGTGGTGCTTGCTGCGGAAGTGGTCCACGTCCACCACGAAGAGGCGGCTTGGCTCGTCGGCGAAGTTCTCGCCGTTGCGGGCGAACTTTTGGGGCAAGCCCGCGGCAGGTTTGCCACGGACAAGGCAGCGCTTCGGGTCTTCGCTCAGCTCCTGCATCAGGCGGTACAGGTCATGCACGGACCCGACCTTGTGCTGCTCCAGCGTGTACTGGGTTGCACCCGACCACTGTGCGATGGTGCCATCTGCTTGCCAGGTCTTCGCCAGGTCGCTGGTGGATTTGAGGACGGTGAGTTGCTCGGGGGTGTTCGGCGTCTCTTGGTGCCCGGTCTTCGGGGCTTGGGTTGTATCGGTGGTTTGGGTCGTCATGGTGTCTCGATAGCTCCCGACCGGCGCCGGTCGGGTGGGAAGGCTGAGGCCGGGATCAGGCGCTGGCCGCTGTCAGCGAATCCAAGAAAGCGTCGACGTCTTCAACCTTCCAGGCCGTTGTCTGGGGGCCGATCTTTACGGGCTTGGGGAATGCTCCGGTTTTGACCCAGCGCCAGATGGTGGCGGCAGACACAGGGATCTTGCCCGGACGGCCGGGACGGGAGGCGAGTTGCGAGATGCGGATGTATGTGGAGGTGTGCGGATGCATAGTGTGATCGGTGGCTGGAGAGGGGAGACGGCCCAAGTGATTTGCAAATTCTGCCCGGTCTCGCCACGTTGCAAAGAGGCTTATCTCGCAGCATCTGAACCTGCGCAACTACCGCTAGTTCTGGTGGTTCAGGTTCTGGGCGGTAGTCGCTGGGGCTAGCGTGGCCTGTGGTGCCCGCTACCGGCACAGCGCCCGCATCAGTGCCTGGCGGATGCCCACGTCAGAGAGTGACGCTGTGCCTGCGTCACCTGTGTATGCGGCGTCCAGGCGGGCCTGAGCCCGAGCCCGGTCTTGCGGCCGCGCCAGAGCCACCCACGCCCCGGCCCCGGCCCGGTCCACCAGGTGATAGTGGGCTCGCGGCGGCGTCCCTGTGGACTGGCACAGGGGGCTCGTGATGCTGGCGTCCCCCAGCACGCGGCGCAGCTTCGTGATCGTGGGTGCCGGGTGCCTGGCGCCCAGGATGTTGCCCAATTGCCAGGTGCTTTGGTCCTGCTGCAGCAAGGCCAGGAGGGCCAGCAGTTGCTGGCGTGTGGGCGCCCGGGTGATCTCAGGCATGGGCCGCGGCCTCGGTGAGGGCCTTGGTCGCGGCATCGATGATGCGCAGCTCCTGGCGCAGCGCGTGTTCCCACAGGGCCACGGAGTTGAAGAAGCATTCGCCGCCTGCGGCCCACACTTGGCCGCCGGGGGTCTTCAGGGCGCCGTTGAGGTGGGAGAGGTGGGCCTCAGTGGTGCCGCTGATGGTGATGGGCGTTGGCGCGCTGAAGACGTGCACGGAGCCCTGTGCATCGTGTTCTGGCGACACGGCAAAGCCCACCACATCCTCAGAGAGGACGGGGCCGTCCGGGTCGATGGCGTCCGGGTCGTGCGCGCTGATGGTGAGAACAGAGTAGCCAGCAGGGGCCGGGATGATGGCCGCGTGACCTGCACCGGCGCGGTAGGGGGAGCGGTATTGGGTGGAGAGAACGGCTGCGACTTTAGACATGAAGACCTTTCGTCACTCAGACCGGCACCGGCGGCGCCTGCAATTCTTGAGGACATGAGGTCAGTGTCTGGGGTGCGCCGTTGTAGGCGCAACCGTTGTAGCGTTGAAGAATTTACAACGGTGTGCGCCACTTGATCAGCCCTGCGTCCCTGAGCCTCCGCCAGCCGTCAGCAAAGGCATTCCCGGCCTGGCCCTCGGCCTGTCCGCGTCTGCGGTGCGACGCTTTGTAGGCGTCTCTCGCGATCTCCCAGTCAGACGAGACGCCGTCGCGTTTTTCTTTGAGTGCCATCGGATCCAGCCCGAGTTCTAGGATCACCTCCATCACCGTGTCCATATTCCACTGGGCCTTGCTCTTGTGGCGCTGCTGCGCGGCTTTGCTGACCTGGGTCATGTCATGAGGCGCCCCGGCTGGCCCTTTGATTTCTGGCAGCGATGCGGGCAAGTTGGTCCAGTCCTTGATGAACGGCGGATAACCCCAGGCCTTGTCCAGCAGCTCGATCTCAAGGCGCAGCGTCGCCTTCCTGTCATGCCGCCACTGCATTGCGGCGGTCTTGCCTTCGGTGTCACTGTGTTCGAGATCCTCCAGTTCAGCCTGGCGCAGGCCCAGCTGGCGCTCCAACTCCCAGTAATGGGCGCGCAGCTCGGGCGTCATGTCGTCGGGATCAGTCCACGCTGGTGTCATCGGTGGGGCTGGTTCTTTCGCTGTCGGCGCCGGGCCGGGTGGCGTGGTTGCTTCGGTAGTCATCGCTTCTATTCTGGCGCCTGGCGCGCCAATGAAAAAGGCGCCCACAGTGGGCGCCCGGGTTTGCCGATGGGGCCGGGTGATCAGGCGGTGGCCAGGCTGGACTCGTGGCGGATGCGCGCCAGCAGGGCCTGTGTCACGGTCTGGCAATGCTCGTGCAGGTCTTGGATCAGTTCGTCCATGAGCCCAGGATTCAGCAGCCGCGGGCCAGCGTTGACGCGCAGGCTCAGCAGTAGGCCAAGTTGCTCGGTCTTGCGGTCGCGCAGGTCTTGCAGGTCCAGGATCGTCAGCGGCGCCAGGTGCAGCGCGTTGATGTCGGCGGGCTCGGTGTTGCCAGCAGCGTCAGTATTACTTACATTTTGTTCAGTCATGGTTACTCCTGTGTAGTGACTGTGATCAGGGGCTGGTGGGTGCTCGCAACACTCGCCGGCTCCGTCTTGTTGCCCGGGAAAGCGCGCCCGGGCTTCGCGTGTTTATGCTGTGCCGGTGCGCAGCGGGATGATGTCCGCGCCCTGGCGCAGCTTGTCCAGGTAGTCGGCCCAGCGTTGCATCATCTCGTGCCTGGCAGGCAAGTGGGCGGTGCGGTTGTAGGCGCGGCCGTTGGCGTCCTTCACAGCGTGTGCCAGCTGATGCTCGATCAGGTCGACCCGTTCGCCCAGCACCTCATCCATGATCGTGCGGGCGGTGGCGCGGAAGCCGTGGGCGGTCTGTACCTCGTTGCTGTACCCCATGCCACGCAGCGCGGCGTTGACGGTGTTCTCTGACATGCAGCGCTCACCAGTCCGCAGGCTGGGGAAGACGAAGCGGCCGTGGCCTGTGATCGGGTTCAGGTCTCGCAAAATGTCTAGGGACTGGCGACTCAAGGGCACGATGTGGGCTATGCCCTTTTTCATCTTGGAGCCAGGAATCCGCCATTCAGCGGCGTCCAAATCGAACTCTGCCCATTCGGCAGAGCGCAGCTCCCCAGGACGGACGAACACCAGCGGCGTCAGCTTCATGGCCGCCACGACCGCAGGGTGGCCGCCGTACTCCTGGATTGCCCGCAGCAGGGGTGCCAGCTTCGCAGGCTCAGTGATCGCGGCGTAGTGCTTCTTCTCGGCCTTCTTCAGTGCGCCCCGTAGATCCGCCGTCACATCCCGTTCTGCTGACCCCTCGGCCACGGCAAAGCGGAACACCTGGCCGCAGATCTGGTTGATGCGCTTGGCTGTGTCCAGTGCTCCGCGTGCCTCGACCCTGCGCACCATGGTCAGCACGTCACGGGGGCCGATAGATGTGATGGGCATGGAGCCGATCCACGGGAAGACGTCATGCTCAAGCCACGACAGGTTCTTGGCCTGTGTGATGTCGGCGCGGTCGGCCGCTGTTGCCTTGAGCCACTGTCGTGCTACAGCCTCGAAGGTGTTCTCGGCCGCCGCCCGCTTCTGCAGCTTCTCCTCTCGCTTGGCCTGGCTCGGGTCTTGATCCTGGGCCAGCAGCTTCTTCGCGTCATCACGTCCCTTGCGTGCTTGGGCCAGCGTGACCTCTGGATAGACGCCCAGGGCCAGGGTCTTCTGCTTGCCTAGGTATCGGTAGTCCATCCGCCAGTATTTGCCCGTGGCCTTGACCAGCAGGTACAACCATCCGCCGTCTGAGTACTTCTCGCCGGCAGGTTTCCCGCCGTGCTTCACTTGTTTTACGAACGTGTCTGTGAGCGCCATCACTACCCCCTGCTGGTATCGGCCCAGCTGGTATCTCCGCGTACCAGCAGAGATACCAGCAAATTTGTGGGATGTGATGGTATCTGCTGAAACCGGGTGAGACAACAAAAAGCCCGCAGTGCTAGGCGCAGAGCGGGCGTTTGAGATGGAATGAGACGGGATGAAACCGTTGAATGGTCCCCTCGACAGGAATCGAACCTGTATCTAGCGCTTAGGAGGCACTCGTTCTATCCATTGAACTACGAAGAGATGATCGAATTCTATATCGGGTTTCAGAGGGAGCGGAGTTGCTAGGTATCATCACATTTCGCCTCGTATCACTGGCCCAGTGATACAGGGTGATACGTGTATCACTACCTGAGCAGATCCCCATGGCAAGCATCATCAAGGTTGGAGCCAAGTGGCGCGCCCTCATCCGCCGAAAAGGGTTCCCATCATATTGCAAGACCTTTCGCACACAGGCGCAGGCAGAGGTATGGGCGCGTGGGATTGAGGCCGAGATGGATCGGGGCAAGGCGCCCCAGGCTGCGGCCGTGGTGGGTCGGCGATTGCTGCTGGGCGATGTTCTGGACACCTATGCCAGGCTCCGGGAGCAGTCTCGGCCGATCTTGGATACCTCCAGCGAGCATTACATGCTCAAACGGATCAAGGCAGGCCTGGGCCACCTGGATGCCACCTCAATGACGCCCCAGGATCTGCAGGCGTACTGTGCTGAGCGGGCAGAGGAGGGCGCAGGGCCGTACACGGTCAATATGGAGATGTCTAAGCTGGGCACGGCCATGAGGTATGCCGCCATCTCGCTGAAGCTGCAACTGCCTGATGTGATCAAGGATGCCAGGCCGCTGCTTATGCATCTGGGTCTAATTGGCGGTGGTGGCAAGCGTGAGAGGCGGGTGACTGATGATGAGCTGTACCTACTGCTGCAACACCTGGCCACCGTGCGCGGACAGGTCTATGCCGATGTGGTTCAGTTCGCCATTCTCAGCACGATGAGGCGCAGCGAGATCACCAGAATCACCTGGTCAGGGCTCGATGCCGAAAAGAAGCTAGTGCTGGTCAAAGACCGCAAGGATCCGCGCCGCAAGGTAGGGAATGACCAGTGGGTGCCGCTGCTGAATGGGGCTTGGGAGCTTGTCCAAGCGCAGCCCCGACATGAAGGTGAAGAGCGGATCTTTCCGATTCACCCGCAGACGCTATCGAAGTATTTCACTGAGGCCTGCAAGGCGCTGTCGATTCCTGATCTGCATCTGCACGATATGCGGCATGAGGGCACCTCGGCGCTGTTTGAGCAGGGCTACCAGGTGCAGCAGGTTGCTCTGGTGACGGGGCACAAAAGCTGGACGCATCTGAAGCGCTACACCCAGCTCAAGCCTGAGGATCTGCACAAGGGGCCCAGCTTGCCGCCGCCGAGCCCCTCGTCAGATATGCCTCAGTGAAGCAGATCGCGGGCCTCCTCCCGCTTCTTGTCCAGATGCTTGGCCACATCGCGAAAGTCAGCCCACCGTTTCCCGCCGTCGATATAGGTTGGGATCGGGAACGTTGCGGCACTGATCTGGTTCCTGATCGCGCCAGGTGTGATTGAAAGCACCTTGGAGAGCTTCTCCACATCCAGGCGCATGCCGTACTGCTCGGCGATCAGCATTTGTGTGACCAGACTCATCGCAGTCCTCCATCGATTTCAATTTGTTTGAACCATCGCGCCGGACCTCGGCCTGCCGGGTGTTCTGCCTGTCGCTGTGTTTCATTGGCAAATTGCATTCAGGTCATCCTATATTTGGGATGCGACATCAATCTGCCGACCAATGGCATGCCCAATGCCAATTCAGGCAGGTCAGCGATTGGCTGGGTGTGAGGGCGTTCGTTGAGCTCATGCTGAGTTCCCTGCGTCGGTCATGAATGCTGCAGGTGTTGCAAGGGCGGTATTACCGTGCTCCAACTGATCTGCACTAGGCTTGCGCTCAGCCCGTCCGTCGCGGTAGCGCAGCGTCTTGCCCATCCGACTGGGCAGTGCAAAGGCATCCATCGCCCCAGGCCGCCCATCGAAGGGCCGCAGCTCGGGTGCCTTGTAGGACTCGACTGACGCCCGGCAAGCCGGTGCCGGCTGCAGATGCGCCGTTTGGGGAGCAGCCGGCTTCGGCGCCACCGCCACCAGCGTGCGCGGCACCAGGTTGCCCAGGCCATTGGCCACGGCTGTGACCGCCTCGAGGCCCTTCTTGGTGATCTCGTACCGAGCCGGCCGGCTCATGTCTACACGGGCCACCGTGCCGCGCTTGACCATGCTGGCCACGCGAACGCCGGGTGCGGTGGTTCCGATGTGCTTCAGCTTGCCGAACTCGTCGATCGTCAGCGGGCCATGCTCCTGCAGGTGCTTCAGGATGGCGATGGTGCTGGGTTGGTAGGTGGGGCCCATCATGCTCAGGCCTCCGCGCGAAGCGCATAAAAGGTTTGAACAAACCGGTCCCGCCAGGCGGACCAGGGGCAATCGCGCCAACCCTCAAGCAGGTTGTCGGCGGCAGGCCGAACCTCGGCACCCGGGGTGTCCAAGATCGCCCAGGGCTCATGCTGGTCGGCATTCCAAAGCGTCAGATCCCGCCGCTCGGTGGCCAGGGCCACCAGATCGAAATGCCGGATCGTTGCCCGGTGCGCGGCAAAGGTCGACTGCAGCCCGTACCAGCGGCGCACCTGCACCGCGTGGACATGCTCAAAGCCATCCCACGCGCCCTGCAGGCTCCACTTCACCGGGCTGGCTATATCGCCCGTGAACGCCTCATGGGCGTCATGCATCAGGCAAGCCAATTGCACGCTGGGGCTCAAGCCCTCGCGGGCGGCCAGGGCGCAGCACAGCAGACTGTGCTCAGCCACGCTGTAGGGACGGACCGCATGACCGGTGAAGCGATTGATCTGGGCCAGGGCATGGGCAATGGTTTGAATCTCAAACCGGTTCACTGCCATGCCCACACCGGCCAGGTGGTGCTCGGCCCCTCGGGCCGTGATCATCCAGGTATCGGTTGCCATGGCTCAGTCCTTCTGCGCAGCCGATTCACCGGCCAGGGCGGCATAGGCCGCGCCATCCACGAAGTCGTCCGGGTTGAACTGGCCATTGCGAGCCGATGCCGCAGAACGGGCCAGCTTCAGCACTTGCATGAAGGCCCAGCCCTGGCGCTCGGTCAGCGACGTGCCCTCCAGGGCATTGAAGGCTGCTACGGTCGAAGCCATGCTGCGCTCTTGCTGTGCACCCTCAGCGCTGGTGTCACGCAGCACACCACGGTCCTGGATCGTGGCGGCAGCGGTGCGCAAAAAGCTGTCAGCCGAGGCCAGCGCCATCGACTTTTGCACCGAAACTGCCTGCGAAACAGGCAAAACGGCTTTCAAAGGGCGAGCGAGGCTCTTCTGTGTTGAAACAGACATGGGAAAACCTCCGAAGGGTTTAAGCAGCGATCAGGGCTGCAGGGGGTTGGGAAAGGGATGCGGAAGGCGTTGCGGCTGGAGTGGCCGAAGAGGGCGGTGCCTTGCGGCGCGGCGCCAGGGCCAGCCGCTTGGCGGTGGCATGCAGCTCGGCCGTGCGAAAGTCGCCCCGGCCGGTGTAGAAGACCCGGGGCCGCGACAGCACCACGTCCACCGGTTGGCCAGCCACCACCAGGGCGCCATGGCGGTGCCACCAGGCAGCCGCCTCGCGGCCAGACCAGCGCACCAGCCAGCTCTCCACCTGGCGCGATTCAGAGCCCAGGCGATCCAAGAGCCGCAGCGTGAGCTGAAACGTGCCGTCAGCAGCAGGAGCGATCACAGGCCGCTGCTTGGCAACAAACATGGTCGAAGTGACGAGGGTGGGCATGGCAGGCCTCGCGCGGTCAGTGAGGCGAAAGGGGCGACAAGCGGCCCAACGCGACAGGGGATGCAGCCTCGGTCCGCTCAAGCTCGGCCACCTCAATGGGGGCAGCTCGGCGCTCATCGGCTACGGCCTCCATCGCCTCCAGCTCGCTGGGCCCCCAAAGATGGGCCGTGCCCAGCACCAGGGCCATCACCAGCACGCACAGGCCATTGATCAACGTGGTGCGGCTCATGGCATCACCTCCACCAGGTCACCGAAGTCGTCGATCACAGCAAGCGTGACGCACTGCCAAAGCCGACCGCGTTCATCCCACATCGAAAGCTTCAGGAAATGGCGCAGGGCCGCCAGCGGCCAGCCAGAAGAGTGTTGCTCGCGCATCCGGTACCAGAGGGCCTGGGAGGTATGGCCGAAGTCAGACCCCACGTTGTAAGTGCCCCACTTGAAGGTCAAACCAGGGCGCAAGACGATGGCTCCCGCCATCGGCTCGCGAGAGGGCAGGGTGGTGGCACTCATTCGCCACCCCCGACCCGATCCACGCACAACACTGCCAGGCCCGTGGTGTGGTGGGCGGCGGCCTGGGCGCGGTCAGCGCTGGCGGCCTTGAGCTGGATGGTCGGCAGCTTGCCATCAGAGGCAAGACCATGAACCTCGGAACGATCCAGGTTCTTGGGGATCAGGGTTGCGCGGTAGCTCCGCAGAAGAGTGATGTGCATTTGTTAGCTC
>Ga0209913_1001067_pt1 | contig 17117 bp, 15 predicted proteins | sample PersoiDNA2013203_FD_185805 | JGI IMG/M metagenome (GOLD analysis project Ga0209913, IMG submission 185805) | Permafrost soil microbial communities from the Arctic, to analyse light accelerated degradation of dissolved organic matter (DOM) -... | ecosystem: Environmental > Terrestrial > Soil >... | reverse complement strand
GCCTCTGGCAGCCCGAAAAGACGCGATAAAAAATTGCAAGGCGCTCGCGCGCGTAAAAATCAGCGGAACCGCCGAAATCATCAATTGATCAGTGCTTCCCTAGGGGTCTCGCCTAGGATTAGGATGAAATCAAGTTCACAAGGAGACCAACATGGAAAACTCAATTAATAGCGCTTCACCTCGTCTGCATCCGCTTGTTGTTGCCGCAGCCGCTTCCGTGGCAGTGGTAAGCCTCCTTGGCGCTGCGGCAATTACAGGCATTTTTCCGTCACATAGCCATGCAATGCCTCCTACGATTGCGGCTGTGTCGCCTGCACAAATTAACAGCTTTGGAGATCCTGGGGTAACTCAACAGCAACCGCCCCTGGTAACCCCAGTACAGGCCACACCTACACGTTTTCAAACCGCTGATGGCCGCGTATTCGAGGAAGTTCCATCGCATGCATCTCCCCGAATTGTGGAACAGATAACGCCCGTTAATGCCGTTGACGTCCAACGACCAGCGCACCATGTAGCCCATCATAAAGTGACCCACCATTACACCCAGAACACGGCTTATCAACCCGCCTATATTCAGGAGCAGCCGTATTACGCTCCACACCCGGTTCGTAACTATGTAAGCGATATGAATCCCGTCGGGACCGGCATGGGGGCAGTAGTAGGCGGTTTATTGGGCAACCAGGTAGGCGGCGGTAACGGCAAAAAACTAGCCACCGTTGCAGGTGTATTGCTCGGCGGCTACGTTGGCAATGAAGTCGCGCATGACCGGAATCCGATACCTTTCGGAAATCGCTAATATTAGCTTTAGTCACTGCAGGCAGGGACAGCTTAGGATCACAGCAAGGAGAGGGTTCTCATGATATTCACTTATAACCTTACTCCGCGGAGTGCGGAGGTAGGTGGAGGTTGGAGACTTCACCTTATCGAAAATGCTACAGACGTTGGCGGGGGCATCTTTTTGCCTCATTCAAGCACAACGGGAAGCCCACCTCCGCCGCGGGAAGGTGATGACGACGATTTTGACAAGGCATTCGCCAACGCTGATGCTGAAGCCAAACTTTGGCTGCGTGAGCATAAATTATTAACAAAGCAGCAGTGCGCAAAAGCATACGAAATCAAGGCTACAAGAACTGGTTGGAAGGGAAGGTTGTACAAAGACGGCCATGTTCACGCTGTCTTGTCAGGCGGGCCTGATAGTTATGAAGTACTCCTCCACGAAATCAGCGAATTTTGCGATACCTAAGAAGGTAAAAAGATTGTGAGTTCATGACGATCCCGGCATCGAGCCGGTTGATTCTATATCTGACAAAAATTGGTGCCGGTATATTTCCCGACCGCCGGCGCCGGTAGAAGCGGCTATGACGCCGCTTGTGGAAAGTTCCTGCCTAGGGACTGACAACAATCATAACCCCACAATATGACAGACTGTTTACTGCTTTTCTGCGGCCGCGAACAAAGTTTTTGCACCACCGTCACATAACCTGCCAAGGACTACCACAGCTGAGACAACCGCAGCGATCGTCCTGGTATCCACGGTCCCCTACCCTGCCCTGTTGCCTTGAAGGCCACAGTAGACCTTCTAGACGAAGCGCCAGGCGTATGAACTACAACAGCACAATGGACGTGCGCCGTAGGAGGATTAACGCGGCTCACAGCAGCATCCTGGTCGCGCGGCACTCGTTTATAGACCAAGCTCGATCTGTTTAAACCACTTCAGCCGGAGCCAATTTGCACGCTATATCGGAGTCCCGCAGTTCGATTTGAATGGTGGGATGTCCGATACCAAACTTTTCCTCTAGGCCCTGAGTAATTGAATCTCTCGTGGCGTCCCCTAGATACCCGCCCGGCATCGTTAGATGTGCCGTCAGCGCGGTTTCGGCGGTGCTCATCCCCCATATGTGCAAGTCATGCACTTCGGTCACCCCTTCAACTGAGGCGAGATAGCTGCGGACCTTTTCGGAATCTATGCCCTCGGGCACAGCGTGCAAGGCGACCTTTACTGAATCGGGAAGCAGACTCCAGGTACCGACTGCAACCAGCAGCGCGATGGCGATGCTGACCATTGGATCATGCCAGAGGCACGCCGTGTACATCATCGCAAAACCAGCTGCAACCACTCCGAGCGCTATGGCCGCATCCGGCCATATGAGTAAAAGCGGCCCGGACATTTAAATCACCTTTTCGGCCTGACATGAAAAGCAATGCAGTCGCCAAATTGATTGCAACGCCAAAGGCTACGACGATGATCTCTGTACTACGCCTTTAGCATCCTGGCCCTGTCGATCGGGCAAAGTGCTTGCACTGCGCTCAGAACTTGTCTACGAGTCCTTCTAATGAAGCCTGCTAGTGGCAGGCCTGGTCGCGACGCCAAATGGCATCTTTCTTGACCGCTTCGGCGGCCAGCGGGTGATGGCAGCGGGCTCGCTAATCTGCGGCCTTGGATTGATGTGGTTGAGCCAGGCAAGCAATCCAATGTCCTATTTCGGCGCTTGGAGCGTCCTCGGTATTGCCATGTCGCTGACGCTGTTGAGGCCGCGTTCGCCCCGATCAACCGCAAATTTCATCACGAGAGCCGGCAGGCGATATCGACGCTAACTAAGGAGGAAAGATAACTTCCGTGCTAGCATGTAGCGCAATAGCCTTAAATAAAATGAATATCCCTCGACCGTCTCGCATAATTGGCGCCGTTTTAGCGCTCGTCAGCATGTTGTTCATGCAACTGGCGCTCGCGGGGTACGTGTGTCCAAAAGTTAGTGGGGTCGCACCACCGTCTCAGGTGGTGGCAATCTCAAATATGGCTGCTGATATGCCGGAATGCGCGGAAGCCGACAAGACTCAGCCAAGTCTTTGTCAGGCGAGTGCACATACCGTCCAACAGTCACTGGATAAGCACGAGTTGCCCTCAATACAGCCATTTACGCCAACCACGATCTTCTTTGTTTTGGCGCACATCGTTATCTCCCTTCCCGCAAATTCGTTTGAACTTACCAACGTGCGCCAATCGGGCGCACCACCTCCGCCGCTTTCCATTCGTCACTGCTGTTTCCGCATTTAATTTTCAAATTGCCTGATTTGTAGCCGTCGCACTTCGTGCAGACGGTATCGACTATCGCTTTTTGGAGAATTTATGTATTCCGTTTGTACGATGCGACCCGTCTCGCGTCAAATCTGCCGTTCCCTACGTGCAAGCGTCAGTCTTGTCGGCGTAACCTTGATGGCGGCCTCTTGGGCCCACGCCACCGAAGCGCCGCTCACGCTGGCTGAAGCTCAACGTCGCGCCCTAGCTCATTCTCATCAACTTCCTGCCAAAGATTATGCGGCCACTTCGTCGCGTGAATCGGCGATCGCCGCGGGGCAGTTACCAGACCCAGTGTTAAAGCTTGGCTTGGACAATCTCCCAGTAACCGGGCCGGATCGCTTTAACATAAACAATGATTTCATGACCATGCGTCGAGTTGGCGCTATGCAAGAAATTACGAGGGCAGACAAGCGAAAGCTGCGCGCCAAAAGTCTGAATCAAGCAGCTGACAAGACTATGGCTGAGAAAGACGTGGCAGCTGCCACGATCGAACGCGAAACCGCACTTGCGTGGCTTGACCTTTACTACGCAAAAGCAATGTCGGCGGTGATTGCAGAGCAAGGCGCGCAATCAAAACTTGAAATCCAGGCTGCCGATGGTGCCTATCGGGCTGGCCGAGGTAGTCAGGCTGACGTATTCGCCGCGCGGAGTGCATTGGCAAGTTTCGACGACCGAAACAGCGAATTCCAACGGCGGATATTGAATGCGCAGACGATGCTTGCGCGATGGATCGGCATTGGCGCAGACCTGCCATTGGCTGAAAAGCCAGACATGAACGTCATTCGCCTGGATCCTGCAACACTCGACACGGAACTGGCCCACCATCCCGAAATCGCTGTTTTGAGCAAACAAGTCGACATTGCCGAAACTGAGGCAAAACTGGCACTAGCAAACAAGAAATCTGACTGGACTGTGGAGGTCGCATTCCAGCAGCGCGGGCCAGCATATTCGAACATGCTTTCGGTCGGCGTCTCCATTCCCTTCCAGTTGGACCAGAAAAATCGCCAGGACCGGCAGGTGTCATCAAAGCTTGCCATGCTCGATGAGGCCAAAAGCGAGCGCGAAGAAATGTTGCGAGACCATGTGGCGCAGACACGCGTGATGATCAATGAGTGGAACAACGATCGTGAACGGGCCGCGCGGTACGAGCGCGACCTGGTTCCTCTCGCAGCACAGCGGACCTTGGCTGGTATCGCTGCCTACAGGGGTGGTAAAGCAACGCTGGCCGAGGTACTCGCCGCCCGCCGCAATGAAATCGATGTCCGGCTGCAGGCGCTACAGCTACAAGCCGACACTGCCCGCATCTGGGCCCAACTGAACTTCCTCTTTCCCACCAGTGTTACGGCGGCACATCCAGGCATGAATTCCAGCAAGGAGGCGAAATGAACCGCTCGAAAATTTTCTTGGTAATTCTTGCTGCCGGTGTACTTGGGACCGTAGGCTATGGCATGTATTCCTGGGGTATGGGAAAAGGCATGGAAATGTCTTCCCAAACGACTACTGCCGTAGCAGGTTCCTCGCCCGGCAGGGGTGACAAACCCACTGGCGGTGACACGAGGGTGCTGTACTGGCACGACCCGATGGTGCCAGGGCAGAAATTCGACAAGCCAGGCAAATCGCCGTTCATGGACATGCAGCTCGTGCCCGTTTACGCCGGCGATGGGGGTGATGAAAGTGCCGTCAACATCAGTGCACGCGTTCAGCAAAACCTGGGTATTAGGACTGCTGCAGTCACCACAGGCTCGCTGGATGCGGCCGTCACTGCGGTGGGCACCGTCGCCTACAACGATCGCGACGTCGAGCTGGTCCAGGCACGCAGCAACGGTTTTGTTGAAAAACTGTACGTGCGTACCGTTCTGGATCCCGTAAAAAAGGGGCAGCCATTAGCGCAACTCTACGTGCCCGAATGGATCGCCGCGCAGGAAGAATATCTTTCCATAGCACGCATGGCAAACATGGCGGGGCTTGACGCACTGCGCGATGGTGCGAAACAGCGTATGCGACTTGTCGGCATGAACGACGACCAGATCCGGGCCGTCACAACGAGCGGCAAGGTGCTCCAGCGCATCACGCTTACCTCTCCGGTCAGCGGAATCGTCTCGGAGCTGTCGATCAGAGAAGGGACTACGGTTATGTCCGGCGCCCCCCTCTTCAGGATCAATGGCATCAAAACTGTCTGGGTCAATGCCGAAATTCCGGAAAACATCGCCACCCAAGTTCGGCCTGGCAACGCGGTTGAAGCGCGCACGCCATCGCTTACGGGTATGGTCTTTCGCGGCAAGGTGAGCGCAATATTGCCTGAAGTTAATGCTGCTACCCGCACTCTGAAAGCACGAATTGAACTGGCAAATCCAAAGGACGCGCTGGTACCAGGCATGTTTGCAACGGTCAGCTTCGCGCCTGCCGGACATCAAACTGTTCTGTTGATACCCACCGAAGCAGTAATCCAGACCGGTACCCGCAGTGTGGTGATGTTGGACAGAGGCGATGGCAAGTTCAACCCGGTTGACGTCGAGATCGGCAGCGAGGGTGGTGGCAAGACTGAAATTCGCAAAGGGCTCGAAGCCGGCCAGAAAGTAGTCATTTCAGGCCAGTTCCTGATCGATTCGGAATCGAGCCTGCGCGGGACCACCACCCGAATGGAAGGCATGCCGCCGCCCAAGGACGCCGCTGCGCCCGACAATGCCAAAACGTCCCAACCTGCAACCCACCATGGCCAAGGCAAGATCGAAAAATTGGGCCCGGACGAGATTACGATTTCGCATGGCCCGATCCCGGATCTTCAGTGGGGGCCGATGACAATGAGTTTCAAGGCACCCGCAGCCGGTCTGCCGAAAAACCTCGCAGTGGGCGACAAGGTTGATTTTGAAATACGCTCCATGCCGGACGGCCAATACGCGATCGCCACCATTTCTGCCACGGCAGGTGCGTCAACGAGCGACATGAAATTCATGCCGGTGCCGGCAGACGCGAAGTCGACGGGCGCCATGAAGTCGAGTATGTCAGGAGTGGCGAAATGATGGGCAAGCTGATTCGCTGGTCGATCGCCAATCGGTTTCTTGTGCTGCTGGCGACGCTGATGATGGTCGCCTGGGGCATCTGGTCGCTTGCGCGCACGCCGCTTGACGCCATTCCGGACCTGTCCGACGTGCAGGTGATCATTCGCACGACGTATCCTGGTCAAGCGCCGCAGATCGTCGAAAATCAGGTGACGTATCCCCTGACCACGACCATGCTGTCGGTGCCAGGCGCCAAGACGGTTCGCGGCTACTCGTTCTTCGGCGACTCGTTCGTCTATATTCTGTTCGAGGACGGCACCGACCCGTACTGGGCCCGCTCGCGGGTCTTGGAATACCTAAACCAGGTCCAATCGCGCTTGCCGCAGCAGGCCAAGACAGCATTAGGACCGGATGCCACCGGCGTGGGCTGGATCTACGAATATGCCTTGGTTGACCGCACTGGCAAGATGGATCTGTCACAACTGCGTTCGCTTCAGGACTGGTTCCTGAAATATGAACTCAAGACCGTGCCGAATGTTTCGGAGCTGGCCAGTATCGGCGGCATGGTGAGGCAGTACCAAATCGTCCTCGACCCTGACAAGATGCGGGCCTTCAATATTCCGCACCGCAGGGTTATCGATGCGGTACAAAAGGCAAACCAGGAAACGGGCGGATCGGTGCTAGAACTTGGCGAGGCTGAGTACATGGTGCGCGCGTCGGGTTACCTGAAATCGCTCGACGACTTCCGCAAGATTCCGCTCATGACCACCGACGCAGGTGTCTCCGTGCGCCTGGGGGACGTCGCGCGCATCCAGGTCGGTCCGGAAATGCGCCGCGGCATCGCCGATTTGAATGGCGAAGGGGAAGTTGCAGGCGGCGTCATCATCATGCGATCCGGCAAAAACGCGCTGGAAACAATCGATGCGGTCAAGGTCAAGCTCGATAAGCTGAAAGCAGGCTTGCCTGCAGGCGTCGAACTGGTAACCACCTACGACCGGTCGAACCTGATCAAACGCGCTGTAGACAACCTCCAGCACAAGCTGATCGAGGAATTCGTCGTGGTCGCCATCGTCTGTGCTGTCTTCCTGTTCCACCTGCGCTCGGCCCTCGTGGCAATCGTGACGCTGCCGATCGGTATCCTGATCGCCTTTACGGTAATGTACTACCAGGGGGTGAACGCGAACATCATGTCGCTGGGCGGCATCGCCATCGCCGTTGGCGCCATGGTCGATGCCGCCGTGGTCATGATCGAAAATGCGCACAAACACATCGAGGCATGGAACCACGCGCATCCCGGCAAGACCTTAGAAGGAGAGGCTCACTGGCGCGTTATTGGCGATGCGGCGGTAGAGGTAGGGCCGGCCCTGTTTTTTTCGCTGCTGATCATCGTGCTGTCGTTTATCCCGGTGTTCACGCTCGAAGCGCAGGAAGGCCGTTTGTTTGCACCATTGGCCTTTACCAAAACCTATTCGATGGCTGCCGCGGCGGGTCTCTCGATCACCTTGATTCCAGTGCTGATGGGCTATCTTATTCGAGGCAAAATTCCCGATGAGAATGGGAATCCCCTAAATCGATTCTTGATTGCAGTCTATCGGCCGATGCTGGAAGCGGTTCTTCGCTTTCCTAAGACAACCTTGGTGGCCGCAGCCGTGCTCGCCGTTCTGACGCTGTGGCCACTGTCGCAGCTTGGCGGTGAATTCATGCCGCCTTTGGATGAAGGCGACTTGCTTTACATGCCGTCCGCTTTACCGGGCCTGTCAGCTGGAAAGGTATCCCAGCTATTGCAGCAAACTGATCGCTTGATTAAAACGGTACCGGAAGTGCAAAGCGTCTTCGGGAAGGCAGGACGGGCGGAAACGGCGACCGATCCAGCCCCACTGGAGATGTTCGAAACGATCATCCAGTTCAAGCCGCAAGCGCAGTGGCGCGCCGGCATGACGCCTGACAAGCTGGTGCAAGAGCTCGACAGCATTGTCAAGGTTCCAGGCTTGTCGAATATTTGGGTCCCCCCGATTCGCAACCGCATCGACATGCTGGCCACCGGGATTAAGAGTCCGGTGGGGGTCAAAGTCGGCGGCGCCAGCCTGCAGGAAATCGATCGCATCACAGCGCAAATTGAGCGTATCGTGAAAAACGTCCCCGGCGTGTCGTCGGCGCTGGCTGAACGGCTCAACGGTGGCCGCTACGTCGATATTAATATAGACCGGGATGCGGCGTCCCGCTATGGACTCAACATCGCAGACGTGCAAAGTATTGTTTCCGCCGGAATCGGTGGCGACAACATCGGCGAGACAGTCGAAGGGCTGCAGCGCTTCCCAATCAATGTGCGGTATCCGAGGGAAGTACGCGATTCCGTCGAAAAGCTGCGGCAGCTGTCATTGCTGACGGATAAAGGCGCACAGATTCGACTAGGAGATGTGGCCAACATCCGCATCAACGATGGCCCACCCATGCTCAAAAGCGAAAATGCGCGCTTGTCTGGATGGGTCTACGTGGACATTCGCGGGCGTGACCTAAGTTCAGCAGTTCATGACATGCAGGCCGCAGTCGCAAAAGAAGTCAAGCTGCCACCCGGCTATTCGATTTCATGGTCAGGCCAGTTCGAATATCTGGAGCGGGCCACCGCCAAGCTGAAGATCGTGGTGCCGGCGACATTGCTCATTATTTTTGTGCTGCTGTACCTGACCTTTAAGCGCTTCGACGAAGCAGCCCTGATCATGGCAACGCTGCCATTTGCTCTGGCCGGCGCCATCTGGCTGCTGTGGGCTCTTGGCCACCACCTGTCCGTGGCGAGCGGTGTCGGATTTATTGCTCTTGCCGGCGTCGCCTCGGAATTTGGTGTAATTATGCTGCTCTACCTGAAGCAAGCGTGGGAGGCACGCTTGAACAATGGCCAAAACAGCGAAGCTGACCTGATCGAGGCGATCCGCGAAGGCGCGGTGTTGCGTGTCCGACCGAAAGCCATGACGGTCGCGGTGATTATCGCCGGGCTGGTTCCTATCATGTTGGGCACCGGAACCGGCTCGGAAGTCATGAAACGAATTGCCGCGCCGATGGTAGGGGGCATGATCACCGCGCCCCTCTTGTCGATGTTCGTTGTACCCGTTGTCTTCTTACTTTTACGGCGGCGCCAAATGCGTCGCGCCGAGGCAGAACGTCGCATTCGTTCGGATGTGCCGAACGAACAAAAATCCCTAGTTATATCTTAACCTTTGAAAGAGAACAAAATGAAAATTACATCAATTCTTCCCCTGCTCGTCGCTTGCACGTTGTCCACAAGCGCCTTCGCCCAATCTAGCAACATGAAATCAGATGAGACCAAGGCCATGCCAGGTATGGATATGAAGGGCATGAGCATGGACAACTGCGAGCACATGTCAGGGATGAAAGGCATGGACATGAAGCAGATGGATGCCGAAAAATGCAAAACGATGAAATCAGCGAAAAGCAGTAAGGCGCATAGCGACGAAATGCATGTCGCAGACGGCGTCGTCAAACAGATTGATCCCCAGGGCATGGTGACGCTCAAGCATGGACCTGTTAAAAGCCTAGGATGGCCCGCGATGACGATGGGATTCTCGGTAAAGGACAAGGCCCTGATGCACCAGCTTGCCGTCGGCAAGAAGGTACATGTCGAGTTCAGCAAGCAAGGCGACCAATACGTGATCCGATCCGTGAAATAAGCCCGCCCTTGGGCCGGGGACCGCATGCTATGCGCGCGCGGTCAACCCGATCCAGCGTCAAATTTTCGCATCACACGCGGTGCGCCAGCCGGTCCACAGATCATTTCGACCTCAGGCCTTACTCCGCTCCTCGTCTACTCCCTGAAATAGCCTGCTTTCACTGGACATATGCTTTTGTACTCCTACCGTCCCTAAAGCCATCTGTCGGGACGTGCGCAGCGAGCTGCGGTGGCTTACAGTACAAAGGACAGAAAGCTAGCTCAGCGCACCTGCGCGATGCTCGGCTCGAACCGAAGTGTAGGCGGATTCGAATCAGTCGCTAAAGGGCGGATGAAAATTCCGTTTTGAGGCAAAATTTGACGGGGGCGAGCGCTTACCAGAACCTGTCAGTGGCTTCGCACCGTTGACGCCCAAACGATCACATGGATACGGCCGGATTCATTTGACATAATTTTCTCTTTGCCTTTACAGTACACCTTGGCCGGAGACACTCATGGCCTGATTTAGGTACACGAAAACTTACATATATCTGCAAGGTTCACCGAGCGCTAAACGCTATGCAAATCACTAGTGGGTGCGCTTACCGACCAATTGGCGAGTTCTATGTTGCTCGCCGCGAGCTTTTGATAACTGTTCGACTTTTGGTCGTTTATTCACTATTATCATGAATAGGTCATTGCGGCGCCGCGCGCCGCCGCATCATGGCTCTGTCGCCGGTTGGCAAGCGTTCAGTTCCCGCATCATCGGCAGAGCCGTCATTCCAGTGCGATCCCTATCAAAGCGAGCGCGAAAACATGTTAGCCACGGACCAAAATCCCGACATGGCGGCCCTTTCTCCGACGGCGCTTTCCTTCATGAAGCTGCGCGACGACATTCTCGCGCGTTGGGAAAGTCAAGTCCGAGCGCGGGTCGACGGCGCTCGGACCTTGCTATCGCCAGCCCTCATTAACACCATTCCGCTCTTCTTGGACAACGTCGCCGAGGCTTTGAGCCCGCTCTACCCCAGGGCATCCGCAGTCAGCAACAACAACGCCGCGAGCGCGCACGGAGGGGAGCGCGCCAGAATGACGGATTTCGGACCCGATCAAATCATCGAGGAGTATCAAATCCTGCGCGAATCGATTGCCGCGACCGCGATGGGACGATTGTCATTGCAGCCAGAGGACTGGGCGATCATAGACGACTCGATCAACAGGGCGATCGTGGAGGCCGTGCGCGCGTTCATGCTCATTCAGGACGGCATGCGCAAGCAAGTGGCCGCGTCGCTATCGCACGATATGCGCACGCCTTTGAGCGTCATCGCCAACGGCGCGAGCATCATCGGACTATCGCAGGACCCAGCTGTCGTGCGCGGAGTGGCCTCGCGAATCGAAGCCAATGCAAATCGCCTTAGCTCTATGGTGGGCGAACTGATCGACGCGTTGACCGGTGTCGCGCATTCGAGCCAAACCCTGCATGTCGAGGAGTTCGACATGCAGTCGCTGGCGCGCTCTGTCGCGCAGGAATTCAACCAGGGGGGAATCGGGAAATTCCAAGTGACTGGCAAGCCGGTCAGCGGACACTGGTGTCAGAACGCTCTGCGGCGCGCATTGGAGAACCTCGCCAGCAATGCCCAAAAATATGGCGACGGCCGCGTCGTCGTGATCAAGACGGAGCAGGAATATGGTCGTCTGGCATTGACCGTTCATAACTCTGGCAATCCCATTCCCAAGACTCGCCAAGAGGAAATTTTCGAATATTTCCAGCGCGACGCTGGAGATTCGTGCGAGACAGGCTGGGGAATAGGTCTTGGCTTGGTCAAAAATGTGGCCGAGAGGCATGGCGGAAGCGTCGCGGTAGACAGCTCACAGGCAACGGGTACCACATTCATCATCGACCTTCCGATCGACAGCCGCCCCTACGCTGCGCCGCGGCCGCTTAGCCCCGTTGAATCTGACAACGGAAAGAAAGCTCCCGAGTAGGCTATTTGGGCCAGCAAAGGACGAGCAATCGCAAGTACAAGTTCGAGCCCGTGGTCAAAGTTATCGCCACCGCCATCAAAGGCATTTCCGGCTTCGTCGCCACTTCGCTGCTGGCCAACCATGTCGTCGTCAGCGCGCAGTAGAACGACAAGGTCATCAGCTCGACCGTGCTGTCGAGGACCGGCGAGTTTTTCCTGTCGCGTCTCGTTCCCGGAGCATTTCCCCTTTTTTGACATAATTCCTGACTCTGCGTTGAGGTCCGCGAAGACGCGGAAACTCTTTATTGTTAACTCGAGGTATACCTCAACCTGACATACGTAAATCGTTAAGAATTTTTAATGTTGCCTAGCAATACGATACTATCGTACTGACCGACCGTTATCGACCAACAGCGCTCTTTAAGGGCACTATTTGCGCACAATAGTCGCGACTGGTGATTCCAATACACCCCCACACGTCACAAATAATCCTGAAGCGAAACGGAAAACAATGAAGCCTGTTTTTGCGCATACGACAAAAGCAAGAGCACTACGGATTCTTTTATTCGATAGCAATCTAAGTATCCTTGCGACACTTAAAACTTTGCTCGAAAGTCATGGGCATGAGGTATTTATTGCGGTAGACGCAGCTACAGCGCTGCGGCTCACTCAGCAGCACAAGCCGGAAGTAATCGTCGCAGGAATCGAACTTGAGGAAACAAGTGGCTATGAACTCGCCAAAGAAATACGGTCGCTTCCTGCAGGATCTCGCTGTCGAATGATCGCACTGGCAGAACTAAATCACCTTGAGAACCTGAAAAACTAAAGACATCTGGGTTCGACGATTTTTTGCTGAGGCATGCAGATAAATCCGAAATATTGTCAATGCTTAACCATGTGGTCAACATATGATGGACATCTTTGTAGGCCTAGATGACCGGTATGGCTGGAAACGAGGTACAGCAGCCTCGGCGTGCTTTTACGCTTAGTTCAGCGTATTTTTCGGCATATTAATCGAAAACACGCACCCCATTCCTGTCACATTGCGAACGCTCAGCGTCCCGTGGTCAGACTCGACATTTTGCCGCGCGATTGACAAGCCAAGCCCGATGCCCCTGCGGTCATCGCTTCGTTGGCTGAACGGTACGAATAAGCGCTCTGCATCGCCTTGACGAAGCCCGCCGCAGTGGTCGCCAACGTCAATCTGAATGCGCCCTTCGACTTCCCGCGCCAGTAGGGTACCAGCCATTAGTGGCTTGGTACTACGACGCCGTCAGCGGCGCCTTGCGGCGCATCACAGCGTGGGCAAACGCATCATAAGCGCAGGCACGTAGGCATTCTCCCGCAACTGGGCCACGCCTTGAGGTGCTTCTGCGCTTCTCGGCGAATGCCATTTTTGTGTGTCCTGGCGAACTGTTGTCATTCGATCTATTGTGTATAACGCTTTGGACGAATGCACTTTAAATTGAAAGCAGATCATGCAAGAAGATCTCGCCAGGAAAATGGCGCCACACAAGGGGGTGCTGTACGCCTTGCTGGCAGCGATCCTGTTTGGCGCCAGTACGCCGTTTTCAAAGACACTTGTGAGACAGGTCACACCGACCGCCTTGGCGGGATTGCTCTATCTTGGTAGCGGTATAGGCCTGCTGGCGTGCTACTTGGTGCGTGCACTGGTCAAGCGGGGCGAACAGGACAAGCCGGTAGCGGTGAGTCCACACGATTTTCCATGGCTCGGTGGCGCCATCATTGCAGGTGGTGTCGCCGGACCGGTTCTGCTCATGATCGGCCTGACGCTGACTCCGGCTTCGGCCGCGTCCCTGCTGCTCAATATGGAGGGCGTTCTCACAGCCTTGCTGGCTTGGTTTGTTTTCAAGGAGAACTTTGACCGGCGCATCTTTCTCGGGATGCTACTGATCATCGCCGCTGGCGCCCTCTTGTCATGGGAACAGATCCCTGTTCTCGGTGTGCCTTGGGGCGCGCTCGCCATCATCGGAGCTTGCCTGTGCTGGGCCATCGACAATAACCTCACGCGCAAGGTCTCGGCCAGTGATCCGCTTCAGATCGCGTCGATCAAGGGCTTGGTTGCCGGCACGGTCAATCTCGGCGTGGCGTTCGCGATGGGCCTGGTATTGCCGGAGATACGCACTGTCATGGTCGCCGCAGTCGTGGGTTTCTGCGGATACGGCCTGAGCCTGGTGATGTTCGTTCTGGCCCTTCGCCATCTTGGGACGGCGCGAACAGGCGCTTATTTTTCCGCTGCGCCATTTGTTGGTGCCGCTATTTCCGTGCTGATGCTGGGCGATTCCCCAAGCCCGTTCTTTTGGGCGGCGGCACTGTTGATGGGTGGTGGCATCTGGTTACACCTGACAGAATCCCACGCGCATGAACACGATCATGAGGTGCTCGACCATGTGCATAAACACAGCCATGATAGCCACCACCAGCACGCCCATGACTTCGCATGGGACGGCAAGGAATCGCATGCGCATGCGCATGTTCACACACCCTTGAAACATTCCCATCCGCACTACCCCGACATTCACCATCGCCATGATCACGCTGCAGCCCACCCGAAGCAGGCGTAGTGGATCAATAATTCCATTGGCGCCGGATCCGCTGAAGCGCCGCAATTGCTTGTCTACCTGAAGAAAGTATAAAGATGCATGTTTTTCTATGGCTGGCCCTGCCCGCAGTCGTCATGTTGCTCGGCGCCCTGTTGAATCGCCACGACTTTACTAGACACTCAACAGCCGTTGGAAATACTGCTTTTCGTATTCGACCGGCGACAAGTCATTGCTGAAGCTGTGCCGGCGCTTTGGATTGTAGAACATCTCGATGTAATCAAAGACGTCCTGCTTTGCTTCCTCGCGGGTGCCATAGGTGTTGCGGCGAATTCGCTCCCGTTTTAACAGCTGGAAGAAGCTCTCGGCAACGGCGTTGTCATGACAATTTCCACGTCTGCTCATGCTCTGTTGAAGATTGTGTTCGGCCAGGAAGTCGCGCCAGTCGTAGCTGCTGAACTGGCTGCCCTGGTCGGAATGAACCATCACCGTATTGCTGGGCTGGCGACGCCAAACAGCCATCAGTAGCGCATTCATTGCCAGTTCGCGGTCAATGCGTGAGCTCATCGACCAGCCGATTACCTGGCGCGAGAACAGGTCGAGCACAACGGCTAAATAAAGCCAGCCCTCGTACGTCCGGATGTAAGTAATGTCGGTGACCCAGACTCGGTTTGGCTCTTTCACGTCAAACTGCCGCTGCAGATGGTTCGGAGCCACCAGCGACGGCGCGCCGCCGCGTTTGTACTTGCGTTTGGCGTAACCTGTCTGAGAACGAATTCCCACCGAGCGCATCAGGCGATGAACGCGGTTGATGCCGCATTGCTCACCGAGCTCGCGCAGATCGTCGCTGACCTTGCGATACCCGTACACGCTGCCGCTTTCCAACCCAGATTCCTTTATCGGCACCAGCAGGCGCTTGTCTTCCCTGGCGCGACGGCTTTCAGGGTTCAAACGCCAGGCATAAAAACCGCTGGGATGAACCTCGAGCACATTGCATAGCCGTCTCACTGAAAATTGGTCCTGTAACTCGACAATTAAGGTGTACCTCACCCGGACGTCTTGGCAAAGTACACCGCGGCTTTTTTCAATATGTCACGCTCCTCCGTGACGCGCTTGAGCTCGGCTTTCAAGCGTCTCGTCTCATCGGACTGGGCATCGACAGCCTTGCGCTCTGCTTCGGGAACGCCATAACGCTTCGTCCACGCATACAGACTGTGGATGCTTACTCCAAGCCGCTCCGCCACCTCGCTGACCGGATGGCCTCGATGCGCTACCTGCTTGACCGCAGCCATCTTGAATTCTTCTGTGTACCGCTTTCCACTCATACCTTCTCCTTGTGCCCGTAATTATGGCTCAGGAGTGTCTACGATTGTCGTGGCGATTCAAGTAGTATTCATGCATCGAGAAAAAATTCATCAATCGAACAGGTGAGCCCGAGGTGCATTTCTTTATCAAAACCCTAACAGGCGCATTTGCGCTCTTGCCCGCCCTTCACGCAGGGGCGTGTGAAAAGACTGTTCGCTGGTACGACGATCCGCCGTATTCATTTCGTGCACCGGACGGAAATATCAGCGGCTTTGATGTTGAAATGGTGCGTGAAGCGTTCAGACGAATGGGTTGCCATGCTAAATTTGTTAATATGCCATGGGCCCGGGCAATGGTCGAGCTTGAGGCAGGGCGGCTTGATGTGTTGCCAAGCATTTTTCGCAGCTCGGAAAGAGACAAATTTGCGTATTTTTCCATCGCGTCAATGCAGTCGCCAAACGTGCTCTATATAGCACCCGCGGCGCAAGCCGCATACCATTTGACAAAATTGAGTGACATTCTTGGCACTAGGTTCCGCCTTGGCGTGCAGATTGGGGTATCTTACGGAACTGAATTTGAATTACTCAAATCTGACCCTAGATTTAGGGAAAACTATGTACCGGTCACGCTGCGTCTGGCGGCTTGGAAAATGATGGAACGTGGACGCATTGACGGGATCATTGCAGACGAGGCTAGTGCCAGATTCGAACTTGAACAATTAGGATTAGAACGGGCACTCCAGCAAAACATGCTGGTGGTGTCGACTTCCACAGCCATGGTCGCATTCAGTAAACGGACCACTTCACCTCAATTCGTAAATCTCTTTAACAAATCATTGGCTGCGATGATTGCGGACGGCCAATACCGCTTTATACGGAATCGCCATTTGCGCTGTCCAACTAGTGTCAAAGTACTTGGGTGTAGTTGAGCCTGCGAAAAGGTCAACACGTCAAAGCCCGCCGGTAGATACCGCTGCAACAGCCCGTCCGCGGGTCCGTCGAAAGGCGGAACGAAACGCGCCGCTAATTCGTGAACGACTGCTCCGAGTCGAAAACGGCCTGTCATTGATACACTGGTTTCGACCGATAGCGGCCGGTGATGTTCATCTGTGACCCGAGTTAAATGCGTTTGAATGAGGCTGACTTCAACTTGGGCGGGAGCTGAAAGATGGTTGATTTTTCTCGGAAACCTAGTCTTCTGGGGTTCATTTGGGCTGCCACAATCGTGTTATCTCCGCTGTTGCCATGGACGCACGCTGTTCCTGCTCTCGAAGGATCGGTGCTGCATGAGCACATACACCATGCTGGGCTTCTCGAAGCGCACGTACTTGGAGGCATAGCAATGCTGGTCCTAGGTGCTGCTGGCCTATTCATCGGTTGGACGCGCCGTGCGTTCAGACATCATAGGAAAGTTGGCTATAGCTAGGCTTTGTTGCACAAATCGGCTTGTTCAACGGTCAAGCGTGCGCGCGGGGTAAACTGACAGTATGACTGCACCAGCGAAACCAAAGTACCGAACGACCAATTGGAAAGACTACAACGGCGCACTGAA